>Ga0129333_10000159_pt1 | contig 45519 bp, 33 predicted proteins | sample CPB6_08_DNA_FD_94474 | JGI IMG/M metagenome (GOLD analysis project Ga0129333, IMG submission 94474) | Freshwater to marine salinity gradient microbial communities from Chesapeake Bay, USA - CPBay_Sum_0.6_0.8_DNA | ecosystem: Environmental > Aquatic > Marine > Coastal | place: USA: Chesapeake... | reverse complement strand
GGTAACAACAGTTACAGAATTTATTTTTCCTTGCAAATCTATAGTGACTGTGGCTGTAGCCCCGGATCCTGTTCCTTCGATGGTAATATAAGGGATATTTCTATAACCAAAACCCGGATCTATAATATCAATGGTATCAACTTCTCCATCTATTATGTTTACTGAAAATTCGGCTTTTTTAATTTTTACTGTACCAACTTGCTCTATATCTATTAAGTTTTCTACTTCTAAATCATATTCATTCAATAAAAGAGACGGCTTAGGATCAAAATCATTTATTTTATCAATATTAGAAAGATCTGCAAAAGGTCGAATTAATAGAATATCGTTAATTGATTTGATTGTGCTTTCCAAAGCCTTGGCTTTATCGACAAACATACTTTGTCTAGGTCTAAACTTGATACCATATCTTTGTCTTTCAGGTATAGAAATGTCCGGTATAGCATTACCTTCTTCATCATATCCAACGAGACTATCGATCCATTTTCTTTCTAAAGACGGAGAAGGTAGACTATCAGCAACACCGTCTGTTAATAGTTGATATTCTTTATGGCTTAAATTTAAATTTTGAACATTATCATTATATTCCACATTTAACAAAGCCGTATCTGAACTAATTAACGACGGTAAATTATAGGCTAAGAATTTATTTTTGTCTATAGCGGCTATAAAAGGCAATCCTGTGCCGATAGGATTATTAATATAATTTGTAATTGCAGATACTGATATTTTTCTATTGGCTGAATTAGGAATAGTGGTTTTATTTTTTACCCAATAATAATACTTTGTTGCTGTTGTATCTCCTGTATTAGGATTAATAATAACTTTGGTGTTAAAAACGCTGTCATCGGGATACTTAGGCTGTCCTGAAATTCCTTCTACTAAACCTTCAGTTGTATCTGCAAGTAGCGACCATTCCGATGGTAGCAATACAGATTCCACCCATTCATAAACATCTATACTTGAACCAACTACTTGAGAATTCCAGTTTCCTACCCTGTAGGCTATATCCCCTTGCTCATAAAAATTAAATTTTACCGCATTTATATCCCACCATACCATTCCAACATTTTTTTCAAACCATGCCTGTGATTCATCTATTACCTGATCCTCTGTGGCCAGCATGTAAATCGCAGGATCGTAAGGAGTTTTCCATTTGATTTCTTGATCTGCTACACCTAATATTTTCATTTTATAACCATCAACAATATCGATATCTGCAAGTTTTATATTATTAATGTCATCAAATATTTCAATATTTTTAATCTGCGATAAATCTACCAACGGTTCTTCGTGTGCAATAGATTTTAAACTATTGACATCTTGCGATTTTTTAAATAAACGAATAGTGCCTTTAGTCTGATCATCTTCCTGATAAAAGGGACTTCCTACAACAATATTACTTCCAATACAATCCACAGAATATCCGAAAGATTCACCGGATACAAAGTCTGCGTCTAATTTTTCTACTAAAAAATACCCTTCTGATTTTCTTTCAAAGACATAAACTTGTCCGGGATAACCTCGGAAATCTTTAAAAATAGTTTTATTTTTATCAAAAGTAGTTCCTGTATTAAACCTAGTTATAAGATCAAAAGGAGAATTTTTTGCACCAACTACGATTTTTTCTGTAGTCGGACTTATAGAAACTGCAGATCCAAAAAATTCGTTAGTTAAATTTTCGAAACTTGATAATTTTTGTGTGAGCCTAAATTCTATAGAGTCAAGGCTTTCAGTTTTAAAAACATAAACAGTGCCCTGTGTTTGAGAAAATACGTCTGCCTGTGGGCTACTGACTACCAACGTTCTTCCCGAAGAGTCAAGATCCAATGCAAAGCCGAATTGATCTCCACTCATTATATTAATTTCTTCTTCAGAATCATTGAATTCGCCAATATTTTGTTCTGTAATCGTCTGCACAAGATTATATCTATTTTCTGAATCTCTTTTGTATATGTAAAGTTTGCCGGATGTTTGATATGTACTATCCCCCACATTAATCCATGGGTTTCCTGCATCGGGTGGTTGATTTAAACTAACATCATTATCCGAATCCACAACTAAAAATTTATGATATCCGCCTTGATATTTGACTACATCATTTGGTTTATATTCATTGTATGGTTTCCATACTCCTTTATAATTTGCAAAATATTGTCCGTCCGATAATGGAGTGCTAATGATTAATACACTGCCGTCCCTATTCATTGCTGTTGCATGACCGAACTCGTCTCCTTCTTTTACTAATTCTGCTAATTGATCAGGAGTAGCCAATCCTTCAATAAGAGTTGATCCGTCATCATCGATTGATATATTTTTTGGTAGGCTAGAGGGGGTTGAAATGTTATCTAATTTATTCCAATCATTAGATTCTATCGTTAATGTGCTGCCGTCGGCAATATTATCAACTAAAGATTCATAATAATTCCCTTCGCAATAAACTATACTTCCGGCTGGATATACTTTTCCAGGAGTGTTATCGTATAATCCTACATAATTAGAGTTAAACAAAAATTGCCAATTTGTTCCATCATAATAATACAAATATACACGACCCGATCTCGATATATCGCCTTTGCTATCTAAGCATCCTTTGGCCGATACACTCATAAAATACTTGTTTCCCGAAACACCTATACTAATTGCACTACCGAATAATTCATTGGCAGTTTGTCTCGGGCTCACTAGGCTAATTGATGGTTCCCATTGTTGATTAACGTAACTGTACAACGTAATCATACCTTGCTGGTAATACCCATCATTTCTGCCGATTGAATTGGCTTCAACGATTGTAGCAGACTCCCAATCTTCTGAATTGAAATTTATTGAACTGCCGTCGCCAACAGCGATATTATTCTTCGCTTTCCATAACTTACCCTGATATAAAACTATTTCTCCTACAAGGTAACTGCGTATAGGTGTTAATTCTTCTCTATATGTACTTTTAACTCCGCTCGCCTTAGGCGATCCGACAGCCAACCATTTTCCGTCTGGGCTTACTGATAATACTTCTCCAAACACTCCTTGCGTTGCTGTTTCAAAACCGTCAGGCGCCGGAATAATCTGTTTTAATCCTATATTTGTATATCCAGCCGAAACTTTATCGGTATAAATCATTACATAATTAGATGTTGGAATACTTGTAGCAATTTGCTTCAAGACATCTATGTAGACAATTGCGGTTCCGGTATTTTGTGGAGCAGTGATTCCATATTCTATTAATGGATAATCTATATATTGTTTAGTTTTTTCTACAACTTCCCATCGACCTTGCCCATCATCGTCTACCCATATTTTAGAATTTTGTTTAAGGAGTGCGAATTTTGCTTTATCTAAAGATTCATAATTAGCATATCTGACTTCAGTAAAAAGCCCCAATGCTGCAGATGAACTATCTACTATTTCTACAGGATCTGTACTTGTAGGAGTCACCGTAAATGTATCGGAAGTTTTTTCTAATATTTTAAAAAAACCTTTTAGATTCTGTATTTGAATGCCTACAATATCATCTTTTGATAATTTATGAGGTCTATTTGTAATACAAACTATATTTTGCCCGTCTTTTACTACTCCCACTACTGATAAAAAAGGATCTTCATTATATCTTAAAACTGTCCAAGAAGTTTTATCAAAAGTTACCCATATATTAGAATTATCTATGACTGAATCGATGTCTAGTGTTAAAATCTCATCTCTATTTTTAATTGTAAATTCTATCTGATTTATTTTTACATATCCAGCATTTCGGCTCTCGCCTTCAAAATATTTTACAGGATTTATATCTATTGTAAAAGGAATAGGAGAAATAGTAAAACTAGAAGGATAAATTCTTAAGTATTGATCTTCAATGACTGTTTTTTCTACACCTGTTTCTAATAGAATTGGTTGCGGATTAATAAGAAAGTTATCTTTAATTAATTGGAATTCATATTGAGTGGTTTGATCGATACCGCCTATATCTCCTAATTTAAAGGCCCATTCCTCTTTTAATACAACACTATCGTCTTCTGTTCTGCTTAGTTTATCAAATACTTTTACTATAGAATTAGAAGTTCCCTTTTCTCTTATAAATCCCTGATACAATCTAAATTGACTGATTTCGTCTTCTGCTAAATTTTGTAAGTAATCACGTTGTTGATAACCTATTGCATGTCTGGCTAAATCTCTTTGACTAGATCCCACACCAACGGTGTCGACTTCGTAGTAATCCTCAAATTGTGTAATTCTATAATCGAAATTAGATATTAAACCTTTGGTTGGTACTGAATCTAATTTAGTCCAATTGTTATCATCAAAATATGTAGTACCGAGTTGATTAAACTTACTAGTCCAATTAAAAGATTTATAAGAAACGATATCCCCTAATCTATAATCAGTAAATGGTTGCCATACTTGAATGTCTACAGGATCAAATATAAATCCGGGACTTGTATAGTCTCCGTCCCAATCAACAGTACGGAATCCTCTACTTTTAATTCTTTCTTGTCTATATCCTGTTGGTTTATCATAGATAACATCATTGAATACTGTTCTGTCTGAAAATACTGTGACGTGTTCTTTTAGAACCATATTCAATTTTGCAAAATATATTCCATCATTGGTATCTACAGTGCTAAGAGAGAAAGATCTAAAACTTCTATTAACATTGATATTTTTTTGTTTAAGAGGAGTACCGTCATTCTTAAGTATCTGATAATCATAAAAACTATCTAATATGTTATCGGCTACTCCTAAATTAACCGCTAAATCTAATTTTTTAGCAGACGGACTAAGTGCCAATAGTGAGCCCACGCTCCAGTTATGTTTACTCCAAAACATAAATTCTTTTGCTGATGTAACCCAGTTTTCTGGTTCATTTAATTCGGAGTTATAAGATTCAAATTTAAAGCCTATAGATTTCAAATATTCTTGATATCCTAATATAAAATCTACAACCGATTGCAATTCATTAAAAACACTATTATAGGGCAATTCTTTTAGTTTTGTTTTATTAAATGTTCTTCTATAATAGGCAGTTACGGCATTTTTTAATGGTACGCTAGGTAACTGTTTCCATAATGCTCCATCAAACGTTTCTGAACTTGTATGACTTTGAATAGATCTATAATATTTGTTTTGATATCTTGCTAGTATTCCGTTGCCATAAAACTTATCAGGAATCCAATCTACAAAATTTTCACTTACGCCGCCTACAGATAACAAAGGATCGCCCTGTGATATAACTGCTTCATAATAATTAAAAATTGGTCTTACATTATCGTATCCGGATAATCTCCATCCTTGATCAGTTTTTTCTATAATCACACCGCTATAACTAATGGTCATAAAGGGAGTACCAACATTGAAAATTATGTCATAATTTTCATTAGGAATAAAAACTGAACTAGAAGAAGATCTAGGATTTTTACTATCTAAAATATATTTTTGTTGAACAGCGTCTACAAAACCAGATATTCTAGTAGACAAGTTTACATCTATATTTGTGATTTTATTTTTTAATAATGAAAGGTTTGATGTTTTACTTTTTAGATAGTCCACAACATACAAATGTAAACCAGATGTTGTGATATTTGATTCATAAAAACTAAAATTTTCAAGTTTGAAAAATGTATCAGTATCGCTAGAAATATTTTGTTCTAATTTATTCTTAATAACTTTTGATTTATTGAAATTATCTGTAATAAACTCAAAAGGTTTTAATAAACATAAAGCAGATATAACAGCGAAAGGCCATTCTGAACTTGATCTCCACGCATATTCGACCGGAGATAGATCTCCAAATACAAATGGCCCTTGATTATTAATTAAACTAAAATTAGTTGCTAAACTTGAATCTAATGGACTTAATAATTTTCCATCTCCGTCAACGGGTATATGTGATATTAACGAAGAACGTTTATATCTATCATAAATGCCTTTACGCTTGCCTTGCCTAATTACTCCGTCTCTGAGATCTTCCCAAAGAATTAAATTGTTTGAAGTATATGGTGCCGGACCGTATTCAGAATCCCACCAAGTTGGTTTTTCGCTGAATCCCAACATTTCCCACGGGCAGGTATGGGGTCTAGTTGTATCATAAAACCATTCATATACTCCCCTCCAATAGCCTGGAAGGTTTTTATTCCCTGTCGGATCGGCCATATTAGAATAGGTATAGGTAAATGTATTTTGAAGGTCTAAATAAACATTATTGACGTAGTCGATATTAGTATCTGCTATCCATTTAAGAAAATCAACCGAAACAATTTTATCTAAGTCTTCCTTTGAAAATAATGCATTTCCATAATATCCGCCTAATATTTTATCTATATCAAAAATATTTTCATCATACTCTTGCTTGATATTATTGTAAATTCTTAATTCTAATTCTAGTAAAACGTCGTCTCGGTAATCTCCATAGGACACAGTTATAGAACCGTCATGTCCTTGTATAACCTCTTTAGGTTCTTGATATGTGTCATCGAGAAATTTTCTTGGCAGGTATTTTTTGTAGAGTCCTAATTTTGTAGGAGTTAAGGGAATATAATTAATAGATGTAGACACATATTCTCTAATTTCAATCTCATCTCCTTCTGTTAAATTCAAATTTAATCTTAAAAAACCAAAAGTAGAATCAAAAGTATAATCTATTCCATGAATTAATTGTTGAGCATTAATGTAAACATAAACTGCCCTAGAACTAATTGAATTTAAATCAAACTTTTCAGATAATGCAAATGTTTTAATGCCTTCATCTTCTACTGTGTATATTTTTGAAGTAAATGCTCCGCTTCCTACCATATCACTATTAGAAAATGCGCTGGAAGAATTTTGATTATTTCCTATTTCATTTAAAATAGTATCAACGAAATCTCTAGGATCTTGAGCATAATACAATTCTTCTGCTAATTTTATAAAATTATTTTTAAAATCTGTATAGGATTTTTTACTGTGCTGAATTGATTTAACTATGTTAATTTCTTTATCACACAACAATACCATAGACAAAGGCGACGGTGCAGAATGTTTTAAAAATCTTCTACACAATCTCTGATAATCATTTAGATCTCGTAGATTGCTTGATCCCGGAAAGATGCCGGAAATATTATCAAAAATTTCTAAACCGGTAAACAGATGATCAGCCGCTTGCCCTAGAGTAAAAGTTTCTATATTTTGATTTAACGGATTTTTTTCAATTCCTAAAGGAATTTCATAATATCCAGTATCGGGTATTAAATCAGTAAAAATTTTAAGTGTTATAACATCCCCAGAAACAAACTGTTTGTCAAATGTAAACTTATTTTTATTTCGTGTCCAGTTAACGTTTAGTTTTACGCCGTTTAAAAACCAAATTATTTTTTTAATATCTGAATCTCTAGCATTGCGCCAGTCTATAGATGTAGAGATTATCTCATTGGTATCTTCGGTAATAATAATAGTGTCAATTATAGGTTGTAGATAATTAGGATCTAAATGTATCCAGCCGTTTGCATAGTTAACTAAATTGTACCTATAAAAACCAGTAGATATATTTTTTGTAAAAATTTCTTTATCTATTTTATAAGAGAAAGAATCTTTATCTAAGTTATAATTGAAAAGAATGTCTCCAACATTGTCTATATTAAGATAATTTAAAGAAATGCCTAACTCCGGATCAATCAAGCCGTTTCCTTCTTTATAACTGATAATAGGGGATCCTGTAAAAGTGCTGACAGGATATTTTATAGGATCTGCAAAACTAATTTCGTCCGAGTCGAATAAGTCAAACATCGGAGATTGATTGATTTTTGTCTTTTCTTGGCTTTTAATCCACACCGAACCGTCATAATGATACATCAATCCCTTATTAATTTTACCTCTTTTAACTAAAACACACTCATTGATATTAGGATCGGCATCTTCTTCTCTTACCAATGTTATCTGTTTATTTCCTAGATGTGTTATAAATCTAACTTTATAAATTTGATTATTAGCCAAACTATCGGTATCAGCAGTTACTAAGAGTCTAGCACCTTCAAATAAAAATTCCCCGTCAACGATATATCCTGTGCTGCCTTCTATTTTACTGAATATGTCTGTGGTAAAGTCATCTACATAATCTACAGATAATTTAGAAATTTCTCCATGATTGTATAATTTAATATCTGGAAGGAATTCAATTATAGGTCTTTTTGCTCTAGATTCCTCTGGTGCTGAAAAATCGCTGTTATTCAAAGAATGAGAATAATCTAATACGGATCTATGGAACCATCTATTATATCTACTCCAACTGTTTGAATCTAAACTTGCTCTGTTAATAATTAGATAGTCTTTTGATCCTGGGTATAAGGAAGCATCATCAAACGGTTCTGTATCAAATCCTGCGTTATCAAACAGAATTTCAGGTATATTATTCCTATCTATAGGAGAAATTACTAAATCATCCACTGCTACTAATCGAATAGATGTTCCTACACCTTCAACTATAAACTTCCCGGTGCTGTTGGTTTTTTTGTATTTTTCCGGAAAAACCTGTCCTCCAAAACTAATACACATACCATTTGATAAAGTAACTCCGTTACTAGACGTGTAGGTTGTTTTGCCGACTATTTCTTTTTCAACATCAATTTTAGTATTAGATTCTACATCAGCGATAATAAATTGACCGAAATAATTTGGATCTATACCGCTTTGGTAATATAAAATATCGGGTGCGTCTAAAGGAACTTCGAAAATCATTGTTCCGTTTTCTTGACCGATTCCTACTATTCCGCTATTATAATCCAGAGAGGAAGTGTCATAGGCTATATCTACCAATTCCCAATCTTGACTGTATTCGTCTATCGAACTGCCATCAGTTACTGCTATATCTCTTAAGGCTTTCCATATTTTTCCATCAAACACTGCTAATTGTCCATTGGTATAAGGCAGTGCAGGATTATATAACAATGTCCCAATATCTAAATTCGTTCTTATAAAAATTGGTTGACCTGGTATGTTTAAATTAAACCTGTAGCTTTGTCCCCTATATAGAGTTATACGCGGATTATTGGTTTGGCCGTCGGGAGAAAAAATATATGAATTAACTCCCAATGTTATTCTATAGGTGCTTATTATATCCTGTGCCTGACCGCTTATTATAACTTCGGGCGGAAGTTCAGGTACCCAATAGTATTCTCTGTAATTTACAAATTTATCCCAATCAATTGGTGGGTTCCAGGTATAATGTTCTTGTCCTGTTATTTTATTGTCATTCTCGTTAAAATTATAAAAAAACTTTAATTGATTTTTGAAATCTAAATAATCATAGAAATTTACAATTTTCTGATCGTCTTTGATCGTGACACCGGGTTCAAGTTGATATCGACTTCTTAGTGTTTGATCTGTATCAAGATAAACGTCATTAGAATTATATGTCTTGCCATATCTTCTACCTACATAACCTACTGTTTTCTCCAATGTACCTGTTTGCACAAGAGGGTCAACGACAGCATTCATAAATTTAGTGTTGCTGTCGGTCTTGAAAATTTGAGGTAGTAAATCTACTGTTCTTCTAATAGGTAAACCGCTATTTGGATAATTGTCGTAGGCCATTTTAATTTGTACTTGTAACTATTGCTTCGTTTTTAAGTCTTAATTCTGCTGCTGTAATAGATGTCACTATTTCTACATCATCTACAGTTGCACCGCTGATAAAAATTTCATCTAAACGACTTTGTATTTCAAAAAGACTTCCAAATGCCTGAGATGGTTGGCGAGGAACTAACACTAGATTAGAAATGTCTGGAGAACAAATATTGATTATATATGTAATCATTTCACTTACATAAAATTTGTCACCGAAATCCCAATTGTTTATATCAAAAAATTCATTTATAGCAGAAATTATTCTTACCTTTAAATCATTATCATTGATCAATTTATTAGTATTTTTTACTACCTTTAATCTTGCTTGTAATTTCTCTTCTGCGGTCGCTCCAAATAAAACTTTATACTTTACAGGATGATAGATAATTTCGTCGCTAATAGATTTAATAAGATCTAAATTCTGTCCAAAAGCTATTCGCAAACTATCGCTGGTCGGAGCACTGGGTTCACTTATTGCGCCTATCAAATAATTTCTAAAAGCAGTATCATAACTTCTTGTGAGTAGATATATGTCTATTATATTTGACGCACTAGGATCTATTCTTCTATCGATGCCGGCATTGTGGACATATTGGAATTTCAATCCCGACCTGCCGATATTCGCCGAATATGCAGGTTCTAATACAAAAGTATTTGTAGTTTTATCTACTCTTTTTACAACAGACTCGTCGATGTCATAAAAATATACTAGTTGACCGTCAGTAAAATCATTGATATTAACTAAACTTTCTTTCTGTCTAATCAATACAACATCATCTGTATTGTCTATATACTCTTTAATTGTATAACCATATATGTCGGTAGTTTCTTTAAAAAACAAAAATCTATTCAAACTGTCATTACCAACTACCTGTTTAAATGCATCAGGGTCGTCTATAACGCCATCGTCGTCGCTATCATAGAATGTTACCTTAATTTCATCTGTGCTTTCATATCCGTCATCAAATCTAACAGTATCTGCAACTTCAAATGTGTGATCTACCAACAGCGGGTTCACAAGATCAGATCCTGTATTAATTCCTAGTACAACTACTTTATCTTTGATTACCTTACCAGTTTCGCTGTCATAAATTTTTTGTGAACTGTCGTAATAAAATCTATTTTGTTTTATACTTCTAAAAATGTAATCCATTCCTCTAACTCTTACAACATATTGATCTGGTTCTTTTACAAAAGACAGTATCCACGAAGCATCTGCGTTGGTATTAGTTACATCTCCAGATTTTCCTAAAGAAAAATCGCTGATTAAATTTAGATTAGCGGCTGTGATTATTTTCCATGCACTATCAATCGAACTGTATCTTAATCCAAAATTCAAATTATTAAACATAAATTCAACTATTTGAGATTCTAAAGAAGAATCTAAGTTGTTTATAAATTTTGGAATAATTTCTGTAGCAACGGCTGTGCTTGGAATAATATCATTAAATTGTATAGGTCCTAACCCATTGGTCAACAATCCTGTATTATTAGCGGTTCCGTCTCCGGTAATCTTAACTACCTTCGTCCACATATACGATTTTTGTTGTGAGTCGGAAATATCGATATCGACTAATTTACCTTTTTTAAATCTTTTACCGGTTGGTGGAACAAATTTGATAATTGCACCCACTGTTAGGTATCTTAATATTCCTGTAGTATAGGAAGAAACCGGCAGTATAGACAAAGTGTCTACTAAATTGATAAAACATCCTGAAGAATTATTAACATCACTGGTTTTTTGATTCCAAATCGTATTATTATCTGTAAAAAGCACTCTATCATATTTTGTCAGATAAAAATTATAAACATCAGTATCTGTGAATAAAGGTTCTATTTTATTTTTTATGAAATTTATAATATCAATTCTATTCGAATATTTGAAAGAAAGCAATCTTTCTGTTTCGTCTTTATAAACAATACCGTCATCAGCAAATACATTAATATTACTATATTTGCCAGAGGCATCTATAATATCAAAATTCCTACTGATTCCGCTAGATGTTCTATTAACAGATTTTACTTTAAGAATATTTTGACTTGTTGTTAATGGGGCTAGATTATAATCTTCTCCAGTTATCATTCTGTTCTGTGTGTAATATGATGCCGGAGCATTTACACGGATGGAGTCTATACTTTCCGAAGCAGTTGATGAATCTACAGTATATTTTAAACTACAGGTCACTGTTAAAGTATGATTAACTCCCTGTTTGTTGGTATAAGATATTGCTATACTGATACCTTGCATCTCTGATGGAGATATTTGATATGTTAAGCCGTTACTTTTTCTATAATATACTCTAAATGGTCCTAACGGCAAATTTCCATATACTCCATCTGCAAACGCTAGATCTACTCTGTCGTTTTCTTTAGTAATGACCGAATAGATATTTCTTATATTAGAAGAAACACTATTATAAGCAACATTATTACCTATCAATGACTTAACTTTTGTCCATTCTTCGATCTGGGCTCCTGTGCTTGACAATTTGTACAGCCATATGTCGTTTTCGTTAATATTATTTGAATCTATAGAAACTACTTCATTGGTTTTTGGAACATCTATAGTAAAATCTGCCAGTTCTAAACTACCTTGTTTAAACAATAAAAAGAATCCTGTATTAGCACTGGTGCCGCCTCGGCCGTCATTCTTATAAACGAATCCTAATTGATTTCCGGGATAAGGCGATTCTTCATAAATTGTTTCTTGACCTCTGAAGGATGTGCTTACTATTTCAAAAGGCATTTGTCTACCTGCAACTATTTTGTTAAAGGTAAACAATGGAACGTCTGTAGATGCCGTTCTAATTCTGTATTGCTCTGTTAATATTCCATCTATTACAGAAGATCCCTGACTACGACCGAATTCAGTATTATCAGTCATGGCAGCATTTAAAACTGTAATAAATTGTTCGGCCCAATTTTGATTTGTAGGATCGTTCCAAATTATAACCTGTTGTGCAAGATTTTTTCCATTGGCATCTAATATATTTTCTGTGGTACTTACTGTATCAAATTTTAACAAGCCGCTCGCGGGAATATTTCTTTTAGCGTTGTATGACAACATTTTTGCTAATCTTAAAACGCTTTCTTTTCTTTCTGCTAGTTCAATGAAATTTTCTCTTGAAGCAAGATCGATACGAAAAGCAAGGCTTTGTCCAAGAAATGCCATTGCATCTATGAGTGCAAGATATTCAGAACTTTCTATGTAATCATTAAAATCTTCAGGATAATTTTCACGAAAATACGATATAATTACTCTACGAAGATTTTCAAAATCATAAGATTTAAAATCAGCATTCTTAAATGTCTGATAAATCCTAGTCCAATCTTCATTGAGGATTAAACTGTTTTGTCTGGAGGTTGTCGTCATTTTTGGATCCTATACCGTATTTATTTTGAAAAATAAAGTGATCAGTTAATAATTTTATTTTCTTTATCGAAATTAAAAACCATCCTTTCGTTTATATTAAATGGCAGATAACTTATATCCGCTTCTATGCGGATTCCCATATCAGTGGCATCTATTGTTACACTATTAATTGCTATTCTAGGATCGTAATTTATAATTTGTTCAACATCTTCTGTTATTAATTTTTTTACCTCTTCTGTAAAAGGTTCAAATAATAAGTCCCATATAACTGTTCCAAAATCCGGATTCATTAATTTTTCGCCTTTGCGAATATAAAAATGGTTTACAATGTCCTGTTTAACTAAATCAATGTCGTAGGATTTGAACTTTTTATTAGATTCTTGGGAATTAAAACCTTTATATGTAAATGCCGTGACATTATCATCGAGCACCACTGCATTGGCTGAGGATACGACTTTTTGATTATATAATTTTGCCATTTTATGCTTCCCTATCTGTGTTTTCAGGTGTCAACTGCGCAGGAGCCTGATTTTCGTGTAGAGCCCAAGGTTCGTGCATGGGTATTCTTTTAAGAATACTCTTTAAAGGATCTGAGGCAGCATATCTATTTTTTCCGTCCCAGGGTTCATTTGGATCTGTTACAATATTATCATGTGTTTGTAGGATTTCTGCGGGAGTCGCTGGTGTAGCCGCTGTTCCATTCATATTAATCGAAGAGGCAGTTTCAAAATGATCAATACCGCTTAGAATGTTAGTATTTGCACCTGCACTAAAAAAATTATTAAATCCCGTAGCAATATTGAGGTCTGTGGTCGTTGTTATATAACCATTTCCTCCTACAATTATTTTTGCATCGTACTGGCTTTCAATTTGTATTCTTCCACTATCAAATCCGTTGCTATCTGCACTATCTCCATCGCTATAATCTGCCGAGGCTTTGATATTAATATTTCTTCCTGCTTCTAAATTAATATCTCTGTCTGCTCTTATGTTAAGATCTGTTTGAGTATGAATGCTAACGCTGTCAGCGGCGTAAATATCTATCTTTCCGTTACTGGTTAATTCTATCCAGGTTGTTCCCTGACTATTACCTATATAAATTAAATCTTCAGAATTATGCATCAATAGTTGATGGCCCGTTCTAGTCCTTATTCTAAAATATTCATTGTAAGGAATATTAGGATCTCCTTTTTCTCCGTTGAGTGTATCTGCATATTCTACAGGACCTTCGCTGGCTGAAGTTATTCTTTGATAGCGATCTTCGCCATCATCCATAACTAAAGTAGTTCCTCCTAATCTGCTTACGGGTATTGGTACTGAACTTAACGTATTTTTTTTACCTATAAATTGTTTTTTAGTGCCTTCTCCTCTATTGAAAGGCCCAGGAGTGCTGATACCAAATACTGTGTTAGGAATATTTCTCCTACCTGTAGAAGTAGTAACTCCTCTAACATCGTCTTCTAGCAAACCTTGTTTTAAAAATATATCTGCAATAGGGTGAATTGGCTTTTTAATTTTTTCTATGTTAAGACTTTTTTCTAAACTATTTGTCTTTCTATTCACTTCAGCCACAGGTAAAGGTTGACTGGTATCATATTTCTTTTTCTGATCCGGAGTAGCTTCAAATTCTGAAGAACCTGCAATAGCCGGGATCATATGATTAGCAAATCTGCCAGGAACGCAGCCTAAAAAATATCCGTCAGCAGGATTTCCGTTTACAAACACTACCAATACTGTGGTGCCTATTTCTACAGTAGGGAACCACATGCCATATGTCTGTTGTGTGTCATTCCAATCAGTTTTATTCAGTCCCATATTTTCATAGGCAGTTGCGCCATAAAATGGACTGGCGTATTTTACCGGAAAGGTTTGAGAATCTTCTCCAATGACATTTCCTTGTTCTCTTAATAAAGTAACCTCTAGGCCGCACATAAAACTTGGATCAAGATATCCTACTACCTTGGCTAACATTATACCCGATCCAACTTTGCTGTCATCTAGTTGAGACGAGCTTCTTTTATCAATAGTCATTATTCTCCCTCGTCTCCCCCATATACAGCGATATCAATAGGACCAGTCTGTGGGGGTGCTTCTTTAGTTTCATATAGCCACTGACTTTGTTTTTCAATTTCTGCCTTACCTTTAAAATCAAAACTTTGATTAACAACTCTATTAAGATCTAACGTTTGTGTATAAACATTGCCAGAAAATTTATTCTCTACTCCTATGACCCGATATAATCCGCTGTAAGGACTTACCCATTGATCTTTAGGAAAGTTAAACAAACCGCCTTTACCCGACGTTCCTAGATTAGGTTCAATTGGATTTCTAAAAGTGATGTATACGAATATTTCCGAACCTTGCCAATTCATTGATCCGTCTGCAGTGACCTGTTCGTTGGGTCCGTACTCTCCAAGAAACTTAGAACATATTCCGCTATCGGATAAAAAATAAGGATCTCCTAATATATCCATCTTTACGTTTATCATGTCTTTATTGCCGTTCTGAAAAGCGTTCTGAAAGGCATCAGCTATAATTTGTTGTACATTCTTTTCGCCAGAATAACTTCCTGTTTTAATTTTATAGTCTGGTTTAACAGTAGGAGATCCGGTTTCCGATGCAGCGGCTTCGGGGGCTGCACCTGATTGTGCTTGTACTGCCTGGCCTTTTGTTTCGGCTGCAGCCTGATTATCTTTATTCTGTACTGAACTATGCTGTTGGGGCGGCCTAGGGAGTCCTCCAGTAGCAAACATTCCGTTAAAAATCAAATCAAATTTTAATATACTGTTATTTTGTCCTGAATACAAATAATCATATCGTTTAGCACAAATTTTTTCTCGGCCTTGTGTTCCTGCAGTTGCAGATGTAGGATTCTTAAGATACTCCGCACTGACCTTAAATGGGACTACACGGTATATGTATTTTCTAGCACGTTGGTTTCTAATTTTATCATATTCTAGTATATCGATCTGTATGTCAACTCTAAACCAGTTGACTAGGCCAGTCTGGGGATCAATAGCGTCTGGCTTCAAACTTTTTGCGCAGTATTCGCTAGCTAAAACTATGAGTTTTATCACGTTTGTTATTTGTGAACCTTGACCAAAAGAAAAACTTCTTCGAGAAGGATCTATGGTCATGCTATCTCTAGTAATCCTGCCTGTGCTAGGATCTACTACATCGGCTGCATCTTTAAAAAGATAATTACCACCCGACGTAGAACTAAATCCCATGCTACTGTATCCTATAGGTCCTTGGCCAAATTCTAAAGTTTCAAAATCTGCACTGCTTCCCACTGTTATAGGTTTACTTGCATTGATTTCTGTTAATGCTCGCAATGTATCGGCAGTTGCTCCTCCTTCAAGACCCACTCTGTCTTGCCAATCAACAGGAAAAACTATTTCATATAGATCTGGTTTCTCTGCTAGGTTTCTATCTACTAATAAAAATTGCTCCCTATTCAATGCATCCATTAAACTGTTTTTTCCGCTAGAAAGTACTTCTTGAACCGTGGCTCCAGAAATGTTTATATCTCCCATGTATTTGTTAGAACTGTCTTGATATCCAGAATGATGATACGGTTTCGCAGTCACTTTATATCTACTTCCGCCTTCGTCTACTTTCATTTCAGAATCTGTAAGAAGAATTGTTAGATATTTTGCTAGGTCTTCTGTGCTTGAAAATATCTGTCCCTTGTCATCATAGCCTACAAATTCTAGTTTTAACAGAAAAGGAGTGGTTGTTCCTAGATATTGAGGATATCCGGCTTCTAGGGCAGCGGACTGTAAACTTTGATAAAATAATCCCATACTGTATGGTTCGTAAACTTCAAAAGTCAATCCGGTAACATTGGTCCATCCTGCATCTATTCCCGATAATTTTGTTTCCATAACCACATTGTCTATAAAAAATTCGGGAGATCCGTTGGCAGTTTTGGCTCTTTGTGCATCGTATCTTCCGGCGCTGGACAATACTATATTTTTTAAGGCGCCCGGTTTTCCTCTATAACTGTTGGGATTATTAAATTGATTCGGTTCAAGACAACATAAAGTCCAAATACAAGAATACGAAGCAAACATTTCTAATACATTAGGGTAAGGAGGTCCCGATCCGGCAGTTTTAGCTCCAGACAGAGTTTTCAGTAATCCAAAAGTTTTTATAGCAGGTGTTGAATTACTATCTCTATCCATATTATCAATTTCATAAGGATCTAATATTGCTGAATTTTCAGAAGATGTACCCGTGACTATTCTAGCAACGCCTTCTGAAATTCCAGAAAAATTATTTTTTTCTAAGATAGGTAAACCATCAGGACGAACTATGTTAGATATCTGTTGTCCTATATTTCTAAAGATAGACACATTATACTCCTAAAAATTTTTCTAAATTAGATCTTTTAGGACAATATATTTTCGTTCCTGGTTCGAAATCATAGATAGGATCTTTTATAACGCTCATATTTCTTTGAACAAAAACCCACCAAAGTTGAGCATCCCCATACAAATCATATGCTAGGAGATCTGGTCTATATCTATATTGATTTTCAATAGTATAAAGAAAATCATCTGGTTCGGCCGGTACCGGTCTAATAGATAATAATTCTAAATATAGATTATTTTGTTTTGTATTTCTATAGGGAGAAGATTTGCTATAGGTTGCCATGTTTAAATAAATCCTGCTCCTGCTACAACGTTACCGTTAGCATAATCTTTGAGGCTGAATTGGCGCAACCTTGTTCTGTTGTATATCGGTGAAACTGTTATACTAATAGTACTAGAAGTTGGTACCCAGGTAGGCGCAGGACCTGCTTTTGTACATTTCATATAATTAACATCTTCTTTCAAATCTACGCTAAAACTTTTTATAATAACCGGAACTCCTGTGAAAACTCTTGCTCCATATCCACTGAGTTGACATATAACAGGAGGATTACCTACATTCTCTCCTTGACCAAAAAACATTCTCGTGGCTGTTTTGAAAAATGTTGTACCTTGTATCCAATATTCTGCATCTAATTCTGTTTCTACAGAAAATTCTCCACTGATCTGTATATCATCTACCTGACTATTTTTATAAGCATAGAAAGGCTGGATGTTATGTACAGGATCTATCTGTGTGTAATTTGCTTTGGTAGAGACTGTGATATTAGGCAAATAAGGAAATACAAATCCTCCTGTTTCAGATAACCTATTAAAAGCATTACCAAACAAACCAAAGTTACAATTTATTTTAACTCGCCAGTCTTTTTCCGATCCAGGTTTTAATTCGACAAAGGAGCCTTGAGCACTAAATAACTCTGCTCCACTTGGTAAATTTTTTCCTCTAGCCATACTTAATAAATTGTTTAACATACCCGCTGACGACGAAACTTGTCCGGCCAACTTAGCCAGTCCTCCTCCGAGTCCGCCTGAGGCTAAACCTAATTTGTCTAGACTAGATCCTATATTAGATGCAATATTGCTGATAGAACCAACAGCATCTGCTATACCCCCTAATGCACCTTGTGCGTTAGAGGCTAGACTCTGTATAGGATTACCTATTCCTCCCATGGCACCGGTAATTCCTCCTAAGGCGCCCTTGGCATCGGAAGCAAACGTTGAAGCAGCAGCAGTAAATCCGTTTAATCCACTGCCTATACTTCCAGAAAGTTTGTTAACAGTTTCATTGACATTTGATTTGAGAGAGGCAAACTGTTCTCCGTTCATTGCGCCGCTGGCAGAATCTGCGGCTGCAGAAACTTGTTGAGAAACAGAAGAAACTAATTTAGCCAAAGGGTTTATAGATAGTGGCATTTTGGTAATTAAACTCCGATATAACACTATTTATTAGTTGTAAAATGTGCTATTATTATTACCTAACAGGAGTAATTTAAATCAATGATTCCATCAGTACCTAAAATAAAATATCTAACAAATAAGGACTTACTTAGAGAGATCCATTTAAGCAAAAACACATATTGCAGTTTTACAAAACCGGAATATAGTGATTACGATCTAATTGTTTCAAATTTAGAAAAAATTAACATCAGAACTATAGCAGAGGCCAAAAGGGTCAGAGCAGCTAGATTAGGAAAAGAAGCCCAAGAATCTGCACAATTAGCAGGAAACAAAAAATTGCCTGCTAAAGATTTTGAAATAGATTATAAAAAAATTCCTAAGCAAGATGTTGTTTTCAGGATAATGACCTTTGAACACATTCCGTTGGCGCCGGGACGTAAAAAAACTCTAAAAAATACCGCAGACAGTCACGAAAAAATTAACTTTCCTCCTTTCCAACATTGGAAGTTTGATGAAAACGATAATCTTATCTGTGTAGGAAAAAGCCATTGGAAGGGCGGATTAAAAACAGGAAAATTTAGTAAAGAACATGGTCAAATGACTGACAATCTAGCTCGGATGTTTTTAAAACTATGTGAGCGTTATGCTACCAGAGGCAATGTTCGTGGTTATACCTATAATGACGAAATGAAAGGGCAAGCAATTCTTCAACTAACACAAATAGGACTACAGTTCGATGAAAGTAAATCCGATAATCCTTTCGCTTATTATACTGCTGCTGTCACTAATTCATTCGTGCGTATCATCAATATCGAAAAGCGCAACCAGAACATCAGAGACGACATTCTGGAAATGAACGGTATGAATCCTAGTTGGACCAGACAGAATTCTGGCAGTTTCTATGCAGGCGGCACAACTAATGATAATCAAGGATCTGACTACGATTGACTTTTTTCTTAATAGGTTTTAAAATATTTTTATGAATTTATTCAAAAAAGTAGCTTGTTTCACAGACATACATTTTGGTTTAAAGTCCGGTAGCAGGATACACAACCACGACTGCGAAGAGTTTGTTAAATGGTTCTGCTCCGAGGCTAAAAAAGAAGGCTGTGAAACTGCTGTCTTCTTGGGCGATTGGCATCACAACCGTGCAACTACAGATGTCAGCACTATGAATTATACGGTTTCAAATTTAGAATTACTCAGCAAAAATTTTGAAAAGGTATATTTTATACTTGGAAATCACGACTTATTCTATAAAGACAAGAGAGAAATCAACTCTGTAGAATTTATGCGTCTCTTTCCTAATGTGATTCCGGTTAAAGAACCCTTAACAGATGCAGACGTAACTATACTACCCTGGTTGGTAGGAGACGAATGGCGCGAAATGTCTAAGATCAAAAGTAGATATATTTTTGGTCATTTAGAATTACCTAATTTTTATATGAACGCCATGGTACAGATGCCAGATCATGGTCAATTACAAAGCACACACTTCGTAAATCAAGAATACGTTTTTACTGGACATTTTCATAAACGACAAACTCGAGGTAATGTTGTTTATATAGGCAATGCTTTCCCCCATAACTATGCAGACGCAGGAGACGATGATCGAGGTATGATGATCCTAGAATGGGGCAAGGAACCAATTTATAAAACTTGGCCCGGGCAGCCTGTGTACAGGACTTATAAACTTAGCCAAATCATAGATACTCCAGAAAAACTATTGCATGAAAAAATGCATTGCCGAGTAACTATCGACTTGCCTATTACATTCGAAGAGGCTAATTTTATTAAAGAACAATTTATTCCGCAGTACAATTTGCGTGAGTTGATGTTGATACCAGAAAAAGTAGAAGTAGAATCAAAGGCGGTACCTATTGATATTAACTTCGAAAGCGTTGATACTATCGTGATTAATCAATTAAATGCCATAGACAGCGAAGCCTATGATAAAACACTGCTTTTAGATATCTATAGAGAACTATGATTAAGATTAAAAATCTAACTGTAAAGAATTTTATGAGCGTGGGCAATCAAACCCAAGCTATCGATTTTGACCGTGGTCAATTAACTCTAGTCTTAGGTGAAAATCTAGATCTAGGAGGTGATGATTCTGGGGCTCGCAATGGTACGGGCAAAACAACTATCATCAATGGCTTGAGTTATGCGATCTACGGTCAAGCCTTAACTAACATCAAACGCGATAATCTTATTAACAAGATCAACGGCAAAGGTATGCTAGTAACCGTTACGTTTGAAAAAGATGGGATTGAATATCATATCGAACGGGGTCGTAAACCCAACTTATTGAAATTCAGTATTAACGGTGAAGAACAAGAACTTAAAGATTTAGACGAAAGTCAAGGAGATAGCCGAGAGACACAAAAATCTATCGAAGATATGTTTGGTATGACACACGAAATGTTTAAACATCTCGTAGCGTTGAACACTTACACTGAACCTTTCTTATCGATGAAGGCTGCTGATCAAAGAAACATTATCGAAGAATTACTAGGCATAACGTTGCTGTCAGAAAAAGCAGAAACTTTGAAAGAACAAATAAGAATTACCAAAGATTCAATTACTACAGAAACTACAAGAATCGAAACTATCAAAGCTTCCAATGATAGAATACAACAAAGCATCGAAGCCTTGGTGCGTAAACAGAAATTATGGGAAGAACAAAAAGATAAATCCATTGAAACTTTCCTTAAAAACATAGATGTTTTAGAAGATATAGATATTGAACTAGAAATATCTGCACAAAGACGATTATCAGAATGGACTGAGCATAAAAAAGAGCGAGATAGTCTTGTGTCTTTGATTGCTAAACAGACTGCTAGTCTAGAACGAGAGCAAAAAGTGCTGGATAAGTTAGTCAAGGAGTTAAAAACCTTAGAAGATCACAAATGTCATGCCTGCGGACAGGATATTCATGACAGCAAACACAGTGATATGGTTAAAGGCAAACAAAAACAAATATCCGAATCAGAAATTTCTCTCACAGAATTTGCTAAAGAACTGACAGATCTTTCAGAAGCACTATCTCTATTAGGAGAATTAGGCGATTGTCCTAAGGTGCATTATGAAAATTTAGAGCAGGCACTGAATCATAAGAACACACTAGATTCTCTAAAGAAAGAACTACAGGTCAAACAATCAGAAACTAATCCCTATGCCGAACAGATTGAGGAATTGAAAAAGACAGCAGTACAGGAAATTGACTGGAATTCAGTAAACGATCTTACAAAAATCAAAGAGCATCAAGAATTCTTATACAAACTGCTGACAAACAAAGATAGTTTTGTGCGGAAAAAGATTATTGATCAAAATTTAGCATTTTTAAATCAAAGATTGACCTATTATCTTGATAAGATTGGCTTGCCGCACATAGTTGAATTCCAAAATGACTTGACCGTAATTATAACACAACTCGGACAAGATCTAGATTTTGACAATCTAAGCCGGGGTGAACGCAACAGACTGATCCTATCAATGTCGTGGGCATTCCGTGATGTGTGGGAAAACCTATACCATAGTATTAACCTACTGTTTATTGACGAATTAGTAGATAGCGGTATGGATGCCAGCGGTGTGGAAAGTTCAATTGCTGTGTTAAAACGCATGACCCGAGAGAGAGAAAAGAATGTATTTTTAATTTCTCATAGAGATGATCTAACTAGTCGTGTAAATCACGTGCTAAAAGTAATCAAAGAAAACGGGTTTACCTCGTATTCGAACGATGTAGAGATTTTGGAATGACCACAGAAGCACACGACAGAATGATCAAAGCCTTTCAGGAATATTTTAAATGGCAAGAACGGTTTGAGTACAAGAAATCAGACGAGGCAGGAATTAAAGCCAGATATTGGTTGTCAGAAATACGAAACGAAGCAAGCATAAGGCGGGTGGAAATACAAGAAAAAAGGCAAGAAAGGAAACAAGCCAGAAAAGGCATCAAAGGAAGACCTCCTAAAATAACTAAGTGAGTGCTGTGGACGTATCAAAATCAAATCGTAGAAGAAATACCAGAAGGCTACATTGGCTTTGTTTACCTCATCACGAATCTTAAAACTGGACAGAAGTACATAGGCAAAAAATTAGCACAGTTTAAACGTACCAAACCACCACTCAAAGGCAAAAAACTTAAAAGAAGATCTGTAGTAGAAAGCGATTGGCGTGACTACTGGGGTTCTTCCGATAGGCTACAAGCAGACGTCCAAGCATTAGGTCCAGAAAACTTCACTAGAGAAATACTTTACTACTGTAAATCCAAGGCAGAAATGTCATATCTAGAGGCTAGAGAGCAGTTTGAACGCAGGGTTTTAGAAACAGACGACTATTATAATGGCATTATAAATGTCAGAGTAGGCGGATCAAACATACTTAGGCAACGTCTTTTAGAACAAAATCAGGCAAAATAACAGCGGTTTTTTGGCTAGCGCAGGCCTAATTTCGTGCGCTCTATACCTGGTCTTCGTGTACACAGGGACGGAAAACCTTGCCGCAAAGGTGCTCAACCACTACCCGAAAGGATGAAGATCGCTAACTAAGCCCTGCGATTTGGTTGTTTGAAAAGTAATAAAAGGCGAAATGAGGGGAGAAAAACCCCACGTAAACAAGTATGTTAGCGTATATTTGTTTACCGCCGTCATATGAAGACTTGGCTCGAGGTACCGGATGACCGCCTCTGTAATGCCATAACGCTAATGTGTGCTTGTCAACTCGGATAATGTACATTCATCGCCCGGCAACGGGCGAAGTGTGGCTGAACAATCTGGATAATGCTTAATTGCGCTTCGCGCAAAAAATTTTTAGCGCATCTTGCTAAAAATTAAAAGAAAGAAAAAATGCGCTTGAGCGCAAGCGAAAAGCGCAAACGAGCGTATGCTCGTTTCTTACGATAAATAATCAATCATAGGTCATGATATGAGATTAGAAACTTTAGACAAAACCCTATTAGTAGAACAACAGATCAACTATTCTAAACAGATCCTTAGAGAATCCTGTGATGGATTGACTCTAGAACAACGACGTATAGTCGAAGGCATCTATAATGAATTATCACCTCTTATAGAAGCCAGTTTAACCGCAGATCAAGTACAACAGATATTTGGTCAAGTTGAAAAAACTGCCACTGATGCCGGCGGTAATAGAACATTATTAGGCAAAGCCGTTGATGTTCCGGGCAAAGTAGATGCTGCTATCAATAAGATTGGCAAATATCTACAGGATACCAAACCAGTCCAGGCTTTCGATCAAAAGTTTGAAGATCTCAAGGGCCGAGTGTCAGAAAAGTTTCCAGAACTATCTAAAAAAATATCTTCAATGGGCGAGTGGGCCAAGGCCAATCCCGGCAAGACCGCAGCCATTATAGGTGTGTTGACCACACTGGCAGGTCTAGCAGGGGGCCCCATAGGCGGTGCTATCGCTGGTCAGATCTTCAGAGGTGCCGCTGAATTACTCAAAGGTGAAAAATTATCAACAGCCATAGGTAAAGGCATCAAGACTGCTGCCTATGGTGCCATCGCAGGCTGGCTGTTAGATGGTCTAGGCGATTGGTTAGAAGGACTGCGAGCAGACGTAGTTCCCTATGACAAAGTTCCCGGACTGGCACAGATCGATGTAGGTTTAACTAAAACGCTGTCAGCGCCGGGTATGCAGATGAAAAATACTCTGCACAGCATCCTAGTTCCCGCAGATCAAGTAGAAGGTTTCCAAGCAATAGTAGACACTGCTCGCGGTGGTGATATTAATGCTTTCAATGATCTGTTGGAGTTTACTAGAAAGTTTAGTGTCAAAGAATACCTAGCTACCAAAAACTTTACCGATGCTGCTATGCGTTCTATAGCACTGCAAAACGATGCATTCCTGCAGACCATGAAGACTGCCAACGATGTTATTCGTTCTGCTGCACAGGGAGCCATAGCAGGCAAACTGGATTCTAAATCAGTCAAAGTCGACGGCGAACCAGTTGGACCAGGTGGAGAACAGCCTGCTAAAAAAGAAAGTTATTATATACAGACTCGTCCTCTCAGTGAAGGGCAGGTCTATCTAGTGTTTAATCGCATACAGAGATTAGATGAAGGTCCATTGGATTATATCAAACGCAAAGCCGCAAATCTTACCACAAAGGTCACTGCTGACAAATTGCAGTCAGCCTGGAAAAAAGCAGGATCGCCCATGGACTCGGATGCGCTGGCAGCGTTTTTAGACCAACAAGGTATCAGCAAAGACATAGTCACACAGGTCTATGGTTCTATGAGTCTGCCTGAACCAAAACCTGTGTCAGAACCAACAGAGCCATCTTTGGAACCAGAAAAGGCACAGGCCATGACTGTGGATCAGATCAAGGCCATGATAGCAAAATTACCCACTGACCGCAAGGTTAGATTAGTAAACTATATGACCAAACAACTCAAGGTGGCCTAATGAAGATCACAGAAATATTAACAGAATCACAACTGCAAGAAGGTCCGCTGCTGAATAAGATTGGTTCGGCTGTGGGCAAAGGTGTGGGCGCACTGGCTAAAGGCGCAGGGGCAGTGGCTGGAGGAATCGCTGGCATAGGCAAGGCATTCAAGAAAGGTTATGCCGCAGGCAAAGGCACAGTAGGCAGTGGTGGCGACGATGACAGCAGCGCAGCGCCGACCAGTAGCGGTGGTAGCACTGGATCAACAGCAGCAGGTAGCACAGGTTCTGCTGGTAGTGGCAGTGCATCTGGTGGCGCAACTGCTGCTCCTGCACAGGCTGCTCAACCATCTGATACTGCAAAGACTGCTCAACAACCAGGAGCAACTAAAACTCCTACAGATAAAACCGCAGCACCTCAGACCAAAGCAACTCCTGCAGCAACTCCTGCAGCAAGTAAACAGCCTAAACCTTCAGCAGCACCTGCTGCAGATCCACAGGATCGTGTTGAACCTACGATGACTAGCACAGCAGCCGCGGCCAATGACACACAATATGCTCAAGCACAAAAAGCCATAGCAGCATTACAACCAGCAGATCAGAAACAGATATTAGCAGCACTTCAAGCAGATCCTAAAGTACAGGCAAAGATGAATAAACCTGCTGCACAAACAACTGTTAAACCTGCCGCAACACCAACACCTCCGGCAGCCACACCTGCTAGTTCAGCAGAACAGCCCGCTGTTAAAAAGAAAGGTGGTCGCAAAAAAGCAGCAGCTCCAAGTCAGGCAGAAATTGATGCCGATCGTGCTCGCATCATGGGGCCAACTTCTGATTCAATAATTAGAAAAGGTAATTCCATAGTTGAAAGCATTGACGAAGCAGGACTTATGGCCAAACTAGGTGCCAAGGTTGGTCAGGCTGCTCAAGCCGCAGGAACTGTGGTAGGTAAAAATGTAGGTGCTGCACAAGATGTGGCCAATGATCCCGAACATGCTAAAAATTTGATTAGAGCCTTTAAAACAGGCGATACATCAAAAGATCCCAACAGTGCTCCACCTATAGAAGACAAAAGCGGCACAGTGCCAAAACCAATAATCGAAAAGATAAATCAATTAAATCTACAGCAACGTGCAGAACTACATAAATTGATCAGCCAAAAAACAGTATGAAAATAAACGAATTAACTGAACAAGAAATAAACATAGATGCTTTGGCAGACGAAATAGTCAAAGCAGGAATGCAGGTTTCTGAAATAGTCAAACAACTGATAAAACCTGCAGATTAAAAGAACGGTAATTTTGTTTTTTTAGTGGTTTCAAGATTTTCTTTAATTATCTCGCCTACGATCATTCTTTCGTCGTGAGTCATCATCATAGCCTCGTGATAACTCATACCTCTCATGTACCAACAAATTTTTAGAAGATCTTTTTTAAGGTCTCTTTCTTCTTTTTCTAAACGCTTTACGTATTCTTGGATCTCAACCGGAGACAGTGTTAAGATCCTTTGCCGAAAAAAGCAGAATTATCTAGTTCTAAAGCCAAAGACCATTTATGATTGCAATTAGAACAGGTAACATCTTGCTGTTTTAATTTCATTTCTTCTTTCATTTTGTCAACATGATCTTTGATAGTGTTAAAAATTTCGCTTGATGTATTTTCTATGAAATTTTTAATTACTTCTTTGTCACTGACTGTACCTTCTGGTGTTGTTATGCTTTCAATACATCCGCATATAACGTCAACTGTAAGATCGGTAAGTTTCAAAAAACTAGATCCAAATTTTTCTAATTTCTCTTCATCACTTAACGAATCGTCATTTACCACAGCAAATATTTTTTGTTGCTCTAATGTTTTTAATGCTGTTTTAGATAGTTCTTTATATGTGTAGGGACGTATATGAACTGTTAAAGGGTCTATTTTTAAAACATCAATGTATTCAAATTTAGCCACAGAATCTAGATAACCTAACAAACTCATTACATAGTCGTTGCGTGTATTACAGTTTGGACAGTCAGCACCAACATCCATATTTTCACCGTAGGTAGCAATACGTATAGCTACTAAACAAGCATCAAGATCTAAACTAGGCATAGCCCATGGATCTTTTATTGCTGGTATACAACTTTTGATAACATTAACAGTGGCCTGACCATTCATTAATGCATCCGGTGTTTTAAAAACTAGTTCGTCTTTGGCTGTCATTGCATACACAGGATATTCATCTATGGCACTTTTATCTAAAGATCCTTCAGGATAAAATTTGCCTTGACTGGGTAAACGCAGATAAATTTTTGGCTGTCTAAAATAATTTGCCAACGGATTACCCGCTGTTTTCACTGCCTGTGCAATTGGATTCGCCTGTTGTTCTGGCATTTTTTTCTCCGATAAATATGTTATCTACTTTATTATTTATATACGTAGTTTTTGAGGTTTTTTTAAATGGCAGAAGTTTACGGCGACTTTGGCGGACAACCGATTCAATTAAACAATGCGGCTACTGAAGCCACACTCAAAGAGATTCTTGCGGCTCTTTTAAAAGCAGGCGTGGCTGGCAAAGGCGGAAAGGCTCAAAAAGATTTAGAAAAAAAATTAACCGACTTAGCCAAGGCTACCGAAGAACTCACAGACAAACAAAAAGAAGCCTTAAAACAGGCCAAAGAAGCCGAAAAGAAAAAAGAAGAAGAAATCAAACAGGCCGCTGAATTAGGCAAGGCTCTTAATGGTCTATTATCTAATGTTTTATCTGTAGTTAGCGGCATGGCTAATATCATGAGTACATTAAGTAGACTAGATAATTCAATGACCGCGGCTGCATCCAGCATGAGTATGATTCCCATAGTTGGTGGAACATTGGCCACAGTTTTTGGTGCAGTAGCAGGGGCGGCTGAAAGAACTTATAAGGCTTTTCAGGTTGCAGCATCTGTGGGTGCAAACTTTGGTGGTAGTATTACAGAAATGGTGAGATCAGCCAGTGCTGCTGGACTGACATTTGATCAATTTTCTGGAATAGTGTCAAGAACTGGATCTGATCTAGCACTATTAGGAGGTAGCACCGCAGAAGGAGCTAAACGTCTAGCAGAACTAGGTAAAGAAATAAGAAAACCTGGAGGTGTAGGCAAGGAGTTAGCAGCCTTGGGTTATACTACCGAGCAGATTAACGAAGGTATGGCCAAATATGGCGGAATGTTATCTAGAACTGGCGCTTTACAAGGCATGAGCAATACTCAGTTAGTAAATCAAACTGCACAATATCTTACTAATCTAGATGCTGTGTCAAAACTTACTGGACAGAATAAAAAAGATCTAGAAGATCAGCGGGCGCAAATGGTACGTGATGCGCAGATCAGAAATACTTTAAGAAAGTTAGATGCTACCAGCCAAGAAGAATTAATGTCTTTTCTTCAAACATTGCCTGAAGAAATGCGAGAAGGTGCTAAAGAAGTAATTGCTACAGGTACTGCTACATCAGATGCAGGAAAAGCATATTTGCAGTATATGAATCAATCAGGCAGTGAATTAATAGCAATGAATCAGCAGATTCGCAACACTGGAAAATTTACAAAAGAAAATAATCAACAATTACAAAGAACAGTTCAAAGAGAAGTAAAAAATTTAGCAAACACAGATTTAGCAGAAAACATGAGATTGTTTGGTGACAAGGCTGCCCAAGGATTTTTTGGAGCAGTTGATGAAGTTGCAGCTAGAGATAAAACATTAGCACAGATACAAAAAGAACAACAGGATGCTGCGGCTGAAAGATTAAGAAAAGAACAACTAGGTATCAAAGAAGTTGATCCTCAAACACTTAAAAATTTCCAAGAAAAAATAGCAAATATCAGTAATCAATTTAGCGCACTATTAATGAACAGTGGGTTGTTAGATACATTTATGAGTACTTTTGATCTATTGGTAAAATTTATTAGTAATACGGTTGTGCCTGCATTTACATGGTTAGGAAATAACATAGGATTAGTAGCAGCGGTGCTAGGGCCTTTAGTGGGTATAGTTGGTTTAGTTAATATCGCTTTTGCGCTGCTTGAGTTTCAAAGCAAATTAACTGCTATTTCTACAGGTATGGCTAATGGCGCATTAACAAGATTAGCAACAGCAGCATTTGCACCACTAGCACCACTATTGGCTTTGGCAAAAGGTGCTTTTATAGCTTCTCTACCGTTTTTAAAAATCGCTGCTCCTGTTATAGCGTTGGCAATTTTATTTAAAAAATTGTACGAAGGCGGATGGACTTTCTCAGATGTATTAGAAGCCATAGGAGATAATTTTAAACGCCTAATGATAACAGTTGCAGACGGGTTTTTATGGGTATTAGATAAAGTTACATTTGGTGATGCTAATAAAAAAATCAAACAAGCACAACAGGTATTAGACTTAGAAAGAAAAGAACTTGACGATAAAGAAAAAGCTAGAGATCAACGTCGTAGAGAAAAACGTGAAGAGCGTGGTATCAAAGAAGAAGAAAACAAAGTAACAAAGGAAGGAATTGATCTTCAGAGACAAGAGAACGATCAAAGGAAAAAAACTGAAGCAGCAGCCAACGCACCACAAAATGCTTATGATCTTAGCACTCCTCAAAAAATGTTTGAAAGCGCGATGCGAAGACAACAAGGAGTAGCATCCGGTGCTGCAACACAACCTGGAGCTACAGCGGCATCACCAGGACTAGGAGCAATGGCTGCTAGATTTGAATCTGGCGCAGCAGGATCTTCAGCGGTAGGTTGGGATTCTACTGGAGGAACGTCATACGGCAAATATCAAATAGCATCTAAAACAGGCACCATGGCTAAGTTTATGGAGCACCTTAAAGCAACGAATCCAGAAGCTTATGCTAGATTATCAGCAGCAGGTCCTGCTGATGCAGGCAAAGACGGAAAGTTTGCTCAGGAATGGAAGAAACTAGCAGGCGAAGGAAAGTTAGCAGGATCAGAACACGAGTTTATTAAGAAAACACACTATGATGTAGGTGCTGCTGGTTTACAAAATAAATCATTGCAAGACATGCTAGGCAAGAGCAAGGCTCTTCAAGAAGTAATGTGGTCAACTTCTGTACAACACGGAGGCGGAGGTGCTTCGGGAATATTTAATAAAGTATTCAAAGAAGGAATGACTGAGGCTGATTTAATCAAAGCCATTTATGCTGAAAGAGGTACTCGATTTGGATCGAGTACTGCACAGGTAAGATCTAGTGTCCAAAATAGATTTGCTCAAGAACAGCAGTTGGCATTAGGTATGGTAGGAGAACCAGGAACAGCCACGCCGTCGGCCACAGCAGCCCAAACAGCCGTAGCACAAGCACCTGTTACAACTACGCCCAGACCAACAACAACTCCAGTACAAGCAGCACAAGCACCTACAACGACTCAAGAAACTCCGTCATCGTTATTGGCTAGCTTAAATAATAAGATGGATACTCTTATTGCTCTCAATAAACGTGCAAATGACACTAGGGAAAGTCAATTAAGAACAGCTAAATCGTCAGCAGGTGAAGTCACAGTGTATGCTGCCTAAAGGAAAAATAAAAAAATGAGTTGGAGAAAATATTTCACACCTGTACAAGTAAACAATGATAGAAGACCAATAAGTCCTATCAGTGGAGGAGGTCGTCCAGGACCAGCTAGGGCAAATTATTCATCGTTTTTACCAGACGTATATGCCGGTGCACCAAATCGTGTTGAGCGTTATATGCAGTATGACACTATGGACATGGATTCAGAAGTTAATGCTGCTCTTGATATTCTTACAGAATTCTGTACTCAAAAAGACAAAGAAAACGCAACACCATTTCATACTTTTTTTAGAGGGCAACCAACCTCAACAGAAGTTAAATTGCTGAAAGAAAGCCTACAAAAATGGAGTAAGCAACAACAATTTGAAACAAGAATATTTCGTATAATTAGAAACACTTTTAAGTATGGAGATTGTTTCTTTTTACGTGATCCTCAAACATTAAAATGGTTGCACGTTGATGCTGCAAAAGTTACAAAAATCATAGTCAACGAATCGGAAGGCAAAATTCCCGAACAATATGTTGTTAGAGATATTAATTTTAATTTTAAAGATTTAATCGCCACTACTCCGCACGGAACAACTAACACAGCACCTAGTGGTACTAGTTCCTATGTTTCTGGAGGAGGATTTGGAAGAGGTTATGTAGGAGATGTTGCTAGATCAACTGGCACAAGATTTCATAATCAAACAAATGAAATAACTATTGATGCTAAACACATGGTCCATATTTCCATGTCAGAAGGATTAGATAACAACTATCCGTTTGGCAATTCATTGTTAGAATCAGTATTCAAGGTCTATAAACAAAAAGAATTGCTTGAAGATGCTATCATTATCTATCGTATACAACGTGCTCCAGAAAGACGTATTTTCTATGTAGACGTTGGAAATATGCCAGCACACATGGCTATGAGTTTTGTAGAACGTGTTAAAAACGAAATCCAACAACGTCGTATTCCTAGTTCAACAGGCGGCGGCCAAAATATGATAGATGCTAGTTATAATCCTTTGAGTTCTTCAGAAGATTATTTCTTTCCACAAACTGCAGAAGGTCGTGGATCAAAAGTAGATACCCTTCCAGGAGGAACTAATTTAGGTGAGATTACAGATCTACGTTATTTCACAAATAAGTTATTCCGAGCCCTGCGTATACCTAGTTCCTATTTGCCTACGGCTATAGACGAACAGGCCAATACCCTATCCGACGGTAAAGTAGGCACTGCTTATATACAAGAACTGCGTTTTAATAGATACTGCGAAAGACTACAGAGCAACATAGTAGAAACTTTTGATCTAGAATTTAAAATGTGGTTAAAAAATAATGGAATTAATATTGATTCTAGTTTATTTGAACTTAAATTTAATCCTCCACAAAATTTTGCCGCTTACAGACAAAGCGAATTAGATACCTCTAGAGTGTCAACATTTACTCAATTAATGGAAGTTCCGTATATGAGTAAAAGATTCGCTATGAAGCGTTTTCTAGGAATGACTCAAGAAGAAATCACAGAAAACGAACGGTTATGGAAAGAAGAGAATGGTTCTAAATTGAAACAATCTATCGATTCTGATGCACAAATGCGAAGCGCCGGAATTACTCCAGGGGCTGTTCAGGCAGATATAGCTGATCAGACTGCAGAAGCCCCGGCCGATATGGCTGCTGCTGCTGGCCAAGGCGCAGGAGAACCAGGTACACCAGCAGAACCAACTCCAGCGGCACAATAATAAATATAGTATGCTTCTACGTGAATTTATTCATTTTAATGACAATACTAACGACTTTGCCGTTGATCGCCGATATGAAAACAGCGACGATAAGTCAGTGTTAAAGCGAGGTGACAGTCGCAAAACTAAACTTACTCTACGACAAATAAATCAACTTCGTATGCAGGCCGAAGCCCATGAATACGAAAAAGAAAGTGAACTAGAGTTTGTCAAACAAATGTACGGAACACCAGTTGAAGCACCAGCAGCCGAATAACCCTGCTTTCGTTTTAGGTAACGGAACAAGCAGGAATTCACTAAATCACAATAATCTTTTAGATAAAGGAACTGTATACGCTTGTAATGCGATGTACAGAGAATTTGAACCTCATTATCTTATAGCAGTTGATGTAAAAATGGTCAATGAAATAGTAGCTGCAGGTTATCACAAAACTCATTCCGTTTGGACCAACCCAAATAAAGGTATCAGCACAAAACATTATTTGAATTTTTTTAATCCTCATAAAGGATGGAGTTCTGGTCCTACGGCTCTTTGGTTAGCCAGTAATCACGGATATAAAGAAATTTATATATTTGGATTTGATTATGCGGGAATTAACGGTAGATTTAACAACATATATGCTAATACCTACAATTATAAAAAAAGTTCAGATGTGGCCACTTTTCATGGTAACTGGTTAAGCCAAACAGAAAAGGTAATAAGAGAAAATAAGCATATCAAATATTACAGGGTAATAAACACTGGAGATTTTATACCAGATCAATTAGGTGCTCAACACTTGAATTTAAAGCATATGACCTATGAAGAATTTTCTAATAAATTTTTAGATTGTGTGAATTTAACTGAAAATCTTCAAAAAAACACCATTTAACCCCTTTTTTTAATCTACGCAGTAAATAAAAAACAGCCTACCATCTTGAAGGAGAATATAATATGGCAGATAAATCATTAATCGAGCAAATGCTCGAGCGCCTGGTTAACGAAGACCAAGCCAAAGCAGAAGAATTATTCCACGAGTATGTTGTTGCAAAATCTCGTGAAATCTATGAAGAATTAATCGAGTCCGAAATGTCTGATGAAGAAGACAAGGAAGTCGACGAAGCAGCTAAAGATGAAGATGCTGAAGAAGACAAAGTCGACGAAGCATCGGATGAAGAAGACAAAGAAGACGAAAAAATGGACGAAGAGTTCGACGAAATCGCTGTAGAAGCAGACGATGAAATGGACTTAGCAGCAGGAGACCCAACGGACGACCTAGCTGGAGAAATGGGTGACGAAGGCGAAGATGAAGAAGGTGAGAAGTCAGAAGAAGAACTTTTCATGGATCTCGAATCAATCGTAGACGAACTACAAGCCAAATTTGACGAGTTAAAAGGCGGCGATGAAGGCGAAATGGACATGGGCGGCGATGAAGAAATGAAAGACGCTGTTGAGCCAGAGTTAGAAACTGTTCGCGAATACGTAGAAAAAGTTGCTACACCAAAAGGCGGAGACAACGGTGCTAACGCTAAATCAGTAGTAGCAGGTAAGAATGATATGGGCGGAACAACCGCAAATATCGCTAAAGGCGGCGAAGAATCTACAAGCGCCAGTACCAAAGGCGGTTTGCTAAATCCAAGCCCAAAAGAAGATAATGCTGGCAATATCAATGTTCCAGGCGGTAAGGCAGGTTCTGCTTTCTCTAAGAAAGAACCCGGACATGGCGCTGAAAAGAAAGGCGCTGCTGAACAAGCTGATAACAAGCAAAGCCTTTTCCGTGGTCGTAGATAATAGGACTTAACAGGTGAAAAACTACCTATCAGAACATTTGAGTTTCGACCAGGCCAAGATTGTATTGGAGAGCGAAGAAGATCAGGGCGGCGGCAAAACGCTGCATCTGAACGGTATCTGTATCCAAGGGGATATTAGAAATCAAAACCAACGTGTTTATTCTTCTCAAGAAATTGGCAAGGCTGTCAAAACGCTCAACGAACAGATCGCTGGTGGTTACTCCGTGCTAGGTGAAGTTGATCATCCTCAGGATTTAAAAATCAATCTTGATCGTGTTTCACACATGATCACTAAGATGTGGATGGACGGTCCTAACGGCTACGGAAAACTTAAAATACTCCCGACACCCATGGGCAAGTTGATTGAAACTATGCTCACGTCGGGAGTTAAACTAGGAGTTTCAAGCAGGGGCAGTGGCGAAGTAGATTCAAGCGGTAATGTCCAAGGTTTTGAAATTATAACAGTGGACGTAGTAGCACAACCAAGCGCCCCGGGAGCTTATCCTACACCAGTTTATGAACACCTTATGAACAACATAGGTGGATATCAGGCATATAAAATAGCACAAGAAGTTCAAGGCGACACAAAGGCACAAAAATACATAGCAGAGAGCCTGAAACGTATTATTTCAGGTCTCAAATAACAAGGAGAATCACATGCTAGATTTAGTAAAACAGTTGTTTGAAAACAATGTGATTTCCGAGGAAATGAAATCGGAGATTGAATCCGCGTGGCAAACAAAGATTCAAGAAAACCGTGATCAGGTCACTGCAGAACTACGTGAAGAGTTTGCACAAAAATATGAGCACGATAAGACAGCAATGGTAGAAGCCGTTGAGTCAATGTTGGCCGATCGTCTGCATGCAGAGTTATCTGAATTAGCAGAAGATCGTCAGGGTCTTATCGAAGCCCGTGCAAAATATGCCAAGAAAATGAAGGATGATTCAAAAACAATGGAAGCATTTGTTTTGAATAATCTTAAAAAAGAATTGTCAGAATTACACGAAGATCGTAAAGCAGTAGCCGCTAATGTCGCAAAATTAGAATCTTTTGTCGTGGATGCACTAGCGAAAGAAATCGCAGAATTCCACACAGATAAGAAAGACCTAGCCGAAACCAAGGTACGTTTAGTACGTGAATCTAAGGCTAAGTTTGAACAAATCAAGAAAGATTTTATTACACGTTCAGCTACAATTATCGAAGAAACAGTCGCAAAAGGACTGCGTTCTGAGATGACTCAACTACGCGAAGACATTGAAGCAGCTCGTAAGAATGACTTCGGTCGCAGAATTTTTGAAAGTTTTGCCAGCGAATACGCTGCATCTCATCTCAACGAGAAATCCGAAACATCTAAACTTCTTAAAGTTGTAAAACAGAAAGAAGCAGAATTAGAGGAAGCAGCAAAAGTTGTTGCAGAAACACAAAAACTAGTAGAAAATCGTGAACAGGAAATCCGTGTTATGAAAGACATGGCTTCTCGCAAAGAAGTAATGAATGAATTGCTAGGACCCTTAACTGGCGACAAGCGATCAGTCATGAAAGAATTGCTAGAATCTGTTCAGACAGAAAAACTACGCGGCGCTTTCGACAAGTATCTACCAGCCGTTATGGACGGTGGCGTACCAGCGAAGAAAGCACTCACAGAGGCTAAAGAAATTACAGGCGATAAAAAGGCACAAACTATCGGCGGAGAGGAAAAAACCGCTGAAATTTTTGACATCCGCAGGCTTGCGGGACTTAAAGTTTAAGGAGAACTATAATGTCACAACTACTCGAGTCACGCTGGTCGGAAACCAAAGAGGCACTATTAGAAGGCCTACAAGGTAACAAGCGTTCGGTTATGGCAGCTACTCTAGAGAATACCCGCAAGTATCTCGCAGAAGCGGCTACAGCTGGTGCTTCATCCGCCGGTAACGTTGCAACTCTAAATCGTGTGATCCTTCCAGTGATCAGACGTGTAATGCCAACCGTTATTGCTAACGAGTTGGTAGGCGTACAGCCAATGACTGGCCCAGTTGGTCAGATCCATACTCTGCGTGTTCGTTACGCAGATACCTTTACAGGTAGTGCAGGTGGTTCTACAACAGCCGGTGAAGAGGCTCTAAGCCCATTCAAGATTGCTGAAGGCTATTCCGGTAATACCAATGGCAAAGCAGATGCGACTGCTGCCAAAGAAGGTGTTGCTGGTAACAGACTAAACATTCAAATCTTGAAACAAACAGTCGAAGCAAAGACACGTAAATTGTCTGCTCGCTGGACGTTTGAAGCAGCTCAAGATGCACAAGCCCAACAAGGTATTGACATCGAGGCTGAGATCATGGCAGCTCTTGCACAAGAGATCACTGCTGAGATCGATCAAGAGATTCTTTCATCTCTAACTACCCTAGCTGGTACACAAAACAACGAGAATTTTGATCAGGCAGCAGTGTCTGGTACAGCAACTTTCGTTGGTGACGAGCATGCTGCTATGGCTGTTGCTATCAATCGTGTAGCTAACAGAATCGCTCAGCGTACACGTCGCGGTGCTGGTAATTGGGCAGTAGTTAGCCCACAAGGCTTAACGATCCTACAAAGCGCAACAACTTCTGCTTTCGCAAGAACAACAGAAGGCACATTCGAAGCACCTACAAACACCAAGTTTGTTGGTACATTGAACAGCGCAATGAAGGTATATGTTAACACATTTGCTACAGAAACATCTGGCAGCGACAAAGTGTTAATTGGTTACAAAGGTTCTAGCGAATCTGACGCAGCAGCATTCTACTGCCCATACATTCCATTGATGAGCAGCGGTGTTGTTCTAGATCCTAGCACATTTGAGCCAGTAGTTAGCTTTATGACACGTTACGGATATGTTGAGTTAACAAACACAGCATCATCTCTAGGTAACGCTGCTGACTATCTAGGTACAGTTACTATCAGTAACGCTTCATTTACCTAATCAACGGTCAAACGTTTTATTACGTTTCAAAAAGGCTCTTCGGAGCCTTTTTGTTTGATTTAAATATACTGGTGCAGATAAAAAGCGAAAAAGATTTTCCAGAAGTACGAAAACAATTAAGCGTTTGGAAAAAACGCTTTCCTATGTTTAGGCATGATGTTCATAGGATTGAACAGATCATAGAAAGCCATATACAAAACTATAGTATTGCTCTAGTTAATTATAGACAAACGCATAGTAAATCTTTTCTAGAAAAAGCACAAAAAGAAATAGACGAAATTAATAGAGTACTGTCCACAGTCGGTAAATTGGAACTGATGGCAATGTTGAGCCATTGATAAATAAAGTATCTAGTATGATTTATGCGGTACCCGCCGCGTAGGACCTAGAACGTCAACAAAGGAGAAAACAAATGGGACGTCCAATTAATAAAAGATATTTTGGAAAACTGCCTGACGCAGATGATCCAACACTCGCACCAACGAGCGGCGACACGTTTTTTAACGTCAAAGTCAATGCCCAAATTGGTGCAGCAGCAGAAAGCACTATCGCATACATTTTAGCACAAAAAGGATCTACTAAATTTTTAGTAGCCAACGGTGCTGTTGTAAACGACGAAAGTTTAAATACCGGTACTAAGTATGTGATCAACTTTGTAGGAACCACAGATTGGGCCGCTATAGGGGTTGAGGGTGCTGCTTACGTAGGTAAAGTTTTTACAGCAACAGGAGCAGGTTCTGGTACAGGTACAGCGAGATTAGCCGGTGTTTGTAAATTAGTAAATGCTGTAGATGGGTCGTTAGGAGCAGACGAAATGTCTATCATGGGCCAATTATCTAACGGATCTCAAGTTCCTGTTAAGAAAATTTATAATAGAACAGCACGTGATTACAATAACGTTCGTTATAAGTGGGCTATTGTTGACGATTCAACAGCCACAGTGCTACAGTTAACAGCAATTTAATAGGCAGACACAATGGGCCAGTTTTTCCAAGTAAATGGCGATTATAATATCAAAACCGCCGAAGGCGCGAGGATCAAATTAGACACAGGTCCGGGCGTTGGAGAGGTTCGAATCACAGGCAACTTAGTTGTTGAAGGTGACACTGTTACTGTCAGTGCAGAACAACTACAGGTAGAAGATAATGTTATCGTATTAAATTTTGGAGAAACTGGCGCAGGCGTAACAGCTCTAGTCAGCGGATTAGAAGTAGACAGAGGAACATCAGATAATGCCTTTTTGTTATGGCAAGAATCCGACGATACTTGGAATTTTAAATTAGGTACAGGATATACAACTAGTAGATTACGTGTTACAGAATTACTGACAAGTTCTGATACAATTAATCCTAATACTCTGCGTACTGGCGATCTTACATTGATAGGATCCGGCGACGGTGTTGTATCAGTAAAAGGAACATTGAATTACCAGTTAAATGTAACAGACGATGATGATATTCCTAATAAAAAATACGTAGATGATGCTATTCAAACTAATCCAACCTTTCAAATTTTAAGAGACAATACTCGTGTGTCTGCATTTGATTTAAATGACCCTTTAGATGCAGGACTTTTTCCTATTGGTCCCTACGGTGCCCAACCGTTAGAAAGCAAGGTGGGAGTTGTAGTAGAAAATAATATCGTAGCAGAATTCTTAAGTTACGGTGTTAGATTCGCAGGATTAAATTTTTTTACAGAAGATCCTACTAATCCTCTAACAAGTTTAACTCCAGATGCTACAGTCATACAAACAGTAAACAGTGGTTCTAATTTAAAATTAGAAACTAACGACACAGGGCGTGTACAGATCACATATGCTCTTCAATTAGATAATCATGGTTTAACTCCGGGATCTATTCCTAACACTTCAATTTTATATGCCGGTACTGTGGGTCCAGGAACATCGGGAATTTATTTTAATAACAGTAGTAAAAATGATGAGTTAGTTGGAAGAAGAAGAGCTTTGCTATATGGAATGATATTTTAAGAGATTGATATGATAAAAAGCACTAAATTAACAACTACTGGCGACACTGAAGTTTTTAGAGCCACAACTACTGGCGATAATACAGGTACAGGCCAAACAACTGCACTAACAAACATTATTGTTTGTAATACAGGATCACCCAGTGCTACAGATGAAACAGTTAATAATTGCACATTAACTGTTAATTTAGTGAGATTCGGACAGGTTAGTAGTGACACAAATACTATTGTAAAAAATCTAATTGTACCTGCAGGCGAAACTGTATTTTTCTCTGACGAAAAAATTATTTTAGATAGTAGTGATCAAATTAGGATGACGGCATCGGTGTCTAATCTATTAAGTATAACTGTGAGTTCATTAGCAGTATGAGATTTCTTAAACAAAAAACTGTTAGTAAGTACAGCCCAAGCGATAATAGTTTTATTGCCTTTGACACACGACCGCTAGGCCACACTCAAGACGGATCTAGAGCAATTATAGATTTAACAGGGGGGCTCAGACTTCCAAAAGGTTCAACATTACAAAGACCTGAGATAACAGGTTCCGGTATCAGAACACCCAACGGTGCCAACGGTTATATTAGATATAATACCGATACCAATAGTCTAGAAGCATACATAGATAATGTATGGGAAATAGTAAAGGCGCCAGGAGCAACATCTATCGCCAAGCAAACTCTTGGACCCGGAAACGACATTGATACTACCTTTGGTCCATTAGATCAAGATCCCCCGTCGGAGAATAACATATTAGTTTTTGTTGAAAACGTTTTTCAAATATCTGACACCAATTTTAATTTATCATATAATCATTTAGGTTCCGGAGATACGTACATAGTTTTTACTAGCCCTGTTCCGCTAGACAAACTTGTCACTATATATTTCGGGTTTGCCAACTAAGAATCTATATGTCTGAAAATCCATATCTAGCACAACTCGGTAGAATAAGCGGAAAACTTTTAACACCTAATTTAGAGAGAAATGGTGTAGACCTAACTTTTAGGAATGGTGCTTTAGATTCTGATTTATTGTATATAGATGTTAATAACCTGCGAATAGGTATAAATTCTAATCCTCCGGTTAGAGATTTAGAAATTTCAAATTCTAGCAGAGTATCTGATAGTTTTATTGTAAACGGAACCGATGCTACTATAGATAACATAGTAATAGGAACTAATGGAACTATTTCAACAGTAGTAGGTCCTATTATAATTTCTCCTACAGGCCCCGATGCCTTTGTTTCTTACAGCAGAGTTCTTACTCCAGAATTTGAAATTGAAACAAATTACATACAAGTAACTTCAACCAATCAAAATCTAGAATTAGATGCAAGCGGCACTGGAAAAATTGATATACAAAATAACACAGATATCTTGGGTAATTTAGCAGTTACAGGAAATATTGTTGCACAGGGAAATGTACAACTTGACGGACAATTAATTATCGGTGATACGCCATTAGACACTGTGACCGTTAATCCTGATTTTACGCAAGATATAATATTAAATTCTTCAGACACATACGATTTAGGCAGTCCTAGTCGACGATGGTCTCAGGTTTGGATCGGTGGTATAACCGCCGATTCTATTACAACAACTACATTAACAATCAGCCAAGAAACTCAATTTTCAGGCAACACAATAACCACAATTCAAAGTAATAGTAATTTAAATATTACACCAGATACTGGCCTTACAAGATTAGAAAATCTAGAAATACAAAATAATATAATTACCAATACCTCTTTAACTTCAAACCTTATTATTTCTCATACCGGCAACGGTTATTTACAGATATCAGACACGGGTGCAATGCGAATACCTTACGGAACAACCTCCGAAAGAGTTGGAGTTGAAATAGGCGAAACACGCTGGAATTCAGAAATAGGATGGTTAGAATGCTTTGACGGAACTGTATGGCAGGTTGCAACCGGCGGCGGCGTAGTTGTCACTCCTGCTATCATGGAAGAATTGAGCCGTCAGTATACCCTCATCTTCGGTTAAATTTCCAATCTGTATAAATACTACTAATCGCACTCAGTGACCAACTGACGCGGGATTCAACTGTGGTAAACCCGCAATGTAAGGTGGTTATCCGTGAAACACGGTGTATTGAGGAGAGCTGATGGCTATTGGTCGCATTTCCGGTCCGCTCTTAAAGGCTAACCTCGTCAGAGATGGCGTGGATTTGGCATTTGAGACCGACCTACTATATCTCGATGTTAATAATTCTCGTATCGGCATCAATACAGCCAGCCCTCAATACGATCTAGATGTAAACGGTATTACAAGAACCACAGATCTAGAAGTAACCAATCAACTAGACGTAGGCAATTTTACAATTACTGGTAATACTATAAGCAGTGATTTACCTTTAATTAGTTTTATAGCATCTGGAGCAGAAGCCACTGCTTATCATAGCAGATTAATTGTAAACGATTTAGAATTTAACGGCAACACCATTTCTACTACGGCTTCTAATGCAAATTTAGAACTTCGTGCTAACGGCACAGGCAAAGTAGATATTTTATCAAGAACAGACATTACTGGAAACTTAAACGTTTCAGGAAATATTTCAGCCACAGGAAATCTAACATTAGGCGGAAATCTAATAATAGGTGACAGCATCACAGACACTGTTACTATTAATGCTAGCATTAACAGTGATCTTATTCCCGAGACCGACAATACTTATGATCTAGGATCAAGTACCAGCCGCTGGGCTAATGTTTACGCCGCTGGTGTTTTTGGAAATTCTTTAAGTCTAGCACAATTTGAAATAGGTAATATTGTTCTTTATGATAACGTTATTACCACGACCACAGGACAAAATTTAATCTTAGATGCCAACGGATCCGGTTATGTAGTAATTGGCAATTTTAGGATCCAGGGCAGTACTATTCAGAACTATGTTACCGACAGTATTACACAGATAGATCAGTCCGGAACAGGTTTTTTTAAGATTTCTGGAACAAATGCTTTTATTCCTCCTAAAGGAACTACCGGACAAAGACCGGGAATTTCTTACGTTGTAGAAGGAATGACAAGATATAACACAGAATCAAAAGCCTTAGAAATTTGGGACGGAACTATTTGGGCCAGCCCTGCAGGAACCATTGGTGCTGTTTCGGAAGCCACGGCTAATGAAATTGCTGTTAAGTTTGCTATAACTTTAGGATAAAAATAATGCCAACCACATTCAAACAAGCATTGAGAAGCAGTATAGGAACTACTCCCATAGATGTATTAACTATTCCTATAGGATTCACAGCCACAATAATCGGCTGTAATCTAGCCAATATAACCGAAAACGATGTAGTGAATGTCGATGTGTATGTGACCGGAGTAGACAGTGTTGATGCTACATATGTTAAAGGTTTAGCAGTTGGCCCGAACTCGGCAGTAAAAATAATTACTAACGGGGAAAAATTAATACTGCCACAGGAATCTTCGCTGAAAATCGTAAGCGATTTGGCTGACAGTATAAGTGCTGTGATCAGTTACGTGGAATTATCATAAGGAATCAATATGGCTAATAATAATTATTACTTAGGTGTTGATCCGGTTTCAAGTATAGGCGATGCCCCTAGATATTTTTATGGACTGCGTAAAAATTCTAACGGTAGTCTTTTTTTACAGCGGGTTGATCAAGCAAAACAAAATGTATCTATAGAAGTAAATTATCCCGGCGAACCAGAAGGAAACTACACAGATTTTGAAGTTGGTGTTGACTTTTTTGAAGGCATCAATATCTATCACAATCAAGTATTTGATAATTTGAAATATCCCCAATACAGATGGGACGACAGATCGATTTTATACTATGTTGATGATGATGGACAGTTGGTAGCTAGAATTAATAATTCACATGAGTATGATAATTTAGATTCAGAGGAATAAAATAAATCATGGCAGATTTTAAATTAAGCAGATTAAAATATACCTGGAGAGGCATTTGGACTTCGGGAACGGTGTATTATAATGATGATATAATAAGAGTTGGTGGTAGGATTTATGTTTGCATAGCACCGCACACTGCTGATACAAATTTCTATGATGATTTAAATTTTCTTAACGACGAAGTTCCTCCATCTATAGAACCTAGATGGGAAGTAATGATAGAAAGTGCCAGTTGGTCAGGCATGTGGGTGGAAAACACATATTATAATCGCGGGGATGTTGTTAAAAAAGGAGCAGTAACATATATCTGTGTAGAAGAACACACGTCAGCGTCATCGGATACTGAGTTTGTTACTGATTATTCTGTAAACAATTATTGGGTAATATATTCGAGTTCTGAATCTTGGACCAGTACCTGGCAATCTTCAATTACCTATAACTTAGGAGATGTAGTAGTCAACAGTGGCAGAGTTTATAAATGTATAACAGCACACGTTTCTTCTAGCGACCCCACAGTAGGACTTTTAGGAGATCTGCTTAAATGGGAGGAAATTAACCTTTCGACTCTTTGGAAAGGTGATTGGACCACAGATACTCTGTATTATTTAGATGACCTTGTTAGATATGGTGGTATAGTTTATAGATGTATAAGCCAACATGTTTCTACATCTAGTGAATCTCTAGGTTTAGAAGATGATCAAAGTGCCTGGGTAATATTATACAGCGGTGTTGAATATACCGGCGAATGGGGCGAAGATATAGTATATAAGGTAAACGATATTGTCAAATACGGCAGTTATCTTTACAGATGCACAGCCAAGCACTCCACCAACAGCGGTACTTTGTTTGATTCCGGCTACTGGACAATCTATTGTCCAGGGCAGGAATATGATCAAGAATGGTCCGGGGCAGCCGTATACCAATCCGGAGACATAGTTAAGTATGGCGGATACTTGTTTATAGCAACATCAACACATATCAATCAAACTCCGTCAGAAGAACCTAACAATTATTGGGATTTATTGTTTGTTAACACCAGCGTTACTGGAGAATGGTCTAATGCAGTTTCTTATAAAATAGGAGATGTTGTCAGAAGACAGGGTCAAATATATATTGCTAAAAGAGACGTTTCTGTTACAGATACAGATATAGTAGATGACGGGTCGACTATAAATTCAGACGATTGGGAGTTGGTTATCCCAGGATCAAAATGGCAGGGACAATGGGAAACTTTTAGAACATATGTTATAGGAGATCTAGTATTATACAAATCCGGTACCTACAGATGTGTAGGAAAACATCTTAGTATTTTAGGTAATAGACCAAATGATGAAGCAGGGCTGTATTGGGAAAAATATACGTACAGCGACGAAGACAACGTTCTAACCTATACCGGCGATATAAAAACTTATGGTGTAAAAGAGGACGGCAGTAGTATAGGCGCCACAAATCTATCGATTGGTAATTTTGGAGAAACTCTGCAATCTACAGGAACAGAAGTTGAGTGGAGCTCGTTTAACTCTTCAGAAAAAGCATATTATGTTTCAGTGAATGGAGTCGATGGAAGATTTAATGGAACTTCACAAAATTCGCCTTGGAGAACTCTAAGATATGCGCTAGAAAATATCACAGGACCGGCAACCGTATTTGTTAAAAACGGTGACTATGAAGAAGTACTACCATTACAGGTTCCTGCCAACGTAGCCATAGTAGGTGATGAATTAAGAAGTACAATTATAAAACCAGCCAACCCCGCTTGGGGATTAACAGATGTGACTGCTATTTTAGATGTAATTGACTATTTGAGTTATATTATAGAATTTGTAATTTTAGAACAGCCAATCGGAACAACTGTAATATCAAATCCTGCCTACGGCTCTACTATCTACGGAAATTATCCACAAGATTTTTCTGGAACAGCTGGTAATTCGATAACTGTTTCTACTGTAAGATCTCTTCTAGCAGAAATTAGAACAAGAACAGCCTCTGGGACAGCGGCATCTATAATTGGAACTAACACAATCTCTACCAATCCGAATATTTTGAATACCGCCACCCAATTAGAAAATAATATTGAATTTTTTGAAAATGAAATTCCGGCATATATTGAATTTCTAAGACCTACATATGTACAACCTGCTAGATTCGTTCCTGATATTATAAGAATTATCAATGCATTGATTTACGATTTAAGATATACTGGCAATTATAAGAGCCAGACTGTAGGTACATATTTTTATCATTCCAGACAAGGAAATGAAAATATAAAATCAAATATGTTCTTGCTTAGAGACGGAACCGGTCTAAGAAATTGTACATTAATTGGATTAGAAGGTACTTTAGGTAGTCTGAATCAATATCTTACCAGAAGACCTTCGGCAGGAGCTTACGCAAGTCTTGATCCCGGCTATGGCCCCAGCGATATTTCTGCCTGGGTAGGAAATCGATCACCGTATGTGCAGAATGTAACCACATTTGGTAACGGTTGCGTAGGACTAAAGATAGACGGAGATCTCCACGACGGCG
>Ga0129333_10000158_pt1 | contig 45556 bp, 43 predicted proteins | sample CPB6_08_DNA_FD_94474 | JGI IMG/M metagenome (GOLD analysis project Ga0129333, IMG submission 94474) | Freshwater to marine salinity gradient microbial communities from Chesapeake Bay, USA - CPBay_Sum_0.6_0.8_DNA | ecosystem: Environmental > Aquatic > Marine > Coastal | place: USA: Chesapeake... | reverse complement strand
GATTCTTCAAACTCGCTCCATGGATTATTCATCTATGGACACCTTTCCGGGCCGTAATATCTTCAACCTGAATCATCGTAGACCAGACATCACCTAAAGTTCTAGAGAATTTTTTACCTCGAATAGCAGCAACCTCCGATTTGAAATTGTGATAATCGATTGCAGAAGCCTCTGTAGAAATCCAGGTTACGAATTCTTCACGCTTTAGGAATATTCGATATGGATAATCAGCAAGGGGTGTTTGGTTTATTGAAACCTGGAACATCGTCGAAATTTGCTCTAATGAAGCTCGATCTCGCGACCGTACGATTATCGTACGGTCGTTTCGATCTTGAACAGCGCTTACAAAGCCTGAGGTAGTAAATATCCACATGTTTACTCCTTACGCGCTAGCGGGAAGCTCGCTAGATGGTTGGCTTATGAATGCTTCCCCTTGGGCCAGCAGCCAATTGACATAGTGCTCGTTGAAGAGTGCGATGTCGGCACGATTCTTGCGGATAGTAAGAATCGCTTCTTTTGCGCTCATGCCGGATTTAATCAAGATGAGGGCGGTGACCAAACCAGATCGATTTAATCCAGCTTGGCAACGGACAAGGACACGGTCGCCCTTCTTCCATTGTTTGAAACCCCAATTAACAGCTTGCCGGAGTCGTGACAAATCCATGTCGCTGATCCGAGCATCGGGTACTCCGTAGCGATATTCCTGGACTTTCCAATCAGCTGGACGTGCCCAGGCATACATCGTGACGATTGAATCGAAGGGCAGATCCTTGCGACTCTTGTAGGGATCAGCTGGGAGATGGATTACATCGCTGTCATCCGTTCCTCCCATGAATAGGTTTTCAGCAATTTGCGAGTAAAGCGATGTTGGTTCGTACGGCATTTTTTTCTCCTTAGTTTAGGTAATCGGGATCGATAGTCGAGGTATCAGTTGTTTCTTCACGGAATTTGCGGGAGCGGGTCATGCGCGACCAAGACTCGTGCATGCGCTTTGAGGAATGGAGGGTGTCCTCCGTTTGAGCAATATCAGCTAACCGATCCATCTCATCGGCTTCAGATTTGATGATCTCGAGTGATTCAGCACTTCTCGTATCGGTTACCGGAATGCTTGAGGCTTCACGTCGAAGTTTTGAAGCAGTACTTGTTAAACGGGCAGATGCTTCGCGGACTTTGCCGGAGCGGATTTCATCCGTAGCTAAGGCTTTTTCAGCCTGGGCTTCGACGATTAAGCGCTCGGCGCAGACAATTGGATCGGCAACTCGGCCAGCGGCAACATCAGCAGGAACAACGTTTACGTTTACTGGCATTGTGACTGATATTTCAGTCATTTCTGCAAGGTTTAAGTACTCGATAACAATATCGGCGACCTTTGCAAGTCCGAGGGCGGTAATGCCTGGAACTTCAAGGCCGATCACGAAGCGACGGTTTTCACCGGCATAGAGATCGCCGAGTTGAACTACATAATCTTCGCCATCTTTCCAGAACGGCAGGCGCTGAAGAACCTGGATTTTCGGTGCTTCTGTTAATCCGTTGACTGGTCTAACTCGAAGAACCGCATTTACAACGCTTTTATCGAGAAGGTCGTTAACTTCTGCAGCTATCGCTCCGACCGCTTCATCAACTGTACTAGCGAAGCGATGCGCTCCCCCGCCACCAGTTGAGAGCGCTTCCAGGATTAACTCGTCGTAACCGACTCCAAGACCAATGGTCGAGGTTGTGATTCTCTGAGTTGCATGCTTGGTCGCAATCGATTGCAGAACCTTTGGATCCTTCTCACCGGCATTAGCGTGGCCATCTGAGATGAGAAGAAGCGTGGAAGCGCCAGCGCTGTTGACGCGAGCGAGTTCACGAAGACCCATTAAATAACCTGCAGAGATATCTGTGGAGCCACCCGTGTTTAGATTGCGAATCGCTTGGCGAAGTTCAGGGATGTGATGATCCTTGACTTGGCGCATTGGTAGAACAACAAGTGCTTGATCATCAAAGGCAACGAGACCAAAGAAATCTTGTGGGGCAAGACGGTCCACCAGTTTGAGTAGTGAACCCTTCGCGCTTTCCAATGGTTCGCCTTGCATTGAACCGGAGCGATCCAATACAACTTGGATAGCTTGGGATGCTCGATTCTTTGCCTTCTCGGTGATGGGGGCAGTTAGGTCGAGCATGAGGGTGAGCTGATCCGCGGCCTCAAGGGCTACGAGATCCAGATCGAGATGAGCTTTAACGTGCATTTGGTTCCTTTTCTAGAAGGGGTGGTTAGTTGTTTTCCCCTCTACTTGCTAAGACGAAATAGAGGGTCAAAAGTCAATGGACTTGTTTTTTGAGCGTGGAATTGGGGTATTTAGGTGTTTCTTTGGACCCCTCGAGGTGGCGGACCCAGTGGGTTAGGCGTTAGATCAGAGTTTCTTTTCTCATGGCCCTAGAAAGGTAACACCCGGCACTGACATTCTTGGGCGGTTGGGTGAGAGAAGGAATTCAATTCCTCTTGGTAGGTCTTCAGCGGTGGACGTAGGAGGACGAATTGATGTCGTTCAATTAACCAGAAGTGGTTTCATTGAGAGTAATAACTAGAAAGTATTTTCTCTCAAAAAATAGAATTAAGTGACAGAAAGTATCGTAGAAAAGCTATTAAACGTATAGAGTTACGGGGCGCGGACAAGGCGGCTCGTGGTAACACCTCTGAGTTAGTGAACCTGAAAGGGAAATTGAGCAATGGGACTCTTTGATAAAAAAGGTAGTGGCAATGATGGTTTGAACAAGCTTGGTTCGTTACTCAAGCAAGCTTTTCCTGATACAGAATTTATGAAAGATGATGGCGGAGCATTTCTTTGGCGCGAAGATTCAATTGCATTAAGTATCTTCATTAATAACAACTTTGGAGACGGTACAAATGTAGTGAGTGTTGTTGGTTTAACCTTGTTTGGAGCCCGAGATCAAGATTCCCTTTATCGTCATTTGATGACTCAAACCAGCGATGTATCAATCTTTGCCCGTTGGGAAATAGAGCCAGGAGAGCAACCCGGAACTGTGGACATTTTGCTTACTCAGAATCTTATGCTTGATACTTTGGATGTTTCAGAGTTGGGCGTTGCCGTTAGTGGCGTTGCTGAATCTGCTAATGCAAATGATGAAATACTTCAAAAACTCTTCGGAGGTCAGCGTTGCGTCGATAAGTTCCAGTGGCAGGAGTAATCTGAAAGATCAGAATTGGTTAAAGCAGGCTTTTGAACAAATGAGTTGATATCAAGAGTCCTAGCGAGCTAATCTCTGCAGAATCTCGATTGGCGTGCTTGGGTTACCTGCCACGCTTGCTCTAATCCACTCGCTTTGATGTACAGCTCCTCTTTGAATTAGTTCAAGAGGCGCAGAAGGGTTGGCATAGGCAGCAACTTGAACGAATTCAGAGTCTTTAATGGCTAATTTAATTAACACTTCTGCGGGCGTTGCGGGATTACTAGCTAAATTAACTTGGATAGCTTGATCTTCGCTATCCGCAAACTCACAAAGTATCTCTACCGGTATGGACAAATTACCCGCCACCTCTGCCCTTAGGCCGACTTCTTCGCTACTCGCACACTCCCGGAGAAATTCAATTGGGGCCGCTCGATTGCCAGCCACTTTTCTCTTTAACTCCAAACTGTCTCCTTTAGCCCATCCCTGAAGAAGTTCAAGTGGAGTTGAAGGGTTTCTTGCCAAAGCTTCTGCTACGTCCACTCGGCCAAGAGAACTCAAGTTCCTCAATAAATCAGGAGGCGCGGAAGAGTTTGCTGCTACCGCAACTACAGGATACAAAATATCCAATTCAAAATCTCCACTATCTTCAAAGAGCTGATTGATCTCCTTGTCGTTTGCTATTTGAATAAGCACATCAGGTGGTGCCGATAAATTCATCGCCACATGGGTATAAAAATCTTTTGCTAACTCCATTATTATCTCTCTTGGAAGAGATGGGTTTGACGCAACACTTCCTACTATTTCTAAGTCCGGATCCTTAGACATATTCTTAAGAATTTGTTCTGGAGTAGAGGGATTTCCAGCAACAGCAACCAGTAATTCTTGGTTCCGACTCTTCGCAAATCGTTGCAGTATTTCTTTAGGTGTTGATGGATTCCTTGCGAGAGAAACTCGCACAAACGCACTTTCCATGTGAAAAGTTTGATTCAAGCCCAAACAGTTGTCAATAGTCGATTTAAGACTTCAATAATTCAAGCGCACTTTTCGAAATACCTCCGAACCAGCCACTATTTAGTTTTCCTTCTTCAAAAGTTGAAACCAAATCTAAAATGGTGTGTTTTTCTAATTGATTTACTTGCAATCGCGCATTCTCTTTGTCGCCGGCTAGGTAGGTATACAGAATCGGATAAAAAAGTGACTCTGCGTGACTACCTTGTAGATATTCGTCCTTCCAAACCCCATCCAACTCCTCTTTACTGGCTCCAATGGCCCAGCGACAGAGAGCCACATTGCTCCTAAAGTTTGCGGCTTGTGTGAAGTCCTCATGGGTTTCTCGAGTAGTCATAATCTTGTAGTAGTACTTGTCGTAAATCTCTATTGCTTCGCAAAATCTCTCCTCCAACATGAACTTCCAAGAGATATTGGAAAGTGCATTTGCGCAACCGAGTCTTGCTGAAGCCTCATAGCAAGCAATTTCCTTGGATTCATCAATGTTATGTTTTCCATAAATCCAACCTAAATTATTTAAAGCGACACGTAATTCAACGTCAGACTCATAATCTTTGGAAGTTCTAAGAAGAATATCAGAGATGAAATCGACATTATCTTTATCAAATTGAGCGATAGAGGCTAGTCGGTTGGCTAATTTAACTCCTCGAGCTGCAAGCGACTCAACAATTGAGAAGTCATTGGATTCACGAATCCGTTTAATGGCCTCCTGCGCTGAACTGATGTCTAGCCCTAATTCCAGTTGCTCAGTTGCACTTATCCCAACTCGGCTTATTTGATCTTGCTTTACCGCATCATGTTCAAACATAGATTCAAAAAGATCGTCTGATTCCTGTTGCATCCTGTTCATAGTGGTTGCAACTCTGATTATTGCACCAAGAGCGCCTCGAATCGCACTATCAAAGTGGTCTGAAGTCAAGGATGAATCAACTGCATATCCAAAGTTAAACTGGGTAAAAGGTGTCTTCGTGGGAATTGCATCTATGAGAAGGTCTTCAGACTGACCTAAGAAACACCACATTTCGTTGGCCTGCATTGAGTTAATGAAGATATTTGGTCGAGCTCCCTCAGGAATTGAATTGAAGATATCGCCCAACCAGAGCGTCATGTTTGGAAAAATTAAGTGTTGGCTTCTTATCATTATTCTTAGAAGCTTCTTTTCCAAGCCTGACAATTGAGTTTCGCTCGAGACAAAGCTTGATTCATCGGTTATGCGAGAAATCATGATTGGCGTATGAACCATAAAGAATTCTCTTTCGCCATCATCAACTAATTCCACATAAGTCAGGAGGCTCTGATCACCATCAATATAGGGAAGTGCTAGCGTTCTTTCGGACAGCAAAAAGAATTGAAAGCCAACGAAGTCAAGTAGATCCATTAATTTCGCGAAATTTTCTTCCCCTCCTGGCTTTAAATTTGATTCTATTTCTCGTTCTGTCTTACCGATCTTTCGACGGAAGCGCTCTATGGGAGTCTTTAGGAGAAACTCGTTTAGATAATGAACTTCATTCTCCATGCTCCGGATATCGTCCATTTGAATACCTCTAGCTAAGTCACCCCAAGCACTTTGATCACCGCCCGAACTTCCCATGAATGCATTCGTAACAACTCCCAATTCTCTACCCAAGGTAATGCCGATGTTGTAAAAGCAGTTTGAGTCGCCAAGTTTTGCACCTTCAATCCATGCCCTTAACTCCCCTGCATTGTCTCCTTGATTTTGGGCAATATTCGCCCTATCAAATATCTCTTGTAAACGCCCATCGTTTGGTGGATTAGGAGGATTAGCAATACTTGCAAAGTTGGCTTGGGAAGAAATTGAAGTTGCAGCTGGAGAACCTTGTTGAGGCAAAACACCAGTATCAGAAAAAACTTTTGCTAACCCCGATTCCTCCCAAAACTTCACTAATGAATTCATATTCATGTACTTATGGAGGCTCACAGCGGACATCAGAACTAGGATCGGCCAAGCATTTCCGGCATCGCCATAACTTCTAGCTACCTTGGCAACTTCCTCATAATCAAAGCCAAGTAATGACTTCAACTCATCGAACGAAGTCTCACGCTCGAGAAAACTTATGAAAGAAGTGAATGCATCTGACTCAACTCGCCAATGCTTTAGGTAAAAACGCGCGACTTCTGCAACAAGATCTTGTCTTGTCTGAAGATGGCCAAACTCCCGATTCGCAATGGAAATAGTCCTTTCCGGACTATTCAAGAGAGTCGCGTAGATGTTTCGCTCAAAAATCCATAAATCTTGACCTAGGAATGAGTCCCAAAGTCTGTAAGTTTCTTCAAAATTTCCAGCCATTAGCTGCATATTTCCTAAACTAAAAATGATGTCGTGATTCTCTTCTTTAAATAACTTATCCTGAAGAGTAGATAGCCCTGGAATTGATTCATCAGCTGGGCGATAAATCTTGAGTAGTTCTAGGAGCCATGGCAATGCCTTAAGGTCACCCTCCTCAAAAGCTCTCTTAAAGGCATAAACCGCATTCTCTTCTTGATCAAAGTCGCTGTATTTCAGAGCCAGTCCACGCCAATGCTTTGAAACATGAGGCTTACTTTCAAGCAGTTCACGCGCCTCAGGGAGACGGTCAAAGGCAATAAAAGCCTCGGTTAGGCAATCATCTATCTCTAACTCTGTAAATTGATTATTCATCATCTTGATCAACCCCAAGCAGAATTGCAGAGGCCTTGGTTTCGTCTGATGCGTTTGGATTCCCAATTACATCCGTCCGAACTGACTGCTCTGGGTCAAGTGCTAGTCGAGATAGGTACTTGTCAGTTACAGAAAGATTACGGGCCAAATAGCTTCTCACGATGTAATAAGGATCAAGAATTATCACTTCAATCGCCTTTTCGGAAAGGTTTGGCCGTTGCGACACAGCAATTCTCACATCAGAACCATCCATCATGGCATCATCATCTTCATCTGTCTTTTTCATAGCTTTGCGATAAGCATCCATAGCGAAGTTCTCGGGATAACTAGGATTTTCCAGGATAGCAATCTGTAGATTGCTTATCTCACTTTCGGCTTTTGATGCACTCTTTAGTAAAAGTTCGAATACTTCCGACGTTGCTGTTTGATTCTTTGTGAGTGCATAAAGAACTTCATTGACTTCATCGCTGGCCAAGTTCTTTAACACTTCTACACTCGCACTCGGGTTACCCGCAACTCTTCGGCGTACTCCCCAGACTTCATCCTTGCTGAGCGTTTCAAGCAAGTCCTTAGGAGCATTCGGATTTCCCGCGACGGAATCTCTAACCAAGTAACTCTTATGCTCTCCCAGCTTTACCAGATATTCAACGGGAACATTTGGATTACTAGCAAGACCTGCGAGGACCGCCATGCTCGATTGAGTAATGAGAACATCAAAAATCTCTTTACTAAGGATGGGATTAGCAGCAAGCGTCGCGCGCACATCCTGCCGCACATCCTGCGCCATCCAATTCGCAAATCGAATAGGTAAGTGAGGATTCTTGGCAACTTCAACCCTGACTTCGGCTTGGTGGCTTGTCACTAAGTATTCAAATTCTCTTTCACTATGTTTTTTGCCAGATATCTCGGCAATGTTTTCGTCAGTCATCTCTATTGTGTTCACAATGTCGCCTTACTTTCCTTCCCTTGACATTCGAACCAACTCATTATCAATCGCATCTACTTCTTTCACAAAAATATAAAGCATTGCGCTCAATTCATTTTCATTTATGCCATCGGCAAAAATTACCAATGAAGCTTTTACCTGATGTGAAGCTGAATCAAGATTCTCAATCGGCACAAACTTCACCGTCAAACAAGATTGATTTCCGTGAGCTGCTATCAATACTGCTTCATCGAAAGTTAACGGGGGTGTTGGAGTAATGCAAGTGAATTCCAGAATTCTATGTCCATCAAGTTCTACTAAGTTGATACTTAAGTCAACCGAACTATCGCCTTCCCCAACGCCTAGTCCCTTGAGGTTCAATCTGTCCTGTTGTCTTGAAGGTGCAAAGCCCCGAGACTTCAACATGTTCATAATTGAATCCTCAAAACTTGGATCAGAAATGTCATGGCGCAAAAGCGGCATGTGGCAAGTATTTACTACTATGACTCATTACGCAATGATTCGCGGTAGATAGGAGAAACTGTGACAACTCTCGACGAATATTCCGCGTGTTACAAAACTTTGATAGTCTGCATAGCGGCGCGAATTCCAGTTATTTTGTGGGGTCCGCCTGGTCAGGGAAAGACTTCAGTCGTTCGCCACATTTCTAAAGATCAAGGACGACATCTCGAAGTAATTTTGGCAAGCATCCGTGAGCCTCAAGACTTTGCCGGTCTTCCAATAATTGCAAATGGTCTAGCAACTATTACTCCTCCTGACTGGGCAAAGCGACTAGCTGAGGTTCAAGATGGAATTCTTTTTGCCGATGAAGTAAATACAGCTCCTCCTAGTGTTCAAGCAGCTCTCTTGCGTGTTTGTTTAGATAAAGTCGCTGGCGATTGTCATCTTGGAGATGACACAAGCGTGATTGCTGCCGCAAATCCTCCTGAGCAAGCTGCAGATGGATGGGACTTGGCACCACCGCTCGCGAATCGTTTCTGTCACATAAATTGGGAACTTCCAGCCGAAGTAGTTCGCGATGGACTCTCTGGAAACTGGGCTAGCTACCAAGTCCCAATCCCCAAAGCCGAAGACTTAACTAGGGCGCTCATTGGTGAAAGAGCTGCACTCTCAGGATTTTTAGCTTCTCGGCCTGACCTGACGACTGTCGTTCCAAAGACTTCATCTGAACAAGGACGAGCTTTTCCAACACCTCGATCGTGGGAAATGGCAGTCATATTGTCCGGCTGGATTACTGCTTGCAATTTAGAGCCAAGCGTACGAAGGCTCGCAATTCTTGGTTGCGTTGGAAGTGGCCCCGCAGCAGAGTTCATCACTTACCGAGAGAACATAGATCTTCCAAACCCAGAAGAACTAATAAAGAAACCAAATGACTTCGTCCTTCCCAATCGAATGGACAAGGTTTACGTAATTGGAGTATCTCTCCTTGCGGTTCTGCGACATAACATGACAAAAGAGCGTTGGGATGCAGTTGGAGTAATAATTGAGAGGATTGCATCATCGGGACATCCGGATCTCGCTGTGACGTTCGCCAAGGATTGGCTCCGCGAACGCCCACCTGGCGCCACACCCAACAAATCATTGCTTCAATCCCTAATTCCACTACTTACCGAGGCCAAGTTGATTTAATGAGTAAGTTGGGCTTAAGTCCCCGCGAAGAATCAAGGCTTCGAATAATGGCGGCCAAGATTGTTGCTCAAAACCGATGGCCATACCTTTCTACTGTTCTTTTCTCTCTAAAGCTTGTTCCCACAGAGGATTTGCCCACTCTCGCCGTTGATAACGGTTGGCGGATGTATTACAACCCTAATTTTGTTATCGAGCATCAACCAGAAGTACTCGCAACTATGGTTTTGCACGAAGCTATGCATTGCATTAATAAGCATGGTGAGAGGTTCCAAAGCTTGAGTCAACCAGCTGAGACTCATGACTTATGGAATCTCGCAGGAGATGCAAACATAAATGAAACCATTGATGAGGCAAAAATGCCTTGGGGTGAATTCTCTCCAGTTCGATTTAACAATTTGAGCAACTTTGGAGTACAGAAGAATATGACGACAGAAACTGCGTACTTTGTCATGCAAAAATACTTTGAAGAGAACCCGAGAAAAACCATAGAAGTGGATGACTGCGGCAGCGTTCTAGGCGGGAATGCAAGAAGTTATGAGATCCCTAAGCGCGATGTTGAGAATCCAGCAGTCAAAAGTGATCAGCAAGATGTAGTTCGAGATCGAGTTGCTCAAGACATACTGAAACATGCACGAGAAAAGGGAATTGGAAGCCTTCCAGGTGGACTCCTTCGATGGGCGCAAGAATTATTACAACCGCAGGTAAATTGGCGAGTGGCTCTGGCAAGCACAATTAGGTCATCACTAGCAACCAGTATCGGGCGTAAAGATTACGTATTTACGCGACCTTCGCGCAGGCAAGGTGCGATGCTAAATCAAGAACTTGAAATTGTTCTACCCGCCATGCGTAAACCGTTGCCGCCGCCGATTGCTGTAATCATCGACTCTAGTGGGAGCATAGGCGAGAGAGAATTGTCCGGTTTTCTCTCTGAAGTTTCAGGAATTGCCCGGGCAAACGGTGTTGCTGAGGACATCACGTTAATAGTCTGCGATGTGCAAGTTACTGAAATAAAAAAAATTCGGTCTAGAAGTGAGATAGGAGGTATTGAAATAAAGGGGGGCGGAGGCACTGATCTTAGGGTTGGAATTGAGGCCGCTATAAAACTAAAACCCCTTCCTAAGATACTTGTAGTCCTTACTGATGGGTTCACCCCTTGGCCCGAATCCATAACTGCTCGTATTGAATCATTCATCGTTTGCTGCAGCGTAGAAACCAATATGTCAACTCTGCCTACTTACGCCAAAGGGATTTTGATTGACAACTTGTAGTGAGAGTTCTTGACTGGACTTGTACTAGCACCCTATCGTTTATATGTGATTCTTTTTAGACAAGGACTCTTCTCTAGGCGAGTTACATGTCGGTAGACTTTTCAAATAAGTGTTCTATCTTGGGCCAATTCTGGTATGAATTCAAGGAAGATAAAAAACTAGAAAACTTCATTTCTTACAATGATGTCGGTTTACCGTTGGCCTGGTTCATTGCCACGGGTGTAGTAACAGCAAATCCCATGGCTGAAGACTATATAAATGAAACCTTTAACCAATTTCTAGCTGCACTTGAACTAACAGAGGCAGAACTTGAAGGTGTCGATAATCTAAATGACGTTCTTGGACTAGTCGAAGCAAAACAAACTCACTAGGTCAACAGGAGGATTAGTTGCCAAGAGTTAGTTACAAGGAGCACTATCATGGTGCTGAATTAACAAAAGATTTTCGTGTATTGCTTCTCAAGATCACTTCCGATTATCCAGAGGTTCTTAATTCTCCTATTGACTTAGTTAGCTGGAAGTGGAGTGATGGTTACTCTGATGGCATACGTCCGGCTGTACCTGTTTCAAAGCGACTTAACTTTCATACTGACTTCCTTGACGCATGTTATAGATACTCCGTTGATTACGAACATGAGATCAGCGAGGAGTTTAGAGAAGTAGCATCAAAAAAGGGTGGGGTCTTGCTGCAAAAAGTTTGGAATGTTTATATCCAAGACTGCAATATTGACGTTGGAACCACTGCTGAAGAACTTGCCAACTCAGTTTCGTGGGAACTGAGTGGTGGCGATGGAATACAAGATCTCAAGACCAAAATTCTCTCGGCTAAATTCTCTTCGAGTTTCTTCACGAAGTGCGCGATTCTTTCTGATGTATTTTCGAATAAGCCAAACGAAGAATCTCTTATCGATTTCTTCGAATACAACGATATTGGCTTACCGCTAGCCCATAGAGCCAATCTCGCAGGAGAAATCAGCGATCTTGATGGAGAGGATCTGGATAACTTGGATTGCATTGAAGAAACCTGGCAGCAATTGTGCGAAGCCCTTGGAGTTGATGAAGATGGCGACTTCACATCATTTGCTGACATGACAAATTCTTAGTTTTACCAGGCTGGTCTACAATCGAAATATGAAACTAACCCGCATCATCCTCATCGACGCAGCAATACTCCTTCTTATCTTGGAAGACTTTAAGGGGAGTTCTAAATGAACCAACAAGATTTTGACTTATTGATGGAGAGACTCGAAGGTGACGAATTCAGGGATTCATTAGATTCTCTCCTTGAACAAGAAGTACTTACAAGTGAACAAATCTCTTTGGTTTTAAAGCGAATGAACTTAGAGAATGACTTTGAGGGCATTGAACATTATGGTTTTGCAACATTAAAAAATCTAATTAAGCAAACTGAAGTTTCTTTTATTGATTTGAACACCGTTACTAATACTATTTTGAAACTTTACAGTGAATTCGATGAATGGTCAATGGCTTGGTTAGATACTTTTGAAGAGGGTGAGATTGAGGAGCTGTGTTTCGTAGCAAACTTTCTTTCCACGAGAACTTACAATCAAACTAAAGCTAAGCAATTAACTCAATTCTCTAAAGAGCTAAGTGCTCGAAAGCGATTAGACCCCTCGGAAATTGCACGAATGGAGTTACTCTTGGATACAGCTAGGTCAAAAAAGACTCCCAAAAAAGTTCTTGAGTCTTTAGCAACAAATTCAAGTATTTCAATCCGAATAGCAGTGTCAGAGAATCCTACAACATCAAAAGAGACGCTAGAGATTCTCGCTAATGATTCAAATAGGAAAATTGCCTCGATAGCAAGAACAAGATTGAGCGTTCTTTAAGATGACAAGTGCCTGGCCTCACTTATCAAAATACACACTCTCCAACGGTTCGCCTTCCATTGAACCGGAGCGATCCAATACAACTTGGATTGCTTGAGGAGCTCGATTCTTTGCCTTCTCGGTGATTGGCGCAGTTAGGTCGAGCATGAGGGTGAGCTGATCCGCGGCCTCAAGGGCTACGAGATCCAGATCGAGATGAGCCTTAACAGATCAGAGTTTCTATTCTCATGGCCCTAGAAAGGTATCACTAGGCACTGACATTCTTGGGCGCTTATCAAGAGAGGGAAATGGCAAGTGGCGTAGGAAGCGACTTAATCGCGTAGATTCGTCCGAGAACAATCTCGCTCAATTACCATCAATCTAACGCCCAAAACCCTATTTCAATTCCTTGATTATTCACTCTTTGTATTCGTGGAATGCTATTTTGAATGCAAAATTCATCAATAACTTTTATAAATTCATTAAACATCAAAGATAAATCCTCATGAACAATTGCCGTTATCGCCTTCTTTGTTTTTCTTTTGCTTTCTTCATTCTTGCCTACGAACTCTCCACAAAATTCAACCCAAATTGGACACTCAAATTCCATTGCGCTATCCAGAATCTTCCCACTTGAAAACTCTTCATGGAGTCCATTCAAAAAATTCACATCTGTATAAACCCTTAAGCTCATCTGGGGCCACTTCAACTCAAGTAAAGATCTCGAAGCTGCAAGCTCTAATCGCTCTTGCAGAGTTTCTTCACATCGGTGCAGCTTGTTTCGAATGAAATTATCTAGCCCTTCGGATTCGAGAACTTCGTCGAGATTTTTAATGCCCTGTTCTACTGCTTCCTTTATTGCTTCTTCTGTTAAATTCTCTAAAGGGTTATCGGGTCTCAAAACTATCGATGAATAGCCTCTCAACGAAAAAACTGGTATTGGAGCCGTCTCTTTTCCAAATTTAGAAATGGCATCTGATTGAAGTCTTTCAGATAATATATTCGCATTCTCAGCTTCCATTAACTCCCAAATACTTTTATTCGGTGCAACGCGATCCTTCTGATGAAATCGAATTATTTGAAAATACTTCCACCATAAAAGTCGCCTGTCTGGGAAATTCTTTATCTTTTCAATGACTAATTCGACAGTCAATTCGTCAGGATCCTTTAGGCCAAAGGATTCCAACGCCTGTCTAAATTCATCTTCAGAGTACATTTTTCAGATCCTTACCATCGGAGATAGAAAGTGTACGCGGATACTCGAAATTGCCTTATTGTTATTTCATTTCCCGTTTGCTTGTTCCTATTCAATATTGCTAGCTACCTTGAGCAGTTGATATTCTCGCGGGTTTAGTTTTCGCTAACGCCGGAACCAGTAATAAGAAATCCCGTAGTTCACCTAAGCAGGTCGGCTAACTCCCAGTACCTATAATCTCTCAGTATGTGGGATGCCCGGTCGCTGAAGGAGCTACGCGCCAAAGCAAGGGACTGGTTCGCACCCTTGGGTCTAGAAACCCCGCTTGAACTCTTCGAAAGATTGTATGAATTCCCTCTTCATTCCATACATAAAGCGGCATTCAAAGAATTGGTTACAGATCCTTTGGTTGTTATTGTAAAAGATGCTTACATATCTAACACCATGCTTGATGAGAAATTGGATGTCCAATCTATTTCCTTGGGGAAGAAAACAATTGCGAGAATCACTAAAGAGCTAAAAGTTCGCCAATCTAAATTTGAATCTGGTTCATTTTTTTTTCAATTGAAGTCTTCAGACAATTCTGTTTTAACTCACGAATTGAGCGCTTATCTAATCAAAGGCAGAGAGACACTCCTTTGGACACATCGTGCCCTGGTAAATTCACTAAACCCCGGTCTCTTTGCCGAATTCCGAGAACAGATTAGTGATGGATCAGTTGAAACCTGGATTATGAGTGAAGAAGTAGCTGCAGAAGCACCAAGCTTTGGAACCTGCACGACCAACATACATATACCCTCAGTAATGACCGTCCTTTTCTATCTGGGTGAATATGAAAGTGGTAAACATCGACCAAAGGGAGTTAGCCCCGCGATTTACAATTTAAGGGATCAAGCAATCATCAATTCCAATTTCTCAACCGACCCTGACGATGAAGATCTCTTTGGTTCCCAATTCTCAGTGTGTACTAGTGTTGGATACCAAGCAACAGATTTGACAGATGCCGCCCTAGATTTTCTCATTTCTCAAGCGCCCAAAGTTCTCTCAACAATCCAGACCAAGCTGATAGAAGGATATGCGAAACCGACAAATTCAAAGTTCTTTCATAAATCATTGGGTTCAGAGATATCACTACCTTCGAAACCAAATTCCAGCCAATTACATGCAATCGGTCGTTGGATTCCTACATTAATTGCAGAAAAAGAATCTGCCTGGAGCGGTGAAAAGTACAACGAAGCCATGAAAGTTGAGGGTGATAAACAGCTTGCTTTACTAACAGAAATTCTGCTCAAGGGTTGTGGGTGGCGCCTTCAAAGCGCGATCAACACCATCATCTATTCATTTCTAATCCCTCAAGGGAGGTTTGATGAAGGAGTTGAATTAGGAATTCGTGCGACTTATTTTCCAGACTCTATTGAAACAGTTAATACACAAAACAATACTGCAAACTGCCTCTTGAAGATGGGTGACATCGAGTCAGCAAAGTCAATGTTCACCGACTCGGCGGAAAGTGCTGAGAATAAATATGGAAGCCTCCTTGAAGCTCCAAGTGGGTATTGGGAAATCGTAAATGAAGCTAAGTATTTCCTAGGTGTCATTGCTGAAATTGAGAATGATAATGAGTCCGCAATCGCCAAATATCTCGAAGTGATTAATTCAGAAAAGGCCCGTATGGATATTCTGGGGGGACAATCAACCGTACTCGCAGAAGCAGAATTAGCTCTTCAAAGGTTGGGAGTTGAAGGTGAGAAACAAGATGAAGATTTGGATGAAGATTTAGATGAGGATTTAGATGAGGATTGGTCTTTCCGCAATGACGATGTTGGGTTGCCTTATTTAGATTACCTGAGTGGAAATGAGGGAAAGAAGAAAGAAGTTGAGGATAGTGAGCCTGAATTATTCTCAATGTTTGAACAACTCGATTCATATGGGCTTCTCACACTGTGGGGAGATTGGTCTATGGATCTCGAGCAAGTACATTCCCCTGAAGCATTGGAAGCAGTCAGTTACCAAAGTGGTTTTTTATACTTTGACCTATCCGATGAGTTGAGCGATGAAGAGTTGGAAAAGCACGATTACGAACCTAGACGATTATCTATCCGAGATGAATTCCTCCCAACTAACGAGAGTATGGAATACAAGTTCAACATAGAAGGTGGGGAGTGCACGATTTCTGCCAAGCCGCCTCAATTCCTTCCCGAGATTGAAGAAGGAGAGGAAACAGAGCCTGCTTTCCTTAATCAGCACAGCGGAATCGATTGCAATACCCACAATGACTCAAAGGATTGCTATGTAAATCAATGCGATGCAAGCCTAATAACGCTAGCTTCTGGTCTAGGAGATGGCGTTTATGGTGTCTCTGCATTTGATGGCTTAGATGGGAAAGTTGAGTGTGTAATCGCATACTTTTTCCACCCTGGTGATCACGAATATGTAGAAAATTTTCTTATCTCAAACGACTTCGAAACACCGGGATTCTTGGAAGGGCAGGTGCCTTTCTATTTAGGACAACTTAAAAGTAAGGGTGAGTTTTACTTTGGAGATACCGGTTCTTGGGCAACGGGTCGTGATGATGACGCCTGGAAATTGGCACGGGTTGAGGTTCCGGCCGATGAATATCTTGTTTTAGGTTGGATTGATCCACGAAGTAGTTTCGATCGCACTTTCTACGTAGGACTATATCGAAGCACTATGAAGGATTATATGGAGAAAGTTATGGAGTATTACCCAGCGATGAAGACCTTTGCTGATGGAAATATAGTTTTTGAACGCGGACTCACCGAATTCTAGACTAGTACCCAACGCGGAAATTCTTGGCTAAAGGCAACTATTGACTAAAGTAGATTCTTGCTTGACCATCGTACTATGTACTTTGGCGGAGTGAACTTTGATGGCGTAATCGTGCCGAAGGGAAGCGATTCTTGGGCTTTTGTAGAGTTTAGAGACCCTTATATTGCATTAGAGGGTCTAAATGGGGCTGGTAAGAGCACGCTTATGAGAGGCATTGAAAGCGTCATCGAAAAAGAAGTTTCTTACAAGGGTTCTCAAAGTTCATACGAGCGTCCTTCATTACTCATATCGCTTAGTTGGGCAGAGTTTGTCGAAGGTAAACAACAAGGCGATCCTCTTGTATCGGCGCTTTGGCGGAGATTCGTAGAAAGAAATGAATCCGATCAGATAACAGCAGAGGTGGCTATAGATGAAGTTGGGAAATTGTGGAAAAACATAATTGACGAATCAATAAGCGATGCAAGTTACAGATTGAAAGCTGTGATTGAGGAGGAGACGAGCCAAGAACTGCCTTATGACGCAACTCTAGAAGAAATGAATTCCCCTCATAAGGAAAGGTTACTTGAGTATCTTGAAGAACTCTCCAAGGATGAAACTAAAAGTGAATTGCTGGAGGCGCTTAATAGTCGTTTTGAGGTTGCTCTATTTCCAGGCATAGATGAGATCGGCGGTCAATGTTCTGTCGCTCTAATTAAGCGCATGATGTTGCCCTTAACCGGGAGTTTGCTGGTACTTAACGACTTCCTGCGATGGCCAAGAGACAGAATTCCTGACAACAGTATTGATGGCTTAATGTCACTTAGCCGTGATGGGTTCAGCCCTTTTGTTTCTAAGGATTCTTTCTGGCTATTTTCCGGTCGCTCTTGGTGGCGAAAATTTCGGCAACTTCCAATAACCAGCATAAATCCCGACGCTTTATCAATGAACGAAAATATCGAGGAGCTTACAAATGAACTTTTATCCTTTGGTATTCAAAAATCTCAAACTAGACAAGGCATGCCTGCAATTGAACGGGAGTCACAATATGCCAATTTTATTTATCAAGAATATGAGGAGTTTGAAAACCTCCGTTTGCTGGATGATGAAGGAAATATAGAGCCTCGTTTCCGTCAGCTTGGGGAAAAAATCTCTACAAATGCGACAACATTGGCGAGAAGGTTTGTTCCAAATATCCCACAACTTTGGCTCCAGATAAATGAGCCGCATGAGTGGCCGCTCCGAGGTGTGGCCACATGGAAGACTCGAGCAAGGAGCGGCAATCTTGCAAGCCTTCAGGAATTATCAGAGACCCAACAGCGATGGGTGAAGATTGCAATCTGGCTTTCCTGCGTTAGCCCAGAATCAAAAAACTTTATTTTTATTGATGAACCTGAAAAAGGATTGCATCTAAGCTCAGTTAGTGGCGTTCACCAAACTCTTCAAGAACTGTCATCAAACAATGTACTCATAGTAGCCAGTCACTCACCTGTATTTCTTAAGGCCCCTCAGGTTATTTTGGTGGAAGAATCCGCCTCAGGATTTCGAGAGTTTAAGGGAATAGTGGGACCGGTAGAAAATGAACTTAAGGCCCTTGGAATGTCGATGGCAGAATACGCATCGATTTGTAAATTACTCTTAATTGTTGAAGGCGAATACGACAAGAATATTCTTAATGCCTTGCTCCCAGATTTCATAGAGAAAAATAGAATCCACATCGTCAGTGGGGATGGTCTTTATGGAATGCCATCTTTTTTTGAAAGCTCAATCATCCCGTATTTGATTGGCATTAAGACTGTTTTTCTGGTTGATGGAGTACACAACAAAAAATTACAAGAAGAAATGATTCGGCTTAAGACTTTCCCAGAGCTTACCTTTCACCAGTTTAAGCTCGAGATTGAGAAGTCCGCTGATGAATGGTTGCATTCCGGTAATGTTAAGAGTAATAAAAAACTTTTTGAATTGATTGCAAAGGTTTTCGCTCACCAGAGAGAGCTGGAAATTGAAATCATTGGCACGCCAGTACATGACTGTTTGGAATGGCTGCCTATAGCGGAGTTCGGAATTGGGGCAACAGAGTGGAAAAAAATCAGAAATGAATATCTTAAAGTTTCCAATGGGCACCCGACAGGCGTTGGGTTTAAGTCCTATATAAGCGCGAGAATGAAACGAACTAGAAGTAAACATGAACTCTCACCAATTAGAGTCCGTGAGATTGCAGAGAGGCTAAGTCTTAGAGGGCAAGTACCGTCTTTGGTTAAAGACATTGAAACGAGTCTTAAGCAAATTCTTAAGGTGCTGTGATGGTAATCAGCAAACCCCGCGCCAAAACTTCTTCATCAATTTTGGCACCTCTAGCTCTCACAAACTCTCGTAATTTCATCGTATGCGCTCAGAAGAATACTTTGCGCCACTTCATAATTACTTACAAACCAGGACTCAATCGAATTTGCAATTTCAGTAATCAGTTCAGCCTCAAAGTCGGGACTAGTAGAAACTGGGTCGCAAAGTCCATTTTGTAAAGCGTACTCTGCAAAGTAGCTTGGACTTGAGTCACCGGCGACAGCGTCTTCCGGCACGCATTGAGAAAGCTCACGAATAAAGTCGTCCCAATTTGCATAGTTGCTCAAGAAATCTTCAACTTTTTGATGGGAGTCTCGCGAAGTTTCCTCTAAAATTGCAGCGATAAATTGGCTCGATACCTTTTCAACCACCGCTTTACCTTCAGGACTGATCCACCATTTTTCGTAACGATTAAACGCTTCTAAAGTTAAGTTGTGCTCATCTAAAAAATGCTCCCACACTTCTTCATCTTCATATCTACAGTTAATTTCATCCCTGGTTCGCATCCATCTACCACTCGCAAGTACAAAATAGACAGGGAGTATCTTTGAAAGACTTTTATGTAAGTCTTCTACTTGCTTTTCTAGGTCTACAATCTTTGTCGGTTCAGTCATTGCTGCAAGATCATCTTCCAAGCTCCGTAATTTGCCTAGATGATATGTAGCCGTTGCAATGTCACGATTCTCGATTGCCGCGGCAAAGAATCCACAAATTGCCCCTGCGTGCCCCGCTTCAGCCGCCAGGCCAAAACTTTTTACTGCAGCTTCAAGCCCATCTCGCTCCTCTATAAGTCTGGCTTGTAAGTAAAGGATTGTTGGGTCGTTTGGATTAGCGGCGCAAAGAAGATAGTTCTGTGCTACTTCAAATTCCTTTTGGTCAAGAAATATGTGGAAGACTTCTCTAATTGAAGTTAGATGGCCCTGCTCAGCTAATTGCATCCAAATCTCAGCGCCCTCTTGAATCTTGTTAGCATTCACAAGATCTAGGCCCTCCTGGAACTTCTTATCCATGTCCTTTTTTTGATTCATCTCCACCTCCAAACAATAGGGGATTAGTTGTTTCGGATTCTGTCATCCACGGTACGGTCTAGAAATAATAAGGGCCCAAAAGTGTTCCCAGTATCGTTTGATCTGAAAAATTATCTGAATCCATATCTAAATCCAAAATATCTAAAGTGTAGAAATGGTCATCGTCTTCGCCATCAAGCGTTTCATTCCAAATTAGAAATTCTGTGTTGATTGAGTACCAATCATCTACTTTTTCAAATCCCTTCTCCGTAATATACCAAGTCTTTATCGAATGCATTCCTCGTTCCGCTTCTGTGAACTCATAGCCATTTAACAAATATGAGTAGCCATTTACCGGATCTTCCTTCAGTGTCCAGACTCTTGAAGGATCGAGAGTTGAAAGTTCATCACAAATCCAGCCTCTCTTTTTATCATAAGTCTTAGTGAAAACAGATGGGTCGGAATCTTCTGTTCGCTCCTCGACCTCAGTGAGCGGTCCGCAATTTTTAATAACTCCCTTGAGTTTGGCAATTTGCTCTCGTATGTAATCAAAATCAACTTCCTCTAGAATTGCCTGATCTATTTCTTCTTCAGAAGCATCTCTAGCAACTTCGATGGTCCACATGTTCTTCCTTTCGCTTTAATGTACTCTTTTACTTTTTACCATTTACCCTTGAGAAGAAAGTTTCCTTCGGATTTGGCCGAGTCTGGTTGCAACGACTTTATTGCTAGCAAAATTCAATTCATTAGCAATGGTGTGATTATCAAAACCGAGTGAATACATGGCAAGAATCTTCTGTTCCTGAAGAGTTAGGCGAGAAAATAGTTCTTCCACCACTTCCTTATTTGCATAAATCGACCCCAGAGAAGGTTGGATGCGGGTTAGCATCTCTCTTTCAATCTCCTCTACTGTTAAATCCCTCAGCGAGGATCCTCCTCTTGCTTCAATTTTTCTTGCTCTATCTATCATTTGGCGACGAATAACAGTTCTTAGCCAAGCCTCAATACTGCGTGGACGCTCTTTCTCTTGCAACAATTTCTCCACTGCAGTTGCAGCGTAGTCTTCATGACCAAGAGATAAATGATTACTCTCTTTCTTTGCAATTTTATTGGCAATTTTAATTACATTGTCCCACTCATCTTCAGGCATATCTTCTACCCAATTTTTCATGAAGCTTGCTCCTTACAAAGCGTAATAAATTTGCCAAGCATTACCATTCCCTCGGCCGAAGTTGGCTCCATAACTGAAAGTTCGGGTGAGCGGATTAGAAAACATGCCCATTGAGCTCTAGAAATGGCAACATTTAGCCGATTTGGAGAGAGTAGAAACTCAATTCCTCTTGGCAGGTCTTCACTTGAGGAAGTTGCCATCGATATGAACACTAGGGCAGCTTCCTGCCCTTGGAACTTATCGATAGTTCCAACCTTTATCTTTGAAAAACCTTCTTTTGCAAGTTGCTGTTTTATTAATCTGACTTGATTGTTATACGCAGCAATAACAAGAATGTCATTCTCACCTAAGGGAATCGGTTCTTCTGGATTTCCATATCGGTCTGTATCTACCCAGGGCGTGCCAATAAATTGTTTAACTTTCGAAACTAGTACTTCTACCTCTTCAAATGACTTCGTTGTATTACCGAAGTGATTGACTTCTTCTATATGAATTCCTGGTTCAATACCTTTTAGGAGTCTGCGCTCACATCGTACATCCGAAAAGAGCCGATCTTCATACTGCAATCTTGAGACGGGTTTAGCTAGTTTTGGGTGGAGTCTGTAAGTGGTCGACAAGAAGTAGCCAAGATGATCTGGCATAGTCTTGTTGTCCCCCAGAATGTGCTTGAGAACTGAGTTATCTACTGGCTCTGGATGCTTTCCCTGGCTTACGTGAGGAAGTTGTTGGGGATCGCCGAGCAAGAGGGCAGTTCTAGCAGCCGAGAGGGAGACAATCGAATTTGCAAGTGAATATTGACCGGCTTCATCAATTACAACTAAATCAAGACCCAGGGATCTAATTCCAGCAGAGGCAAAATTCCATGTTGTACCTCCAATTACATAGCCACCTTCTTGCATTAATGCCCAAGCTGCAACGTCGTCTTGGTGATACTCGGGTTGGGACTTTGGTGATTGACCTTTCTTGGCAACGGGAACTTTTTCAATTTTTCTTACGCTATTCAAGAGGTTCTCGATAACTGCATGGGATTGGGCGACTACTCCAATTTTCCATCCGGCTTTCACTAATCGGACGATTACATTTGCGCCAACGTATGTTTTACCTGTGCCTGGTGGGCCTTGAACTGCTACATAACTGTCATCGCTATCTAAAAGTGCCGCAGTTACGCTTTCGACATCGTTGTCTTTTTGGGGCAAGGACATCGACTTTTGCCTAGGGAGCCGCTTTAACAAGATATCAATCCAAGCTTTGTTGGGAAATAGTAACTGGCCTTCCATTTCTGCGGTCAATACTCCTTGACCAATTTCCTGGCGCAGAACTTTTTGGATAACAAATGTTGGAATTGGAGCTCCCGGCAAAAGTGCAAAAGGAGCTTCGTCCCAAGTTCCAAACTTTCCTGTTCGCTCTTCTACTACAACTCTGTCTGACTCAATTTCGATAATCGTTACATCACGGAAACCTCTTGTAGTTCCGGCGACAACTTTAAAACCGTTTGGAGCAACTTCATAAAGTGCTTGAGGTATTCGTTCAAAGTCAAGAATGTGGCGAAGGTCTATTCCATCGTTAGCATAAAACGTTATCTGTCGTCTTGGATTTTTCCTGCCTTCTGAGTACCAATCACTGATCTCAACTCTCTTTGGCATAACAACATCATTATCATTTTCTAATTCTGAAAGTTCGCTAGTCGCCTTATCAAATATCTCCCACCAGACAGGACGATCTTCGCGTCGGTGATACTCAATGGCGGCCGCAATCATCGCCTTTCCCTGTTGCTCCTCGGTGCGCTTCTTTGAATCTGGTGGAATCTCCTTCAAGAGTTGTAGAGCTATTGGCTCTTTTACTTCCGCCTCTTCGTCTTTCCACTTCTCCTCAGCTGCCTCCTTTACCTCTTTAAACTCGATTCCTTTTTCAGCTGCAAGACCCCGAAGCCAGCTATCAAGCCGCTGGGTTGAGCGGCAATCATCTTCGTTGTAAACCTTGATTTCCTGTAGAGCCTTCTCAAATTCGTCGACTCTCCCGTCATTAAGCTTCTCTAGCGCATCTTCAAAAGCAACAACGCTGCCGATTGCCGATGAGACTTGCTTATCTCGATTGCCTTCATAGAAGACTGGCTCGATTTTCTTAATTGAAAGTGACTCGGTTGAAAATCGTAAAGTCTTCCGAACTATCGAATAGAGATCTATAAAGACTCCTTCGCGAATTAACTTATCTACCTCAAATTCAAGATATCCGTGTCTTTGAGCTAAACGAAGAAGCGCGGTTGGTTCGTAGGATGCATAGTGGTAAATGTGCATCTCCGGATGAAGTTTACGGCGATTGAAAATGAATCTTATGAACTCTTCAAAAGCCTTTCGCTCTTCGGCTCTATCCTTTGCATCAAAAGTGTCAAAGAGAAATTCTTTGTTTTCTTCAACCACATAGCCAAACATGTACTCAAGGCCTTCTCCTTGCTCAGCATAAGGGTCTCCTTCCATATCAAACCAAACATCACCTTTTGAGGGTTTTGGCAGAAGTCCAAAACCAATTGGGTCCTTGATTTCACTTAAAGGTTTATCAGTCCCATGTGCACGTCCCCTTAGCTGAATATCTGCTTGTGCTCTTAAATTCTCAAAGGTTTCAAGGGCAATCTCCTTCTTCCCAGATGTGCGGGCTTCATCCGGTGCACTTGCCATCGCCGTAACATCTCTAATCCCGACATCAATCAAGGCCATCCTGGTTGTCGATCGCATTCCTTGAATTAGCGATAGATCATCGGCTTCGCGTCGCCCAGTTTCACAGTTATCGCTCCATCGACAACGAGCACAAGACTCTCTAGGCGCTTCCCAATTTGGATTAGGAGCTGCTGAGAACGTAGAAATTCGCTCTTTAACTCTTTGGTAGAAGAACTCTCCTAGATCTAACAGGTCTGAGGCTGGAGTGCTCCAATCTTTATCGCTTGCAAGCCATAGGTGAACACGATTGGGTCGTGGAAGGCCCATTTTCAACATCGCGAAGGCATAAGCAGCAACCTGTAAAACAGCTGCTCGTTTTTCGGTCTTTGCAGATTTTGCATCAACCGGGTCATAGATGAAACGCCCTTTATCGTCCATTAGCGGATTTCCATCTTCATCTTTAGCTTTAATCAAGAAGTCGGGGTATCCGAGAAACTCACCATCAAACAAAGTCGGGGCATAAATCGTTTCAACTCCATCAAGCATTGCCTGCTTAGTCTTTTCTGAAGCAACGGATATCAACTCACCATCTTCAAAAGTGTTAGGAATCTTTCGAAAATTTCCTTTAGCTGATAACTTATTTGCGATTGAAGTTTCATGAGCTAAACCGTGTTTGATTAACAGTTTCCATTCTTCGTTTTTTATCTCTTCCGGTTCTGGAATTAATCCAGTTTCTGCGGCCCATTCGAGATGAAGTCGATGTTGACATTCAAGTTCGGCAATCAAGTCACGAGGCGAAATCAGTAATTTGGAGTCTTCCAACTTCATATATGAATCTCAAGGCTAGTTAGCCTCAGACCAGCCCTTCTTTATGTTCTCTGTAATCATTTCTTCAGCAATACTTCTAGCCAATTTCTCACTTGGCGCTAGACGCACTTCCCTTGCTAGGGGCGCCTTCCTACCTGGTGAGTAATCCGTCCAATGCACTACATATTTGCCAAAGCCAAAATCTTCCTTATTTGTTTTCCAAATCAGTAACTTTCTTACAGCTTCATCCTTAACCCAAACTCTTCTCTCAATTACTTCGCTCTTTCCGGCCTTAGATTCATCAGCGGAAATTACTACCGGCAGAAGCCTTGCGATTTGATTCCATCCCGTATCTTGAGTTGATGCTTCTTTATCGCTTCGCACCCTCAGCAGAGTCGCGTTGTAAACCGCTACGCTATTTGTCCATCCTGAGACTCGCCATTGCCCATCAACAACAGCTAACTTAGGATCTCGAATTTTTTTGCCTGATGCATCCTCGGATTGAAGGTCAAGGGCCTTGATTTCAACTACTAGGCGAGGTGTAACGAATTGGTACATCACGCCTGAACTTTCGCTGGTTTTTCGGTAGCTACTCGGAATAACGCTTGGTTTTAACAAGGAATACAGTTCTTTGCGGAATTCATTTTCTCCGATATTTCCTACCGGAACTAGTGGAATCCAGTTTCCGTCCTCAGCTTGTACGCCCACTAACACACTTCTTACTACATAATCCCCGCCTTCGAGTCGCTTCTCCGTAAATGCAAGTATCGCAGCATCAAATTCTGTTATGGGCTTTACCTTGTAAGTCCTTGCGTCGTCAGACCTTGCTATTAGTCCCTCAAGTTTCTTTCCAGTAACCCAGTTATCAAATTGAGTGTGCACGGCATCAGCTGAAGTAGTCTTTTCGGTGGGGACAATAAAGAAGTTACCCGCTGTGGGGAGATTCTTTAACCGCTCAAATCTTGATGAATAAGTTGTGCCTGCTGCGGTTAAATCAGTTGATGAAACTAAATCAAATGCCGCAAAACCCAGCTTTGAGGTATCGCATTTCTCTCCTTCACCAAGCTTTACCGAAAGATCAGCAATCCGAGTTCGGCCTTCTGAGATTACATGTAGTTCCCCCGCAAGAATCATTGAATTATCTAATTTCAGCTTCCGTACTTCATTTAAGAATTCGATATCTCCTGATATAAATCTTCCATTCGGAGCGACAAGTAACCACTCTTTGTCATGCAACAAATACCAGAGCTCACCATCAAATTTTGGCGAGACTAGTAGAGGAATTCCCAATCTCTTATCAATGTCCTCGGGTCCAGTCGGTATGTAAGAGGCAACGGTCTTTCGGTATGAACTTAGAAGTTGCGACATAGCGGGATTTGTGAAACTCCCGACGCCGGCGAAAGAGGCTTTACCCAATCTTTCGGTCACGATGGCCTCTTTAATTCCATATTACTCAAGTGCAACAAAAGTACAAAACCTTCACCGGCTGTTCTTCCCTCGAGAAAGCCACGATAAGGCGTTCCGTTTGTCTGGAAAATTAATGGGCTCTTTCCATCTACTCCTGATACAAGAAGCATCACCGAATTCTTTTCTTCTAGATCTTTCGCAATTGAATACAAGAAGTCAAAGGTGACTCCATCTGTATGCTTAATCTGCATCGTTCTCTTGATAGCAAATTTACGAACTAAGTCTGGGCGAGGAATCAAACGTCCCGTCCACTTAATAGGAACATCTTCATTCACATTTGGCGCTACATCTAATGGGATTCGTCTTTCAACTTCTTTTCCATCAACACCGTAAATGATTTCGAATACTTCAGGAGCACAGTAGAGGGGGTTTCCAGACTTATCCATCAAAACTGATGTCGTTCCATCTATAGAGCGTCCAACAGTTTCTAAGTCAACTTCAGGATCCGCCTCAACCAGCGCCTTTGAGTAACTTTCTCCGAACTTCTTGACTAAATCAGCGTGAAGCGTTGACTCGCCCGCGGCTATGTAACGTTTGAATGTGACCGGAGAGCCGTCTTTAGCCGGGATTATTGTGTCTACTGATTTGATGCCCACGGCTACAACGGTTGCGTTTCTTGCCGAGGCGTTTGAAATATGAATTCGCATATTAGAACATCTCGAAATCTAAATCGTCATTAGAAGAGTCGGATGATTCATCAGAGACCGAAGCCACGGTTTCTAAAGTGCAAGTCTCATACTCAATCTTGTTTCCGATAAGGGCGAAATAGCCAGACTCGTTTCCTACTAACAACCCCGTTTCTACGTTGTAGTCTTCTTTCACGTTAAAGGGGAAAGCAAAGATTTTTCCAGAATCTAGAGCTTCCTTTATCTTGGGAGAAAATTCTTCTGCTTCAAGTAAATATGTGTTTGAAAAGGAAATTGAAAGGGCTTCTTCCGCGTTCATTTCTTTCAACTCAACTTCAATTCCGACCGTAGAGGCGTGAATTTCGAGCGGTTTACCGTCCGTAGAGATAGCGGTGAGATCGGATTGTGGAACCCAAGTCCCATCATGCAGAAAGTAACCCTGTGCGGTCATTCCACTTTGTAACATCAACGATCCATCGGATAAAAGCGAGGCTCTTGAGCACTCATTACCATCGGCATCAAAAGCAACTCTCCGACGTCTTCCGTAAAGCGCAGAGCGATCAATTGGTTTAAAACTAAAGACAGCTTTCTCCCCTTGGAGGGAAACATTGATTGTCTTGGCCATAGCGCCTCATCATATGCAAGGGGCCCGACATAAAAAAGAACCAAGAGATTGACCCTGTCAGTGGGGTGCTTAATACTTTGCGGTTGAAAGGAGTCAGAAATGACATATCTGGAGTTTGTAGGAGAAGACAAAAGCCGCGGGGTAGCGGAATCTTCCAAATTTTGGCAGGTAACCCAGGACGGAGAGAAGCTAACTATTGTTTTCGGCAAGATTGGCACTAATGGTCAAACCACCGAAAAGTCTTTCGCGAGTGAAGATGAGGCTACTGCCGAAATGGAAAAATTGATTAAGTCCAAAACAAAAAAGGGCTATCAAGAAGTAAAGAAATAGTTTTGTGAGTAAAAACTAAGTATGAGGATTCTTCATACGTCGGATTGGCACCTTGGACGTAAACTACATGGTGAGTCACTCTCGAGTGCCCATCAAAGTTTTTTAGACTGGTTTATTGATGAAGTTATTCCTGACCAGTCTCCAAACTTGATTGTTGTTTCTGGGGATATCTACGATCGAGGAATTCCACCTACCGAGGTCATTGAGTTATTTGAAAACTCATTAGAGAGAATTCAAGCAACTGGAACTCCAATACTCATAACTTCAGGAAATCATGACAGTAGTGTTAGATTAGGAAGTAATACGAGATGGTTGGATCGAGTTGGGTTACATTTTCGAACCAAGATTAGTGAGTTAACCAAACCAGTCATACTCCAGGGTGAAGATTTCGATCTCTACTCATTTGGAATTCCATATATAGAACCTGATGTTGACATCGGTTTAGGCCCCAATCAATTAAACGCTAAGAACAATCACACATCTGTCCTCGCCGAGTCCGTTCGTTTAATAAAAGCGTCTCTGCCCAAGAGCGGACACAAGCCAATTAAAACTCTTGTTGCATCCCATGCATTTGTAAGAGGTGGAATCCAATCTGCAAGTGAGAGATCGTTACGACTAGGCGGAGAGTCAAAACTGGATGAAAACGGGAAACTTCAAGTTGGTGGTCTAGGAGAGGCTGACGCAGAATTATTTGCTGGAATTGATTATGTAGCTATGGGACACCTGCATGGAGCACAGCCAATAAGAGAGACTAAGAGCTCGACGATTCAATACTCGGGCTCTCCTATCCCCTTTTCGTTCTCAGAAAAGGACCATGAGAAGCAAGTACTTTTGGTAACTCTTTCAAAGGACGGAGTAGACCGCAAAAATATTGTGCCAATACAAGTTCCTCAGCAACGAAAGATGAGAGTCATTGAAGATACCTTGGAGAATGTCATAAGAAATTCAGAGAAAGATCCCAATCGAGAGGACTGGCTGCACATTATTCTTCAAGAGCAGAGTGTTCCAGCGGGTGTTTATGACGATTTGAAACGTAGATATCCACATCTGCTTAAGTGGGAATATAAGCGAGGAGAGCGAACCTCCATCTACGCAGAAATTAGTGATGGATCAAGGCGAATAACCCCATCGGATATCACAAAACACTTCTACGAAAAAGTAAGAGGTGTTGCACCCTCCGACGAAACTAAATCGCTCATTGATGACTGTTGTGAGACTGTCCAACTAGGTCTATCCCAGGTGCACAAATGAGAATTCACTCGCTAGAAATTGAAGGATTTGGACCGTTTAAGTCTCGCCAAGTAATTCCTTTTGACCGATTGAGTGAAGATCGATTATTTATGCTCGAAGGTCCAACGGGCGCTGGCAAAAGTTCAATAATTGATGCGATTGTTTATGCCTTGTATGACAAGACGGCACAATTAGCCGCTGCTAAAGCAGGCAAAGGCAAGACGACTGAGAGCGATGCGGCCGCTAATCGTCGAATCCGAAGTGACTTTTGTGGCTTTGATGACAAAACAGAAGTATGTATTGAATTTAGTAATAGTCAGGGAAGGTTTCGAGTGCGGCGTACTCCCCCTCTTCCAAAGCTAAAGCGAGACGGCACCACGACTGAATCTGAGACCAAACTTCTATTGGAATTTATCCACCCCCATGCACAGCCAATTAACTCAGTCAAAGAGGGGAACTTAAGAATCAGAGAAATCATCGGACTTGAGGTAGAACAGTTCGCACAGTTAATAGTGCTACCCCAAGGCAGATTCGCTTCATTCTTTCAAGCTACCCGAGATGCTCGAGAATTGATCTTGCAGGAGCTATTTAAGACCTTCTTCTACAAAGATCTTGCGGCAGAAATTGCTTCGCGCAGAAAAACATTCCTTGCTCAACTTCAAGAACACAGGAATCAACTAACCGTCCAATCAACTATCTTGCAAAATCTTGGAACTAAAAACGACGGAATTGATTGGACAGAGTTCAGGGCTGTTCTACTGAGTGACGCTGAGCCAAAAGATCTTAAACTCAAACGGGTAGAGAACTTGGTTACGGTTTTACATATAGACGCCTCTAAATTGCAGCGAGAATTGGATTCAGCAAGTCAAGCACTTACTCCTCTTCTTGCCGAAAAGACCACAATCGAGCTAAAGCTAGGCGAGTTAACAAAGTACGAAAACCTTAAACTCAAATTACAAACTCTTGAAAAAGATCGTAGTAAGTATGACGCTAAAGATGAGACGGTGAAGAAGCTTATTGCGCTAGCACCCCTTCAACAAAGCGTCCAAACCCTTGGTGAGTGTGAAAAGGAACTAGCCAAGATAATGGCAAAAATACCAAAGAAGTTTGCAACTTCCACTACGGCCGAACTAAGAAAACTTAACGCCGAAAAAAACTCGGCAAGAAGAGCTCTCGATAAGGAGTTAGGACAATTTGAGAATATCGAAGATCAAAAAAACACTTTAGAAGAAAAGATTCAAAGCGCAACTGAAGTACAAGAGGCTAAGGAAGAACTAGAGAAACTTAAACTTAAGCTTCCATCTCTTGAAACGCAAGTTGATAAAGCGGAGAAAGCACTTACGGACTATCAGAAGAATCAAACTGCAGCAGGAGCAACCACTCTAGCCAAGAGCCTTAAACCGGGAAAACCCTGCCCGGTATGCGGTTCTACCGATCACCCAAAGAAAGCTAAAGGCCCTGAATACGATGAGGAATTTGAATCAACACTCAAAAAGAAACTCAAGAAAGCAGAAAACGAGTTAGCAGATTGTAAGTCAGAGATTAAGGTACAAAGCGCCGCGGCAAAGCGTAAAGTCTCGCCTCTGAAACCATTAGAGCAAAAACTTGGTGAGTTGATTAAGAAAGAGAAGGAACTAACAAAGAAAGAATCACTCCAAACGGCGCTAAGTGAGGAAATAGAGGAAATTGAAGATGTCACCGAGCTGATTGGCTCTCGAGACTCACTCTCGAAAGAGATTAACAAACTCTCCGATCAGATAAAGCCTAAATTGCAGAAGTATGGAATTAAGGATCTTGATGAACTGAAATCTTTCTTGAAGCAGAATCCGGAGTTGTTAACCAAAGAGATTCAGTCCTATCGCGATGCTATTGCTTCAACAAAGGGTGCATTATCGGAATACAAAGATTTACCGGTTAAAGATGCTCTTGATAAACGTTTGAGCGTTGTTAAAAATGAGGTGACGACTCTTGAGCAGAAAGCAAAGGATTTATCTAACAAACTCAGTGAAGCAAATAAAAATAATAAAGACTTGGTCAAAGTTAAATCTGGAATCTCAAGCGCGCTACAAGAGCTTGAAAGTGACCGCAAATCGGGTGAGACATTAATTGAATTGCACAAAGTAGTCGAGGGTGATCTTGATGTTAACAAGCTAGGAATGTCTTTGGAGCGATATGTTCTGCAAGAAAAGCTGGAGTTAGTTCTGGAGCGAGGAAGTGAACTTCTTTATCAAATTAGTGATGGGAAGTATGAGTTCAAAGTTCAAGAAGAGAAAGTGAAAGGACAGAGAGGAAGTGAGGGGCTTGGAATTACGGTCCTTGACCTTCACACAGGAAAAGAGCGTCCTGCCGAGACGGTCTCGGGTGGCGAGACTTTCTACGCGTCCCTTGCTTTGGCACTCGGGCTCGCGGAAGTGATTCGGGCCGAGAGAGGTGGACTTGAGCTTGGTACTTTGTTTATCGATGAAGGATTTGATTCGCTGAGCGAAGACAAGCTTGAAGAAGTGTTTAATGTTTTGGAGAAATTGAGCTCTGAGAGTCGAATAATTGGAATTATTTCTCACGTAGAGAGTATGAAGTTGCGAATTCCCGCAAGGCTTGAAATTAGGTCAACGACCGGTGGTCCAAGCACGATGAAATTGAGTGGGGCGTTCGATGAGGCAGGTTGATTCAAGTAGAGAATGGGAGAGAATGTGAGTTTAACCTTCAAGAAGAAATGTTCGTTCTTAAAAGACTTATTAATGTTGAGCGAAGATGACATGTGGGCTCAGAATAACCCTGACTTAATGGGGATGGTGAAGTCTAACAACTTGGGAATACCGCTCGCCTTCTGCATTCACGAAGGAATAGTTGAAGCCACAACCGAGGCAGAAGATCTAATCGAAGAAGCCTTTGAAGCTTTTGTGGAAGTTTCCGGAAACACAATCAAAGAACTTTCAAGCATCGAATCAATAAGCGAAATACCAGGTTTTAGGCACCCATAATTAACGCCACTAACCCTTGACTAGCAAACAAAATAAGCTCTAGAGTGCATCGCTATGAATAAGTTTCTTCGATTACTTCTAATCTTAACTTGCTGCATCTCTCTCCAAGCCCTTCCAGTGGCACTTGCAGCTGATCATGATTGGGTAGAACCAGTCGAAGGTGAAAAGTGTGCAGGCTATGTTCAGATTGGCTGGACGTATCAATCCAACGAAATGCAGGCAAATAGAACTCAATTAGTGTGCACAAAAGTGAAGTCAAAAAAAATCTGGGTTTTACAACCACTCAAGCCTATAAAAAAGAAAAATAGTAAGACTCCGGCAACTAGTACCAAGGAGGAGAAGTCGCCCTCGGTTACAGATGATTGTCCGGGATACAAGGGACAGAGATTACGATCAGAGTTTGGCTCAGATTCCGACAATATGAAAACTGTGATCTTTAGAAATCCCACAAATTGCAATATTCAATTGACCATTTCTGGTGTGCTTGACTCAAGGAGTCCAGGTTGCTTAGTTGAGGGGAATTGGACTCTCGGACCAAAAAAGATTTTGCAGATTGGATTTTACCTTGGCTCAATAAGGGGTGACAATTCAGGTAAACTCCAAGATAAGGTCACTTACAGAAATATCTTTAATTTTGATTTTATCGGATGCCCTTCAGTCACGATTGCAGGTCAATCAACACTTACCGCCTTGATAACATCCAGCTTTAAGTAGAACCCGACACGTGGATCCCGAATTAATCTCGGAAGAATTTTTTGAGACTTTATCTTCAATCGCAAATAAAAAAGTTCCTCCACAGAACCTTGAAACCTTTTTGCAAGGTATAAAGGATTCATTTAAAGATAACCCGTTGGAGTATCGTGACTTTTTAGTGCAAGTTGAAAGGTATCGTGAACTTTGGGAGGCATATAGCGCGCTGTCAACAAAAGACATAAATGAATTACAAATATACAGAACTCACGATTCACGATTGGTGCGCTTTGCTTCGGTTTGTAACCCAGAAACAATAGTAACTCTTTCTGAGTTACGCCAAGATTCATTGGTAACATTTGCTGCAATTTTTAATCCATCCACAACTTCAGATATCTTGGACGAAATTGGTCTAAACAATTCCTCGGGAAACCCCATAATCCCAATCACAATCAATGGACACAAAAACGCAAGTACGGAAGTCCTCGCTTTCTTCGCTATATCCGAATCTCAACACTACCAAACCGAGAATACGTTAGAAGATGATGGTGAAAAGTACTTCTCTGAGACTATTTATGAGGATTTTGAAGTGCGCAATGAAATAGATCTAAATTCTTTGGAAGCACTTCTCTATCTTTACATCCTTGGCTTCATTGACGCGCCTAGCCCTACAGGTGAATTCTGGGATTATATTTTTGATTCAGGGGCCACGAACTTAGAGGAGAATTTACAATTGTTCGGTTCTCTGCCAGCCATTCCTTATTGGTTGTATGACGAGTGCGACACGATTATTGGTGCTAGATGTCTTGCAGGTGCCTGGACAAAAGACGAAGAACTTATGAGAAAACTATCATGGGACAAAATACTTTTGTCGGTGGGATTCAGCGGTTTAAATTGGCAAGACACACGCTCACCCAGATCCTCTGTTGCTTCAAATCAGTTAGCTCCACAGGAACTTTTGCGTGAAATTTTTAGAGAGGAATTGGTCGACCCAGAATCGCTTTCCGATTACTTAGTACCTGTTTTTTGGCGCCTTTCCTGTAACCCATCAACTCCTCAAGATGTGCTCACTGAAATAACCTCATTGATAGAAAGCAAAGCAATTAGTGATGAATTTGCCCAGTCACGGCTGCTAGTTGGAGAACCTGACGATTTTCCATTTGGTCTGATAACGAATGGGGCTGTAACTGGAGACCTTCGGGTTCGGGTGGAGGGCTTGTTGAAAGAGCGAGACCTCAATCCAGATGAATATGAAATCCTGGACTAAAGAACATTTTCCGCTAAGTCTAGCTCAAAGTAATTTCATCAACCATGCTTGAGGATGAACCATAAGGTTGAAAAGTAAAAGTTGGCTTGTCAAGAAAAAACAAAGTTTTCAAGGTCTTATTTATGGAGCTATTTTTGCTCAAGAAATACTTAATTAATGGATGTTGTTCCTGGGATAATTTGAGATACATTTCGTCTCGTAGAGATACATTTTTTGATAGGGCAGCTAATAAGCAGGTTCGGGCGCTATCTGCTTCCCATTCAATGTCTAAAAGGCTTCCGACAAAGTAAGCCCCGGGGCAACTGTCCCATCTTTCAGTAGTTGGAAATGTAAAATGCAAGACTTCCTTAGCAACTTCTCTCGCACTAACAGTTGATTTGCAATTTTCATTTATCTGATATTTACCTTCGATTAACTCCAAAACTCCCTCTTCTTCTATATCCTGTAAAAGCCAATCTGATGTATCCCTATTTTCAAATAAGAATTCAATTATTTCTTTCGGGCAATTAGGATTTGAAGCAAGAGCTACTCGTGCCCGAAAAGTTTTATAAGGATTATCTGAAATCAGGCTAGTTTTGAAAATCCTATGTAAATAAATTGGATCTACATCTTGTGATCTCGCCAAGGTCTCTGGTCCCCAAAAAGTCCATGTTAAATATCTGCCTATAAACGGATACCAGGAGAATTCCCACCAATCCGAATATCCGTACTCCGGGAGAGCTTCATCAATAACCCAATTGAACTCAGGGAAGCGCCTTGGAAAACCTGGAATATATTTCAATAAAGCATCCAATATTGATGGATCGGAATCTCCGCCTTCACCATTTCCTTCTAAAAGGCTTTTGATTGAGGCCTTCAAGTCTTCTTCACTAAACGCCTTGCCCATTTGTTCGATTGCGCTTTGTACGGGGCACCACCAGTTGGTATAAAAGTTTTCCTCACCGATATCAGCAAGGGTTCCCCAGGCATATTCATATACATTTCTATCTAATGCATCTCTTACGAATGTTTCTACATCGATTGGCGACTTCCAATTCCAGTCATAGGTATTCCAGAACTCTAAGTCATCCAATTCTTCTGTGCTCAATTTATAGTCACCTCTTCAATTCAAACTTTTTCTGCGTGGCAATTTACCTTACTTTAAGAATACGATTCAAGGTCTGCAACTATTGACTTAGGTATCTTTATGCTTAAATATCGCATCTTGTACTTAGGCCGTGCGAACATTGATGGTTTTAGCCGATAAGGGAAAGTGAAGTCAAAGCGACATGAACAGTATGGATGAATGGTTCTTAGAGAATTCCATAAATCTGTCCGACTTGGCCATCACAATCGCCCCAGCAGCAGTTTTAAGTCATGCTTGGTTCAATTCTGAGACCGCTCGACTATCGATAAGTGGCAAGATTCACGAAAAGTGCAAACGTTGTGAAATCCAAAGTCAATGTTCTCATCGAAAAGGTAATTCAATAGTAGCCCTCACGGGTGATGGCGATGGCGATTACCTTGTAAGAGCATTACTAAGCAAGTCAGTGCAAAATGATTCCGCATATAGTGCAGATGGAGCAATTATTGTCCTTGACTCCGGCATTGAGGCAAGTGCAGATAACCGTTATAACAAATTGCGTATTAAGCCGCCACCTCTTGCGCCTCTGCTTCTCGGATCTATTGCAGTTGAACCTCACATAAGTTCTAGTGCTAAACAGACTTTTGGTTTTCTATTTGTATCTGACGCTGAAGCGACGGTTGATTCGCCGTATTTGATTGTGGATTTACCTTTAGCACCGGGAGAATACAAGGTGGTTGCATATATGGGAGAAGCCATCTTTCAACCATTATCTCCAAGAATTATCGGAATTTATGGCGGTGTATTTGACGACGCTCTGAATGAGTCATTTGAAGGTTTAGATGTTCAGCCTTCTCTACAGTTAGAAGATCTGGTTCAATCAAATGAGCAAACAACTGTTCTTAGTCGTACTAGTTCAAATGTGGACTTTTTGTCAGGATTAAATTCCGAACTTTTTTACGATCGAAATGCTTTACTTAGTGACTCTTGGGCAATTCAACGATACTTTGAAGGAAGCAAGTATGTACAAGACAGAATGAACACCTTTCTCCCACAGTCTGAATACACCTCACTGCAATGGATACAAACGGCTGATGCCCTTCGAATCAGAGGCCTAAAATCACATTCTGATGGCGTTTTAACCCGTCTCCTCGGATCAGGGGCATCGATGACTGCTGAGGAAGATGCTTACTTGTTAGCCGTTATGCGCGCAAAACCAGGAGTGTGGCCTGCCTAAGCAGGGCAAAACCTAGTTTTATTTGCCTGGTTCCGCAAAAAACTATTTGCCTCTTGAAGTAAATTGCACCTAATCAGTTCCCCTAAGCTTTTTTCGCTAATCTCGCTGCCCATAAGTGACCTTCTAAAAATCTCTATATTCAAGACCTCCTTATTAACCCAGCGGAGCTTTGCATTTCCTACGGCGACTTCCGTTGAAACTCCATTTAGAAAGTCGAGAGTCTCTTGAAAGGAGAAAAGAGGGAATTCACTTCTGACTTGCGTCCAAAGCGCAGCCATAACATGGGTAGCGATGGAAGTTCCTGAAGCAGAAGTGAGACTTCCACCTGCATTGATAACTTTTAATTCTCCAATTGCTGCAAAATCGCTTAGTACTGGATCAAAGTTTGAGTAGCGGGAGATAGTTTGATTAGTTATTGCGCTAACAGCCATGGCTTCAGGTATACATGCTGGCCAGGAAACACGACTCTTGTCATTGTCGTTTCCACTTGCGACAAAAAGCGGGATGCCTGCGTTCAATAGTCTGCGGATCGCCTCACTATTTCGTGTCGATGATGGACAGTATTGTTTGCCACTCCAGAGTCGATGGTGTGATTGTGCCAGTCCAATCGAGACAATATTGAATCTCTCTTTATTTTTGTCGATCCAATCTAGGGCACGTAAAATGGTGTCTTCACTCGTGGAAAGTCTTGAACCAGAACTCGAATGTGCAATTATTCGAACGAATATGAAGCGCAGTTTCGGATAGGTGCGTATGGCGGCAGAAGTCATCTGTGTGCCGTGACTGAACCCATTTAAGTTGATGAGGGTTCTTGGCATGGTTGATGCTCCGGTTCCCTCCATAAAGCTGCTGCCGTTGGGGCAGGCGTTCCAATCCAGGATGCAAACTTCGTAAACGAGGCCATCTCGGATTTCAGAGATAGATGTGTCGAGGGCAGTATCTACAATGACCATAGTTGGGGTTAGTGAAGCTGAGAGTGGCTGATTGGCTTGGAATGCGAATACAACGAGATAAACGAGGACAGATACTCCTAGCCGAGACATCTCCTGGCCCCTCTTTCTGAATATTTAGAGGTGTCAGAGGTTGACTCTAGTATGGTCAAACCAGGAGGTAGTTGAAATGGATGAAAAATGTCGACTCTGTCGAGGCAAAAGATTTATTTATCACGGAAGCTTGCGTATCGATGACTTCTCATATGAGCGTGAAGCTTGTCCGGAATGCAACGTTCCATTTTCAGTAACAAAAGGAGATGTTCGCAATAGTGGATTTGTAGAAGCTGAAGAAGTAATTGAGGAAAGCTAAAGATTTCTCAATACTCCCCTTATCCATGAATTCATTAAATGTAGGCAAGAGAGTTAAGGCAAAGTACTTCTTTCTTGGCGCCATTGTCGGCATCGTTGCCTTTGTTGCGTTCATATTCGCAGCCGATGCTCTCCTTAATGAGAGCTATGACGATGTGACGATTGAGGATTTTGGTCCTCACGATGATGGTGGTTTTGATGAAGAGTCCGCTGACTATCCCACGTGGATGGACAAATTTGTAGATCCACCTGCTGGTGTAGAGCCAAAGGATGTTTATACGTTCTCATGTGAGTTGGTATTGCGTAAACCAGACATCTTCACGACAGCTTGCGCGGACTTTGGAGTCTCTATTTTCGACATCCAATGGAGCACGTGGAGCGCAGAAGGCGCTAAGGGAACCGGTGTCTACTCGGTGAATGATTGCGAACCTGATTGTGCAGATGGAACACGGCATGAAGTGCCTGTTTATCTATGGTTATCCGATGCCAGCACGGATGGACGAAATTACTATCTAAACACTCTCCGATTTGTTCCTAAGGATGTTTATGAGGGCAGAGTTGATTTTGTAAAGGGCGATCACATTCAATTATCGAATTCCGTTGTAGTTGAAGGAAAAAAACTTACCGGTGCTGAATGGGATGTCTCCGATGACTGGAAGAGTTTTCCAAACATGCGGATGAAGCTGCCTGAGTGACTCCGAAGGTCCAGCTCCCTTTTCACACCTCTAGCTTGTCTACAGTATCTTGCAATGATTTCAAAAAATGGTTCCATAAGTTAAGCAGATGCTCGTTTAAATTTTCTTTTTGGGATCTAAATTCGATTAAGCCACACATAAGAATTGCAGCAGCAAGACCTCTAGATGCTAAACCAAGAAATTGAGTTAGAAAAAATTCATTAGTTTTTGGTGGAAAATCCATCATTGAACTTGGTGCAATGAAATCGCCAATAAACTTGAAATAAGCTTCCTGAGGTAAACCAAATGATTTTGGATCAAAATAATCATTTGGAAAACCAAATCCTGAAACCGCAATTCCCATATGTGGCTCAATTTCGCCCCAACCGTTACCAAGTAATGATGGATAGAGAGAATAAATTGCATCACCAATTTCTATGGGTACCTTCGCCAAGAAGTAAGCGCCCGCGTTGTATTTTCGTTCCCCGGCGTCACTAATCTCTCCATTGTTTTCAGCTACTTCAAACATTAAGTCATTGAGGTGATTAATGAAGGTTTGCATAACCTCTTTAGACTTCAATTCCTCAATTAATGCATCTTGAAAATATCCATACGGGGCTGCATCACTGAGTTCGTATTCCATGACTTCAAACATGTAGTCATAGAAAGCGGAATTAGTCATCGTTAGATCATCCCAATCGGCAGCGAGATACCTGAAGTCTTTAGAGGAAATTGGGTATCAACTTTTTTGAGAATTGGTTCTAGGAAGTCGCTGTAGGTCCAACTGTCATACATGTTTATACTAATTGGAACAAGTGCAAACTTTTCAAAACTTGCTTTCTGGGGAATGACCGACTCTTCTTGCTCTGAATCAAAGAAAACTGATATCGGGGACCATGCAGAATATTGATTTATGTAGAGTCGAATTAAGTCGACCATTGATTCCTCAGGTAATCCCATTTCAGAAAGTTTTTTGTCACTATTGTCCAGAAAATGGCTTGCAATGAAGGGTTTTGCATTCTCCAGAATTTTCTTATACTCGTTTTGTTTCTGCTGACACCAGGATAAAACTTGGTGAAATCTCTCCTCATCCTGATCAAACCAAACGGCGCCTACTCGGTAGGTGTGATACAGATAAGCCCACTCAACGTGGCGGAAGCCTTGGTCTCTTGATGACAGGCAATAACCAGATAACTCATTTACAGATTCATGATTTCCTACTTCGTCCGAATCCACCAAGACATAAGCGTTTACAAGTAGTTTTTCCACAAACGCACTTTAATGTAGTTACGGTGAGACTCAAATGATTGTAAAGGTGCGGTTTCTTATTGCTAAATTCAATGTATGATGGTGTCAGCTTAGTAAGCAAAAGGGGCGATCATGGCAGCTTCTCGTAAAGCTAAGTCTAATGATGAAGCCGGGAGCGGGTCCAAAAAGAATACAACTTCGGGAGTCTTGCAAGAAGATGAGCTGCCTAACGAATGGGTTGAGCTCCTAGATTTTGTCACAAACAAACAAGTTCAAAGTGTTGAGATATCCGACAAAATGATCGCATCAGCAATAAAAAAGTTTCCTAGCGAGCAGATTGTAAGACTCGGCGATGCTATGTTGTTTTTGGAGAAAAAAAAGAAAGTGCTAGCTGCCTGGGCTGAAATTGACGAAGATAGACCTAGAATTCTGGACTACGCACGAGAATTGGACAAGCAAGTTCCAATCTCGAAATTCACCGAACTTGAAGTGCAAGTTATCACTTTCTTTAGTGATATCTACATTGAATGCAAGTCGACAAATCGCTCAGAGCAGTCGGACTTTCCCCCAGCGGAGGAAATACTGAACCTGTTGATTTCTCAGGTGCTCAAGAAGGGTGGATTTCCGCCATATGTAAACTCTCTTTTCGAATGGGGATTTGCGATTACTGGTGAATATGTCACGATATTTCCGGAGGGTTACAAGAATCATTCATCAAGAATCTGGGATGCTATGGAAACTACTCTGCAAGCAATTGTTAATCCGGATTGGCATGAATCGCAGATGGCAGAGGCGGAGGTGTTGAGACAAGAAATCTTAGGTTTGCAAGAGAAACTGTTAAAAGATGAAGCGAAGACTGGAAAGAAAAAACCTTCTCCAAAAAAGTAAACTCTAATGATAAGTAGTCGGAAGTTAACTTTTGTTTGTAAGTCGACCAAAGTTTCTTATTTACTGTGTGGACAAATATTCAATCGTTGGTGTATCCTGCTTCTAGGTCAAAGAGTTCGAACGCATTAGCCCTTTAGCTAGTTCGACACCAACCGCGCTCCGCGCACGGTGGTCCTAAAGGAAGACCCGCTCGGGATGAAAGTCACCCTGAGAAGAGCGGATCTCCAGCAAATGCATTGGGGTCCAGAAAAGGACCAGTCATGGCTATTGGTTATCAAGATGTAAGAGTGCCTAAGGCGAAGCTAGCTCGATTGAAGCGAGAGATGGATTTAGCGCCGGGGCCCCGTAAATATGGAAGATATAAAGCTTGGTTGCACTTTGCGAACTTGGATATGTGGCAGAAGCAAGGGCATCACTTTCATTATCTGACGGAGTGCTCGGATGGAAAGAGAAAGTTGCTCTGTACATGTGGATTATTCATGGAAGAGGCGGACTCGTTAGGCGATAAGGCGATTTCATCGGAGTTGGCAGCGAAGGTGGGCGAGCTATTGCTGGATCGGGTTCAAGCGGTAAAGGGGCATCGGAGTTTGGATGACTTTACGGCTCGAACTTGTGCGCTGATTGTGAACTTTGTTTGGAAAGAAGAGCTAAAGGTGTATTTATGGACTGCTTACTGTCAGGAGTGTGGTGAGTTCATAATCGAGCGGAGCAACTTAGAGACGCGAGGCTTTGTCTCGCTTCACAATGCGAATTGCTTGGTGCCCCATGAGTGAGACGGGTTTGAGGCATGCGAATGTGGTGTGCGAAGTTGAGGGTGGCTACTTCCAGGCGTATTGCGCCTGCGGTTGGAGTTCTACTATCGGCTTATTTGAGGAGGTTGATTTGCTTCGGGCGATGCATGCCCATGCGGTCGTGACCTTTGGGAGCTATCGGTGAGGTCGGGAATGTCAGTGCCACTAGATATGTTGTAGTGGACCCGGATGGAGGGAGAAAATATAGAACATCGGGAAACCGAAGATCAACAACTGTGGCGGCAATTACCACAGAGCGAAGGTGAAGAACGGGCGGAGTTATTAATCCAGCTCGCGCAACAAGCGATTTATAAATCGGCGGGGAATGAGGCTCTAGCGCTGGCGGAGCAGGCGCATGAGATATACAAAGCAATGGGTGCGAGAGCATCGAGCGTTGCAATTGCAAATGCGTTAACCGGAATCGGTTATTCGCTAAAAGAACTAAATAGAGTTGAAGAAGCCACAAAGGCCCTTGATGGCGCGATTGATTTGCTTCGCGAAAATGGGTACCCGTATGTGGTGGATACGATGCGAACAAAGGCATCTTGGTATTGCGAGTTGGACCGTTGTGAAGAAGCGGTTGCTACATACCTTGAAATTGTTCGAATCAATGAAGTTGATGGTCTCGATGAATTTGTCGCGCGAGATCTCTTTGGAGCAAGTAGTTGTCTGCTTGAGTTGAGTAGATGGCACGAGGCTCTTGAGATGACCCATCGAGCGCGAGAGATTTTCAAGGCCGAGAAGTTGGTATTTGAGATTAGTTGGTGCGATTTAAATATCGCACGTGCGCATGGGGAACTAGGCGATGGCCAAGCGGCGATCGAGTGGGGACAACGTGCAAACGACATAGGGACGCTTCGCAAAGATAACGAAATGATTTGCAAATCGAACTATGCGATAGCTCGGGGAAATATCGTTTTGAAGCAATATGGCGCAGCCGAGACTTTGTTGTTGGCCGCGCTAGATTTAGTTGCTCGATCAAATGATTTTCCCCAGGTCGAGAAGATTGAGAAGGCCTTAATTGAGGTCTATCGAGCTACTGAGCGGGATAGTGAAGCTGATGAGGCGGAGCGCCGGCTTGGAACTTTGAAGGAGATTGTGGAGTAGTCAGCCCGTTCGGGTTGATTGAGAGGAAGAGATTCCTGCGCTGCGAACCTGTCCGTGGCGCGGGAACTCACCTTGGCGTTCGATTTTTCAAATAGTGGATATTGATTGGAGCGTAATTTATGAACGAAGCTGGAAATAGATTCATAGCCTTTCTGGCAATTATTGCAACGTCTCTTGCGGGCGGCGCGTTTGTGATGAGTTGGCAATCATCGAATCACTTCTTTGACTTCACGCCGGCTAATGATGGTTATGTAGCGCCTCTTGATATCTCAAAAGTAGTTGATGACACCCAGGAATCGACAGTTCAGGTAACTTGCAAAGTGGGCAAAGATGGTGGGGCGATTGGGACTGGCTGGGCAATTGATTCGCAAGCGCTGTTAGTCACTTCGAAAAGGACGGCGGTCGTTACTAACCATCACGTGATTGAACAGTGTTTAGATGGGAAAGGGACCATAACGGTAAATAAGCTTTTCAAAAAGGAAAAAGCTGCTGAGATTCTTATCTTCGATGAGAAGAATGACTTAGCTGTTATGGAGACTGAGATCAAATTACCAGCTCTTAAATTATCTGAAAATCCACTCTGGCCGGGTTATTGGGTGATGGCTCTTGGAAGCGCTGATGGATTCGAAGGCTCAGTCTCATTTGGGAACGTATTAAATCTTGCTTATGAGGATGTTCTGATTACAAACAATATTTCCCGAGGAAATAGTGGTGGCGCTTTAATCGACAATGAGGGTAAAGTAGTTGGAATTGTTACCTGGGGTATGGATTTTAGGAACGAGCAATACAACGGGGCTAAAGCGTTAGATGTCTTCTGTTTCAAAATACTAAAGTGTAAGTATGAATTTGAGGGAGATAAGACTTGGTTCGATTACGAAGATTAAGATTTGAGAAGTACGCGGGCGTCTTTTAACACCTTGGGGCATTTCCATCCTGGGGCGATGTTGCCTTCGAAGTGCCACCATTCATTCTTAAAAGTCCTACATAGACCAAACTTGTAACCATTAACTTCTAACCACTTTGCTGATTCGGGTTCATCTGGATAATTAACATCTATTGCAAGTCCCATTGGGTGATGCGAGACCTCGGGTGGCGCTACCCATTTGGCTGCTTCTTTAAAGCTTCCATACTTCTTAATCGCTTGATCGAAGAGATACTTTTGTCTCTCAAGGGTTCGAAAACCAGAGACTATTTTTAGCTCAACACTTTCTTTCTTCGCAGCAACTTGAGCTGCATTAAATCTGGCTAAGAGAATTGGGTTGATTTCAGTAACAGGGCTACTTGATGGCTGAAGCGCGCCTTCCCCAAGTGATATTTCATCTAATTTGCATCCCTTTATTACATTTGTAATTCGTAGTTCAAGAGTGAGCTGATTGGCACAGGTGAGAGGAATGTCTACAGACTGTGCGGGTTGTGCCAGGCTAAGTAGGACTAGTTGTATCGAAATATAAAGAGATAGTCGACCTCTTATCCAATCCACCACTCGCCTGATGGGGGCCGCCTGCCTTACCAAAATTAGCCCGCCCCCTCGAGTTCCGCCTATCCAAAATCTATGCTCTCATGGCTTTGCTGGGAAATGTCAGGGGGGACTGTCACAATTTTCCCCATGAAATCAATTGAACGAGTCCTAATATCCCTGCTAGCTATTTTTGGATTGTTGGTTTCCTCAACTCCTGCCCAAGCTATTGATCTTGGCGCATCTTCAAACTACTTGATTCGGATATCACCTGAGGCAAAAGCGGCGATTGAAAGGACGATTGGTCAATACGGCGGAAAGATAAATGCAAGATACCAATATGTTTTTGATGGGTTCTTAATTAGATTGCCTGATGTTGCAGCTGCAGCTCTTAAGAGGATTCCCACTGTATTAACTCTTGAGAAGGATGAAGCGGTTGAGATGTCGAATATCCAATTCGTTCAATCTCCAACTCCATCATGGGGTCTTGATCGAATTGATCAGCGTGAGAAGGTTGGAGAGGTCGGCAGTTATTCATATCGAAGCGCAGGTAGGGGTAGTACGGTTTATGTGATTGATACCGGAGTTGCTCCGCATCAAGATTTTGGAAATCGCCTATCAACAAGTGGCTTCTCTGCATTTACAGATGGAAATGGTCCCGTTGACTGTAATGGTCATGGAACACATGTGGCGGGCACTATTGCCGGAACTCAATATGGAATAGCTAAGAATGCAACGATTGTTCCGGTCCGCGTCTTAGGTTGTAACGGCTCAGGAACTTTCTCTCAAGTAATCGCTGGTATGGAATGGATTCTCTCCCCTCAAAATCCGAATTCAAAGTCACAAGCGATTGTGAATATGTCTCTTGGTGGAAGCGGATCAGGAACGATTGATGCCGCTGTTACAAAGTTGACCAATAGTGGAATTGTTGTGGTTGTTGCCGCGGGCAATGAGAGAACAGATGCATGTACCCGCTCTCCAGCTCGCGCCGCTTCTGCGATTACCGTAGGAGCGACTGATCGCTCGGATGTGAAGTCATCATTTTCAAATACCGGTCCATGCGTTGACATCTTCGCTCCGGGTTCATCGATTGTCTCTGCCTGGATCGGCTCACAAACAGCGATTTACACTGCTAGTGGAACCTCGATGGCCTCACCACATGTTGCCGGCGCCGCAGCTGTTTATATGGGATTAACACCTTCTGCTTCTGTTGCTCAAGTTGCACAATTCCTAGACTCACAAGCAACTCGCGGTGTTGTCTCTGGACTAGCAGCAGACACCGTTAATGAACTTCTTTATGTGTCACCAACAGATGGATTCCCAGCGATAGTTCCGCCAACAGTTGCTCTTCGCACTGTAAGTGATATCACTCATCAAGGTGCAAAGGTAAACATTGATGTAAATCCTGGAAATGCGCCAACAAATATTGAATTCGAATATTCACTGGTGGCAGATATGTCGAGTGGGGTAGTAAAAGCACCCGTAGCTCCAGCAAGTATTAATGGCGGTGAAGTGCAATTAGTTACTTCTACGTTGAGTGGCCTTGCTGCCAATACCACTTACTACTTCCGTGTTCGGGGCACAAATGAATCTGGTGTCACAGTCTCACCGATTGGCAACTTTAAGACGCTGACTCCTCCTAAAGTTCTGCCAACTCCGGTCGTGCTCGATCCAACTAGCGTCACTGCTTACAGCGCAAGATTGCAGGGAACGGTAAATCCTGGAAATGATTCGACTCAAGTTTCATTCGTTTATGGAACTGATCCTGAGTTCAAGGTAAATACAAAGACCGGTCTTGCTTCACCAGCAACCGTTTCTGGTGGAGTACCTGTTGCTGTCTCACTGCCTGTCTCTTTCCTAAATGGAGAAACGACATATTACGTTCGAATCGTCTCAAGTAATTCTTCAGGTAGTGCTACTTCTCCTACCTACAGTTTCAAATCTCCGTTTTCACTGAATAAGCCACCGCTAGTCTCGACCACTCAGCTCAATACTTCGATTAACTATGACTCACAAACCTTTACAGGAACGGTAAACCCTCAGGGCCAGACAACCGAAGTTTCTTTCGTTTATGGCCGTGAAAAGACACTCACTACAGGGATTACGACCGTCAAGCTGCCTTCTTC
>Ga0129333_10000157_pt1 | contig 45615 bp, 37 predicted proteins | sample CPB6_08_DNA_FD_94474 | JGI IMG/M metagenome (GOLD analysis project Ga0129333, IMG submission 94474) | Freshwater to marine salinity gradient microbial communities from Chesapeake Bay, USA - CPBay_Sum_0.6_0.8_DNA | ecosystem: Environmental > Aquatic > Marine > Coastal | place: USA: Chesapeake... | reverse complement strand
TTTTTTGTAATTTAAATTAAACAAGATGGTTTTGGAAAAAACACATTCACTTATTCTGATTAATGATTCTGATAATACTTATCAGCATGTAATCAGATGTTTGATCCTTTATTGTGATCATACAAAGGAGCAAGCTGAGCAATGTGCTGTAATTACTCACAATGTAGGTAAGTGTGAAATAAAGTCAGGTAACTTTATTGACATGTATGAAATGCAGAATGAGTTATCAGATAAAGGTCTCCTTGTAGAGATAGAGAATCTAAGTTTAGAATTCTAAGTTTAAACATTATTAGTTTATGTATAGTCATGGGCAAATTCTTAATGCTCTAAGATACCTTACACGCAATAAAAAATCCTTAGTACCTATTAGGACATTCATAAAGAGTGGTATAACTTATAATGAATTTATTGAGGTATATCCTCTTCCTGAAGAGGTTGCTAAGGTTCTTTATGTAATGTACTCACACAATGAATCTGATAGACCTGTGTACTTTGGGCACAAGAATGAGCCTTATCATGAAGGTGAATATCCTTCTGAAATGCCTGATTACAAGATTGAAGATTTATCTGGAGAAGAATTATTAATTTTAAAAAGCCTAGAGAATGGGAAGAATGAAGGAGATTTATATAGATCTAATGAATAAATATGGAGAAATACCTGAGAATTTCAGCTTTGAACAGTGGAGACAAGAGAGAGATCTTGAACAAGCTGAGAGACAAAAGATACTCTCAGATAGGAAGGAAATGGATGAGAGAAGCCAATCTAATAAGGAGGGGTCTTCACAACATATATCCTGATTTTGATCAAAAACCAATAAATCCTGAAGAAGGTGATTAGATTCCTAAAATACCTGGTGGTGTGGGTAAGTCAAAACTTATCCATACCCTTCTGGGTAGTAGGTCATGTGCATCTTACTACAAATGTGTATCATGATATATACGAGATTATAACATCATTTGGTCTTAACATAATTGTAGCCACTGGATTTATAATTGAGTATTTTGATAATCGCAAAAAGAAAAAGCATGAGGTGGACAGAGCAAGAAACAGCAAGGTTAGCATATCTAGTGGACAAGTTCTTAAAAGAAGGCTACCACGTAAGTGATGCCTGTGAAAAGGCTGCTCCATTATTGCAAAGAACTTATAATTCCTGTCATAGTAGGTATAATTACAAGGTGAGATATGTTGAAAATGATTACATCCAAAAGTATCATGAGTATAACAAAGAACACCAAAATAAAAATTATACTATTTTTGTTAATGACAAAGAAGCTGAGATAGTAGTATCAGAGCCTTCTATTATAGTAGCAAAAGATGGTGACACCATCATTACTATAAAAATCAAAGCATAGTCCCATAGCTCAATTGGATAGAGCAACACACTTCTAATGTGTAGGTTATAGGTTCGAGTCCTATTGGGACTACTATTAATCCCAAAATCAAATAATATGAATAAACAACTGATTAGTTTTAAAACAAGTGTAGTTATTGTAGGTGGTATGATTGCAGCATTCACAATTTTAAGTGTAACAAAACCACCAGTAGTTATTAAAAAAGTAGAAACAGTTACTGTATATAAGGATAAGTTAGTACAACCTAAAATAGAGGAACTGAATAAAGAAAATGTGATGAAGTATCTTAAGGAATTAAATGTTAAGTTCCCTCACATTGTTCTTGCACAGGCTATTATAGAGTCTGGTACATTCACATCAAAGATTTGTAAAAAGAATAATAATCTCTTTGGTATGAGAGAGGCTAGATTGCGTATCAGTAATAACTTAGGTACTCAATTTGGTCATGCAGTATATAGCAATTGGAAAGAATCTATAGTTGATTATGCTTTATATCAAGCTACTTATTTATCTAAGTGTAAAACAGAAGAACAATATTATTCATATCTTGCAGATAGTTATGCAGCAGGTCCAAAGTATTGTGTGTCAGTTAAAAAGATTGCTGACAACCTTAAATGAGATACTTTTTATATTAGTAGTCTCATGTTTGTATGATGAAAATCACTAAATTATAACCTATGAAAGTAGATTTGATTTTAAATGGTACAACAAGAATTGTACTTATTCCTGAGAATGAAGTAGAGAGTGCTATACTAACTACTATATCTAAAATGAACATTGAGGCTACAAGTATTACTCAACACACTCAAATCTTAGATAAGATTGTACAAGAAGCATTAGTTATTGGTCCTAAAAAAACTAGGGATGGTGAAACATCACAACAGCCTGCTGGCCAGGATAACTAATGCAGAGATACTTAAAAAACTTCGTAAACTTACAGGGAAGATAGTAAAAGAGCATTTTGAAATGACTCTTGTATCTGACAAGCCAACAAATTATTTGTGGTGGAGTTACATGAATGGTGCTAAAGCAGGTACTATAAGTGACTTTATATTAATCTGTGAAATAAACTTATTATTATCTTTGGGACTTGTTACAGAAGAACAAAGGGACACACTAGGATCTATGTTCTCATCTGAGGATCAAGACAACATTTACATGGCACTACTTTCTATTGAGCAACTTAGAGAATCTAGGATTAAAACTCATGGTGAGTATGACAGTAAAAAACCTAATGTTTCTCCTGAGTTAATGAATGTAATACTTGGATACCCAGTACATATAATTAAAAAGTTTGTGAAAAAATGACAGATGAGGAAGACAGAGCTGATGAGCTCTACCACTTTGCATACAAATTATTCTATACCATAGACCCAAAGACAGCACATGAGAATTCAAAATCATGTGCTGTTGGTATAGCTGAGTTCTTGAGAGAAGAGCATATCTATACTAATGATCAAACAAACTATGGTAGAAGAAGTATTAGAATGAGACAGTTCTATGATGATGTCATTGAAAAAATAAATGAGCTATGAAAGAAATAGAGATTATAGAAGAAGAGTTTGAAAGAATTGATGTACCTACTGAAGAGAGTGGTGATAAAACAGATTACTATTACTATAAGCTAGACCTCAATAATCATGTAACTCTTAGCTCTAATGGAAGTGATGAGATAGATGGTGGTATCTGGAAAGTATACTGTTATGATCTTGATATAGTTATCAAAGATTTAGAAGATCTACAAACTCTCATTGCACTATTTAAAAAGTGGACTAAAGCTAACTGATATGTTTACAGGACTAATGGTAAAGAAAGGCACTAAGATGAGCTTTTCTAATAAGAAAGATGCGCTCTTATATCAAATGTTTATTGATAGTCTTAAAGATGGTGAGATGATAGAAATGCTTGTAACTGTAAAAGGTAAGAAAGCAAACAATGCTCAGATATCTAAAGTGCATGCATGTATAAGAATGCTAGCCTCTGAGCTAGGTTATTCATTTGATGAAATGAAGATAATTATAAAAGACAAGTCAGGTTTGTGGACTACTGATCAAGATGAAGTACTTTACAAATCCTTTGCTGATTGTAGTTCTGATGAAATAAGCTCAGCTATTGAGACCTGTAATGAGTTGGGGAGAGAAATGAATATTATTCTGTAGGTTCTACATAACCTTCATCACCGGGCTCAAGAACTTCTTTCTCATCATATAGCTCTTGATCTTTAGCAATCTTTTCAATTTCTGCAAGCATTAAAGTAATTGTATAAAAACTTATTTCAGCATGATTCATCTCATCAACTTTAGCATTCATGATTCTATCTAGAGATTCTGTTTTGTCATCACCTCCAGGTATATGCTGAAAGATAAATGCTAGTGAGTTCTTTAACATCATGTAATAGTTCTTATTGACTTTAACATCAATTAGAGCATCATCTTTAAGTTCTTTTACTTTAATTGCCATAATACACTTTTTAACAAAAATAAAAATTTATGTCTAACACACTGAATATAGAAGAGATAAAAGATAAAATGATAGCTAAACTAGAACCCTCTGGTTGGGCAAGAATTCTTAGAGGATTTATATATAGTAAAGACTTTGAGAATATAATAACTACTTTAGCTTCACAGTCAAGAGATGGTAAGAGATTTACTCCACCTATGAAAGATTGGTTTAGAGCATTTGAAGAATGTCCCTATGATCAACTTAAGGTTGTGATAGTAGGTCAAGATCCATACCCACAAGTAGATATTGCTGATGGTATTTCATTTAGCTGTAGTAAAACAGGTAAAGTACAACCTAGTTTAGACTATATATTTAAAGAAATAGAAAGAACTGTATATGGTGGATTCCCCTCATATCAAGATCCTGATTTGAAAAGATGGTCTAATCAAGGTGTACTCTTGCTAAATACAGCTTTGACAACTTCTGTAGGTAAAATAGGTCAACACTATCTTATTTGGCAACCATTTACTGCTTATGTTCTAGATTGGTTATCATGGTATAATCCAGGTATGGTTTATATATTTATGGGTAAGAAAGCTTCAGAATGGGCTGATGCAATTAATGATAACTGTTACAAGTTTCATGTTATGCATCCAGCATCTGCTAGCTACAATAGTCAAGAACAATGGGATTCCAAGAATGTATTTGTGGAAGCTAGAGATATTGTAAAAAAGTTGTATAACTTTGATTTAATCTGGTAGCTATGTTAGAAATATATGAGACTCTGATAAAGAATAACATTACTCCAAACCAACTGTATTTTCTTCATTGTAAGCAGAATAATATTATTCCTAAGCTTATATCATCTAATGTAGAATTTGCAAGATTATCAGGAGAATGGATTGATGAGAATACTGGTAAACTTACTGGTAAATCCTTGTTTCTACTTAAGGAAGTAGATGGGTTCTTTAAGACTAGTAAGAAGAAGACTTCTACACAAATAATGGGTGAAGATTTTGGCAAAATGATAGAGGAATATTCAGAAATTTTTCCTAAATTAAAGCTCCCAAGTGGTAAGTATGCGCGTGCTGATAAGAAAAATCTTGAGAATGCTTTCAGATGGTTTTTTGAGCATCATAATTATAATTGGAGTACTATCATTGCAGCTACTAAAATGTATGTTGACACCTATGAAAGACAAGGATACAAATACATGAGAACATCACAGTATTTTATCCGTAAAACAAACACTGCTGAGAAAACATTTGAATCTGAACTTGCTGATTATTGTAATATGTATATTAATGGAGGAAATGATTATGAGGAAAAACATTTTAGCGAGAGAGTAGTATGAGAAATTCTCTAAAGCTTATCTTAGTAGCAATAATTGGCTCTGCAGCTGGTTGTGTTATTGTAGATAAATTTATACTCCCTATAAACTTTATGCAGTATCTACTCATAGAGGTTATAGTTACTCTGACACATTTTATGTATCAAGGAGTAAAGAAAGAGTTACAAAACAAATAGACTTCATGGATAATAAAAGTGAGGTTAAGTCTAAAAGGAAATGGGCTAGCCAAAAACAAGGATTTCAAGAATCTTTAAAATATCTACAGGGTAGAATGCGTGGTTCTATAAAGAGTTTAAGAACTCCTTGGCCAAAGTTTAATGATGCTACTACAGATGGTATAGAGTGGAATACTCTCACTGTTATTGGTGGTAGACCAGCTAGTGGTAAAACACTAATTGCAGAACAGATTGTAAGGGAATCTTTCCCACTCAACCAAGGTGAGAATTTTAGAGTCCTGCAATTTCAGTTTGAGATGCTAGCTAGAACTTCTGCAATACGTGAGTATTCCAGTGTAATTGGCAAGTCTTATAAGTACTTATGTAGTGCTGATGGAAAACTAAGTGATGATGATTTACAAAGATGTTATGATTATGCAAAGCAAAAAATACAGTATCCAATAGATGTAGTAGAAACTCCTTGTACTATAGATGAATTTAAGGAGATTGTTAGGGATTACATGTTTGCACATGCTAAGTATGATCAAGACGGGAATATGATTTTTACAAAAGTGCTGATTACTATTGACCATTCATTGTTGTTTAAGAAAGCTCCATATGAGAAAGATAAGCATGATATGCTTAACAATCTTGGTGAAGCTCTTACATTACTCAAAAGAATGTTTCCTGTTTCATTTGTAGTTCTTAGTCAGCTCAATAGAAACATAGACAATCCTGAGAGAAATGAAGAAGGTAAGTATGGTAATTATGTACTTGAATCTGATTTGTTTGGGGCTGATGCTCTGTTACAGCATGCTGATACTGTTATAGGTATCAATAGACCTGCTAAGCAGAAGATTAGGTACTATGGTCCTGATAGGTATATGATTGAAGATGACAGAGTTATAGTACTACACTTTCTTAAATGTAGGAATGGTGATACTAGACTAAGTTTCTTTAGAGCTGAATTTGAAAAGATGAAGATTGTGGAGATGCCAACACCTCCGCAACAAGAAAGAAGGTTATCAACTAAAAATTAAACTATGAGTCTTACAACAAAATCAACATCTGTCAATAGACAGGAGAAGACTGAAGAGCTGATTAAACATCATGATTGGAAATTCAAAATCATTCAAGAAGAAAACCCATTATTCATACCAAAGTGTGCATATTTTCCCAAAGGGAAGAATGAGATGTGCTTAGGGTTCTTCCAAAGTGAATTGAGAAAAGGTAAAGATATTTATACTGAGTTTACTAGTATAGATCTTGAACCTGAAGATCCAAACAGAACTCTCTACAAATGGAGGTATAATCCTCATTTTGAAGAAGAGTATGATAAGACTGAACCATCAGCTAACAGTACAACTAGTGTTAGGTATTTAATTCCTGTATCTGAGTTAATCAAGATTGAGATTCAGAAGGAAGAGGAGACAACAAATGTCTTCCCTGACTTTGATGAAATCATAGATCCAGATTCAGATGCACCACTTAGTCAAATTACAGTAAGAGATCTTGCTGCTATCATGTTGAAGAAACCTGTTAGTAACAAGAAATGGTTGAATGATTTAATATCTAAGTAATGGGAATTGTATTGCCAACATCAAAAGTGGCTCCAGAAAGTTTGAGCCCTAAGAATCTTATTATCTTTTCTAAGCCTAAGACTGGTAAGACAAGCTTGTTAGCTGAGCTACCTGACTGTCTTATTTTAGATTTAGAAGGTGGTTCTAAGTATCTTAATGCAATGAAAGTAGAAGCTAATAGCTTTGAGGAAATCAGAGAAGTGGGTCAAGCCATTAAAGAAGCTGGTAATCCTTATAAGATAGTAGCAGTTGATACTATCACAGCATTAGAAGAGATGGTAATTCCTTATGCAGAAGCATTATATTCTCGTGCTCCTATGGGTAAGAACTGGTTCAACCCTGGAGGCGGTAAAGAGAAATATGGAAGCATATTAGGTTTACCTGAAGGTTCTGGTTATTATTGGACTAGACAAGCATTTACAAAAGTCATTGACTATATCAAGACTTGGGCTCCTTATGTTATCTTTGTTGGTCACGTAAAGGATACTCAGCTTGAGAAAGCTGGAGGTACTTTTAACTCTCTTGATTTAGATTTAACTGGTAAGCTGAAAAGAATTACAACTTCTAATTCAGATGCAATTGGTTATCTCTACAGAAAGGGTAATAAGAATATCCTCAGTTTTAAAACTAATGATGATATTGCTTGTGGTGCAAGACCAGCGCATCTAAGTAATGCTGAAATAGTGATTTCTGAGATTGATGAGAACGGTGAGTATAAAACTTACTGGGACAAAGTATTTATTGATTAACAAACTAAAACAAATTAAAATGGCTTTAAGCACAACAGGATTGACAGAAGGTGGTGGAGGACTACCTAAGACAATTACACCAGGTAATCATACTTTGAAGATCAATAGTATTATACTAGAGAACTTCAAGTTTATTGATGGTGCATATCATATGATTCTAAATGTAGAGACAGAACCTATTGAAGGTTTTGAGGGCTTCATGATTGACAAAGATGATGAAAGCAAAGGTCACTATGCAGGTCAGATTGGTAGAATAAAAGCTTCTCAATATGCATTTGCTGATGGTGTAACAAAGAGTGGTGTAAAAGTTCAGAGAGATAGATCTATTATGATCTTCTTGAAGAATCTTACTTCTACTCTTGGTATAAGTGACTGGTTCTTATCTCAAGATAATAAGCATGATACAATTGAAGAATTTATTGATGCTTTTAACAATGAGGCACCGTTCAAAGATAAGTTTGTAGAATTCTGTGTTGCTGGTAAAGAATATGAAGGCAAGAATGGATATACAAACTATGATATGTGGCTACCAAAAGGAACTAAAGGATCTTATGCTATTACTCCTATAGGTGGTGATGTAATCAAATTTAATGAGGAGGAGCATCTCAAGAAGATGGAAGTTCGTGAAGTAGGATCATTTGGTGATGATGACTTGAATATTCCACAAAGAGCAGCTACTGATTTCTCTTTAGACTAAGCAATTAGGATAGAAGGGGGAGATCAGTAATGGTTTCCCCTTTTCTATTATTTATTTGCTATGATATCAACAAAGAATATATATGATCAACTAGAAGACATTCCAAATGCTTGGATATTTGAGTATTATCTTAATCTAACTGAGTGTCTTTCTGGACAAGATATAAAAATATTTTCAGTATTTAGGCAAGAGAAAACACCATCAATGTTTATCTATTTTAGTAACTCTATTAATGATTATAGATTCAAAGATTTCTCTACTGGTTATCAAGGTAATGGTAAGGATTTAGTAATGTTATTATATAATCTGTCATTTAGTAATGCAGTGTTTAAGATAAGAAAAGATTATACTAATTATCTAAATAATGGTAGTACTAACACTAATAGAGAATACAAGGTACATGATAAGTACAAGGTTGTTGATTTTGAGATAAGACACTGGAATAATCTTGATCAGTCCTATTGGTCTGCATTTAAGATTGGTTCTAAGATGCTTGATAGATATAATGTATCTCCTTTGAAGTTCTTTACAATGGAGAAGGTAGAAGAGGATGGTCACTCCAGATCTTTTCTATTTAATAACAACTTTACTTATGGTTATTTCAAAGATGATGGTACACTCTACAAAATCTATTGTCCTAAAAATACTGATAAGAAATTCATAAAGGTCAATAACTATATTCAAGGTTTAGACCAACTAAAATCTGATTGTGAATATCTGATTATTACATCTTCACTAAAGGACTTAATGTGTTTTAATGTTTTGGGTATTAAGAACATAGAAGCAATTGCTCCAGACAGTGAGAATAGTATGATAAGAGAATCTGATATGGTAATGCTAAGATCTAAGTATAAGAAGATTATTACTTTGTTTGACAATGATGAGGCAGGTATTGCTTCTATGGAAAAGTACAAACAGAAATATAGTATTGATTATATTATACTAGATATGGAAAAGGATCTATCAGACTCTGTGAACATACATGGTATTGAAGCTGTCAGAGATAAGTTATTTCCATTACTAAAACAAACACTATGAGTATAGAAAGAACAATGAATGAGGTTGAAAATCATCTTGACTACGTTAATGATTATTTTAAAGATTTAAAACAAGAGGTTGAAGTACTAAAAACAGATTACATAACTGAAATAACTGAACTTGAAGATGAAAAATCTCAGCTTGAAGAACAGAATGAACTTCTAGAAGAAGACAATATGAATTTAAGGTCAGAAAATACTCAACTAAAACTTGAAATAGTAGATTATTTACTCTTAATCAGTCAACTTAAAGAAAATGTGGATATATGAAGGAAAGGAATTTGATGAACTATCTATTCCTGAAGGAGCTGTAGGTTTTATATATGAGATGTCAGCTATTATTGATGGTAAATCTGTAAGGTACATAGGTAAAAAGAACTTCTATGCTAATGTTAAAAAACCATTAGGTAAGAAAGCTTTGGCTATGACTACAGATAAAAGGCTAAAAAAGTACAGGAGAGAGCTTGTACCTAATTTTATGAAGTACTATAGTAGTAATAAGATACTTAAAGACTTTGCAAAAGCAGGAGGAGTAATCAAAAGAGAAATGCTTAGAATATGCTATTCATCTACAGAGTTAACATATCAAGAAACAAAACATCAGTTCCTGTATGAGGTACTTGAGAAAGAAGAATTCCTAAATGGAAACATATTAGGACGGTTTTACAAAACAAAATGATTATGACAGAATTAGAAATGACAGAGCTTATGCTAGAATTATCTGGTATGGGTGTTACAGGTATTTTGATAAGATATGATGGAGCAGGAGACTCTGGTCAAATTGAAGAGATTCAGTACTGTACTAAACCTATTGATGCTGTAGAAGATGTAGAAGATAATGTACATTTTGATAGTCCTGAACTTTGTGTTTTAAGTTCAGGTTTGAAATCTAGAATAGAAGACTTTACATATAGGAAACTTCTTGAAGACATAGAAGATTGGTATAATAATGAAGGTGGTTACGGTACAGTATCTATAATGGTTCCTTCAGGACAATACTCAATTGATAATAATATTAGAATAATTGAGCTTGAGAACTATACTCATGAAGGTAACTTAATCCAAAAATCAGCAGAATAATGAATATAGATGAATTTACAGAATGGATTGAAGGTTTAGATCTTCAAACATTAACAGATGAACTAAAAGAAGAAATAATAACAAAAGTAGAAGAGTTATATGATGATGCTAAAGCAGACGGCTTTAATGATGCTAGAGGTAATATGTTAGATTATTTAGATAGTATATAATGGCACATCCTTGGGATCATGCTAGATCCTCTGTTAGAAAATGGGGAGGTGTAGCAACTGACTATATTAAAATTCATGAATGGTTTGATGCTACTAAGGCTTGGATAGGTCATAGTGAGCATAGAATGTTTAGACATCACAGTGAAGGTATATTTGAATGTGAACAAAGATTTGGTATGACAATTACCAACTCTGATGGTAAAGATGTCTATGTTAGATACATTGGTGAACAGCATGTAAAAGAGGATTGCTTTGGATATATTCCTAGTGCAAAAGAATGGTTTAAGGCTATTAAGTCTGGTAAACCTGAAGAGTGGATGATTAGAACTTTAAAAATTGAAGACTGATGAAAATTACAAGACAAGAAGCTGATAACATTATAAACATGTTCTTATCTCCTGATGAAGATAATGGACATTTAGCGTATAAAGCAGTTGAAGCATTTAATTTCAAAGATTCTGATTTTGGATGGTTGCTTTATATATTTAAGTACTCTCGTTTAACATATAGTGAATGGCAATCAAATGCACCTGAAGCTGCAAAAGAGCTTTCAAAGTATTATGATTTTGATAGTCCATTTACTTATGCTAAAGGGTTAAGTGTCTTAATATCAATGAAAGCTGACAAAGAATCTGTAACTGCATTTCTAGAAAGACATGTAGCAGAACTTGTTCAAATGCTAGATAATATGGGTTATCCTACAAAGAATTTAGATTTTAACCTAACTCTAAAGAAATGAGTAAAGAGGATACACTAGGTAAAGCTAGTAAAGAATTGATGTGGAAAGAGCCCTTCTATGGGTTCTTTCTTATCATGTTGAATAAAGTATGGAATAACAGGATTCCTACTGCCGGAGTTAGTAAGAATGGTATTAACTATCAACTTACTATTAATGAAGACTTCTGGCAAGGAATGTCTGACAATCACAGGATTGGTATTCTTAAGCATGAGTTATTGCATATTTCCAATTTCCATCTATCAATGTATTTTAATTTTCCTGATAGAAAGCTTGCTAACATAGCAATGGACATGGAGATTAATCAATATATTGATAAGGGTTATCTTCCTGGTGATGAGTATACTAAAGAACAGTATGATAATCTTAAGAAGTCTATTACTGATAAGGTTGAAGCAGGTACTATAACTTCAGAAGAAGCTGTAGTAGAATTGTCTAAACTTCCACCAAGAGGTATTATGATTGAAGACTATTCTGAACTTAATCTTGATCTTAAAGCTGGTACTAGGTATTACTATGATAAGCTTAAAGAGGCCAAGGATAAGAAAGATAAGGATGGTACTTCAGGATGTCCTAACTATGATCAACTCTGTGACCAGATGGATTCTGGTGAAGGTTTGCCTGATCATAGTACATGGGAGGACTTTGATAATCTATCTGAAGCTGAGAAGAAGATTGTTCAGCAACAACTAGATAGACTTCTTAGTGAAGCTGCAGATCAAACTGTTAAGAAAAGAGGTTCTGTTCCAGGTAATGTAGAAAAGCACCTACTTGAACTTGCTCAAATTGAGAAAGCTAAGTTTAATTGGAGAGCTTATGTAAGAAGATTTACAGGAGTTAGTACAAAGATCTTTACTAAAAAGCTTAGGAGAAAAGAGAATAAAAGATATTCTGAGAATCCTGGTTTGAAGATAAAGATGAGGCAGCATATGTTGTTAGGTATTGATACTTCTGCATCTGTATCTGAGGCTGAAGTTCTTGAGTTTATGAATGAGATACATCATATTTATAAAACAGGAGTAGATATCACTATTATACAATGTGATACAACTATCAGATCTATAGAGCCTTATAATGGTAAGAATAAGATAAAACTAAATGGTAGAGGTGGAACTGAGTTTGACCCTGTCCTTGAGTATTACAATCAAAACCTTAAGAAGTACACAAGCTTAATTTATTTTACTGATGGTGAATGGCACACATCTGTAAAACCTAAGTCCCCTGTATTATGGGTACTGTCTGAAAGATCAGAAATGAATGATGAATTACCAGGTAAAGTTATAAAATTAGAATTATGAGTCAAGTAAAGTTAAACATTGATGAGTTAAAGTCCTTCTTGGGACACATGGTGAAGAATAATCAGCATATTCAAACAAAAGGTAAAGTACCTGTAGCTGTAAATATTGAAGGTGAAGCTGGTCTTGGTAAGACTTCTTCTCTAATGCAACTTGCAAAGGAGATGAATATGGCTGTCATTAAATTAAATTTATCTCAGATAGAAGAATTGGGTGACTTAGTTGGTTTTCCATTCAAAGAGTTTGAGATTGAGAACAAAGATGGAGCTAAGAAATGGATTCAAGAAACTTTACTTGAGACTTATGTCAAAGCTGGATTTAGACCTAGTGGTCAGAGTAGAATGTCTCATGCTTCTCCTGAGTGGATACAAGGTAAAGGTGAGGGTGGCTTCTTGATTCTTGATGATTATACTCGCGCAGATCAAAGATTCATGCAAGCAACTATGGAATTGATTGATAGACAAGAGTATATCTCTTGGAAGCTTCCTAAGAACTGGCATATTGTATTAACTACTAATCCAGATAATGGTGACTATAATGTTACTAGTTTGGATATAGCTCAGAAGACTAGATTTATTTCTGTTGAGGTAAAGTTTGATGAGAAGGTCTGGGCTAAGTGGGCAGAGACTGCTGGTATTGATGGTAGATGTATTAACTTCCTATTGATGAATCCAGAAGTTATTAACTCTAATGTTAATCCTCGTGCAATTACTACATTCTTCAACTCTATTAGTTCTATAGATAAGTTTGAAGATGAGCTTCCATTAGTTCAAATGATTGGTGAAGGTTCTGTAGGTTCAGAGACATCAAGCCTATTTACTATGTTCATTAATAACAACTTGGATAAGATTATATCTCCTGAAGATATGATGACAAATCCTAATGAAGCATATGTGGTAGGAGCTCTTAACTCTTCTGTAAATCAAGGAGGTAACTTTAGAGCAGATATCTCTAGTGTGATTGCAACTAGGATGATTAACTATTGTCTTGTTTATTCTGAGACAAAAGCAGTTAGTGATCAAATGATAAATAGAGTAATTAAACTTACTACAGGATGTGATGTATTCACAGATGACCTTAAGTATTTTATTATCAAGGAGATTGTAAATGGTAATAAGACTAAATGGGCTAAGTTGATGATGAATCCTGCTGTAGTTAAAATGGCTGTAAAATAATAGTTATGAGTACATTGAAAAATTATTTAGTAATTAGATTAACAGATGTAGACAACTTTCCAGAGAATGGTTTGAAGTTTTATATTGAAACTTCTGTAGATATGATAACCGGCAGCTTTCATGGTATAGGAGATTTGTCTTTTACTCAGAATGATATATTAGAAAGTTATTCCCCTCAAAAGGGGGATACTTTCTATTTTCTTCCTGGTGTTACAATTCCAAGAGTTAAACTCAAAGATCTAGGTTCTCAGTATGGTATTAAAGTAGTAAGAGATCCTGATAAAGCAAGTCATATCTTTACAGGTAGAAAAACTGGGTTTAATCTATTTGATGATAGTTGGTATCATACCTGTGACACTCAATCATTCACAGAGTTTATAGAATCTTGTAAAGAAGGTAACCATATTGATAGTTACTATTATGATAAACTTAAGACAGCTCTAGAATTTTATACAGAAGATGTAGTAATTTTAGGTGATAACTTTACTGCTAAAGTATTCACAGAAGTTAATTTACCTTTTCGTCTTGCTAAAGTTTATTATGGTCAAGAGGGTGTAACTAGAAACAGACAAACTTTTTATAAAGTAGCTGATGCTCATAAGGATTTATATGATGCTATTGTTAGTAAACAACTTACTAATGAAGTAGCTCTTATGCCTTATATTAATGGTCCAGAAGCTGTAGTAATTGATGCTGATATGCATAAAGCTATTAGTGATATGTTCATGAGTTCTGATAAAGAGAACTGGACTGTTGCTATGGAGATTATGGCAAACTGTGATTATGTAGGTAGTATACTTTATCTAGTAGATTTGTTTTATGATTTTGGAAGTAGAATGTCTGATATACCTAGTAAGAACCATGTAAATTTCAAGGCTCTTAAGAGTTATATGGGATTTGATAGGAATCTATCGCCTGGTATGGATGATTCTGTAAACATTCTTAAAGCTAAGAATGCTCTTACAAGAGATAATCTAATGCATTTACTTAATAAATTTCAGAATAATATTCCAGGATCTTATTCAAAATATTTTCAAGTAAAAGCTGTAACAGTAAGTGAAGAGCTTGATGAACTTATGAAAGAAGAACTAATAGTAAATCTAAAAGATAATTATATACAGGAGAAAGAATATGTCAATACAAACACAATCAATTTTGATTTCATCTGAAGAGATTCAGAAGTTTTATGAAGAGAAGTTTTATTTTAGTTACTCAAGCATAAATAAGCTTTTATTCTCACCTAGGTTATTCTATAGCCACTATATACTTAAACAAAGAGAAGATAGTGTTGATGCCCACCTGGTAGCAGGTAGGGCAACACACTGTTTGTTACTTGAACCAGAAAGGTTTGATCAGGAGTTTATTATGCTCCCTGGTAAAATTCCTACAGATAGTAATAGACTATTGTTGGATCATATCTTTAATACTTATTATCTTCAGATGAATAATCCTGCACTGGATCTTGGAGATTTCAGTAATGAGATACTAACATATCTGCTATCTGTAAATCTGTATCAAAGTCTTAAGACTGATGCTCAGAGAATAGAGAAGATCCTTACAGATAATAACAAGGAGTATTTTAATTTTCTTAAGGTTAAAGAAAATAAAACTGTAATAGATTCTGCTGTTAAAATGCAAGCAGAAGAAGTTGTTGGAGTTATTAAAGCTGATGACAGAGTAAGAGCTTTACTCCAGATAGGGACCAGTGGTGCAGAATCCATGTCCTGTTTAAATGAACTCATGTTGAAAACTGATTTAGAAAAACATGATTTTGGTTTTAAAGGTATCGTTGATAATATGGTTATAGAAGAATCTTCTAGAACTATATTTATCAATGATCTCAAGCTAACCAGTAAGCTGATTCAAGATTTCCCAAAAACTGTAGACTATTATCGTTATGATATTCAAGCTATGATGTACATAGGCTTGACTGTAAATAACTTTATTAGGCACAGACCTGATGCTGAATATTGGAAAGTGGTGTTCACATTCATAGTAGTAGATAAATACAACCAGATTTATCCTTATCAAGTATCAGAACAAACTCTGAAAGTATGGGAGAATAATTTTAAACATGTATTGGAAGTCTTAGACTACCATTACAAGAGTAGAGATTATACTCTTCCTTATGAGCTTGCATTGGGTAATTTAAAACTCTAAGCTTTATGGCAATTGACGCGCTTTACAAAAGCTATTTTCAAAAATCCAAGGTGTTATGGTATCCGCTCCTTGGAATTAAAAGAGGTGCTGTGGCTGTCCCTGAACAAACTTATATTTGTTGGGATGGTCATGTATCCCCTGAGGATGCCAAATTTATAACTGTATACCCATCAAGAAATGATGTTGAGTATCACAAGTTTGAGAAGAATGTATTACTTGCTCATAAGAGAATAAGTGATTACTTCAAACTTGATGATGGTAGAAAAGTTGTAATATTTGATTTTGCTGATTTGAAATCTGATTGGATGAAGTTTATTAATGGTAGATATAGTCAGATGAGCATGCAAGTAAGGCGTAAAGTAAGAGATCATTTTGATAAAACTAGTAGTACATATGTCTACGTTAGTAGTTATATGTTTCCAGAAAACTATTTTACTCTTTATGCAGAACTCTTAGGGGCTCCAGAAGACTTATTGAGATCCGTAGGTGAGCTTTGTAGTAAACCAGACCTAGAAAAGGAAAGACTAACTGTAGACATTAAAGATTTGCAAAACAAAAAAATTCTAGGTTAATTTGTAAACATTAAAACCAACAATTATGAGTTCAAACATTGGAGGTAATATGCTCCTAGTTAAGTCTTCTTGGAATGAAGACCAAACATTTAGAATGATTCCTTTAACACTAGACTGTCCTTATGTAGAATGCATATGGGATCCAGGTACAAAAGTGTTTGTTGTTATCAGTAGGATTACTAAGACAACATTACACATGCTTCCTAAGCTAGATGACAATGGTGATCCAGCTCCTCTTAAAACCAAGAGACCAAATGGTAGAATGGTTAAAGAAGAAAGGAGAACTATTGAAACTTTTCAAGAATTTTATCTTGAAGATGCAGAAGCTGTTAAAGGACTAGTTACAACTTTTGGTGTTAACTGCAAGGAGTTTGACTATGAGTCTTTTATGAAAAAGTAATTTTTTTTTACTCTGTCAAAATAGGATAAGGGGGAGCTATGTGGTAGTTCTCCCTTTCTTATCTAATTAAAACTGTATATTATGCATCAACGTACACATTACGTCATGGACTATGAAACTCTGAGCAATTGCTTTATTGCTGTGTTTCAGGATATTAAAACAGATGATACAGAAGTTTTTGTAATACATAAGCTTCAGAATGACACAGAAAAACTGATAGAATTTCTTATCAGAAATATAGAACTAGATGAATGGCATGTAAGTTTTAATGGTTTAGGTTTTGATAGCCAGATAACTGAATACATTCTTAGAAGTCATGAGCAACTAGTACACATGGATCCAGAAGAAGTAGCTAGATGGATTTATAGTAAAGCTCAGGATATTATTCAAAGACAGAATGAAGATAGGTTTCTGGAGTTTAATCCTTGGGATATACAAATCAACCAGGTAGATGTATTTAAACTAAATCACTGGGATAATGCAGCAAAGAGAAGTTCATTGAAGTGGATTCAATACACAATGGACTGGCCTAATATTGTTGATATGCCTATTCATCATAGTACTGAGATTAAAACTCTAGAACAAATAAAAGATATAATCAGGTATTGTAAAAATGATGTCAACTCTACTAAGAAGATTATGCAACTTAGTAAGAGTCAGATTGCATTACGCAAAACACTGACAGAAGAGTATAACATTAATCTTTTCAGTGCTTCAGAAACTAAGATTTCTAAGGATCTGTTTCTTCATTTCTTGAGTCAAAAGATGGGCTTTAAGAAGAATGAGATTAGACAACTTAGAACTAGGAGAACTGAGATACATGTAAAAGATATTCTTCTAGATTATCTTGATTTTAAAACTGCCACCTTTCAAAAGCTAATCAATAGATTTAGAGAAATAGTGGTGTACCCGGATCAAACTAAAGGTGGTTTTAAATATTCAATTCAGTATAAGGGAGTTAAGACAGACTTTGGTTTGGGTGGTATTCATGGTGCAAGAAAAGCTGGTATCTATAAGTCAGATAAGGATGTGATAATTATGACTTCAGATGTTGTAAGTTTCTATCCTAATCTTGCTATTAGAAATAGATGGTCTCCCGCACACTTACCTAAAGAAGATTTCTGTGAACAGTATGAATGGTTCTTTAATGAGAGAAGAAAGATTAGTAAGAAAGATGTCAGAAATTATGTATACAAGATTATTTTGAATTCTACCTATGGTCTTAGTAATGATGAGAATAGCTTTCTATATGATCCTGAGTTTACTATGAGGATTACTATTAATGGTCAGCTAAGTCTAGCATTGTTATATGAGATGGTAAGTGAAAGAATTCCTGGTGCTGTTCCGTTGATGCAGAATACTGATGGTCTTGAGACTATGATTCCAAGAGAGTATGAAGACAAATACTATGAGATTTGTAAAGAGTGGGAACAGATAACTAATCTTGAACTAGAGCATGATACCTATGATAAAATGATTATTGGTGATGTGAATAACTACATAGCAGTAAACACAGCTAAAGAAGTTGACAAAGAAACATTAGAGAGTATTAAGAAAGATAATCCTCACTATGTATTTCAGGAATCAGAAGGTAAACACTTCTATCAAGCTGTAAAGTGTAAGGGTAGATTTGAGTTTACAGGTCTAGCTTTACATAAGAATAAAAGCTTTCTAGTTATTCCTAAAGGCATCTTTTATTATTTTGTTCATGGTAAGGATCCTATTGAGTTCTTAGCTAATCAGACAAACATTTATGATTTCTGTGCAGGTAAGAAAATCAAAGGTGACTGGCAGTTTAATGAAGAGTATGTTGTAAATCAAGAGTACAAGAAAAACAAACTGCAGAATACTATTAGGTACTATGTATCTAATAAAGGCTCTAAGATTATTAAGTATAATTATTTGGATAAGAGAACTACTCAAGTTGTAGCTGGTAAATGGCTGCAGACTCTCTTTATTGATTATGTCAAGAAAGATATTGGACAATATGATTTGAACTATGAATTTTATTATGAAAAGATTATGAAAGAAATACATAATCTAGAACCAAGTAAATCACAATTAAGTTTATTCTAATGCCAAGAAAAATTAAAAATGTAACAAGAGATTATATCACAGGTGTTCCGCTACCAAATCATGCGGACACCTATACAGTTATCTCACATGAATCAATTATTAATTATGCATTCCAAGAACTTACTAATCAAGGTTTTGCAATTGTAGATGAAGAGTACAGATGTACTCATGATGGACAAATAGCTCAAGGTATATACAAGCTAGAGTATGCTAATGATCCTGAGTTGTCTTTGATGTTTGCATGGGCAAACAGTTATAACAAACAAATGAGGTTTAAATGTGCTGTTGGTACTTTTATTAATGCTAATGGTGCTGTTATGATTTCTGGTGATATGGGTAGCTATAATCGTAAGCATACAGGTTCTGCTGATGCTGATACTATTGCTAGTATGCAAGCTCAGATTACTAATGCTATGATGTACTATGATCAGCTGGTAGATGCTAAGAATGAAATGAAAGATGTTCAACTTAGTGATAGAAGACAAGCTGAGTTACTAGGTATCTTATTTGCTGAATATGAAGTACTTACTACTGAGCAAGCTAGCTTTGTAAGGAATCAGTTAACTAAACCAAGTTTCTTTTATAATGGTGGTAAGAATACTCTATGGGCATTCTACAACCATGTTACTCTAGCATTACAACAGTCACACCCAAGAACATGGATGGAAGATCAAAGAGTATTACATTTTGTACTTACAGAAGAGATAGACTTTACTACACCAGTTGCTCTTGTTGATAAACCAATTATGGATCTTAGTATACCATTAGATCCTCTATATGCTATTCCAGGTCAGACTAATATCTTAGATCAGATTGCTGAAGCTGAAGAGATGGTAAATGATGAGATAGTAACTTATACTGATCCTGTAGGTAATACCTTTGAGGCTCCTGTTGTAACTGAATCTTTTATGGATCAGTTAGAAGAAGCTATGGTAGAAAAGCAAGAAGAAGAAAATAAGTTTATTGAATCTCAGCTATATACTGCTGAAGAACAAGAACCATTTGCTTGGGAAGGAGCATCTATTACTCCATCTCCAGAAGATCATATAACTATGGAGAATGAGTTAAAACTTGAAGAGGAAACAGATGATGATGATTTCTTTGACTTTGATTTAGATTTTAAAGATGATGATGACTCTAATGGGTCTAATTTATTCTTATAACTTTTTGCAGTTAGGTTAGCATAATGGGAGGGGCTTTTGTAGTCTCTCCCATTTTTTTTTAAATTCGTAGTATGAAAAATCAAATAGAAAAAGTAGAAGAGTTTCATAATGCATTTGGTCAAGACAATGGTGAATCTCCAAGAACAATTCATTGGAGTACAGCAAAGTTAAGACATGCACTTATGGCTGAAGAGAATGATGAGTACCTAGATGCGTGTGCAAAACAATCTGTAGTAGATATAGCAGATGCATTAGGAGATAAGTTATATATCCTATGTGGTACTATACTTAAACACGGTATGCAATATATTATAGAAGATGTATTTGCAGAGATTCACTCTAGTAACATGAGCAAACTAGGAGAAGATGGTAAACCTGTACTAAGAGAAGATGGTAAGATTACCAAAGGTCCAAATTATTTTAAACCAAACTTAAAACAATTCTTATGACAATAGTTTTTACAGATGGCAATGGTACTACAGTATCTATTGACTTTGAAGATAATGAATTATACCTTACTGTAGGTGGAGAAAATGAAGTAGATAAACGTGACAACACAGCGCATATTGCTGATGTAGAGAAATTTATAGCAGCAATCAAGTTTGTTACTAGTGAGTAAACTTGTATAGTTTATAAACAATAAAAATTTAAAGGGGAGTTCTTAATTGAGCTCCCCTATTTTTTTTTTTATCTCAGATTCTGGAATGCCTCAGCTGATTTAATTGCATGGATAGGATCATATGTCTTACCTTTAATACCATACAATGCAAATAGGTGATTCCATAATTTGTAGCTATCTTTTTCTTGCCAAGGATATGGTCCCGCATCATTCTTATACAAAGCTTTAGGACTTCCTGTTGCTGTGTTCCATAGGTCACCTAGTATTTTAACGTACAAGTTAATAGTAGGTCCAAATACAATTGATGTTTTATCTCCATACTTAACCATTTCAGGCAGACCTAGGATTGGTACAAAGGCTTCATTCTCTTGTTTTACCATCATTAATTGATACAACAAGTGATTACTTAGTTTACCACCTAGTTCTCCATACTTCTCATTACGCAACCTCATTTTTTCAAATCTGTCTTCATCTCCTTTATCATATCCAAACAACATTCCTATAGCTAGACCTAGAACAATTATTCCAGCAATTTCTGTAACAATCTTTCTAATAGCTATTTTTTCTTCATCTGTCATGATAGGATAGTAAGCTCCCCAATCTCTAAAAGTCTTATAGATAGCTTGGAATCCTGAGATGTAATAACCTTTTGATGTAGTTCCTAAATCCCAGTTATATACATGACCCCATCTATTATCCTTAGATAAGTCTGTCTGGAATCTATTTAAGAACATACCTGTGGCAAACTTCTTATAGAAGGTAAAAAATCTATAGAGTAGAAACTTATCTGCTTGTGGACTATCTAAAGAGTTTACCTGTCCATTAAGCATCTTACCTACACTAGTTACTTGTTGTTGGAAATCTAAGAACTTAGTACTTCTGCCAATTTCTAATACTGTTCCAGGTTCTACATTTGAAAGATCATCTCTTCTTATTCTAGCTGCTAACTCTTCCTCAGTAATACCATACTTCTTAGCTATACTACTCATAGTATCTCCTTCTGTAAATGTATGATCAACATCATAAGGTGCAAACTCAGGATCTATACCTTCCTTAAGTTTTATTTGCTTTGTGTCTGGATCTAACTCAAATGCTTCAGCATAGTCTATTTGTTTTTCAGTACCATCTGCTTGAATCTGAGTTACCTTTTTATGGTACATCATTCCCCAGAATACTTGTAGAGATGCTTCAACTTCAGCTAGTCTTCTAAAATCATATAGAAAACTGAAGTCCATCATATCCTTCATGAAAGTTCTAGAAGATGATTTACCAAAATCTTTTTTAGTCTTACCTGTTACAGGATCAAAGTACTCCATGATTTGTAGGTCTAAACTCTTAGGCCCTTTTTCATAAATACCTTTTCCACTTAGTTCAACTATTGTAGTAAATGACTTTGCTCTACCTTTAGCTAATGTCATTGGAGTAACAAACTTTCCACCAGCACTTTCAACAAGGCTTTGGAAAATCATACCATATCTGTTTTTAAGAGCAGAAGGTATATCCAATGCAATAAAAGATCTACTTGCAGCTCTCATCAAGAAGTTACTAAATTTAGCAAGCATCGGATTATCTTCAGTAAGACTGTCATTTGCTTGACCATAGTAAACTTTGTCTATAAGGTAATCAATAGCTTGAGCTCTTTTATTGTCTTTACCTTTAGGTAAAAATTGAACTTTACCAGTAGCCTTTTTAATTTGCTTACTAATAGCATCCATTCTTTTAATAGCATTAGCTGGATCATTCAATACATCACTAACTGCATTTACTAAAGGTTCTGATTCTCTGAGTGCTGAGCTTTCATTTATAGAGTATAAGTAATCATATAATACTTTTAATACATCTTGTGAAGCTTCACTTGTTTTAAGTTTATATAAACCTCTAACAGGAATTCTGCTAAGGGGTTTACCTTGCATATCAGTAGTTACTAGATACTGTCTTTCTACATCAGCATTAAAACCATCTTCTGCAGCATCAGCAGCTCTATCTCTACCTGCCATTGCCTTTATTACAGATGTGACTCCCTCTAACTTAGTTCTAAAGTCTTCCCTACCTTGACCAGATTGTACATACTCTAAATTAGATATCATCCTCATCCTAGGCAAGTCTAAATAAAGCTTAGTTGAGTTAGTTGTATTCTCTTGAATTTCTAAGAATATCTTTTTAATCTCTTCAAGAAGTTTAAACTGTGAGCTATTCTTATCTAAAGCTTCATATTCTTCATTCATAAAAGCTTTATCATATGCAGAGTCAGGATCATTAGGGTTGTATTCTCTTGGTAAGAAATTACCCATGTTGTCTATAACTTTTCCTACATATTGCTTTTTATCAGCACCTTTAGGAATTGTGAGGTACTCATCTTTTATTTTTTGATATGAATACTTACCTGCAGGAACTCCTGGAATAACTAAATCTTCTCCTGTAATAGGGTGTACTAATATAGTTTTCTCATAACTATCTTCTGAAGTAGGTCTTGATACACTCCAGACTGCAGTTCTAAAATACTTTGGAACCATGCCTGGAATAGAACTGTCAAACACCTCTTTTACATAGTGATTTCTCAAGAACCAATCCTTAAACTTAGGATTTTCAGATAATGCTTTAATAGCTTGAGGCCCATTAATCCATTCATCTGCATTCTCTATTGTTATAGCTTCAACATCTAACCCACCTAATGCATATTCAAATGCTTCTAAGTAATATTCAGTAGGTTGTTTTTGAGCTAAACCTCTATACTCATTCCACCTTGCATCTAGAGCAGCTTTTTCAATAGGACTTAAACCAAACTCATTCTTAGCTTGTATAAGATTTTGATAATCTATTTCTTCTGATTCAGTAAGAGTCTTGTTATTAGCAAGCTTATACTCATACTTTCTGTATCTGTCTAAATCTTCAAATGCTAATCCACTCTTCTTATCATACATAGCATCAATTTCTGCTATCTCTTCTTCTAGAGTTTTTATTCTTTTGATTTGATCAGGAGTAAACTCAATACCATTAGGTTGTCCATTCTGGTCAAGTACTAGATTTACTAGTTCAAATAGTTGCTTACTTAGATCTTCTCTTTTATCTAGAATATCTTGATTAGCTTTTGCTCTAGAGTTAATAGCTCTAATCTCAGAAAGAATTCTTCTTTTATCAGTATAATATTTATCTGTATAAGCAGTTCTAAAGTTTACTTTTTTAAACTTCTCAAGTTTCTCATCAAACTTTTCTCTGTTATTTTCATATGTAATTCCTTCTCCTGCAAGCTTTAGAATAAACGTATCTAAGTCTTGCTGCACTCTATCCATACTTACAGGATAGTCATAGAACTTTCTAGACTGAGCTCTATAGTATCTTCTAAGTAAAGTCTTTCTTAATTCTTCACCAGTCTTACGTGTACTGTCTGGGTTATACACATCAAACAATCTCTGATACTCAGCATTAGCTGCATCAGCCATAGAGAATCCTTCTACATCTTCTAGTTCAGTGAAGTGTACATTTTTTACAACTGATAACTTATCTAAAGCAGCTTGTCTTTCCATCCATGCTTGAAAAGCTTCTTCTTTAGATACAGTAATCTCTTGCTTTGTAAAAGGATCAATTACTCTAGCTCCATCTTTCCAAATCTTCTGAAGATCATAGTATTCCTTCTTATATCTTCTGTGCATATACTTCTCATCAAATTCAATGAGAGCTTCATATGCTTGTCTTATTTTTTCTTTATCCTTAGATTCTCTAGCTTCATCAAACTCATGCTGAAGTTTTCCTCTTTCATATCTCCAGTTTTTAAACTTGTCCATGAAACTTCTAACCTCAAACTCTTCATACTCTCCTTTATCATTTAAGGTACCAACCTTATCTGTAAATAAGAGCATCTTTCCTAGCTGTCCTGTATCATTAGGATTATAGCCTACATCTTTTAGTAGTTGAAAAGTTCTTTGAGCAATATCATTAGCTTGCTTTAAACTTTTATTCTCTGCTTTCTTCAATTCTCTTTTTACAAAACTTGCAAATGAGCCTACTAAAGGATCATTGATATTTGCATAGGGTGTAATCCAAGCACTAAAGAAACCTAAGTCATCTCTTCTACCTTCTATGAAATCATCTATCTGTTCTTTACCAAGTCTTTTAGCAAAGTATTCATTTACATCATTGATTAATCTTTGAGCTCTCTTAGGATTAAGTGGGTAATTAGCATCTTTAACTGAAAGCTTTTTACCATTTGGAGTATTAATTACTTGGTTGTAGAACTCATTAATTATATCATCACTAAGACCATCAGCTTTAAATATCTTAGTAATTCTTTCTTTGATACCTTCTTCTAGATTAGTAGTCATTAGATTAGTAGACTTACCAAAGAAGTCAGTTACAAACTCTCTTTGTAATCTTTTAATCTGTCTTGTTGCATTCTGTAAAGTATTATCTACAGAGTTCAACTTCTTATAAAACTCATTAGTCTTCTTAAGTTCTGATATTTCTTTTATCTCCTCTATGAACTCACTCTGTCTTCCAATAAAGTCCTTGAAGTACATTATCTTAGATATACCTACAGAAGTAAAATGTTCTTTGTTGTCTTTCATTTCATCAAGAACCTTCTCAATGTTTTCTGCAAAGACTTCCATCTCATTCATACTGTTAATAAGAGCTAAGGCTCTCTTATTAAACTCTTCAGTATGATCTAGCATAGCATCAGCTACTTCTTGTACATCAGCTTTAGAAGGATCTTTCTCATAAGTTTGAAAGTTTCTAAGACTACCCTCTACTCCTCTAAGTAACTTAATACCATCTTTACCAGCGAGTTCTTTTGTTAATCTAAAAGGAGCTGCTTTAATTGCAGCAATCTCATATTTAACTTCTTGATGTACCCGGTTTATTGTGTCTATAAGTGCATCATACTTTATGTCCTGTAGAGCTGTAGTAAAGTCACTTAAGTTCTTTTTAAAGTATACAAAGGAATCTTCTGAAAGCTTAGGAGCTTCAATAACAAACTGTGGATCAAGAAACATATCAGCAAGCTCATCCATTGTAGTATTTGGACTAAGCTCTTTTAAGTTTACTTTGTCTACAAGCTTTCTTATAATTTGTTTTATTGAATAGAGTAACTGTGAAAGAAAATTTCTAAACTCTGGATCATTCTTTTCTATCTCAGATAATTTATCTACTGCAGCTCTTTCAAGTGCAGTAACAATTACTTCTTGTTTAAATCTTTGAGTATCACCTTCTAACTCAGGATACTTTGATTCTATTTCTTGAATAATTTGTTGACCAACATCATATGTTGCAAGATTATAGAAGAGTCTCTCAAAAAGCTTAGGATTATCTTTTTCTATTGCTTGAATAAATGGGTGTGCATACTCATGTAGTATTGCACCTGGAGTCATGTTACCTTCTACTATGTATATGATACCTCCATAATAAAATGATGCTCCTCCTGTATATGGTACGTTTGTATTCTTTAATAACTCTCTTGCTTGAGCTACAGTTATAACTTCATGCGGTATACCAAATACTTTTTGAAATCTTTGTCCAAGGAGTTTTGCTACCTGCATTACTCTATCTTGTTTAAGATCCCACATGATTTGTTCATAATCATCTAGTCCTTGTTCTCTACTTACTTTTATCTCAAGTTCTTTGTCATCATATAGATACTTATCAGTATATATTTCACCTGCTCTTGCAGCATCTTCTATTTGACTCTGTCTTGCTTCTGCCTCTTCTTTTCTAAGCTCATTCTGATAATACTCTTCAATCAAAGGCTCAGGAACATTTATATCTACCTCATAGATATCAGCTTCCCACTGAGAAACTTTTACAACAGGATAGCCAAAGTTTTTATTTACATTGCTGGCTGCAATTCTCATTGTAATGTAATCTCTTCTTCTATAAGGTTCCATTGCATATTCTGCTTTTTCCCTTATGTGTTCTTCTATTTGTATTCTACAAGGCATTTCTTAAAGATTATGATACTAAGATACTAATTACCCACCACATGTTGGAGATGTTCTGTCTATAGGAGGAAGTCCTTCTGGTGCATTCTGATTATCATAAGATGATAGTCTTGCACCTGGTTGGTTACCTGTAATTTTTACTATGTTTTCATTTGGAATAAATCTGTTGTAGTCCCAGATATCTTTATATCTAGCCCAAGCAAGCTTAGCGTTAAATATATCTTTCCAATTTGCAAGCTTAATTACAGTACCTTGTTTAGAAGTATAAGGAAATGCTTCACCTTTATTAAACTCACCATAATTTTCATAACTAAAGAAGTCAATAACTTTACCTTCAATTCCCCTAACAACTTCCTGCATTTGATTGTTGTTCTCTTGTTTCTCCAATCTGTATGTACCTACTACAATACCATTTTTATCAACAATATCATATGAGTTAATTATTATTTTACCATTAAAGTCATCAGCTTTATAATTGGCTATAGAATATCCATCAGGTGCAATAAGATAACTATCAGTTATATAACCTTCACCATAGATATCTCTTACTTTAATAGCATCAGGATATACACTTAAGAATTTTTCCTCAGTTTCTTTTCTATTAAAAGGACTTACCCAGTCAATATCATGCAAAGGATTTTCATCAGGTCTTAAAATTGTACCTTGCTCAGATAAAGCTGTGCTACCTGTAAGAATAAATCCTTCTTTTGCAAGAGAGTATATTATTGACGCTCCAAACTCATCTTGCTTTAAAGCACTTTCTATATCTACTTGTTGAGTAGGTTGACCAAATGCTCCAGGTTTATATAAAGATGCAGTGATCATCTTTTTATTTTGCTGAAGTATATTATTAGATATAATACCAATATTAGTATTAATCCTATCAACTTGAGTTTTTGTAATATAATCAAAGAAGGTTTTGATCAAATCTTTAATTTTTTGAATCAAGGACTTGTTGTAATTACCCTCAAGTTTATTTTGTAAGTCTTCTGATATTAGGTTACCTATGTATTTAAAGAATTCAGTTTTATCTAAAGACTTATAGTTATAGACTTTATTACCTTGCTCATTAAATGTGTAGCTATCTTTAGGAATTAATATAGCATTTGTTTGAATAAGGTCATTTATAATGCTCTGTACCAAAGGATTATACTGCATCATGTATGCAATAAACTCTCCTGCTATTGGCGGCAAATCTTTTTTATCTTTTACATATGCTACCTTAGATAGTAAGTCTGCAAAACCTACTTCATCAATACCCATTTTTTCTTTAATGACATTTATGTCATCTACACGGATACCAAATTGATTAAGATAAGTTTCTAAAATTTTAGAAAGATCATTGCCTGCTTCACTAATTAAGTCTGCATTAATCTCAACTGGTTTATACTTTAGATCTATAGAGTCAGTGTATTCTTCTATTTCTTCTGAGGTTAACTCATCAAACTTTTTATTGAATACTTTTTGGAATATTATAGGGTTAGATGCAACAGCAAACTTTTTCATCTTTTCTCCCTTAAAATTGTAATCATAGGATTTAGTAGATGAAGTATACCCACTTCTTACAAGTTTATCAGCATAATCTTTTGGTACAAAGGACATAAAGTCTAAACCTTTACTTACAAGATTAGGTATAGCTTCAGCAAGTAATTCTTTGCTTGTTGGAGAACTGTTAAGTCTTGTTATAAATACAGCATTTCTATTATCATACTGACCAAATATATATGTGTCTTTGTATTTATATACCTGATAAGAATCAAGTAAGCTTTTGAAAGTTTCATAACTTATCTGCTTACCTTCTCTTCTAAGATTCATTAAAGCAACATAGTTGTCATATATCTTTTTAATTTCTTCTTCAGTAATATTTGGATTAAGTTCATAGATAGTAGAACTTATAGTACCACCTTTAGATGGTTCTACTGGTTGAGTAGTAGCTTTAAATGTATTTTCATATACATCTCTAATAGCTTGTACAGATGCTGGAGTCATTTTACCATTATCTTGTCTGCTACCAATACCAGCAAAGTTTTTAGCTAAAACAGGAACTGTGGATTTTATAAAAGTTGTTCCATTCCATTTATACCATGTATTGTCTTTTAAATTAAATACATTTATTTCTTTATTATTAGCTTGACCCATTGCAACAGCCCAACCAGTACCACCCTCTACAAATTTCATTGATTGATCTATAGGGGCAATTGCTACTATTTGAGTACTATTTTTAACTTGAAACCAATTTCTTGCAAGAAGGTTAATAGTACTTTGTTTACTAGGTTTTCTTCCCAATATTTGAGCAGCTTTGTTCATTTCAACTATACCCTCTTTAACCTGTTCTTCTGTTAGTAGAATATTTCCTTTAGGAGTTTTATTTCCATAATAGTAATGTTTATGATTGGTTTGACCATATTCCCTACCAATTGTATCAAACATGCTATCAGCACCTAATGCTCCACCAGAGTGATTAGTATATTCTGCTGGATTATTTGTAGTAGGTACAGGAGCTTGAGTAGTAGATCTAAGTTGTTCAACTACTTCTGCTAATGCTGTAGGATGCATACCTTGCCCTCTAGTAGCTAACTTACCTGCATACAATAGAGTAGCACCGTCTAGTTTACCTTGATTAATTTGATCAAGTATCCAAGTTCTTTGATTATCAAACTTATCCAAGTCTTTGATACTTCCTTTTACAATTTCAGATTCAGTTACAGCATTATTTAATAACCAATCTTTATACATTCTAACAGCTGCACCAATACTAGAAACTTTTATAGTATTTCCATAACCAGCTTCACTAAAAGGATTACCGAAATGTTCATTAGGTTTAGCAGCAGAGGTTCTCATAGTATTAACTCCTTCTGCAGTATATACAGGCCTTGACTCTAAATCACCTTTCCATTCTCTTGATAAATCTATTGTAGGTTTAACACTAGATATAGCTTGAGTAGGTTTGATTTCAATCTCATCTGGATTCTCAGAACTATTATCTATTTCTGAAGTACCAAAGTTAAAGTCTTCAACTTTTTCTACATAACTTTTAAAGTACTTCTCATCTGGTTTATTTGATGTTACAGTTACATATATACTACTTAATGTTCTTAGATTAAGATTACCTTCCATGAATCTAGCAGAAGCATTTCTCATTACTTCTACAAATGGATCTGGATCTAATACTTTAGGGAAACCATAAGGACTATAACCTATACCATGTTGATATATCATCATGTTAGTAAAGACTTTGAATAGATCACTTATTCTTTTGTTTTCTACAGGGTCATTTACTTTTCTAATATTTATGTTACCAAGTTGTCTTAGTTGTTGATAGTAACCAAATGCTACATCTCCGTCTACTAAACTTTTATCTTTCAGTGTAATAAGCTTTATTCCTCTTTTTGCTGGGAACTCAGCTATCTCAAGTTGATTAAGTACAGGATACGTATCAAGTAATGAAGTACCTTGGTAATCTTCTATAACACTCATGATTTGATCAGAGTATGAGAAGTTAGGTGTCTTCATTATAGCATTAGGGTTATACACATTCATTAATGCTCTTTGGGCTATATATGCATTAAATGCTTTAGCATCTATCTCTGATTGATCAATCTCTTTCTTAGACTTTTTAACTATGCTTTCATATCTACCATATGTCTTATCACCTTTTAATTGCTCAGGTGTATAGATACTTCTAAGATGAGCTTCTTCAAGAGTATATCTTACAAAAGATTCAAATGTATCAAATGGGTTATTAGCATCAATAAAACTGTATAATCCAAGCTCGTTATAACTACCTTCTTCATTATTACTCCTTAAGAAAAGCTTATTGTCATAAATATCTTTTAGCTCCTCAAGATCTACGTTGATAGTTTTAGCATTCTTATCTACATGTATGAAGTACTCATTATCTCCTTGTTTAAATGGAGCATTGATTACTGTCATCTCTCTATATACATCAGGAAGAATAACAGCTTTACCCTTATCATCTATGTAGTTAGAAAGGTAATTTTGGAATATATAGTTTACTACTCCATTGTTATAATTAGATGTAAACTTCTCTTGACCATCTACTCCTGCTCCAAATTTTTTCTTAATTCTTTGACTATCAAACCTTAACCGATCTGAAATAAAGTCATTTATTACAGGGTTTAGTCTTAATGGAAATACAGGAGTTACTAAGTCTTTTGTTAAATCACTTGCATAGAATGAACTAAGTATAGATCTTTCTTTAATAGCAACTGGTAAATCATTATCTACTTTAGAAGAGTCAACTACATCTTGGTATGCTATTTCTTGTTTATTAATTTGGAATGCTGTCTTCACAAGTTTGGTATCAGGATTAGCTTGTCTTTTAGCAGCTTGTATACCTTTGATTTGTTGCTCTATTTCTAAGAAGTGTAAGAATGATCCAAGATCAAACTTGTTATTCTTGATATTATCATATAACTCTTCTTCTGAAAAATCTTTCTTACCATTAACAAGCATTGAACTGTAATAGATATTACTTGATGCAGTTGGATTTGTAGAAGGTTGATATAGAATTCTGTAAGTTTCAGGTTCACTAATATCACTTATAAAAATTTTACTTTTGTTTTTATCATTCTGATTATAATTTTTATAAGCTTGTTCAAACTTTGCAACAGTTCCTTTGTATTTTAAATCTTTACCTTGTACGCTATAGTTTATGATAACAGTCTTGTCTTTAAAGTTATCAAATACTTGTTGAAGACGCATATCTCTTGCAGCTTCACCTAATCCAGAACTAGCAAAGTATTTTTCATATACTTCTTTTGCTGCTTGTGAAGGAATCACTGCTTCATTTACAGGAGTTAAACTTCCAAATGCGGCAAATGTACTCTTAAGTCTTCTTTGTGCTTTAGCATATTCTCTTACTGCAGGTTGAGCTGCAAAGAATATTGCTTGCTTTTTAGGTACTCCAGCTTGAAGCAAGTAGTTAATTACAGGTATTTGTTCTAAGTTAGCTTGGATAAAGAATACCCACGGATCTTTTTCAACATCAAGAAGACCATTCATCATATGAGATATAAGATCTGAAATTCTATCTCCATCTTTTGAATACATAGAAGATAAAGAGATATTATCTCCAACCTTATTATGGTCTAGTCTGAGAATCATTTCTTTATCAATCTCAGGTATTTCAACATACTTACCAAGACTATAATCCCAAACTGCTTCTTTGTAAGAAGTTGGCATTTTAGCCATGATGGATTTCCAAATTGGGTGTTGTTTATTCTCAAGTGCAACAATACCAAGTGTATCCTTACCTACCATGTTCACCTGATGCTTCTGTAAATTATACTTAGCTTCAAGTGTTCTAGTAGGACTGATTACTCTTCTTTGTTTTCCATCATTATCAGTAAACATTCTTATACCTTCATCATGCATGGTATTATATCTACTGTAGTCTACTACATAGTCTTCTAAGAACTCTACCATATCTTGCATTAGATATGTAGCATTAGGTCTTACAAGGTTAGAATAGTTTTTATCTACTTCAAGAATACCTCTTGTTGTAGAAATCAAGTTATTTTCTAAAGCTTGTTTTTGTTTTTTGATTAAAGCTTTTACTGCAGCCTTTTCTTTAGGCTTCTTAGCAGCCTTAATCTTTTTTTCTAACTCTTCATTTGTAAGCTCTGTATTAATGAAGTTACCTTTTACATCTATATGAGGTAAGCTAAAGAAGATTTTATCAACGTCAAAGTCAGATCCTGCTTTAGCAACAATCTCTGTAGGTACTATAATCATGTTACCTGCAGTAGGATCTAAGAAGTGATAGACCTCTGCAAATTCCATTGAGTTAAGGTTCTGAATAGGAATACGCGCACCAGCAAGTGTTACTGCTTCTCTGTGTTTATTCAACCATTCATCATCCTTAATTGCCTCATTTAGAGTATTAATATCCCCTATTACTTGATCTTTATATTTAAGCTTAAGAAGGTTTAGGAAGTCACCTTGTAAAGCTACTGCTACTTTCATAGCAGATGTCTTTCCTCCTTTATTTCTTTTGTAGAAAGGAAGGGTATTAGAACCCATGTATTTCTTAATGTCATCATCAGTAGCAAGCTCAAACTTACTACCCCATGCTCCATTTGTCATAGAGCTAGGTATCTGAATAAAGGCTTCTCCTTTTACCTTCTGCTTAATCAGTCTCTTCTGAATTATAGATAAAAGAATCTTCTCAATTGAATCAGCTTCTAAGTGTAGAGATAAATCAGTCCTCAAACTCTTATCAAGATTTACTCCTATGAACTTAATTAGCTGCTCAGGTATGTCTCTTTTATCTAATTCTTTCTGAACCATTTCAAGGAAGTCCCCAAGATTTCCCGTGTACTTACCTGTTTTTTCATCATATGAATAGCCAATCTCATTAAGTAACTCAATTCTGAGTAACTGTGAGTATTTGTCTACAGCACCTTTATAATCTTCAGCAGGCTTTTTAAATACTTCATCAATTATATCACCCTCATTATATATACCGTCAAGAAGAAGCCCTCTTAACTGAGTAGGATACGTGATTGTATCTTTATACTTATTATTTACCTTGGTAACATCTTTTAGATACTCTACATAGATTCTGTTAGGAGTAAACTCCATTACATCTTTTAACTCTTTTTTAGTATCATCTTTATAGATATTGTCTGCTTTACGGTCTGAAGTTATACCAGATACTTTAGAACCAGATTGGAATGTTACATACTGTATGTTATTCCTAAGCATTTCTTTATGCAGCTTTTCTAACTCAGTTCCTTTAAATACACTTGGTATCAAAGGAGTAAGTGCAAACTTATGCATTGCTGTAACAGGTAGGTTATCTTTACCCGTATCTATATTTCCAAAGTACTGCAGCTTATATACAGGGAAGAACTCTTTTACATCTTTTGCTTTAACCGGTCTACCATTAATAATATCTTGGTAAATCTTTTCTTGAACATCATCTGTCCATTCATTAGATAACTTCTTAAGAGTCCTATATGCATCAAGAGTAATGTATCCAGCACCATCACCTTCAGTCATTTTCTTGTATGCTTTCATCTCTTCTTTAATCCTCTTATCCACAATCTCTTTGACTTGTGCTTTAGAGTAATTAAAGCCTTTAAGACTTTCAGTATAGTCTTCTCTAAGAGCTTCCTCTATTTCATCAATGTATTTAGACTTTCTTTCTATATCTTGAATTACTGCTGTATTCAGTGTACCGTCAAAATAGAATGAGTTATATGCCTTATTATTTAATTGCTTGGCTAGCTTAGAACCATAAGTATTAATGTTAAAGCTTTCATTAATGAAACTCTGTGCATACTCATCTGCTAGGAACTTAATACCACCAGATGTAGAACCTGTATTCCTTTTATGTAATTCTTCTTTTATGTGATTGAACTGAGCCATGTCACCATAAAAGAGATGAATTGTTTCAAAGTTGTGAATCCAAGAGTTATATGTATAAGCTTTAACAAGAATTGCTTCACCTTCTTTTTCTCTTGTTAGTCTTTGTTCTTTTGTTTCATTTGCTGGAATAGGTATTCCAATTTTCTCAAAAAGAGTTTTATCAATAAACTTGTTTTGCTCAAGCATATCAATATTCTCTAGAGTCTGCTGTTTAAAGTAAGCTTCTACATCTCTTTGAATCTCTAATCTTAAGTTAGGATTAGTTTTTAAGTAGGTAATAAGATCTGTTCCTTGAGGTAAATTATATAATTTTTCTTTTACAGATTTAGTAAGGACATTATCAAATGCAGTAAAGACCTCTCCTGAGTAAATAGGATTCTGTTTAGTACCACCAACTCTAGTATTATAGCCTAAGTAGTTTAGGTACTTCTCTTTGTTTGCTTTGAACTTTTGAATTCTATCAAACTCTACTGTTATATAAGGTAGTATTATCTGATTGAAAGCATAGTTTACACCATTACCTTCTGGTCCAAACATATTGATATCTACATATAGATTAGGGTCTATTCCCTTTTCTATACCACCTATTATACCACCATCAATCTTTACTCCTTGTGCAGTTTTCTTTGAGGCATGTCTGATAAACTCTTGTACTCCACCTTTAAGTAACATGTGAAGCTCTTGAATAAACTTACCGTTTATATCTTGAGCTGTGGTATTTGTACCTGTAAAGAATTCTGTTTTACCATTCTGATTTATAATAGCTTGAGTACCAGAGTCATTAAATAATTTAAGAGTTCTACCTTGTCTCTTAGCATACTCTGGATCAGTAAAGTCAAATAAAGATCTGATTATCTGTGACTTCTTTGTAAAGGTATTCTTATTCCAGTCTAAGAAGTTCATATACTGGAACTTAGTACCTGTAAATAACTCAGGTAATTTTTCTGCTGAATTCATAGCATCAACCATTCTACTTATAGAGTGGTCATTAATAAACTCAAATACCTTATTTCTATCAGCACTAAATACAGAATAGTTAGAAGAATCCACACCCAGTTCAATCTGTAACTCAGCTAATCTTTTAACATTAGAAGTCATGTTTACTGACTTGTTAGTAAAAGGTCCACCAAGTATACCTGCAGGAATCTCACTAGATAATACCTTTATAGGATTTCTTTTAAACTCTAGTAGTTTCTTAGACTGTTGTTCTGATGCATTTACACCAGCAGCTTCTATCTTACCAAACTCTTTTACAACATCATATAGATACTCTAAACCGTATTTATCTTTATTCTTTTTAAGCTCTTGCTTTATTGAGATTAAATCATCCAGGTAGAAACCAATTGATCTTGCAAAATTAAATAAGCTAGCAGTATTGAGTTCTGCTGTTTTCTTATTAGCAAATTCTTTTACTACATCCTGTACTTTTAAAAGAGTTTCATTGTTAACTGTTCTAACAACAAAGTTATTATTGAGATCTGTTTTATACTTGTTCTCAAACTTTCTAAGAGTGGAGCTTACCTCAACTGATGCAGTAGTAACTTCAGTATTTATAGAACCTATTCTCTGACGACCAGTAAAAGGATCTTCAACTACATTCATATATGCAGTAAGCTGTATATAAGGAACTCTTGGTCTAGAAAAAGTCTGCCAGAATGATCCACTTATATTAAACTCATATGGATTTGTAATTCCTTCAGGAGCAGGAAACTTTTTCTCTATAAGTTGTTGTAACTCAGGAGTATGAGCTACAGCAGCTTTTAGTTTTTGATAAGCTTTAACTCTATCTTTTTCACCACCCATTGCTCTAACAACAGAGTTCCATACTTCTCTATAATCAGCACGTTGCTTAAATCCAAGTGGGTCTTTGATAGTTTTACCTGTCTTCCTATCAATCTTGAATAAGCTTTTAAGTAGATAGATAGTTTCTTTATTAGCCAGTTTCTCTAATGAAATTTTACCTGTCTTATCATTAAAGGTATCATCAGAACCTTTACCATCTTCAGGGCTTGTTTCATCTTGCTCTATACCTTCTTCATCATATTCTACTTCAACAAATGTTTCTTTGACAATATCAAAGTCACTGTTTTCCATATGGTACTTAACAAAACCTGTATTTGCATCACCCCAGTTTTCTAATACCTTTTCAATAAGTCTTACCTTATTTTGTATAGCTTGTTTTTCTGGAGTAAGTGGAGTTAATTCAGGTTGATCTTTTTGTTCAAAAGAAGTAAATTCTTGAGCTCCACCTTTTATATAATTATCATACTGTATCTGTGCATCTCTTACATCTGATACAAGTACAATATCTACAGGCTCATCACCTATCTTAATACTCTTATGAGAATAGAAGTCTCCAACTATATCTATATTAAAGTATGCTTGACCTTTTACTCTCTGTCCTCTTCTTAATTCAGGATTGAGGTTTTCAAAGTTTTCTACTTGAGAGGTTAGAAAAAAGTATTTATCTCTACCTTTATCACTTTTCATAATGCCTATGGCATTTTTCTCTAACTCCTCTACAGTTTTTAATGTATTAAACTTAGCTTTAGAAATAGTTCCTAACTCCTTTTTCCAATAATCAAGCTGCTCTTCAAATGCATCTTTAGCATATTCATAAAGTCTTTCTTTATTAGTTATACCATCTTCTCCTACTTGACTTGAAAACAAAGCTATGCTACCTGATTTTAAACTAGTACCACCAGCATCTTTTCTCATGTCATGAATCTCATCTATGTATTCTGACATTATAGAGTCTGTACTACTTACAGCTAGGTCTGCATCTGCTTTACTTAAGGCTTGTTCTTTTCTATTGTCAACTCTTTGAGGTCCTCTGTTTAGAAGATCCCATCTGACATTATCTATTAAAGGAGTGTAATCATTTAATAGATTAGGATTTTGACCAGCAAAAAATAGTTTATCATATAACTCTTTTACAACAGTGTTATCAGATAAATTATTTGATGCTTCTTGACTAGCAGGTTTCTTACCAAATAGAGTTCTTATCAAGTTTAGTATTATTCTAAATATAGAGTTTCTTACTGGTGAATTTTTCTTTACACTTTGATTCTTAGCATAAGATCTAAAGTCTTCTGCTAACTCTTCTTCTATTTCTAAATAAGTAGCATCAGCAAGTTTTGGAGTTGTTCTCCTTACTTCTTCATAAAGCTTTATCTTTTCTTCTCTAGTTAGATATAACTGTGAGAAAGCATGCCATGATTCATGATAGATATCAACTAGACTACCCCCTTTAAATAGACTTATCTTACCTAGTAAAGTAGGATCATTAAGATTCTTAGCAGCAACTGCAAATCTTGCAAAAGCATTTGAATTAACAATGTTAGTAAGATGTTCTAATGATATTACTTTATTCATAGGATGAGTAGTCCACCATTTCTCTGCAGCTGCTAATTGCGCTTCAGTAACTCCATTATCTAGTAAATTACTTCTATTAAGTCCAGCAAACTTGTTAGGATCAATTTTAGTTTTCTTACCAGTTTTTGTTGGAGTATCAGATGGTTGAGTAACATTTGTAGGATTCAGCTTTTCTTTTTCTTCAGCTAATCTTTGAGCTAGAATTTCTTGCTTCCTTTGTCTGTATACTGTTTCTCTTTCTAATCTTTCCTGTGGAGTAGTTGTTTCTCTTACATATCCAATTGAATTCTCATTACTAAATACTTCAATTACATCTTCTACATATATAGCATCTGTTTCAACAGTTGTCATTCCTAATGTTATAACATCATTGACAGAAGGAATTAAGTTTTTATCAATAGCTTCAAAGTCTAATCCTACTGTAATTAAGGAACCATTAGATGGTGATTCAAATGTTAATGTGCTACCTTTTTTATTCTCAGTAATATTTACACTATTAACTATTACTGTCTCAGCATCACCAACAGATTTAAGATATGAAACCAGGTCATCCTTATTTTGTTTTGCGCTGAGTTCAGGATCAGTCTTTTCTTTAGCAAGCTCTTCATTTGTTTTTTCAATCATACTTTCAATAGCTGAAGGCATGTTAAATACTATAGCTGCATTAAAGCTTTCAGTTCCTTGAAGTGATGTATCTACTTGAGGATTAAGTGATGTTATAAAATCAACATAACTTGCAGGAGTAAATTCTTCTGTATCAACATTATATGTAAAGAAAGGTAGTTTACCTTTAAATAAATCAGATGAGTATCCCATCTTAGCTGCATAGAATGTACCTGCTACAGAAGATTTACCCTGATTAATTCTTTTTTCTATATTGAATCTTAATGCCTCTAGTTGCTCTGGTGTTCTTTTAAGAAGTGCAGCATTAGATATATCTATAGGTTTAGGATCTATTCTATTTTTGTTTTGAGCAAAAGTTTCTTTGTATAAAGAGATTTTAAACTCTTTTGTATCTGGGTTATATGCTATCTTATGACTGACAACCGTATCTCCCATCTTGTCCCCAAAGAACTGCTGATAGAATCTTAGTCTTGTTTCAAATGGTATATTAGGATTAGTTAGTACATAGGATAGTTCTCTTGATTTATCTTTTGGAATATCAATTCTATCTAAAGTATATTTATTTCCTTTAATTTGTACAACAGCTCTTCCTTCATCTACACCATTTTGTTCCTTTTTAAGAATCTCTACTGTTTTAAATATCTTATCCCAACTAAGATCTCCATAGTAATTTTCATTAATCCTATTGATGTTTACTCTAATCCCAGTTAATCCTGGAGCAACACCATCTGTAACATTAACTATAGAGAGTCTTATATCTTCACCTGCTAAAGCTCTTCTTCTTAGCTCTTCTATTTTCTTAAAATCTTCTTGCTGTTCTTTATCTACTTGTTTAATATACTCTTCTTTGGTAATACCCATTTCATCAAAGTAGCTTCTTTCTGCAACTACTTCTGGTTTAGCAATTCTTCTTTCTTTAGTAAAGAAATCTGTAACTACATATTTACCATCTTCTGTTTGAGCAATAGGTCTTAGAAACTGATATACAATTTTACCTTCTACATTTTCTGTTATGTCCCCTGTTTCATCAAACTTTACATACTCTCCAGTCTTATCATCAATTATTACAAGCGCAACAATATTATCTGTTTGAACTACATTAGCTTGTGTCTGCTTTTTAGCTTTCATTATCTGAGACCTTTCTATTGCTTTCAAGGTTGTGGTATCAAGCAAATCAGGATCAATAGATTCAAGAGGTACAGCTTTTAGTTTTAATGTTCTATTCTGGTATACTAGATCTGTTACTAGTTGAGTTGTTGGATCTACAGCATCTCTTAATCTATTTATAGTAGTATAAATAGTAGATCTATTTTGATTTAAAGACTCTTGGAATAAAACATCTTTTTCTTTCTCTGAAGTTTTTGTAGGTTGAAACTCTATTAATGTTCCTGTATTAGGATTAAAAGAAGTAAGTCTTGGTGCTGATGGTATCTCCTGTTTTTCATCCTCACCTTGTACAGGCTCAAATTGGTTCCTATCACTTGTTAAAGACTTTAGTCTAAGGTCATCTTTATTAGAAGATCCGAAGTCATTTAGTATTTCACCTATACCTTTTTCAACATCAGTATATCTAGCATCTAATTCTCTAAGATCAAAATCTTTAGGGAAAGTAATACCGCTCCTGAATACTTTAGGAGTAGCTTGTATTGATGCTAGAATTAACGGAACTTGTTGTATAAACTTAGCAGCATTATCTTCTGAAGATCTTTCTGCTGTTCTATTAAATAGATCTTGCATATAGGCTTCAGGATCAAATGTCTTATCTCCTTTTTCTACTGCAGTGATTATATTTTTATAAACAAGTTTATATAGCTTCTCTAATTGAGAGGGTGAAAGAGCACAGGTAATTTTCATTTTACTGGACAGTCATTAATAATATCATAGTAATCATCCTCTAAATCTTCTATCTTAGAGTCTTCTGCTTCTTTTTGAAGCTCTGCCATTTTTGCTTGATTATCTAGTAAATCAATTGCAGCAGTATTAGACTCTTCAACAAAAGAAGATTCATCTGGTGTTAAGGTTTCTTTTATATCAGTCCTAGGTTGCATTACGTCTTCTTTTAATATAAGCATTTTATTGAACTCTTCAAAGCTTAGAGTCTTTTGATTGTTCGTATTATTCTTTAATACTACTTTATTTTCAGTAGAACTTACTACTCTTACTGTATCATCTGATGATGCAAAAATATTGTTTGGATTTCTTGTCTCAAAGATAGTACGTTTTACTATATACTCAGCACCTTTTTTAATAGTAATTGGTGTAGCTTCAGATGGTTGACCTGCTTTAAGTTCTTCTTTTCTTGCTTGTATTTCTTCTGATGCAACAATTGCAGATTCAGCAGATATTTTTTTATTCTTAATAAGATCTGCTACTGTCTCAGCTTCATACTTTTCTAGTGCAATAAGATCCATTTTTGATATGAATTTTCTTATGCCATTTCTAAATTGTCTTAACTCTATATCTTCTTTTGATTCTTGATTTGCATTACCAGCATTCTTAGGTGGTGCTTGATCTCCTTCAGAACCTTCATTAGGTAGTAACTCAGTGTACTTGTCTATCAAAGATTTAGCATCAGCTTTATTACGTATCTTCTTTGCTGTCTCAATATCTTCAGCACTCATTATACCAATCATTTGATCTGTGAAACCAAGTCTTTTTAGTTTCTTTACAGTGTCATCTGATACAGGTCTACCTGTCTGAATAATTGATGTTTCTTTACCTTTTCTAGGTACAATAGTATCTACTCTTTCTTGTATTGTTTTACCTAATACTTGATCTGCATTTTTATACTTCTTCTTAAGATCTTCAATCATTACATCAGATCTCAATTCAGTATCTAGTAGTTTATCAACTTCAGGTTGTTTTAATAGTTCTATTTGAGCATCAGTAAATCCTAAACTTTTAAGTTCAGCTTTCTGTACATCAGTAAGAGTTTTAGTAGTTACAGAAGGTTTAGTTTGTTTACTTAATGGAATTCTGAATGAATCAGGTTTTAATAATCCTGTAGCTTTTGGTGCAGACGCTGTAAGTATCTTTCCTGTTTCTGGGTCTTTACTAATCTCAATAGGCATTAATGATACTAAAGACTCAAGTCCGGTCATGTTAAATAGAAGATTTGAGTAAGTTGTTTGTTGTAACTCATAGTCTTCTTTCTTGGAGAACTCATTATTAGGTACATTAAAGTTACCCCATTTTCTAGAGTCCCCTGTTTTAACATCCACTATATATACCTTACCTTCTCTATCAACCATTATAAGGTCAATCTCTCCAGCTACTGCAGCATCAGAATCATTTAATACAAGTCCTTCTGAGTAAAGATACAGTCCTTGTTCTTGAAGTCTTTGTTTGGCTTGCTCTAAATAACCAACACTTGTTCTATTACCTTGTGCATCTACTGCTGCAGGATCACCAAATAAAGCATCATATGCTTCTTTAGTAATATAGTTTTCATTAAACTCAGGAGTTCTGCCAGCAAAGAAATCTCTAATAGCTTTATCTACATAGTTACCAGCTACTCTAGAATCTTCATATGTTTTTTCCTGTACTAGATTTTCAACAAGTTTTCTTAATTCATCTTTAGTAAGTAACTGAGGTTTAGCTGCAGGTTTTCTATCTACTTGGTTTGCAGGTGCTTGTTCTAAAGCATCAAGTTCTTCTTTATACTTAGCATTAATTTTATCAAACTCTTCTTGCATTACATCAGTTACAATGTTTTGCTCTTCTGCTTGTGCTTTTGTTGTTATTTTTCCATTTTTTCCTGATAAGCCCTGATTTCTAACTACTTGATCTAGCTTCTCTTTTCTTTCAGCATTTAATTTATCTATTTCAACTTTATTACTAACATCTCCTTCTAAAGCAGCTAGTTCTGCATCATTTAATCTCTTAGTAAGAGTAAACCCATAGTCATTCCCTATACCTATCATTATATCAAGATTAAGCTGACCTTTTAATTTACCCATAGCTTTTGAGGTACCTACTCTTAATTCTTTAAAAAATATTTTATTATCTTGCCCATACGCTTCTAATGCATTTTCAAAATCTTCTATTTCTTCTGCTGTAAGCATAGGATAAAACTGTTCTTTAAATTCTTGAACAGTCATTGAAAGTCCTGCAGTACCTACAGTACTACCATCATCCGTAAAAGTAGTTTTGTGTTTAAAAACCATTAGTTGACCATCAGAACTAACTTTGCTTGTTAATTCTGTTTTTGTAGTTCTTCCATTACTAGGACCCTTACCTTTTATAACTCTTTCAATTGTATCGGCAAAAGAACCTAATATTTCTTTTTCTATATCAGCTTTCTTAGTTTCTATAGTTTCAGTAGGTTTTTCTAAAGCTTCTAGTTCTTGTACTAATTTATTTATTTTTTCAACTAATACTCTTGGATCTTCTGAATACCTTGCTTCAAAAGGTATTTCATCTAAACCTAAGAATCCTGATGTAGGTCTTTGTCTCCAATCTACAGTAGCACCAGATTTCTTACCATTTGATAAAATTATTTCGAAACTTTCCTTACCTCTATTATACTTATCCCGTTGAGATTTTACAAGAGTAACCTTATCTCCTTTCTTAGTCCATCTACTTGTTCCAAGTGGTATTTTATATGTAAATCCAAGCGTACCTTCATCTAAAGCTTTTAATTCTTTTTGAGCAGCACTTATTTCAGCTTTTTTAGCATCTATGTCTTTAGTAGGTGTAGTTGTTGCTTGTTGTTTTGCTATAGATAGTAATTCATCTTGAAGCTCTGTATATGTGTATTCACTAAATCCTTTTGGTACTTCATCTCTCAGTTTTGTTATGAACTCTTTTACTGTAGATTCTGTTAGTCCAGATTTACCTATAGTAGAGTTAAATGCAATACGTACTTTACTAATATCTGTATACTGATATCCTTTAGATGCTAGATTTTGAATAACAGTAGTTACTCTTCTATGAAGAGTATCATCTATTATATACCCATTAGGAGTTCTTACTAGCTCTTTATTCTTTTCTTTTATTTGCTCTAGTACTTCAATAGTAGCAAGCTGCTTCTCAGTAAACTCAGATTTGTCTATACTATCTACATACTTCTGTAAATCATCTACTACTCTTTTTAGTTGATATAATCTGTTCTGCTCTTCTGGTTCTATTTTTTCTTTTGATTCCAGAACTTTTAGTTCAGCAATAAAAGTATTTAGATAAGCTCTTACCTCTTCTTCAGGCAACTCATCTACAGAAACTTCTTCACCTTCTCTTGTCATTATAGTAGGTACAATGACTTCTCCAGTTGGAGCAGTTGCTATTTCTAACTTTTTATTTTTATTATACTCAGCTATTTTTTCAGCAGCTAGACTATTAGTTTTTATGAAGTTAATTAGTCTATCATCAAACTCATCTTCCTGAACATCTATTTTTGTTCTTTCAATATAATCTTGGAATAAATGATATAAATCATTATACAGATTTTCAGGAAACTGTTCAATAGGTGTACTAGGAGTTATCTCTACAAACTTCTCTTCATCAAACTGTTCTTTTTCTTTTTCTTCTAAGGCCTCTTCTACCTTAAGTTCTTTTAAAGCTTTGTACTTTTCTTTAATAGCTTCTACTTCAGCTTCATTTGGTTTCATGTTTATCTCATACTTTACACCTGAGATAAATCTAGTTTTAAGTTTAGGATCAACTTCCTCTCCTTCTTTATCATTGTACTTAAGTACATCACCATCTCTATATACAGTAATCTGAGTTTCTTGAGTACCTTCCATGTAGATAAGATCAGCATATTGACCATCTTCTACATTATCCATTACATCAGAGATCCTTATACCTTTTTTCTTCATAGGTATAGGACCAAGCTCATCTCTTGTTTCAAACTTTTCAAGAGCATTAATCTCATCCATCATTTTCTCATCAAGATTCTTAAGAGTTTCTCTCAGAGTTTCATCAGCAGATTGAGCTTTTATAACTTGTTTGTTTAATTCATTAAACTTTATAAATGCTCTAGCTAACTCAATGTATTCAGGATTAGATCTTTTTATTACAGTATTGTTTGTATCATTATAAAACTCCTCTGGTAGAATTCCTGTTTCTAAGAATTTATTAAAGTCATCTAAGCTTACATATATATTTCTAGATGCTAAGAAGTTAAGAAGATCATTTGCCTCCTTTGCTTTCATAGCTTCTTTAACCATTTCTTGGTAGTACTCTTTTCTATTATTATAGAGGTCACTCATCCATTTCTGGTTCTGCTCTACTTGTTCTAGAAACCCACCAGGATTCATTAATAGATTAGCATACTTATTCATAACCTTAGCTTCATCACTAAGCTTATAGTAATCTATTAGTTTTATGAAGGAGTCATCTATTTGTTCATCAAATACATAGTCTCCAGTTTGACCAGCAAGAGTTCTTAAATAGTCTTTGTACGCAATCTCTAATTGTTTAGCTGCCTCCATTTGACTTGCTTCATCTCTCTTACCTAATTCTGATTCTACAAGTTTATCTAGCTCCTCATCTGACAGTTCTTTACCTTGCATCTTAGCACGGTTAATAAACTTCTCAGCTATAGCTTCTTTTGTCATAGTAAATGACAAGTAAGTATTTACAGCTTTATCATAATTATCTAGAGCTTCAAGCTTTTGTTTTCTTTCTAGTAAGTCTTTAGGTTTAGTACCTTCAGTTTTAGACATCATGTCTATCTCATCACGGAGTATATCTGCTTGATTAGCAAGTAACCTAGGATCAAATAATACTGTGATATCATTACTAGATGCATTCTTTAATAGCTTTTGTGAAGCTACAGAATCTAGTATACTTGACATCCTCTTTGTAACATTCTCAAATGTTTCACTAAAGAATATACTATTATATCTGGCTACTTTCCATGCTTCATTTAAAAGCATAGCATTTTGATATTCTTTAGATGATGGATCTAAGCCTTCAAGATCTTTTGCACTAATGGGATCAGGAAATCTTTCTTTATTAGCGTTGTATTTCTTCTCTAGATTTTTTGCTCTAGCAATTGTTTCATCTAGTTTAGCAATATATTTAGCTCCTTCTCCTTGTGGTACATTAGGAAATGCTTCTTCAAATTCTTCAGCAGTAAGTCCTTTGTAAGCTTCTAGATTTTCTACAAAAAGATTCATCATGTCATTCTCAAGAACTGTGTTCATCTGAGTTATGAATGCTTGATCTTGAGCATCTCTACTTACTTTCTCACTATCAGATAATCTTAAATCACTCATAGAACCTTGAACACCATAGTTCCAGATTCTAGAGTTAAAGAATTCATTCATGTCTACACTAGATAGTGTATTCACTATTCTTTTACCGTAGTCTTCTCTTATTCTTTTATACTCAGCATATTGCTCAGGATTAAAGTATTTATCATATCCTACAGATAACATCTCTACAGACTTATTCATAGGTCCAGCAAACATACCCATGAAGAAACCAGAAGCTAAAGTTTCCCAACCTCTTGAAGTTTTGAACATATCATAAAAAGC
>Ga0129333_10000156_pt1 | contig 45719 bp, 41 predicted proteins | sample CPB6_08_DNA_FD_94474 | JGI IMG/M metagenome (GOLD analysis project Ga0129333, IMG submission 94474) | Freshwater to marine salinity gradient microbial communities from Chesapeake Bay, USA - CPBay_Sum_0.6_0.8_DNA | ecosystem: Environmental > Aquatic > Marine > Coastal | place: USA: Chesapeake... | reverse complement strand
GATATTAAAGAAATTATTGATGAAATGCTTAATGAAGATGTTGGATTTGATTTAGAACAACTTAATTATGAAGTAATCTATGATTTTGAAGAAAAATTTATAATTAAAAAAATACTTGATTATTTGGAAAATTCTAATATTTTTCGTTATGATAAAGAATATGATGCAACAATTCTTGAAATAGTTGGTGGTTATTTATTAGTAAGAATTGATAATAATTATAAACAATTACATTTAGTTTATTGTAGAAGTTTTATTGCAATTCCAAGAGCATTATGTTTAATTTGTTAAAAATAATTTTTGTTTTTTTATAAAAAAAAATGATTTTTAATTTAAACTTATAATTATATATAAATTTATAATGTCTGATTTAATAGAAAAATGCAAATCTCTTAAAATTGATTATATTAATAAGAAAACTAATAAACCATATGGAAAACCTGCATTATTAAAAAGAATTCAAGAAATTGAACAAAAGTCATTAATTAAAGAAGAAATACAAGAAAATATAATTGAATATAAAAATGAAATAATATGGTCTTGTGTTGAAAATAAGGAATATAATGATTATGAAAAGAAATTACTTAATTTAATTAAAAGATGTCACGATATATTATATTCTAATGGAGCTATTGTAGGAACAGATGCAAGTAATGATATTATAAAAATTCTTATATTAAGATTTATTAATATCATTTATAAAACTAAAGATGGTAAAGAGAAAATAAATAAATTAATTGAAAAAATTGAAGAAAAAGAAAGATTTCTTCCTTATATCATAGATTTTAATGAATTATTAAATGAAGAAACAGGAAATTATGAAAATGAAATTAAAATTTATATTTCAGAAATTCTTACTGAAATATTACCTGATATATTTAATAGTGAAGATGGATTTTTAAATACTCGTAATGACCCAGAAAATATATATAAAATTATTAAAGAAATTACAGAAATTATTACATTAGATAATACAAATATTTCTAATTATTTTTCAACACAAGGTGGTAATATTTATGAATATTTTACAAATAATTATGGAAAAGGAAATAATACATCTAAAGATTTAGGACAATTCTTTACTCCATATAATTTAATTCAAGCTATTTTATATGGTTGTGGTTTTAATGATTTAATCAAAAAAATTAAAAATCCAAATTTGTATGACCCTTGCTGTGGAAGTGGTGGTTTATTATGTATTACTTATAAAAATAATAAAGATTTTATTAATAGTAATGAAATTTATGGATGTGAAATTGAAAAAAAAACAATTAAATATGCTTTAGGTTCATTTATTATAAATACTAATGAATTAAATACAAATATTTTAAATTGCTGTTCATTATCCAAAAATCCATATATATTTACAAATAAAAAATTCGATGTAATATTTTCAAATCCACCATTTGGAATTAAAAATAATTATAAAGAAAAAAAGAAAATTTTTGAAGAATTCAGAGATAAATTTTATAATGGAAATTCTGTTAAATTTGAAGATGTTTATCCTTTAAATATAAATGATGGAACTATTATGTTTATTCAATTAATTATATATTTATTAAATAATAATGGTATATGTGCAATTATTTTACCTGATGGAAAAATTATGAATACTAATCCTTATTATAAAATAAGAAAATTTATTATAGATAAATGTAAAATTTTAAAAATAATTAATATTGAAAGTGGTGCATTTGGACATACAACAATTAAAACTAAAGTTATTATATTTAAAAAAATTGATAATGATGGTAATAATTATAAATCAATTGAATTTCTAGAAATTAATAAAAATTGTAATCAAGTTAAATTAATAGCAATTGGAGATTTAAATAAAAATTATTCATTTAATTTAGAAAAAGAAATAAAAGATGAAATTGTGGAATATACTGGAGAAATTAAAATTGAAAAATTAGGAAATATATGTAAATTAAAAAATGGAACTAATATTACTAAAGATGATTTAATTGAAGGTGAATTTCCAGTTATTGGTGGAGGACAAAAACCAATGGGTTATCATAATAAATATAATTGTGAGGAAAATACAATTTTAATTAGTAAAGATGGTTCTTATGCTGGTTATATTAGTAAATATAATATTAAAACATTTATAACAAATCACGGTATAATTATTAATAATATAAATAATGATATTATAAATAATGATTATTTATATTATTATTTAAAATTTATTCAAAATAATATTTATAAACTTCAATCAGGTTTAGGACAACCTGGAATTAAGGTGATTGATTTAGAAAATTTAGAAATTCCTATTCCAATATTAGAAAAACAAGAAGAAATTGTAAGTTATTTTAATGATTTTTTCAAAGATAAGGATATTAAAATATTAAGCAATCATATTAATAATAAATTTGATTTATTATTTAAAAATTATAAAGAATTTAATAAAAAAATTACTATGTTATATAATTTAAATAATACTAATCAAAAAATACAAGATACTATTGATAATATTAAAAATTCTAATAAAGATATTATTGAAATTACAATTAATAATAATGAAACAGAATATATAGAATTTGGTAGATTATTTGATTTAATTAAAGGTAAAACACAATCTTCTAAAGTAGTTGAAGATGAAAATGGTAATGGTGTATTTATTAATTGGTCTATATATAATAAATATAAAAAAATTAGTAATACATCGTTAAATGGTGAAAATTTATTTATTAGTACTAATTTACCTAATGGTAAAAATAAAGGTTATATGGTAATTACTTATTATAATGGATTATGTGATTATTGTGATTTAATGTCATTATGTAAAATTAAACAAGATTATATTGATAAAATATATATTAAATATATTTATTATTTATTATTTGATATGAAAGAATATATTGAGGAAAATTATCAAAAAGGATTAGCACAAAAATCATTAGATATAGAAAAATTTAATTTAATGGAAATTCCTATTCCTTCATTAGAAGTTCAAGAAGAAATTATTAATATTATTAATAATAATGAAAAAACAATTGAAAATTTAGAAAATAAAATTAAATTTAATGAAGAATTAATGAAAAAAATATTTTAATTATTTAAAATAATCTTTTCTTTTTCCTCCATAAAATAATTGAGGCAATTCATTTGGTATTTTTTCATTTTTAGATAATAATATATTAATTATTTTTTTATCATCAAATATATCTCTAATTGAATTAATATTTTTTTTAATAAATTCTAAATATTCATCTTTTGTAAAATATGGACATTCACCAATTCTATAAGTGTCTATATATTTAAAATTTGGCAATTGTTTAAATAATTCAAATGGTGTTGGTAAATTTAAATTTTTATTTTTTTCATAATAATCTTTATATTCTTTATGATTATGAATATCTTTTCTCATTAATTGTAAAATAAATTTCTTCTCATTCCAATACACATTTTTCTTAAATATATCATATAATGCACTTTTAACATTTGTTATTTCTCTATCATCTTCTATTATTTCTATTGTTTGTTCTGGATATTTAATTTCTGTTTTTTTAGATATTTCATTAACTTTAAATATTTTTATTTTATCAAATTCTATTTCCACATCTTTCAATAAATATTCCAATGTTCCTTTTAAATTTATATAATCTTTATTTATGTCATCATTATGATTTGTAGGAATAATTATATGAAGTTTTTTATTTCCATTAATTCTTGTTCCTCGTCCTATTGCTTGATTATTATCTTTATATGATTGTTTATCATCACTGAAAAATAATATATCTATTTTAGGATTATCATAACCCATAGTAAATTTTCCAACAACATAACCTAAAGCTTTTTTTGAATTTTCGAATTCTTCTATTTTTCTATTTATTTTTTCTTCTTTTCTAAAATCTTCATTTACTAATAAATAAGGTTCTATTATTGTTTTTCCTGATTGAAATTGTTTTAAATGATTTTTATATAATTCATATGCATTATTACAACAGGTATGAAAACTAAATCCATAATTTTTATTATGTTTTATAAATGTATCACACATAAATTTAATATAATTTATTTTTGATAATTCTTCTTTTAATAATTCAAAATCAAATATTTCTATTTCTATTTTACATAAAAATCCTTGTTTTATTAATTCACTCATTTTAATCGGTAAATATAATTCACCAAATGTATTTTTATTTTCTACAATGATATCTTTATTAGGTGATGCACTTGTAAATAATCTATATTTTACTTTTTTATTTTTTAATAAATATTCTTTAATTTCATCTTTACTATAACACCATTCTTCTAAAGCCCAATGAGCTTCATCAAACCAAATAAATATATTAGAATTTTCAAAGTTTTTTATGATTTCATAAGCCTTTAAATAGGATTGAATACATAAACTTTCAATTGATAATCCATTTGATTTATGTTTATAATTTTTATTTTGTTCTCTAATATTTGTTCTTGGTGATAATATAATGGTTAAATCAGGTTTTAAATGATTTATAATAGAATAGGAAATTGTAGTTTTACCAGCACCAGTTGCTAATTCTAAAAATATTCTATCATTTAATTTAAAATTATTTAAAATATAATTTATTATTTCTGTTTGATATGGTCGTAATAATATTAAATCTTCTTTTTTAGGTTTATTATAATTATTTATTTTTTCTAATTCATCAGGATTAATTTCTTCAATTTCTATTCCTAATTTTATAAAATCATTATTAATTATTAATTTTAAAATTTCAATTCCATCCATTTTAATAAATTCTTTTCCTCCATTTTCATTTATAATAAATTCAATTATTTTATCTAAATAAACTAAATTATTTTCTTTTATTAATTTATCACATTTCTCTTTATTTCTACAAGTATTTGAAATAATTTTATCTATATCATCATATTCTCCTGAATAATTACAAGTTTTATTATATTTATATAGATGTAAAAATTTATTTCTTGTAATATGTTGGTCTATTTTTGCAATTCTTTCTAATGGATTATTCGTTATTCCATATTTAATTGCATTAAACCATTCCCAGTCTTTATTAGTCATAATATAGAAATAATATGAAGACATAATTATTTTATTTTGAATTAATTTTAAAATAAAATAATCATTTTTTTATAATGCGTTTAAATAATAATTATTATAAAAAAATTGAAAATTATAGAAAAATGGATGGTTTAACTATTCCAGAAATTCATAATTGGTATAATAATTTAGTTAAAAGATTTGGTTGGATTGCATTATAGGCTAATCATAATGAAAAGAAAAAAAATTATAAAGATGAAATTAAAGATTTAATTGAGAAAACGGAAAATAAATTATTAGTTATTACAAATAATGATACTATACACGATTTAAAAACTATAATTAATAAATTAAATGAATTATGTTCTATTTTAGATAAAATTAAAGGTGGAAATAATCGAAAAAAGAAAAATTAATTTTCTCGGATATATAAAGCATCACCCCAATTATTATTTGTAATATGTATCGCAACTCTTTTAAAATTATTAGTTTTTAAAAATTCATCTACCTCTTTTAATAAACATCCACCTTCGTATAATTCATCAATAGATACTTCTGTATAAATTGCTTTTACGTGAGGTAAAATTTTTGAAGCTCCTTTTAATGCATTTAATTCTGCACCTTGAATATCTAAATTAATGAAATCATATGTATCATAAGGTAAATTTAATTTATCATATAAAGTATTTAAAGTAATTGTTTTTAAATTTCTTCTTGAAACTTCCTTTACATATGGATGTTCTATTAAATGAGTTTTTAAATTAAATATTGATGATGATTGAATATTATTAGTAATCATAAAATTTACTTCTTCATCATCATTATTACTAATTACTGCATTTACAATATTAACATTTGGTATATTCTTTTTATTTTCTTCAACTATTTCTTGAATAGCTTCAATCCATAAAACTCTGTCCTCAAAAAAATTAATTGTATTATATAAATATCTTTCTTCACATACATGTGCTCCTATGTGTAAAATTCCTTTTTGTGGAATACAATCTTTAAAATCATTAAAAATTGTAGAAATTAACATTTGATAATAATAATATTATATTATCTATTTCCTTAAATATCTTTAATGATATATATAATAAAATATTGATTAAATTTATAAATAGTTATATTTTCAAATTTATTATATAAATAAGAAAAATTAAAATTATAAGGAACTTTAATATAAATATATTTTATATTCAATTTTACCAATAAATCTATTATATTTATATTATTTAAATATAAATCCACATTTTTTTCAATTTTATAAAAATATCCACTCCAAGGAGGGTCCAAAAACAAACAAAAACTATTTTTATTATAATTTATTGAAGATAATATTTTTTTATCATTCATAAATCTTATAATATCATCGTGATAAGAAAATGTATTTTTTAATTTATAAACATTAATATTATTTTTTAAAATTAAAAAAGTATTTTTTGCATATTCTACTGCATATACTTTTTTAAAATAATTTGAAAATACTATTGAACCAACACCAATATTACTATTTCCATCAATTATATATTTTATATTATTATTATTTGAAATAATTAATTTGGATAATCTTATCATATCAATTGTATTTGAAATTGAAAATATTGAATCAATTGAAATTTCCAATTTATTATAATTTATATTTGATTTTTTTGGAAAATATTTTTTAACTATTTTTAATTTATTTGGAATTGTTAAATTATTATATATATCATTTATTTCTATATTATTTTCAACACAATATTCTATACATTTATGAATATTATTTATTAAAATTTTATTAATATTTTTTTTATTTATATCATTATTTATTATAAATGTATATTTATTATAATAATTTTTTATTAATTTATTATAATCTTTATATGCTTTATTAAAAATATTGATTAAATCAAATGATATTTTATTTTTATTAATTGATTTTATTAATATTCCTTTATTTGGAATATTTATATTTTTTTCTAAATCAATGCAATATAACAAATTATTTTTTGTTTTTGGTAAAAAATTTTGTCCTAAATATGGATCTAAATCTATATATATATTTATTATATCAGTAAATAAATTATTTATTTTCTTTTTTAAATTTGAAAATTTTAAAATGCCAAAATGTAAAAATACTATATTATTTTTTAATATTTCAAAATTTGAAAATTGTTCATAAATAATATTTAAAAATTGAAATGTTGGTTTATAAAATAAATATGTTTTATTATTTATAAATAAATTACCATTTACATTCAAACATTCCAATAATTTATCATATAATAATATTTTAAATGGTAATGATGCTATTTCATTATAACAAGATTTCGTAGAATATAAATTTATTATATCTATAAATATATTATCCGTTTTTCCTATAAATTCCTTAATATTATTAAAATTATTGAAATTATCACAATTAATTATTATATAATCTTTTTTTAAATTTTCACTATTATCTATTATGATTTTATCATATTTTATTTTTTCACCATAAGTTATTAATAAAAATACAGTTCTTACTTTACAATTATTTATTTTTTCCAATATATTTTCTAATTCAAAATATAAATGTAATTCATTATTATATATTTCCCAAGGACCTATAACTTGAACTATTACTACATCCGATTTTTTTGGTAATTTTTCAATTATATTTAAATAAAAATAGTAAAATGCAGAATTTATACCAAATCTATAATATTTTCCAACTGGATAAAATATATAATCATTTATATATGTATTATTATTTTTTATTGTTAATATTTCATTATAATTAGATATATATGGTATTGTATAATTTGGAACATTCGGACGATAAAATAAAGAATATAAATTACAAGTTAAAAATTGATATTCATCACATAATATCTGTAATAATATATCACTATTTGATATTTCAAAATATTTTTTATTAATATCTCTATTAAATAATTCCTTTATATTTTTAATATTATCGGTCAATTTTAATTCATTGTATATCATTAATTTTTATTATATAATAATATTATATTTAAGAGCTAGTTTAATAATAATTATTATTATTTAAAAATGAATAAGGTTTGTGTTATTTTATATGCTGCACTTGGTAATCAATTATTTATGTTATTTACCGCAATTTCAAAAGCAATTGATGAAAATAAAAATTTTACTATTTATCCTATTCCTAATAATCCCTTCAAATTCTATTTTACAAATTTCCTTAAATCAATGGTTTTTAAAATTGAAGATAATTTAAATAATGTTCAAAATAAACCAGGTTATGAAGAAAAAGAATTTCATTATTTACCTATTCCAAGAGATGCCGAAGTTATTAAAGGTTATTTTCAATCTCCCAAATATTTCCATCATAATAAACAAAAAATTATTGATATTCTTCAAATTGATAAATTTTTAGATGAATATCAACTTGGATATAAAGCAATTGCTATTCATTTAAGATTTGGTGATGGTTCATATAATCAATCTAATCATTGTTTATTAAAACCATCATATTTTATTAATGCAATTAATAAATTAATTGATATTATACCAAATATTGAAAATTATAAATTTTTAATTTTTGCGGAAAGTAATGATGATTTATTAGTTAATGATTATATTGAGGAATTTAAAAATAAAATTAGTTTAAAATTAGATTATCAAAAATTTTATGAATTAAAACCTAATCTTAAAGATTATGAAGATTTATTATATATGAGTGGTTGTAATCATTTTATTATCGCCAATTCCACTTTTTCGTGGTTTAGTGCCTATTTAAGTAAATTTGAAGATAAAATTGTTATTTATCCTAATGATTGGTTTGGACCTAATAATATTCATAAATCTACCAATGATTTATTTTTTGATAAATGGATTAAAGTTTATTCATAAAAAAATGATTTATTTTTATTAATAATTATTTATAAATAGTTATGACTACTTTAGAAGATACTTTTAATAATTATGATGGTAATTCTATTTTAATTTCTAATGATTGTCAGGGACCTAATAAAATTGCCAAATATACTATCCTTAATTATGATAGTGATTTTTATAAATATGAAAGTTATAATCGCAAAATTAGAAGAAATATAATTGATAATCTTCAAATTAAACATTATATTAAAATTGGTGAAACTTGTCCAATATGTTATGATGAAATTAATACTCGTAAAAATGCATTTTTAACTGATTGTGGTCATTCATTTCATTTTCATTGTATTATTCAATATGATTATAAAAATAGTTTTGATAAAGATGGTATTTCCTGTCCAATTTGCAGACAAGATATGGGAATTTATGATAATATTAAAGATAAATATTTGAAATATAATATAAATAATTCATTTGATAATCTTGAAGATTTTGAAATGAATATAAAAAATAAATTACCTAAAGTATGTTTCGATTTTCACAGATTAAAATTTAAAAATCATTTTCAAAGAATGGATTATTTTAATTGTTATTATTGTCAATTATAAATTCATATTTAATATGATTTTTATTTTTTGATTTACACAAAGCTAAATATAAAGATTTATTTATTATTATTTTTGTTTTTTTATTTATTTCTTTCAAATTATAATTATCCTTAAATAAATTTAATCTTTCTATTAAAGCATTCAAACTTTTATTAGATGCATAAAAATTAAATATTTTAAATATTCCATATTTCCAATATAATATACTAGTATTTAAATTACTAATCATAATTTCATCTTTGATTTTAAAATTATTATTTATTGTCATATATAAATTTAAATGAAGGTCTTGTAATATTGATGTCATATTAAATAATCCATCGATTATTCTCATATCCCATTTTTCTAATATTGGAACTACTGATGTTCTTATTTTACCTCTTTGACACCAATCAGGAGTAGAATTTTTTAAATATGGTAAATTATGATTATATGCATAATTATAAATTTCTTTTTTTGAAATTTCAATAATAGGTCTATAAAAATTAATATTATCTATTATCATTGACATTTCAATTCCATTCAAATTATCATATTTATTTTTATAAGCTATATTTGTTAATATATTTTCTAAACAATCGTCTTTATTATGTCCTAATATTACTATTGGTATTCCTACACCTCCTTCTAATTCATATGCTTTTCTATATGAATTAAAACGAACTCTTTTTGTATAATTTTCATAAACTTCTCGCATATCATTATTTATTGCCTGTTGTCTCTGAATTTCTCTTATAGTTCTTATATATAAATGAATTTTTAATTTACTACAAAACCATATAAGAAAATCACATTCATATTCAGTTTCTGTTCTATTATTATAATTAATATGAACTGCAATAATTTTTTTATTTCCATATAATTTAACCATTGCATATAAACAAGAAATTGAATCAACACCACCTGAAAGACTAACAATTATTGGATTATTATTATTATTTTTAATTTTAGAATAATTACCTAAATAATTATTTGTTTCATTTAAAATCTCTTCATCTGGATTAAAATCTAATATTTCTCTATTAAAATCATAATAATTATAATAATCTTTTGAACAATCATAAAATTCCAATTCTTCTTTAAAATTTGCTCTATTATAAGTTGCTTTTAGAAAAGATTTTGAACCTCTTTTCCAAGCTTCTATCATTGCATATAATAAATATTGACGTTCATTTGTATGTCTTAAAACTAAAATAAAAAACATCCATTCATCATAAGTATAATTATCTAAATTTGCAAGTTCTTTATTTACTAATTCTAATGCCTTTCTATTAAAATAAGTTATAATATGTTTAGCTTCTTCTTTACGATAATAATGACGTGTTAATTGGTCATAAATTAAAACTCCATAAATAGATTTATAATCATTTTTATAATAATCAATTAAATATCCATAATTTTTAGATAAATAATTATCAAATTCGTTATTTTGATTAAACCAATATTGGGAATTTTTAAACCAGTCCTGATAGAATTGTTCCATTTTTTAGACAATACTAAATATAAAAATAATATTTATATATATTTATTATTATTGATTTTCAAAATTTTATAAAAGATAATTACAAATTTTAAATGCTAAATCAAATGATATTCTTTTTCTTGCTATTGAATTACTTTCACGATAATTTGTTAAAAATAATGAATTATATTTTATTCTATTTATTTCTAAAAATTCATTAAATTTTTCTATTAATTCCTTTTGTTTTTCTAAACTTATTTTTGGTATTATTACCAATGATGCATAACTTCTTGCTGTTAAATTATCACTATTATCTATATAAATTTCTTCATCTTTTACTAATTTTAATTTGATTTGATTTTTTATATTATCATCTATTGATTTTAATAATATATTTGTTATACAATCATTATATTTAGTATTTTTAGTTGCTCTTTCAATTATATAATTTTTATTTATTGGTAATTTATATATTTCACCACCTATTATATAATTATTTTCACTATTTAAATTAAATTCTATTTTTTTATTTTCAGGATAAATATTACAATTTATTTTATTTAATTCATCTTTTATTTTTAATTTAAATTGAATACTACAAACTGAATAAGATGTATCTTTAAATACTTTTTCCTCAAAAATATTTATTATTTGAATATTATATTTTTCTAAAAATTGTTTTCTTAATTCTATATCATTTTTTCTAATTGATGATATAAAATTTAATGGTATTATTATTATTCCACCAATACAATTATTTTTTATTATTGATATTATAAAACATTTATATAAATCATTTGTATTATATTTATCATATAATAATTTATCTTCATTTTTATTTCTAGCTAAATAAGGTGGATTTGTTATTATAAATTTATCATTATAATCTGGTGGATTATTTAATGTATCTTGTTTTATTATTTTATTATTATTTGTATCTATATCATATAATTCTATTTTATAATTTTCAGGATTTTTTATAAATTTTATTAAATCACAATTACCTGCAAATGGTTCTATTATTTTTTTTACTTCTATTGGAATATACATATTTTGAAATATATATTCATAATTAGTAGTATAAAATTGACCTAATTTTGATTTTTTAGACATTAAAATAATTATTATATTATAATCATAAATAAAAATAAATCAATTTTTAAATTCTTCATCTATTAATCCAAATTTAATACATTCTCTAATATTCCAATTAATATCTTTTTTTAGTATTTCTTTAATTTCCTTTTTATCTATTTTTGTTTTTTTTAAATAAATATTAGTAATATGTCTCATTATTTTTTTTAAATTTGATATTTCTTCCTCTATACTTGTCATTTTTCCCCAATAACCACATCTCAATTCGTGAATTAACATATATGAATTTTTTGTCATATATCTCTTTTCTCCCATTATTGATATTAAAGTTCCTGCTGATGCTACATATCCATCGACTACTGTATATAAAGGAATTGTTAATGATGCTATACAATCAATAATTGATAATGCAGAATAAATAGTCCCTCCATCTGTTGTTAAATGAAGATAAATTGGTTGATTATCTATTCCTAATGATGCCGATACAGTTTTTATTTTTGTTTGAACATTTCTAATTTCCTTATTTAATTCAAAAGCTGTATCTGGAGTAATATCATTATTGAAATATATATGATTAAAATTTGAATAAATATAATTATTTGGACTTTTATTTATAATAATTGGTATTTTACTAATTGAACTATCTGAACTTTCATCACTATCACTATCATTATTAACTGCTTCTCTTTTTCTTTTGCAGTTTTTCCATTTTAGTTTCATAATTTTATTTTTAATATATAAACATATGTTTATATATTTATTTTTTTAACTTTTTTTATTTTTTTATAATTATTATTTTAGAAAAATGAATGGTAATACTGGTCAATCAATTGATAGTATGTTAGGTATAATTAATAATGCATCTCAAACTGCAACTCTTCTTGAATCACAAAGAAATGCAGTTGATACTATTCGAGCTACTCAAGAACGAAATTTAAATGCTCTTATGCAAAGTTTAGCCTCTGAAAATCAACGAAACGAACATTTATCACAAATGAATAATGCTTTTGCTAATCAAAATTTAAATTCAGTTAATACTGGTTTAAAAGATTTAATTAATACTACTTATAATAATCAATTAGCAGCTACAGAACGAATTGGTGCAACTACTCTTGGGGCTGTTGATAGAGTTGGATCAACTTTATCTCATTCTTTAGAAAGAATTGGTGCTGATAATATAAATGCCACCGATAGAAATGGAGCTACTAATTTATTAACTACTGAACGAATTGGAAATAATATGAATTCTCTTTTAAATCAAACTAATAATATTTTAAATTCTGCTATTAAAGAAGCCGGAATAACTACTGAAAGAAATTTTGGTGAATCTAGACTTTTCAATTCTACTCAAAATCAAAATCTTGAACGTCGTATCGGTGATTATTATCTTCAAGCTGAACGTAATTTTAATGGAATTAATAATGATTTATTAAGAGTTGAAAATAGTTTAGGAAGACTTGCTGATAATCATCATAATGCAAATATGATTGAATTACTTAAAGTTCATTCTGCTTTAGATAAAAGTATTGATAGAAGTGAAATGAATTTAAGCAAACAAGCTTCCGATAATTATGCCAATATTCAAATTGAGGCAGCCAAAAATCGTTTAGGTTTAGAACAAAAACTCGCCGAAGTTGGTAATGATATTAAATTATCTATCATTAAAGATAATAATGAAACTCGTAATTTAATTAATTCATATAATAATGATAATATTCGTAATGATTTACAAGCAGAAAAAATAATACACGCGATGCATCATCACGGACACCACCATCACGGACACCACCATCACGATGACCACCATGACGACGACTATCACAGACATCACCATCGCCATTATTATCCACCTTTTTTTCCCTATCCCGTTTTTCGAGATGAAGGAAGAGGTGGAGGAAGAGGTGATGGTGGTGGGAGGGGTGATTAATTGTTATACTTGTAATAATTATTCTAAACCACAAACAATTTTTCAAAATTTCTTCAATTCTAATATTATAACTTCAAATAATATTAATGATTTTTATATAACTTCTAATATTGTTAATGAAAATCAATGTAGCAATTTTTATAATTCTTATTATATAACCTCAAATGAAACAGAAATTACAAATTATATAACTTCTAATATTACAAATGAAACTCAAATTAATAATTATTATATAACTTCAAATATTACAAATGATAATCAATCCAGTAATTTTTATAATTCTTATTATATAACTTCAAATATTACAAATGAAACTCAAATTAATAATTATTATATAACTTCTAATATTATTTATAATTATTACAATAATTCAAATTTAAATTCATCTAATTTAATTACTATAAATCCTGATAATAATGATAGTGATACAGATAGCGATTTAGATAGTAATCCTAATAGTTCTAATAATAGTTCAAATAATAATAGTTCTAATAATAATTATAGTTCTAATAATAATTCTAATAATAGTTCTAATAATAGTTCAAATAATAATAGTTCAAATAATAATAGTTCTAATAATAATAGTTCAAATAATAATAGTTCAAACAATAATAGTTCAAACAATAATAGTTCAAATAATAATAGTTCAAATAATAATAGTTCAAACAATAATAGTTCAAATAATAATAGTTCAAATAATAATAGTTCAAACAATAATAGTTCAAATAATAATAATCCTAATAATAATTAGAATAAAAATGGATAAAAAATTAATGCAAGAAACTACAAATAAAATGTTTGGTGTTATTGCCAATCTTTCAACTTGTTCAGCAAAAAAATGTGGTGATGCGCGTAAAAAAATGATGGAAAATAAAAAAGTATATCAACAATATTTAATAGCTAATTCAGAAATTGATATCAAAAAAAAACAAAAATTATTAAATGATATTTATAAAAATAAATTAGTTTATGATTATAATAATTGTATTTTTAATAATTGTAAAAATATGTATAAAGATTTAGTTAATGTATTTAAAACTTTTATTAAAATTGCTCCATTTCCTGCAAAAAATAAAAGTGAAATTAATGATTATTTAATTAAAATTGAAAAAATACTTAAAATTAAAAATATTTCTAATGCAGAAATAAATGAAATTCTTAAATATTTTATTATTATTCAAGGTTTAATTAAATCTTAATTATTTTATAATAGTAAATCCTGAATTACTTATTATTGATACATCTATTTCCCAATTAATTTTATTTCTTTCTTTCCATATTTCATATGCTTCTTTTATATGATTTTTTAATTCCTCTTCTGTAAATCCTCTAACCTTCATTAAATGTTCATTTATTTTTTTTATATCTTTAAATATTCTTGAATGACCATAATGGGTCGTTTGATGACATAAACGACATAATGCTATTATTCTTATCAATTTCTGTGTTTTACTTTCATTATCATATATCCATCTCTCGTGTGCCTCTAAATATTTTCCTCTTTTACATCCACAACATTCACAACGATTTCCTGTGCGTTCATAAATATGATGTCGAATTAAATTCCAATCACTTTCAGTAAATAAACTTCTTACATTTTTAAAATAACTAGTTTTTGGTATCATATCTATATATAAATTATTACCACCATAATCTCTATCCTCACCTTTTATTTCTATTTCTTTATTAATCTCAAATAACTTACATAATTCATTATTTTCATCTTCACAATACCAACATTTCTTTTTTTTATCCCATAATGCACCATATTCCTTTGCTGTTTTTTTGGATGAATAAGGAATATTCAAATATATTACCATTATTATTATAATGAAAAATATATCTTTATATAATCGTGAATATTTCCTCTACACGAATAACATTTATCATTTGTATATCTATTTCTAGTTGATATTACACATTTATTACATAAAGTATGACCACAAGGATTTAAACAAATATCAACTTCATTTTCAAAACAAATTGGACACATTTTTTTATTATCAAATTGAGGTTTTGTTATTTTATTTATGATATATATAAATAATGTTCTGAATTCTATTATTTTTTTTTCAATTAAATCAATTGTATTTTCAAATTCCAATAATTTAACGGTATAATTTTGAACTACCCATTTATCATAATTATCCTTTATTTTTTTATTATAATTAATAAAAATTTCATTTAATTCGTTAAAATTATTTTGAATATCATAATCATTTAAAATATTCATTGTATTTAAATGATTATTTTGTAAATTTGAAATATAATTATCAAAATATATTTTATGTGCCTGTAAATCTTCTATCTTTTTTTTATATTCATCTAAATTTTTATTTAAAATCTCAAAATCTTCCAATATTCCTTGAGCATCATTTGATGTTATTTTTGATAATACTAAATTATATTCATTATCATCCAATTTAAATTCACTATAATTCATATTCAAAATAAAAAATGATTATTATATTTATAATTATTATTATTATTAAATGGTTTTTATTGGTGCTCATATTTCACGTGATAAAACTTTAATTGATACTTTGGAAGTTATCAAAAATGCCGGTGGTAATTCTTTACAAATCTTTGCTTCTAATCCTAGAAGCACTAAAATTTCACCCTTAAATCAAAAATTTTTCGGTGAAAATCCTGGTGATATAAAGAATTTCCTTAAATTAAATAATTTTAAATTGGTTATTCACAATCCTTATACGATTAATTTAGCAACTCCTTTTATGATTAATAAAAGAACAATGGAAATTAAAGATTGTTATTGGATTAAATTAATTTTACACGAATTAGAAATAGCTCATTTAATTGGTGCTATTGGTTGTGTTGTTCATTGTGGTAAATATACTAATCAAATGCCTATTGATGGTATTAAAAATATGAAATTATCATTAGATTATGTAATTAATGAAATTGAGAAAAATAAATGGAATTCTAAAATTATTTTAGAAACTTCGACTGGACAAGGAACTGAATTATTATCATTATATCAGGATTTTCTGGATTTCTATAATTCTTTTAATGATAAACAAAAAGAATTTATTAAAATTTGTATTGATACTTGTCATGTATGGGCTGGAGGATTTGAATTAAAAGAAATATTTGAATTAACCAAAAAAAATAAAAATATTAAAGATATTCAAGTTATTCATATTAATAATAGCAAAAATCCTAAAAAAAGTCATTTAGATAGACACGATATTATTACTAATGGTTATATTAAATTAGATGATATATTAGATTTCTTAGATAATTTTAAAAAAGTTAATAAAGAAATTATATTAATTTTAGAAACTCCTAATGAACCTGAATTAAAAAAAGAATTTAATTTAATTAAATAAGAATAGAATGAAAGCAAAAACTGCAGATTGTATTAGAAAAGCAATTAATATAAGTAGTCAAAAAGATTTTTTTAAATTTGATAAATCTAGTTTTAATCCAACTAAAATTAAAGAAGCTTTACCTATTACATCTCCTAAATTAATGGAATTAATTAAAAATATTAATGAACTTGATAAAAATGATTTTGAAAAATATGGAACTTATTTTAAACATATCATTTATAGTGATGTTAAAACATCTATTGCTGGTATTAAATTAGTTGCTTCTGCTTTAACTACATTTGGTATGACCAATATTTATAATAATTCACTTACTATTAAAATTCCAGAGGCAAATAATAATTTTGCTTTATTATCTAGTTTGCCTGTTTATGATAAACCTGCATTTCCTATTAAATTAACTAAAGAAATTATTAAAATTTTTAATTCTAGACCTGATAATATTTATGGTGAAAAAGTTAGATTTCTTTTAATTGATTCAGGTTATAAAGAAGGTATTGATGTTTATGATGTTAAATATATACATATTGTTGATGATTTAATTTCTAAATCTGATGAAACTCAAGTAATTGGACGTGGAACCAGATTTTGTGGTCAAAAAGGATTAACATTTAATCCTGAATTAGGATGGCCTCTTCACGTCTTTAAATATAAATTGATTATTAATGAGGATAAATATGGAACAAAAGATGCATTTGATTTATTTATTAAAGAAAGTGGTATTGATATTAATAAATTAAATTTTTCGGCTGATTTAGAAAATATATGTAGATTTGGTGCAATAGATTATGAAATTAATAAGGCAATTCACGAATTTGGATTTGAAAAAGAAGATGATTTGAAAGATAAAGAAATTTTTAATTATTATGAAAAATTTAAAGATTTTAAATTAATTGACCCTTATTTATCTTTAGAGAAAAATAATAATAATGATTTTAAATTATTAAAAAAAGCTTATTTAAATTTTGGTGGTAATATTCAAAAAAAAATAAAAAAGAAAACTAGAAGATTTATTAATATTAAAAAAATTAAACCATTAAATTTGAATTATAAAATGGATTTTTTATCTATGAGATTATATATTCGCAAAAAATTTAATTATCTTAAATGGACCAATATTGAATTGAAAAATGATTGTATTTATAATAATAATGAAAAAGATAAAAATAGAATTATTACTCTTGGTAATACTCAAGAATTTGTAAGCAATTTTTTTACTTCTTCAAGTTTATTTAAAGGTATTTTATTTTGGCATTCCGTTGGAACTGGTAAAACTTGTTCTGCTATTGCTACTGCTTCTAATTCATTTGAAAAAGATAATTATACTATTTTATGGATTACTAGACATACTCTAAAATCTCAAATTTGGAAAAATATTTTTGAATCTACTTGTTCTCATATAATTAAAGAAAAATTAGAAAAAGGTAATTTTATTCCTGAAGACCCTGATGGTTTAAGTTCCAAACTTAAATATTTAGATAATAAATGGATTGAACCTATTAGTTATAAACAATTCACTAATCTTATTAGTAAGAAAAATGATTATTATTCTCAAATGGTTAAAAGAAATGGTATTGAAGACCCATTCAAAAAAACTTTAATTATTATTGATGAAGCACATAAATTATATGCTGAAGATACACCTCCACAAGAAAGACCAGATATTAATGCTCTTAAAAATGCCATTTATAATTCTTATAAAATTTCAGGAAAAGATAGTTGTAAATTAATTTTAATGACTGCTACACCTTATACAACAGACCCTATGCAATTATTTAAACTTTTAAATCTTTTAAGAGAAGATGATTATTTTCCTGAAAATTTTGATGATTTTAAAAATGAATATTTAGATTTAGATACTTATAAATTTATTAAAAATAAAGAGTTTTTAGATAAAATTACAGGTTATATTTCATATCTTAACAGAGAAAAAGATGTTAGACAATTTGCATATCCTGTTATTTATATTAAAGAAGTTGAAGCTAATATTAAAGATAACAATAATAATCTTAATTATAATCTTGATATAATTAATAATTATATGACTGATATTGAAGATTATTTAAATAATAATACAGATATAAATAAATCAAAAGAAATAATTAAAAATTTTAAAAATTTGACCAAAAAAAATAAAAAAACTGATGAATTAATATCTCCTGAAGAAGCCATTGATTTATGTTTATATAAAAATAAGAAAAAACCAGATATTGAAGTTCAAGATGAAACTTTAATTAAATTTAATACTTTAATTACTAAATTCAATGATATAATTAAATATAAAGAAAAGAATTTAAAGAAATCATTAAGAATGAGATAAAAAATGTATTATTTATTTTTATTAAATTATTAAAAAATGATTTTTTATTAATTTAATTTTTGATTAATTAATGGCAAATTTAATTTTAGGAAATGTAATTATTGCTATGAATGAAATTATTAATTATAATATTCCTATTACAGTTATTACAATTCAAAATTTTCAACCTAATCAAGATTTTAAAAATTTGGTTGATGGTATTTTTCAAAATTTTAATTGTGAATTAATTGAATTTGAAGATAGATTTAATGGATATTCTATTCTTAAAATTAATAATTATTTCATTCTCATTCAATATAATTGGAATTTAACAGGTTCTTATAATTTAACATTCAGAAAATTTGAAATATTAAATGATATTTATGATTTAATTATGCCAATTATACCATATATTATTAAAACTCCTCATTTTGAACAAGAATTACTTGGACCAATTGAAGATTTTTAAATTTTTATTTATATTTATTAGATATATTATGGATGAATTTGAATTTGATAATAGATTATTTTATAAATTCAATAGTTATAATTCCACTTATTTTTTAGGATATCCTTATAAAAATTTATGGTTAAGTATTGAAACTGAATTTAAACCCAATGAAATTAGAAAAGTTGCATTTTTTTATGATTTATATTTTCCAAATAAATTAAAAAAAAATAAAATTGATATATTTGATAAAAATTTAACAAAACTTGAAAAACAATTATATGATTATTTTAATCCATATTTTAATAATTATAGGTCTAATGAATTATATAAATTTTATTATTGTTATAATCACACTTTTACTACTGATGTTTATGAAAAATTAATTGATGCATTAGCAAATAAAGAATATAAATCATTATATAAAAATTTATCTACAAAAAATATAATTGAAATTTATAAATATTTATTAATTTTTTATCCAAATATATTTGGTAAAATTGGTGATTTATTTTATGATTTTTGGAAAACAAAAGTTTTTTTTCCTTATTTTACTCATTGGCAAAGTCCAGAAAAAAATTATGATTTTGCAGGTATAAAAGATTTTATTTATGGTGATAGTGATAAATTATCAAAAATACAACGACAAAATTTATATTTTTATTTTCTTGATAATATCGATAAAATTAAAGAAATTTATTTAATTTTAAATGGTTTAAAATTAAATGATACATTTTCTGAAAAAGTTTTTCAACGTATTTTAAATAATTCTTGTAAGCATTCTAATTTTTGGTATGATATTAGTTCTGAAGATTTCGAAAGTTTAATCAAATTATATGAATTATTTTATAGTTCAACTATGGAAAAATTACCAAAAGGTAATATTAAAAAAGAACGTCGTGAAAAAGCACAAATATTTTTTTGTAAAAATAAATTGGAAGTTGAACAATGTATTGAATTTTTAAAAGATATTAAAAATTATAATAAATTATTTGACAGTTTTAAAAATAAACATAATGATATTACTGATCTTAATTTTTTGTATAATGTAGCTCTTTATTATAACACAATGTTTCCATATGATAATATGGAAACATTTTTAATAAATATTAATGTAAATTTTGATAATATCAAAAAATTTTTTGATGACCCAAATAACAAAAATAAATTTATGGATAATATCGAAGAAATTAAAAAAATTAAATTTTCTAAAGAATTTTTAGATGAGTTTGATAAAATTAATAAAGATAAAAAACATATTGATACACATTTATTAACTGATGATATTTTAAATTATATTTTAAATGCATATGATATATTTTTTAGAAATGAAATTAAATCTTCAGATTTAATTGATAAAAATGCTAAATTAGAGTTTTTAAGAAAAAAATTAAATAATGTTATTAAATTATATTATATTTGCACCAATAAAAAAGAAGAATTTGATAAAGATAAAATTTTTACAAAACAAGTTTATTATGAATTTATGATTAATTCTTGCACATATGGTAAAGATGGATGGGCTATTATTGATAAAGATGAACTTAAACATATTGTTTTTTGTTATGATACACTGAAAATAGATAAAAATAAGTTAAATTTATCTTCATTATTACAAGAGGAACAATATAATTATTTTATTAATAATAAAGATAAATTATATTCATTAATTTTTGAAATTGAAAAAATGTATAAAATTGATTTTAATCATATTGAAACTATGTATACTATAGAAACTATAAATACTAATAGATATTTTACTTTTAGTACATATAATTTAAATACAAAAGATTTAAACATACTTAATGAATTTATTGATTTAGTAAAATATCTTTATGAAGATAATAAAATTGATATTATTGTGGAAAAAAAAACAAATAATGCTAATCCTGCTAAACCTATAGATTATATTGATTATAAAATCAAGCAAGAGAATTATAAAGCTATTAAAGATTTATTTGAAGATAAAAAAATAAAAAATAAGTTAAAAGATGTTAATAAAATTGTTTATAAAAATTTCTTAAATTATCCTAAAAAATTTAATTATAGTATTCCTCAAGATACTTTAATTTACATTGCCAATAAATATAATAAAATGTTTCCTAATGAATTAGATAGTAATTATTTAATTAAAAAACATAAATATTTATTCTTTTTTGAAAAAACTAAACCATATCCTTTATTAGAATATTTAATTAAATTCTTCTCTAAAAATACATTAAAATTAAAACAACTTTATGAAACATTAAATAATATTCAAGCTAATTCTCAAAAACAAAAACAATCTAAACAACAAGCACAAGCTCAAGCTCAACCTCAAGCACAAGGACAAACTGTAAAAGATTTTACAGATAAAATGAAAGCTATTCACGATGATAAAACTCAAATTACTCAAATTGTAACTAATTTAAGAATTATTTTAGATTTTATGGAACAAGAAAGAATTAAAGTTATAAATAATATTCAAAGTAATACAAATGGTATTACAACTAATAGATTTTATGGTAATAATATTTTAGGTCAATTACAACAAATGAATTTTAATACAAATAAAACAAATTTAACAGATCAACAAATTATTTCACATATTTATGATATGTATGTTGATCAAGCATCACCGGTTAATATAATAAAAGCAAATGCAATTGATTCTAAATATTTAAAAGTTATTTTAGATTTATTTGAAGCATTAAAAAATAACAATAATTTTGATGCAAAAAAATTTTTAAATAGATTTTCTAAAATTAGAATAAATACTCAAAATAATACAATAGATAATAAAGAAAAAGCTTTATATACTACTATTGCTACAATATTTAAAAGTTTGAATTTATTCTATCCAAATTTAACTGCACTATTTTCTTTTGAAATATCTAATATAAGTCAAATTAATAATAGAAGTAATATTGGTAAATTAATTGTATTTTCACCAGCTTTAATTGAGAATATTAGTGATGCAGATTTTCAAAATGAACTTTTGAAATTTGTTGATTTTTTTAAATATGTATTTTTTATGTTTTTCTTTGATTTTAGAATTAGTATTGCTAAAAAAGCAGGAAAAACAAGTAATATTAGAAAAGTTATTTTAGACGGTTTATTAATAAAATAATTTTTATATAAATATTAAAGACTTAAATAATAAAATCAATTATATAAGATAATAATAATGGATACTAACCAAATATATATTGAAAATATAGGTGTTGGACTAATTAATATTAGTAATTTATCCAAATTAGATTTGAAACTTAATGAATATTTAGTTGTTGGACAAAGAAATAATATTACATCTCAAAGCACTCTTGATACTGAATATAATATGATTGTTAATAATAATGGTGTAGGTATTAATGCAACTAGACGTGAATTAAGAGATACAAATGCTGGTCTTTTAGTTAATAATAATATTATTTGTAAAGGAACTGTAAGTGCTAAAAATTTTGAATTTGAAAATTTTACTCTTAATAGTAATATAACTAATGAGAATTTAAGTAATTTAATTAAATCCGTTAATTCCAATCTTTTGTTTTATACAGGATATCCTAATAATTATAATAAAGTTATTTATACACCTTCTTATTTATCAATTGGTAATTATGGCTCCACTTTTTCTAATTTTCATCCATTAAAAATTAGTGATAGTCCCAACGGATTTTCTAGTAATATTCAATTTGCTATTTATAATAATATTAATAATGAATTTGAACCTTCTAGATTTTCATTTGGTATGTTGGGTTTTAATCAATATACTCCTGCTAATATTTCTACTACTTATGGTATGCCACTTGAATTTCATATTTCTAAACAATCATATCAATTAAATGAATTATATTCAAATGGATTAGGATTACCTGTATATAAGAATTCTTGTAATTATCCTGAAATGTCTATTGATATGAATAGAACTGTTAATATAAATAAAAATGTTTGTGATTTATTATTAAATTCTAATAGTAAATTTATTAAACCACAATTATATGTGAATGGTGTTTTTTATGCCAGTAATATATATACATATGATTATTTTTTAAATAGTAATTTACATCTTGATAATATTTATGTTAGAAAAAATGGTTTAACAATTGATGCTAATCAAATCAGAGGTGGTGAATTTACTAAAGCAGAATTTACATTTAATTCTAATGTAAATATTGGTAAAGAAACCAGTAATTTTATTTTAACTGTTCATAATTCAGCTATTATTAAAAATACTTTAACAACTGATAATTTAACTACTTGTAAAACTACAATTAATGGTGAAGCAACTTTTAATAAAACTTCATATTTTAATAATAATGCTATTTTTAATGATGAAATTTCTGTTAATAGAAGTTTAAATATTTCCAATGATTTATTTATTAATGGTTATAGAGTTAATACTTCAAATTTGGAATATGCTAAAAATGGTTTAAATTTTGATTTTGGTTCTAATTTAAATATTTCTGGAAGATTTGGAACAGGTATATATTCTACAGATAATTATGACCATCAGTTTAATATCATAAAAAGAAAACAAGAACGATTTGAAATTTATATGAATGATTTATCAGGAATTACAACAGATAGCAGTAAAGTTTATATAGGTCATTCAAGTTTAAATAATCTTAATGGAAATATTGATAATAGTTTAATTTTTTTAACTCAAAAAAATATTCGATGGCATAATATTTATTTTTATCCAGGAAAAGATAAAGATGGTTGTCACGGTTTTAAAACACTTACACCTACATTAGCAATTATGGAAAATAATCGTATTGGTATAAATACCAATATGCCAAATAGAACACTTGATATTATTGGAGATTTAACTACTACTGATTATTATATTAAACAAAATAATACGGAATATAAAATTAATCCTATTTATTTTATTAATAATTCTTCTATTCTTAAGGTAAATAATCTTAATATTAATTTTAATGATAATGATATTTATCCAAATCTTAAAACTGTAAATTTAACAGGTGGTATTAATTCTTATAATGGTTATTTTCAGGGAGATTTTAAATTATCAACTTTTCTTGATTATCCAGATTTTAATATTTCATCTATTAATAATAATATTGGTATTGGTATTATTCAAACTAATAATAATTATCCTATACCCCTTCAAATTCGTAATACTAATACTAATATTAATAATAATTCAATTATTAGATTATATCGTGGTGTTAGAGGTGGTGGTTTTAATAATGATGCTTTATATACTGGAATAGATTTTTGTGATTATGATATGCCAATTCCAATATTAAATAGAAATAATTATAAATGGTTTATTTATAAAAATCATAAAGCTAAAGATAATATTGCTGGTGTTCTTCAAATTGGTTATACTGATAATACAGTTAATCCAACACATAGTTGTATGAATTTTTATTATAATGATGTAAATAAAAAATATTTTATTGATATTAATAATCCTCAAGTTAATTATGATTATGATAAAAATACTACAGTTTCAATTAAAGGAAATGTAGATATTCAAGGTAATCTTAATTTAATTGGTGAAAATTCAACTTATAAGATTAATGGAATTATTGTTGGAAGTTTTTCTAATCCAGCAATAATGCAAGAAATTCCCAGAACTCATAATAATATATATACAGATAAATTAAACGATATTAGTTTAATTTCTAATAAAACTGGTATTTTAGTTAATAAATCCACTGTTTTTGGTTTTTATAAAGATGATTGGATTTTTACTAAAATTAATAATGCTGAAATTGATATTAATAATTCTCCTGTTTTTATTTATAATAATAAAGATTATGTAAATGAAACTATTCCTCCTGTTATTACCAAATTTTATAATAAATCTTTTAAAAATTATACTGCTAGACCAGATATTGCTATTATCGAATTAGGAGTTTTAGCAGATGATAGTGATTATGGAACTATTAAAAATAAAGTTCAATTAGCTGTAAAAGGTTATGAAGATAAAACAATTTTTGATATTAGTGCAAATGATAAAAAACCATATATTACTTGTATAAATTATGGTGAAAAAAATCAAATTAATATTGGTAATAAAACTTTTTATACTGCAACTACTATTGAAAATGTAGATACTGCAGTTAATATTAATGATGATTTTGATTATTTATTAAAATTAACTAATAATTCTAAAGCTGTTAAGGTTGGTATAATTAATGATAGTAATAATTGGAATATTGCAATTAGTAATAAATTTGATTTATCTTATAATAATAATAGTTTAATTAATTGTTCTAGTAATGGTATTTTTAATTTAAATAATTATAGTTTTTCTAGTAATAATAGTTCTTATAATTTAAATGCCAGTTTAAATAAAAGTTGTGCAGAATTAACTAATTTCTATTATAATGATTATTCAACACCTATTACTTCTTTTGAAACTACAGGTTATATTAATAATTTCTTTAGTAATCTTAAACCTAATATTACAGATACTCATTTTGATAGTTATGATGATAATTTTGATACTAATATATCTAGATTAATTTATAAAATTGATGATAGTAATTTACCTACTGTTGATATTAATAATAATCCATTAATTAATTATAATATTAATAATTGTAATTTTACTTTTAATAATTTTAAATTAATTAATTTTAATTTTATTGCAAATAATATTATAAGTGATTTTAAATATTTAGAAAATGTTTCTATTGATGATAAATTAATTTCTATTATTCCTGTTCTTAAAAGTTATAATCCTAATGTATCTGCTTTTATTAAAACTAGTAATATTATTCCTATTAATTATAATATTGATGGTATTCGATTAGATTTAAATTATAAAATACCTAGAACTAAAGATGCCGATCAATTACAAATAAATAGTATTATTGAAAATTCTAATTTATATTCTAATTTTAATAATAATAGATATTCTAATCTTACTTTAAGAACTATTCTTAATGTTAAAAATAATAGTTCTGCTGATTATAGTATAAAAACAATTAATAGTCAATTTATAATTGCCAGTAATAATAGTAATTATTATTATAATACAACTAATAAAATTTATTATTTTGCTAATCCAGATATTACTTTTGATAGTATTAATTTTAATATTAATTATAATTATAATTATAGAAATGAAATAATAATTCCTAAAAATTTCTTCAATAATTATACTAATCAATTAGATATAGTTTCTGTTCAAAATACTAATGTTATTTTAAATAATAGTAATTCATATTTAACTACTTCTATTACTGGTAGTATTCCATTACCAATTGATGCTACAGGAACTGCTATTAGTAAAAATAAATTATCAACTCATATAATTCAAAAGATTTATCCTATTGAAATTAATAATATTAATGTTATGAATGCTGTTTTAACATTTACTAAAAATAATTATTTTGATATTTATTCATTTCCTAATGAAAAATTATTAATTCCATTACCAATTATGATTTCTAAATTTCAACCTCATTTAATTCTTAAAAATTATATTAATTCTAAATATTCAGCTCCACATAAATTTTATAGTTATAATAATAATTATGAAATTCATCTTGATAATAATAAATTACTTTCTTTAGATAGTAATGGTAATATTGATGCTAATGGTTCTTTAAATATCAAAAATATTTATTTTACAGGTGATATTATCAGTAAATCTGGTGGTAATACTTTAACTTCTGTTTATAATAATCTAACACAAAGTAATTTTAATATTCAAAAACATAATATTTCTTTAAATAGTTCTAATCTTTTCTTAAATCCATCTGTTTTTAGTAAAGGTGGTGTTATTATTAATAGAGGTGATATTTATTCTTCAAATAATCTTTTTGAAATCAATAATTATACTAATAATGATAATTTTATTACCTTAAAATCAATTACTAATTCTGGTTTTATCCATTATAGTGGAACAGATAGTGTTTATAGAATGGGAATGAGTAATGGTAATTTTGGTATTTGGAATACAAAAGACCCTACTATAGTTGCTTGTAAATATTTAGATAATTCTTTTACTAATTTTAATAATGTTATTAGTTTTAATTATAATCCCAATATTCAATATCCAACAATTAATTTAGATGGTAATATTGTTTCATCTAGTAATCTTGCTATTAATAATATAACTACTTATGTTACTAATAGTTTAAATTATAGATTACGAGTTTTTGGCAATGTTAAAGTTGATGGTGCTGTAATGTCTTCATCTGATATTAGAATTAAAACTAATATAAATAAAATTGATAATGCTTTAGATAAAATTTCTAAATTAAATGGTATTACTTATAATAAACTCGATAATTTAAATAGAGAAACTGGATTAATTGCTCAAGAAGTTAAAGAAATTTTACCAGAAGCAGTTTTTGAAGATGAAAATGGATTACTTAATATTGCTTATGGAAATTTAATGGGTTTGATTATTGAAGCAATTAAAGAATTAAAACTAATAATAAAATAGATATAAAGAAATGGAATTATTGGCTATGGTTGTGGTTATTATAATAATATTAACATTAATTTATTATTTTAATAAGAAGTTTGAATGTTTTTCTAATACTGATCCAATTGATAATATTCGTAATATTAAAAAGTATTATAAATTATTATTGGAAAATCGAGACAGTTCTAATAATATAAAAAAACAAATTGAAAAAGAAATTAAAATTATTGAAAATTTAATTGTTAATAATTATGATAAATATAAATTAAATAATATTTATCAAAATGAATTAGTTCCATTAATTGATAAACCTAATTTAAATGAATTTAATATTGTTATAGGTAAAATTGAATTTTTAGTTAATTATTCCTTTAATAGTGTTTATCACGATTTTTCTATAATTATAAATCAAATTCAAGAAGATTTTAGAAATCTTCTTCAACTTTATAATAGTGTTTATATTACTAGAACTGTTGATTTAATTTCTGTTAAAAGTCAAATAGATAATTTAACACAAACTATTTATAATTCATTATTAAAAATTACAACTCACGAAGATTTAAATTCATCCGGTATTATTTTAATTTTAAATACTACTTTGAAACGAGCTTATGAAATGGGTGATACTACACAAAGTAATAGTTTAATTTATACTTTTAATCAATATGTTAATAATATTAATAATAAACTTTTTTCTACTTTTAAACCTCAAGATAAACAATTTGAAGTTAAAGAAGTTGAAATGGAATTACCAGCAACTACATTTCAACCTACAACTACTATTTCACTTCATAAAGATAAAGAAGTAATTAAATTAATTCAAAATGATTTTAATAATATTTATAATTCATTTGATTTAATTAATACTATTTATAAAAATAATGGAAATAAAAAACAAATTAAAGAACTTAATAATATTATTTATAATGCTATTGATAATATTATTAATTATAATAAAAATGATACAGAATATAAAAATAAAATTACTAGTATTAAAATTATTATTATTACACCAATTTTAAAAAGAGAACTTAAAGAAAGTTATGAAAAAAATAATAATGAAGTTATAAAAACAAAAAATAAATTTTATGATGGTATAGTTGAAATTAAAAATATAATTATTAGTAATTATAGTAAAACACGTGATAATAATAATAGAAATGTTTGTTTAAAAGAAATTATTGAAGCTATTTTAAATAATCAATTTCCTATTAAAGTTAATAAACTTAATGGTTGTAATAATTCTATTTTTATTTCTGATAATGATTTAACTATTTATCCTCAAATGGCTATTTCTAAAAATAATGGTAAAAGTTGGGATTTTGCCACTGATTTAATGGATTATAAACAAACTGGAAATAAAACCGGTGATTATCTTTATACCTATAAATTAGCTACTACTAATGGACAAAAATGGTCTTTTATTAATTAGGCAATTTCATTGCTTTAACATCAACACCTAATGCTCTCATTAATGATGAATAAGTTTTTTTATTATAAATTCCTTTTCCATTTTCTATATCATTAATAATAGATGGTTGAATATTAAATTTCTTTGCCAAATCTGCTTGTGAAAGTCCTTTTGCTTGTCTTGCTGTTTGCATTGCAATCGATAAATCCTTACTATAAGTTTTTAATTTTTCAGGCATTTCGCCATCATCAATAATTACTTTTGGTTTAGGTGCATTTGATACAACCTTTTTTGGTTTTCTTAATACAACTTCATCCCAATCTTGATAAACAGCCATTTTCTTTTTTAATTCTTTTTTTATTATTTTTAAATCATTTTTTTTCTTATATTGAATTAAATCTTTTTAAATTTAATTGAATAAATAAAAAAAAATGAAAAGTATTTAAGCATTTGAACCAATTAAATAAATAAAAATGAGTGCTTCTAAAGTTAATCAGGTAGTCGATAAGTTCAAATCATCAATTGATACTACTAATGATTATTCAATTAAAGATTTAACTAAAATTCTTGAGGGAGTTTATAAAGAAGTTTATGGAAATAAAAAGAGAAATTCTGGTGGTGAGAAAAAACCACCTAGTGCCTATAATCTCTTCGTTAAAGGAGAAATTGAAAAAATTAAGGCGGAAGGTCTTCCAGATGTTGATCCAAAGGATTATATGCGTATTGCTGCACAACGATGGAAGGCATCTAAGGAAACTAAGGAATAAATTTTGATTTTTTTTTATTTATTTAAAAATAAATATTTAAATTAATAGACACTATATGGTTCTTCTTCATTTGAAAACTGATAATTTAGATAATTTAATATTAGCTAAATTTGATAGTATTTATGATAGAGCATATATTCAATTTTCGAATATAAATAATTTTATTTATTATGCTGGTCTTTCCAATAATTCCATTAAAATTTATAATCCTAATAATTCCAGAGATAATGCTCTTAATTATAGTAGTAATATTTTAAAAGTTGATTGTATTGATACTCAGATTATTAAAAATTATAATCAATCAGTTTTTCCCAATTATTATACATTATTAGATGAATATAGTTTTACTGAACCTAGTACAATTACATTATTCGATTTCTCTAAATGTTTTGATTTAGATTTTTCAAGTTATTGGATGTCTGCTAATGTTTATAGTCCTATTACTGGTTTTGCAAGAACTGATAATAATACATATAAATTTCAAGAAAGTTATGGTCATTGGATAAAAATAAAATTTCCTTATTCTATTATTCCCATTGGTTTTTCAGTTAATTCCATTTCTAATATAGAAGACCCCGTTTTTTTTGATGTTTATGTTTCTAATGATAATATTAATTGGATTAAAATTTTAGTTGTTAATAGTATTATCACCAGTGCCGAATTTTATTTTAGAAATAATACAACTTTTTATCTCTATATGACCATTGTTATTACAAGAATTAATATTAATTTAAATATTAATTCTTTTCAATCCTTCAAGATTTATGAATTAAAAATTTTTAGTAGTCCTCTTATTAATCTTGACACAAAAATAAAAATTTGCAATAATAATATATATAATATTTCATCCTTAAATACAAAAAGTTTATTAATTAATGATGTTCCTATTACAACACAAATTGATTTAAATAATATTATTGCTGCACAAGCATTTGAAAGTCTCAGATCAAAATATGGTATTTTTTGGAATAATAGTAATGGTATTGCTGTTTTGGATTCAAATATTGTTACAAAAATTGCCATTAATAGTAATTTTGCTAATTCATATCTTGAAGTTTATGGTGATATTGCTTATAAACATCGTTCTATGAATAATAAAATTATTGTTAATAATTCCACTTTTAATTATTCATCTTCTTATATTTATATTGGTAAAATTACTTTTAATAATAATACCAAAAATTATTTCAATTTGAGTGTTTATTTATATGAATTAGATAAATATTATTTTCAAACCATTAATATCTATGGTTATTCTTATGTTTCTGATAGTTTATTTAATGCTTATTGGGAAACTTCTTTTGATAATACTTATACTATTCAAAGAATTGTAGATATCGTTTATGTTTATGATACCATCTTATCTAATAAAATTTCTATCAAATTTTATATTAAATATAATGATTTACTTGATTTAACTAAAACTCAAGTTATTTCATCCACTCGTGAATTTATCAATAATCTTATTTATATTGATGCTTTAAATACATCTTCTAGTTCTGATATTGAATTTTTCCCTCCCATTATTAATGAAGTTCTTGGAAATATCAATTTCTTTAAAGCTAATCTTTTAAATTCCATTGTTCTTAATAAAAATGGTTCTTATTCTTCTAATTTGGCAAGTTCCAATTTAATTCTTAATAATCCTTCCTTTATATCCAATAATCTTCTTATGATGAATACTAATAGAATTATTAGTGATAGTGGTATATCTTCAAATATTCTTGGAAATCTTAAAAATTTAAATAGTAATAGAGTTTTAATTACTGATACTAATGGTTTTATTAATACTATTGATGTTTCTTCCAGTTTAATCAGTAATATTAATTTTAATTCAAAAATTAATAATTCTATTTTAATTTCCAGTAATAATCTTTTTGAAGCTTTTACTATTAACAAAAATAATTTATCCAATCTTAATAATATTCATTTAACTCCTAATTCTATTCTTATTATTAATAATAATAATCAATTACAAACTACTACTCCCATTAAAATTGATAATATTAGCAATGTTTTACAATTATTTAATTTTAACACTAATGATAATTTCGTTTTTTGTAATTCTAATCTTAAAATTAACAGTTTTAATATTACTTCTAATCTATTTATTGGTAATAATATCATTACAAGTAATTATAAATTTAATAGAATTACTGTTAATAATAGAGAAATTGCCGATGATATATTTAAATTAGTTATTAAAATTCCTGGCTTTAATGATAATATTATTTCTACTTTTCATACTATTAATTCTGGTATCATTAATTATTCCGTTAAACTTAATAGTGGTTTTAATATTAATCTTGAAGTTGATAGAAATGACGATAATGCTGATATTACTAGAAAAGTTTATAATATATTTAATAAATCTAAATCTAATTTTTGGCTATCTCAACCTAATTTTAGAAGTTATATTAACACATCTTATGGTGCTGATAAATTTTTATATAATGACCCTAATTTAATTACAAAATGTGGTGCTTATATTATTATTGATTTAGGACAACGTTTTGTTCTTAATATGTATGTTATTTATGTTAATTATACTAATTTAATTAATTCTATCAGAGATTTTAAATTATTTGGTTATTCTTCTAATAATACTTGGGTTCTTTTAGATAATCAAACTAATTTACAGTTTTTTAATAATTTAACTCCTAATGTTTTTAGAATTGATAGAAATAAATTTGATATTTATACCAAATATGCTATCTGTATTATTAATACTCATAATACAGATATTTTTGTTCCATCTGCTGTTACTATTAATAGTATCGAATTTTATGGTTATCCTATTAATAATGATTATTATTCATCTTCTAATACTATTACCTACAATTATGAAAATAATCTTACTCTTTTAAGTTTTAGTAATGTTGGTATTAATAATATTAATCCTTATTGTTTTTTAAGTATTGGTAATGATTTAGTTGGTAATTCTAGAGAAACTCTTCTTAATCTCAATCATCCTTTTCCTATTAGTGATAATAATATCGAAAAACCCTTAATTAATATGACCAGACCTTCTAGTAATGTTAATGGAACTGGTATTAGAGTTTCTCATTATCTAAATAGTTGGTATAATAGTAATACCAATTATACCATTAAATTATCACATAATAATGCCGATAATGAACAAGTTGTTTTATCTATGAATAGTGATGGTAAAGTTGCTATTGGTGGTTATCCTAATTCTAATTTAACTAGTAATGGATTAAGTCTTTTTAATACTGGTATTAATTTTCATAATAGTAATAATTATATTAATATTACTACTAGTAATATTACTTCTAATTATTCTATTGTTTTACCTCCAACTTTTGGTATTATTGATACTGCATTTTTTGTTTCAAATATCAGTAATAATATTGTGTATATGAATTTTGATGACCCTGTTGAAAAAATGGTTAGAAAACCTCATATTAAATTTGGTGATCAATCATTAATTTCCAGAAAAGAAAATGGTGTTGTTATTCAAATTGCCGGTAATTGTTTAATTGGAAAAACTACTAATCAATTAGCTTCACCATATTTAAATAATACTTTATGTGTTGCTGGAACTATTTATGCTACAATTGATATTTCAACTGATTCTGATATTTCTTATAAATATAATATTAGAATTATTGATGACCCTTTAACAAAAATAAATAAAATTAGTGGTTATACTTTTAATCGTTATGATACAAATGATAATAATAGATATACTGGTTTAATTGCTCAAGAAGTTTTAAAAGTTATGCCTGAAGTAATTACTAAAAAACACGATGGTAAATATAGAATTATTTATAATAATTTAGCCGGTTTATTTGTTGAAGGTATTAAGAAATTAGATAATAATTTAAATTGGCTCGAATTTAAATTTAATATTTTTATATTCTTCTTTTCAATGGCTTTAGTTTATTTATTTAATAAATAATTTTAATTACAATGTCGCATTATATCACTTTGTTCTAAATCTTCTTGTTGATTTTTTATTATTTTTAATGCTATCATTAAATCCTTATAATAATCCTTTTTTATTTTTATTATTTCATTATCTTCTGGCAATAATGATATTAATTCGGCACTTAATGTCAATAATTTTTTTTCTATTGACTTAATTTCCTTATTATAATTCATTTATTATTATAAAATAAAAAAATGATTTATTAATATTTAATTTTTATAATTAAAAATGAATCCTATTTCCATTTTAATTAAAAATAGTGTTGAATATTTATTTTCTGATAAGAATATTTATAAAGATGGTATGGACCATATATTCATTAATTTTGAACATAATATAAACTTAATTGATATAATTAATGAACTTATTACAATTATTCCTACATCATATTTTCATCCTTGCTATAAAGATAAAATTTTAATTGATATTTATAATGGAAAGGAATATGTTTATTGGATTTATAATAAAAAGATTTTTAAATTATATTATAATGAAAAACAAATTGATTATCCAGCCTATATTTTAATCGAATGTATAAATTAATTTTTGTATTAACTTATTACTATTCTTTTAAAATATGATTTGATATTATTATTATTTATTAAAAGATGTCATTGACCAATAGAGATTTAACAATCGTTTCTCAAATAATTGAAACTATTGAATACAATCTCAAATTGTTCAATCCAATTTATCTTGCACAACAAAATGAATATATCTATTATTCAGGTGATGAAATACCTGATTTTATAGAAATTGCAAATCAACTTGTTAAAGATTTATCTGGTTCTGATTTAAAAATTGGCAATAATAATAATATGTTTGTTTTGACCTTAAATCATTTCTCTATTAGATGTTTCTTATATGAGTTTGACTATGGAATTAGAATAGTCAAATACATTGAGGTCAGAATTCAAACATTTTAATTTTTGTTTTAATTTATATCTAATTAAATAAAAAATGATTTTTTACTATTCTTTAATTATTTTATATAAAAATGATTGGTTTTGCTGAACATATGGTTAATTTTATCAAAAATAACCATAGTTCGTCCAATTCTGCTACTACAGATTTTGATGATGAACACTGTAATGACAGTTCAGCAATCGTTGATGATATCAAACAACTTTTACCTAACTGTGAAGTGTTAGAAATAGCTAATGATTATATAATTATCAGCTATGAAATGCGAATAATAAGGATACAGAAAGAAATAAGGTGAAGTTTTTGTTTTTATTAAAAATAAAAAAAATGATTTTTTATTTGTTAATTTTTTTTATATATTATGTCTTGCTTTAAAAATGCTAAAATATATCTTATTAAATTTTATGATAAATTAGATAATCATATTTATATTGGTAGCACTATTAGAAGTCTTAAAGCTAGATTTTCAAATCATAAAATTCATAATACCAGTGTTTCTAATTATATAAATAAAAATTATAATAATAATTGGAAATGTTGTTATATTGAACTTTATTTAGATTATCCCTGTAATTCAAATAAAGAACTAATAAAAAAAGAATATCAGATTATTAATAAATTTGCTAGAAATAAAAATTATAAAGTTCTTAATATTAAAGGTAATAAACATAAAAAATAAAAAATGATTTTTTATTTTTATAAAATTATTATTATATGTTTAGTAAATTATCAAAAAAACAATTGATTAATGATATTAATATTTTCTTTCTAAAACAAGGTAAAATTTGTGAAGGTAATATTTATAAAATTTCTAAACGAAAATTAATTGAAATTATGATTGAAAATGAAATTCCTCATATTGATAATGATAAATTAAAATCTGAAATTGAAGAAACTGAAAAATTTAATTATTATATCGAAATTATTTATTATAATTTTATGAAATATAAAAATATTGATATCGATATCATTAAAAATATTCATAATAATCCTAATATTAATTCTAATGATTTAAATAATATTATTATTAATAATAATCTTCGTATGGATGGTTTTATTAAAGAAACTAAAGTTTTAATTGATGATTTATATAATTCTATTGATAAATATTATAAATCAACTGGAACTAAAAATATAATTCAATTTAAAACTATACCTGATTTAATTCAAAATTTAAATTTATTATAATTTAATAGAACTTATTATAGCTATGTTAAAATTAAAGATGCATTTTTATTTTATGATTTCTATTTTTGTTATTTCTATTTTATTAGCCCTTCATATTACCTTTAATAATCATTCTAATTGGTTCTTTAAATCCATTTCTATTATTCTAATTTTTATTATTGTCTTTATATCCAATTTTAAAGAAACATTTTTGCCATTTTTAGGTTCAACTGTTTATCCATTAGGTCTTATACCAACTGAAATGTATCCTCCTAAATCCAATTTTACCATTGAACTTGATTTTGATTATCCCAACGGTTCTAAAGTTATCTATTGGTCCGCAAATTCTGACAAAAATAAAGACAGTATTTACGAAACTCCTAAAGATGCATATGGAGATTATACTAATAGTGGTGTTGCTATTATTAATAATAAAAAAGCTACTCTTCATATTCATTGTCCTAATAAATATAAAGTTCCTATGGCTGGTGTTTTAGATAAACATATTCATTATAGAATAGCCCTTGTTGATAGTCCTATTTTAACTGATGTAAGAACAACTTATATTAAATGTTAATAGAATTAATGGTTCAAATTTTATCTTTTGATATTGGAATTAAGAATATGGCTTATTGTTTTATCAGAATTAATGACCAAAATAAAAATATTGATTTTCGCAATTTAAATAAAATTGATTTGAATTTGAAAAAAAATTCCAATATTCAAAAAGTTATTGATAATACTATTGATTTTCTTGATATCACTATTAATCAAGAATTATCTATCGATAGTAATGAAAAATTAATTATTCTCATTGAATGTCAAATGACTTCACTTATGAAAACTATTCAAACTACAATTAATACCTATTTTAAATTAATTAGCAGATTTTCTGGTTATGATATTGATACCATCTATTTATCACCTAAACATAAATTAAATATTATTAATAAATATGAAGGTGAAATTCAAAATTCTTCCTATAAACAAAATAAAATGGAAGCAATTTATTTTTGTAAATATTTATTAGAAAACACATATCATAATCCTACTTTTTTAGAAATTTATAATAGTCATAAAAAAAAAGATGATATTAGTGATGCTTTTTTAATGTGCATTTATTATTATGAAATGATAATTTTATCTTAATTATTTATAGGATAATAAATATAATTTATAATGATTTATGAAGGTTTCGAAGATGAAAAAGTTAATAATAATGTTTCCGGTTTTACTATTGGTATTATGCTCGGTTTTATTTATATTATTTGGGTTTTTACTGGTCTTTTAGCATTTTTAACTTCCTTAATTTGTTTCGCTTTTAATGGCACCGTTAGTGATAAATTCTTAGGTCTTATTCTTGCTCTCGTAATTGGTCCTTTCTATTGGTTATATTTCATTTTTAATAATACGGGTTATTGTAGTCGTTCTCCTCCAAGTGCTTTTTAATAAATTTTACTGATGTTTCATTCATTATTGAAATTCTATTATTTATTATTATTTTTGTTAAATCTAACCAAAATGTATCTTTTTTATATTTCTTATTAGATTTATTTATATCTGCACATTTCTCATATAACCATTTATAATATTCCAATTTATTTTTATTTGTTGTTGTTTGATATGACGGATTTAATCTTTTATTATTTATTAAAGTTCCTAAATAATTTATAAATATCTTATTTTTTATTTTATTTATCGGTATATGTTCCCAATAATTACAAAAATATTTATAATTATAACATTTACATTTTAATAATAAATTATTTGTGTCTATATATACATCATTATCATCTATTATTATTATTTGTGGATTTTGAACTTTTATTTTTCTTTTTATACTTTCTATTGATTTCCTATATTCAATTTTACCCTGATTTTGAATTTGAATACAATCATTTCTCGTAAATAAAGGACGATTAAATTTAAAATTAAGATTTTTTTCTATTATTTCTATTTCTTTCGTTGCCCATCTTTTATCCGATGCCGTATAAATATAAAATTGAGATGTTGGAAAATTTTCCTTTATTTTTGTTATAAAATAATTAAAATAAGGTCTTAATAATTTCGATTTATCCTTATAACAATCCTCTAATATATCATTTATTTTGATTTTTATTCCCAATTTTGCCAATATTAAATATATTTTAAATATTTCACATTGATATACACAATCTCCTATTATTGTTCCATCTAAATCTAAAATAAATGTTAAAGTCATCTTTAAATTTTTTTAATTTATTTCTAATTTATTAAAAAAATGATTTTATTTTATTCTAATTTTTATTAAAAATGGAAGATAAGATTATCTGCAATTATAATTCAATTTGTATTGACCCTGATTGTCAATATTTTCACAATATCCATATTAAGGATAGGAAAGTGGTTAAGAAATTATATGATGGTTTAATTAATCCCAATAAAAAGGAGGAAACTCCTGAAAATCGAAAAAAAAATTGTATTAATGGTCAAATCTGTTATAACCCCAAATGTGGTTTTCGTCATCGTTTAAATTATAAAGATAGGATGATACTAATTGAGGGATTTAATGATGCAAAAATTCAAATGACCAAAAATATAAAAGTTAAAGAAATTGTCGAAGTTAAATCATTTAATATTTCAAAAAAAAATTTATTTGAATGTCTTGATATTGATTAAGATTATTTTGTTATTTTTAAATTATCTATTATTAATAAATAGAATTGATATGATTTCTCTAAAATCTAAAAAGAAATCTATGAAATTTAAAGGAGGTTCTATTGATGACCCTAAACAAAAAAAATTAATTTTTGATGCTTTATTTGATTTATATAATGCTATTATTAATGATACTGGATTTATACAATTTGCTGATATTAAAGAAATTACAATTATAAATAATAAATTAACAATAAATCAAAATATTAAAAATACATATTTATATTTTGTCTTTAAATATTTTTTTGGATTATTATTTGAAAATATAATTCCTTCTGATATTGATAATCAAGATTTATTGAAAAAAATGGATAAATATATTTTTATCATTAATCAATATTATAATAGAATAAATTCTCAGTATATTGAAACATCTCAAAAACCTATACAAGTTTATAATCCTGCAACTGGTTTTTCTGTTCAACAAATGCAAGAAGTTAGTGAATTAAAAGATAAAGAAATATCTTGTTTAAAAAATAGTCACAGAATTTTTTTTGATTTCACAAAAACTTTAACATTTACTTATGGAGATGAAGATGATAAAAAATTTATATTTAATTTATATTCTCATTTTAAAATTGCTATTAAACATATTTTAACTGAACAACAATCTATATATATAAATGATAATAAAGCTTATATTTATTCTCGTTTGCTTACTGATTTATTTTCAGATAAAATAAATAATATAAATTTATTTACATATGATGAAACACAAATATATTCATTAATTACAATTATATATAATTTTATAATTGAAAATTATACTTTTGATAAATTTACAGAAGTTATTAATTCTTTAAATTTTAGTTTTATGACTAATGATATTGAATTTTATAATCTAAATAATATGGATAAAATGACTGATTTTATTAAAATATTTATTGTTAATTTTAATAAAACTTTTAAAGCTAAAATTGGAGAAAAAAATAATGAATTTGAAGAAAAATTAATAAGAAGTTTTAGTAATTCTTCTATTAAACTTCCTAATCAAATAGAAAAAGATTATTTAAGAAAAAAAGCTTTATATTATCAAACAATTGTTTTTGATTTGATTGATAATAATGAATTAAATTTTAATTTAATTTTAAATGCATTGGAATGTATTAAATATTTTAATTCTTTAAATGAATTTGAAAATTCTATTAATATCATTAAAAATTTACTTGAATTAAATTTTGATTTTAAAGATAATTTAGAATTTAATAAACTTAATTTAATTTTAGCTTTATTATATTATTATTATGCTAATAAAAATTATGCAAATATTGATAATTTAGATATTGATGATTTTTATAATAAATATATTACTAATATTATATTAGCAATTTATTATTTTAATATTTATTTTAGTTCTATTGAAACTAATACCTCATCTTTAAATAATCAAAAAATAACAGATATTATTTCTATAATAACAAAAGATTATAATGAAAAAGAATTAAATATTTTGGTTATTTATAATGAATTAATAAAAAATATAAATAATTATAAATATTTTAAAAATAGTGAATTAACTAATTTAGATGATAACAAAAAAAGAAAATTACTTCAAATATTATTATTAGCTTATACATATTATAAACAATTAATGAGTATTGATATTAATATAGATAATGGTTCTAATAAATATATTATATATCCATTAAAAGATAATGGAAATAAAGATAATAATAAAAAATTATCAAAATTATTGGAAAAAGAAAATACTGATGAGTTATTAAATTTATTAATTAAATTACTTACAAATTTTAAAACGATTGAACTTTTAAGACTTTTCTTTTTTAGAACTCATACAGAACCTAATGATTTTTTTATAGATAAAATGCAAGAATTAAATATTATTGGTAGTTATAATACATATTTAACAACTGATGATACAAGTAAAACTAAATTAATAGATAATATTTATGATGAAATTTTAAATTTTGATAAAGATAAAAATTTGCCACATGCATTAGATGTATTATTAAGTATTCATAAATATGAATTTTTAATACCAAAAATTCCAAGTGATGAAACACAAACACCTGAATATAAAAGTTATATATTAGAAGTATTTAATTCAGAAAATAAAGAACAATATAAAGAACAATATGAATTCTTTAAAACATTATTAAATGTTTTTTATATGAATATCAGTATTTTATATTATAATTTATTTTTAGGTAATCCTAAATTATTTCAAACTTTAAAAGATAATTTAAAAGATAAAAAAATAAGTAATAATTTTATAGATAAAGATGAATTATTTGATATGGATTTTAAAGAAGAAAATAAAGGAAATATTATATTTATATTTATGAAACATTTACGAATATTATTTCAAACTCAAAATGAAATTACTTATGATAATATACAATTTTTACTTATTTTAGTTAATAATCTTTATACAAGTAATGAAAATGATTTAATAAATTTTATTACTGCTATTTATAATAAATTATTTAATATTATAATTAATACACCTCCTCCAAGAGTTATGAATGCTTCTTCTATAGAAGAAGAAGTTTAATTTTGGAGTTCTTTACGATTTTTAATTGATGTTGAATTAATAATAATTAATTTAATATCTTTAAAAGATAAATTATTATTTTTTATAAAATCTTTAATTGGAATATAAGATTTTTCAATATTTTCAAAAACTACTAATATATCTTTATGAACTGGTCTATTTAATTTATTATAAAGATAATTTAGAAATTCTTCAAATTCTGCAAATTTTTTGAATTTTAAATAAAATCGTAAATATTCAGCATAAAATGATTGTTGGTTTTCCATTGATATTCCATTAAGATTTTTTGTTTTTTCTTTCCAATCATCTTCATAAATTGGTCTAAAAGTTTTAGTTGAAATTTCCAAATAATTGTTTGATTTTATATTATAATCTATAATTGAACTATAATTATAAATAATTGGTTTTTTTGGACATACTTCATCATTAAATAATTTAATAATTTCTTCTCTGGTTTTTGAATGAAAATAATTTGGAAATTCTTTGGATTTTAATATATGTTCATAATCATCTATTGTTTCTGTAATAGGAATATCATTTATTGTTTTGAAAAATAAACTTAATAATTTATTTCGAATTTTATTTTGATTTTCATTATTACTTGCATTTTTTCTTAAATAATTTATAATTTTTCTTTCATCCAAATTATATTTTTCATTCTTCTGCATTTTTATTATTATTTAACAAAGTTATCTTTATATATTTCTATTTATATAAAAAAATGATTTAAATTTTATTTTTTTATTTTAAATAAAAATGTCTTTCCCTTTATATTATAATAATGGTTCTTATTTATTGATTGTTCAGAAAGGAACTGCTTGGAATATTATAATGGAATATGGTTCATTTAATACTAGATGTATTGGTAATGAAGATATTAATAATATGTTGGAAATTGAATTGAATGCTGAGAATATCAAATTATTATTCTCAACTAATAAAAATTTGGCAAATATCGATTTAACAAATTTCGATGAACACCATTATTTCTATTATAAAAATAATATTTATTATATTAATGATTGGCGAAATATTTTCAAATTTGCTAATGGCAAATTAGTATAAATTTTTTATATATGTCATTATTGAATGTGTATATTTGAAATATTTGTAAATATTACAAGAATTAAATGAACTATTTTTATTTTCTATCATTAATGGTTGATGAATATGTTTATATAAAATTGGTGGAGGCACTAATGGTATTATATCATTCTTATTTACAACTCTTATTGAATGAAATATTCTTGAATTATAAGTTTTTATAAATTCTTCATTTCCTACTCTCGGACTTCCAAATGTTATACATTTTATTGTTATATTATTATAAATATAACTCATATCTAATGATGCTATATTCGCTAATGCACCTCCTGATGAATAACCATTAAATGTTATTTCCTTTATATCCTTTTTTTTTATTATATCATTTAAATTATGAATTATATTATCACGCAATGATAAATATTTTTTTAAAAAACCATTATGTAATCGCATTTTATCATTTATAAATAATTTTGGATATATATCCATATTAAAACATATATCAGTTATTGTTGATGTTCCTTTAAAACATACATCTATATTTTTATCATTATAAAATATATAACATACCGATTTTGTTTTTGGTTGATTTATATATACATAATTATCATATATATTAAATATCTTATTTTTACTTATACTAAAATTTGTTAATTTACTATAACATATACGACATAATTTTGCTTTAGTTATTAAAAAGGTTGTTTGTGGATTTATCATTGATAATATTATAAATAAAAAAGTTATATATCTATTTAACATTTATTATTTAATATTTTTATTATTTATATATTACTTCTACACATTGGGCATTTATTATTATAATTTAAAAAATATGATTTTATACAATTTAAATGAAATTTATGATTACAAGGTAATTTTATTATTTCATTTCCCTTTTTTAATTTATCTATACATATTGCACAATCATTATCTATTCCTTCTGTTAATATTTCAGTTGGCAATTTTTCAAAATCTTCATTTGATAATATTGATTGTTCTTCTTCTTCTTGTTCGTTATTATTAATTATATTTGAAGTTAATAGTGATAATAATCGATATATTCTTGGTATATAAATTAATACATTCGTATTTTCTATTTCTTCTAATGTTATTTCTATTGAATAAAAACGATAAAATTCATATAATAATTCATTTATTTCCGATTGTTCATAATTCCATTCAAATAATTTTATTTTCAGTTTTTTTATTATTTCTCTTTCATCATTTTCAAAATAATCTAATAATGCAAATCTATAGGCAAAGAGGTCAGAAAATAATTCCTCATTATTCATTATTATTCTTTTTATTATAAATTAAAATAAATTTGTATTAAAAAACAATGAAAATAATAAAAAAATGATTTTTTTTATAATTAAAATAATTGCAAAGTTTATATTAATTAATTATTAATAATGAAATTTTGATCTCCATCTATGGAGAGATAAATAGATTTATTAAGAATTTATTAATATAAAAATGATATTTAGCAATATTTAGTATAGATTAACTGGTATAGTTTATACTGAATGCGCTATATATATTTATAATTATGCCAGTAGTTATAAATATATATAATGTTATCTGTAATTATACATATATAAATATGGATAATGTTATATCATAATTATATAATTTTTTGTTTTTATTTTCTGAAATTATAAAAAAATGATATTTTTATTTATTTTTTTAATTTTAATTTAAAATAATGTCTAACTCTAAAATTGATAATATGCGTATTATGATTGGTTATCTAAATAAAGAGGTTATAGATAAAGAAAATGAAAATTTTAATAATAATATTAAATATTTAATGTATTTAATTGGAAGTATTGCATTACTTAATATTATTATTAAAGGTAATAAATAATATTTTGTATTTTTCAATAGCAATAAATATAAAAAAATGATTTTAATTTTATCCTTAAATTTACAACAAACTTTATATTTAAAGATGAAAATTAAATTATATTAATTTGATTAGTAAAAAATAAATGTAAAGGTGATATTTAGTGAAAGTAATATATATTAACTGGTATAATTTATATTATATAAGCTATATATATTAATAGTTATACCAGTAATTATTGATATATATGAATTTGCATTCATATCGCAGTTATATAATTTTTGTTATTTTAAGTTCTTTATATACATTTGTATTAAAAACTTCCATCATAAAAATAAAAATGAATATTTATATATTTTAAAATTATTTAAAGTAATTGTAATCCAAATTATAATTACTTTAATATAATATTCACTATAGAAATATAGAGGGTGTTATATAAGAAGTTAATGTTCTTTATAGAAATATAAAGGATATTATACTTAATATTCTCTATATTATCTATAGAAATATAGAGAGTATTATAATGTAAAAAATTTTTTATTTTTTGGTTTTTTAAATAAATTTGTATTAAAAAGTTTATCTTTAAATAAAAAATGATTATTTTTTATTAGTAAATTTATTCATAGGTCTTACTAATGGAGGATTTAAGACCTTGTATTATTTATTTTTCGAGAACACTAATTGGCGCTAACAGTAGGCTAATTTTTGTTGGTTTTTTTACTTTTTTATTAAGATATGACTTTTGTCATTTTATTATATAAATTTGTATTAAAAAATTTGTCTTTAAATAAAAAATGATTGTTATTTTGTTATTAACTTATTAGTCGGCTCTGAGGTATAGAGCCTGCAATGAACCCATTATTAACTTAATGGGGCTGTTCAATATGTTGTTTATATTGAGCTTTTGAAGAAAAATAATGCTAGTGGTTTTACATTATTTTTTGTTTTTTTAATATAAATATTTAAATTT
>Ga0129333_10000155_pt1 | contig 46041 bp, 43 predicted proteins | sample CPB6_08_DNA_FD_94474 | JGI IMG/M metagenome (GOLD analysis project Ga0129333, IMG submission 94474) | Freshwater to marine salinity gradient microbial communities from Chesapeake Bay, USA - CPBay_Sum_0.6_0.8_DNA | ecosystem: Environmental > Aquatic > Marine > Coastal | place: USA: Chesapeake... | reverse complement strand
GCCTTGTGCCCGAGCAGGTGGCTCTCGCTCGTCATCATCGGCCCCTGCGCGAGGCCCGGGTGAGCAGTCCGAGGGTCGTGCCCAGGGCCGCCGCACCGACGCCTACCGCTGCCGCGAGCACGGTCCCACGCTGCCGTCGGTCGCGCTCGATCACCTCGGCGTAGGGGATCGTGGTGAACGAGACCATCTCGTAGCGCGAGGAGTACACCCCCGGCAGCGCGCGCTCGAGGGCGTGTTCGAGGCGCTTCATCGCGCGGAAGGTCGGGGAGGCCACCTTGTCGCGCATCTCGATGAAGTTCTCCTTCGCCAGGAAGGCGATGGCCTCGCCGTTCGGCTGGCGGCGCTGCTGGTAGAGCGGTAGCGCGATGCCCCAGTCGTCGCCGGACTGGTCCAGGCAGCGGTCCAGTTCGACGACATCCTCGAACCCGCAGTTCGCGCCCTGGCCGAAGAACGGCAGGATCGCATGCGCGGAGTCGCCGATCAGCGCGACCTTGCCGTCGGCCTGCCACGGATCCACGTGCAGCGTCGCGAGCGGGCCGACCGGATTGTGCTGGAAGTCGTCGACGAGCGTCGGCATCAGCGGCACGGCATCGGGGTAGACGCGCGAGAAGTGCTCGAGGATCTGCTCGGGGGTCCGCAGTGCCGCGAAGTCCTCCCCGGGCCAGAAGAGCGTGCATGTGAAGGATCGATCCGGGTTCGGCAGGGCGATCATCATGGACGCGCCGCGCGGCCAGATGTGCAGGGCATCCGGATCGAGGGCGAACTCGCCATCCCGGGCCGGAATCGTGAGTTCCTTGTAGCCGGTCGTCTCGGGCTCCGTGGTGACGCTGATCCGCCCGGCCTCCTCGAGCGACTGGCGCACGACGCTGCCGAAACCGTCCGAGGCGATGACGATGTCGGGGGTGATGACCTCAAAGTCGTCACCGCGCTGCAGGGCGAGGGAGTTCGTGGGGAGCCCGTAGGCGGTGGTGCGCACGCCGAAGTGCAGGGTCACGCCCGGCGTCTCCTCGGCCGCGGTCAGCAGCGTCTCGTTCAGTGCGCCCCGGCCGATTGAGTTGATCGCCCGGTCGCCGGAGGCGGAGTACGACTGGAACTCCATGTTGCCGCTCGCGTCGTGGATCATGCGACCGTGCATCGGCAGCGCGGGGGCCATCACGGTGTCGACGAGGTCGATGCGCCGCAGGGCGTCCAGTCCGCGCTCGGAGAGCGCGAGGTTGATGGAACGACCGCGCTCGGCATCCTGGACGCGCGGGTCGGGGCGTCGCTCGTAGACGTCGACCCGGTAGCCGCGGCGGCCGAGGTAGCAGGCCGCGAGCGCGCCGACCAGCCCGCCGCCGACGATCGCGATGCGCATCTGGCTCGGCGCGCCCATCAGATCCCCTCCCCGGTCAGCTCCCAGCTGAGCGCATCGGCGGCCCGCCAGCAGTCGTGGAACGTGCAGTACAGGGGTGCCGGGGCGATGCGGATGATGTCAGGGCGCCGCTCGTCGACCACGACACCCCAGTTGTCGCTGAGCCGCTCGGTGACGGCGTCCGCGTCCTCCACGATCCGGACGGAGATCTGCGCAGCGTGGCGGTCGTCGTCAGCGGGGGTGACGAGCGTGATGCTTGAGCGCTCGGCGACCGTCTCGAGCAACTCCCGGAGGTAGCCGGTGAGGCGCAGGCTGCGCTCACGCAGCGCGGGCATGCCGACGCTGTCGAAGATCGCCAGGGAGGTCCGGACCGGGCCCATGGCGAAGATGGGGGGATTGGAGAGCGACCAGGCATCCGCACTGGCCTGCGGCTCGGACTCCGGTCGCATCTCGAACCTCGTCGTCGGGTTGGTGCTCCACCACCCCTCGAGTCGGTGCAGGCGCGGATCTCCGAGGTGGCGCTCGTGCACGAACGCGCCGCCCACGGCGCCGGGGCCGCTGTTGAGGTACTTGTAGGTGCACCAGGCCGCGAAGTCGACGTCCCAGTCGTGCAGGTGCAGGGGAATGTTGCCGGCTGCATGCGCAAGGTCCCAGCCGACCGTGGCGCCGATCTCGTGCCCGGCAGCGGTGATCGTCGGCATGTCCATGACCTCGCCGGTCAGGTAGTTGACGCCACCGATCATCACCGTCGCGATGGAGTGCGCATGCTTGTGCAGTGTCTCGATGACGTCCTCGGTGCGCAGCACGTCCTCACCCGGGCGTGGACGCAGGCGCAGCACGGCGGTGTCGGGATCGTGCCCACGCAGGGCGGCATGGCTGCGGACCGCGTAGGAGTCCGACGAGAACGCGCGGTCCTCGATGACGATGCGATGGCGCACCGCCGTCGGACGGTAGAACGTTGCGAGCAGCAGGTGGAGGTTGACGGTGAGGGAGTTCATGATGACGACCTCGCGGGGCAGCGCACCGACGAGTCGAGCGGCCGGGTCGCGCAGTTCCTCGTGGTACGGCAGCCAGGGGCGGTCGGCCTCGAGGTGGCCGTGCACGGCGTACTGCTCCCACGCGTCTAGGTCCGCCATGAGCTCGGCGCGGGTGGCCCGGGGCTGAAGGCCGAGGGAGTTGCCCGCCAGGTAGGCGGTCAGCGGGAAGGCGCCGCCGATGGCCGGCGGGATGAGGAACTCCTCGCGCCGCAGGGCGGGGTCGTGCTCCGCATCGAGCATGATCGCCCGGTCCTCGCCCGTGTCGACCATGAGCCCATTCAATACCTCAGTACGAGGCGACGCCCCGCAGTTGCGCGATCACGGCTCGGCGCCCCCTGACGGAATGCCTCGATCGGCAGTGCATGGCCCTACCGGCCCATACCCTTGGCGCGACCAGCGTCATCCACCGCTTCAGGGGAGTCGTCCCATGCCGTCGACCTACGAGACCGCAGGATCTGCCGACGCGGGCCGTCGGGGTCGTCGTCGTCGGAACGCCGTCGTCCTGGCCCTCTGCGTCGTGGCCGGTGCCCTCCTCGTCGGCGGCATCGCGGTGCCGGTGGCGGGCTCGGCGGTCGGCGCCTCGACCTCCTCCGTAACGGTGCGGAAGGACGTCAAGGACCTGACGGCGGCCGAGAAGAGGGCATTCGTCGCTGCGGTGAAGAAGGCCAAGCGCACGCCCGACCCCAGGCATCCGGGGCTCAGTCGCTACGACGTCTTCGTCATGTGGCATCGGGATGCCTTCCTGTGCAAGAACGCCTGGAGGCAGGACGGAAACTTCGCGGGGGCGGCTCACAACTCCCCGACGTTCCTGCCCTGGCACCGCCAGTACCTCCACGAGTACGAGCAGATGCTGCGTGAGGTCTCCGGTGATCCGACGCTCGCCCTGCCGTACTGGGACTGGACGGATCCGAAGTCCACCGCAGCGACCTTCGCCGCCGACTTCATGGGCGGCAACGGGGACGCGGACCAGGGGTACGCGGTGACTGACGGCCCCTTCCGCAAGGGGGAGTGGCGCATCTCCATCCAGGATCCCGCCGCCGTCCTCGATGGCGTGAAGACCCCCGAGACGTACCTCGTCCGCAACTTCGGCGTCTTCATGGACGCGGCGATCGCCCTGCCCACAAAGACGGAGGTTGCAGCGGCCATCGACGTCCATCGCTACGACCACAGGCCCTTCGATGCGAACTCCCCCGATGACCGTTCCTTCCGGAACACGATCGAGGGCTGGCGGGATGCGACGCCGGGCGAGTGCGGTGACGGCTGGCTCAACGTGTCGGAGGAGGCGGGCTCCCCGCACGTACTGCACAACGCCGTGCACATCTACACCGGAGGCATCTGGAAGGAGGGCGACAAGGTCGTCCAGGGGACCATGGCGTACAACACGTCCCCGAACGATCCGGTGTTCTTCCTGCACCATGCGAACATCGACCGGATCTGGGCCGCCTGGGAGCAGGCGCAGCGCCAGCACTACCGGCCGCAGTCGGGTGCTGAGCAGGGCTGGAACGGTGGCGACACGATGTGGCCCTGGCGTGACCGCCCCATCAACAGCTGGTTCGGGACGCTGCGCAACGGGTACCGCTACGCCTCGCTGCGCTGATCGCCGCCCGGAGCGCCCGGTCCTGCGCCGAGCCGGTGCAGGTGCTCGATCACGACCGGCCATGCCGCCGACTCGGGGTCGATGACGGCGAAGTGGCCGACCCCGGCGAGCGGGTGGAGCGGGACTCCGGTGCGATGGGCATAGGACTGCGACACGGCGATGGGCACGAGCTCGTCCTCGGTGCCGTGCAGCACCAGGGTCGGGCAGGGGGGTGCGGAGCTGCAGGCCGGGTCGAGGTCGGGCCGGTCCGCCGCCGGGCTGCCGAGGAACTCGCGGACCGCATCGTCGTCGAGGTGCAGGGCGTCGGCCATGTGCAGGTCGGCCACCGGGGCCAAAGCGAGGCAGCCCGCGACGTCCGGACTCTGGGCCGCCATCAGCGCGAGGTGGCCCCCGGCCGAGTGGCCCACGACGAGGACGGCTCCGCCGGGCAGCTCGGTGGCACCGCGGGCCACTGCTGCCACCGCGGCGAGCACGTCCTCGAGCAGGGTGTCCGGTGCGCCGGGGATGCGGCGGTACTCCGCCAGCGCGGTCGGGAACCCGGCAGCGGCGAGGCCCCCTGCGGCGCATCGTGCGTGGGCGCGGTCGTACTCGGGACGCCAGTAGCCCCCGTGCACCAGCACCACGGTGGGCAGTGACCCGGGACCGGCGGCGGGCAGGTAGCCGTCGATGACCTGGTCCGGATCGGACCCGTAGGCCCAGGTCGCCGCCGGGCGCGGCGCGGCCCGGGTGAGCACGCTGCGGTCCTCGGCCACCGGATGAGTATGGCGGCCGACCTACACTGACAAGCGATGTTCGAGCTCGTGTACCCGGCTCAGGAGGCCGGACTGGCCTGGTGGCCGGTCGCGGCCGTCATCATCGCGCTGGTCGTCCTCAACATCGTCAACAACCGGGTGGCGCCCCAGACCCACTACCTCCTCTGGGCGTTCGGCGGATCGGTCCTGCTGCTGGCCATCGGCCTGCTCGACGGCAACTCCTGGACCGACATGGGCCTGGGCTGGGGGTACCTGCTGCCCGGCCTGATCTGGGCCGCCGCCTGTATCGGCCTGGTGACCGCGGTCTACGTCATCGGGTCGGTGTTCCGGCGCACCCGCACGGCCTTCCACGACGACCGCATGAGCGACCTCAGCGGCGGGCGGATGGTCTTCCAGGCACTCGTGGAGGTCCCGTTCGGCACCGTGCTGCTGGAGGAGATCGCCTTCCGGGCGGTCCTGTTCTCCATGCTCGTGCGCAGGTTCGGGCTGGTCTGGGGGATCGTGCTGTCATCGATCCTGTTCGGCCTGTGGCACATCCTGCCCAGCATCGGTACCCACGAGCAGAACCCGGCTCTCGGCTCGGTCGTCGGGCAGGGTCGCCGGGGCAACATCCTCGCCGTGCTCCTCAGCGTCCTCACCACGTCGATCGCCGGGGTGCTCTTCGCGTTCCTGCGGCTGCTGTCCGGCAGCGTGCTGGCCCCCATGGGCCTGCACTGGGCGACCAACGGCCTGGGCTACGCGTTCTCGTGGCTGCTGATCCGAGCCCGCGATCGCCGACGGCGCGGGCAGTCTGACGACGAGGGGCCGGATGAGCAGCCCGAGCAGGTCCGTCGCAGTGAATGACAACGATGGGATTCACCCCCTACGATGGCTGAGCCCAGCACGGCGATCTGAGGAGAGTGGATGGACACCGCGCACGCCCACAGCGCAGGATCTGGTGACGTGAGGGAGTCCCTGGGCGAGCGCGACCAGCGCATCCTGGACTTCGAGCGGCAGTGGTGGAAGTACGCGGGAGCCAAGGAGCAGGCCATCCGCGACCTGTTCGACATGAGCGGCACGCGCTACTACCAGGTCCTCAACGGCCTGCTGGACTCCCCGGCGGCCCTCGCCTACGACCCCATGCTCGTCAAGCGGCTGCGGCGCATGCGCGCGTCACGCCAGCGCGCGCGCTCCGCCCGTCGGCTGGGCATGGAGGCCGAGTCCAGCTGATCCGGGGCCGGCGGGCGCGCGGGCACGTCACCTCCACGGTGAGTCGCCCCGGCGAACGTACGATGAACCGAAGCAGATCCTCTGGGGGTGGTGCCATGCGCTCTGTCGTGCGACTCCTGACCGGCGTCGTCGCCGGTGCTCTCGCGCTCGGCGTCGTCGTCGCACCTCCCGCGTCGGCCGCCGACGAGATCGTCATCTGGTCCGACGCCGCCCACGCCTCCGCCATCCGCGATCTGCTGCCCGACGGATACGAGGGCACCCCGGTGACCGTGGTGGAGAAGGACCCGGCCACGGTGCGGGCCGACCTCGCCACGGTGGGTGCGCGGCAGGCCCCCGACCTGCTCTGGGGAGACCTCGCCTGGACCGGCGAGCTCGCGTCCGCCGACCTGCTGGCCCCCATCACGCTCAAGAAGGACGTCCGCGCGCAGTTCCGGGCCAATGTGCTCGCCGGGTCGGTGGTCGAGGGCAAGCAGTACGGCCTGCCCGTCCAGATCAGCAACCTCGCCCTGATCACCAACACCGCGCTCGTGCCCCAGCAGCCGCGCACCTTCGCCGAGCTGAGCGACCTGGCCCTGAAGCTGTCGAAGCGCAAGAAGAAGATCAACGTGCCGTTCGCCCTGCCCCAGGGTGAGGGCACGTCGCCGTGGACCACCTACCCGCTGTTCAGCGGCCTCGGCGGCTACCTGTTCGCCCGCAAGGCCGACGGCAGCCTCGACGTCGGCAGCATCGGCCTGAGCAGTCCCGCTCTCCGCGCGAACGCGGCCCAGATCGACACCTGGAACTCCAGCGGACTGATCTCCGCCAAGCTCACGGCGGAGGCGGCCAAGGCCGCCTTCGCCGAGGGCCGTTCACCTTTTTGGCTGGCCGGCCCTGAGGCGCTGCAGGACCTGCTCGCGCTGAAGTTCGCCTACCGCATCGGGGCCATGCCGCCGATGCGGGCGGGCCTGGCGCCGGCACCGCTGCTCACGATCCACGGGTTCATGGTCACCCCGTTCGCCGAGAAGCACGGTGTCTCGGAGCAGGTGGGGAGCCTGGTCGGCTCGTTCCTGGCCAGGCAGAAGTCCCAGCAGCGCCTCGCCGCGGCCTCGGGGCAGTTCCCGGCGAACCTCAAGGCCGCTGAGGTCGTCGACACCGGCGGCGGCCGCATCCGGGCCATCGGCAACGCAGGGGCCGCGGGCGTGCCGATGCCCAACGTCCCGCAGGCCGGGGTGCTGTGGGGCCCCTACGCGACCGCGTGGAGCGAGTCGACGGCCGGGGCCAAGGCCATCCGGGCCGCGAAGGCGTTCCGTGCCGCCCAGCGCGCGGCCGAGGCCGCCCTGGCCGGGGGCGACGTCCCCACTCAGTAGTCCGCTTGCTGCGTCACTTGTTGGGGTGCTCGCGGCCGCGACGACCCCAACAAATGACGCAGCATCGACCCGTGCCCGGGTTTGCACTCGACGACCCAGAGTGCTAACTTCTTCGTTAGCACTCTCCACTTGTGAGTGACAACCACACGGACGTTCCCGGAGGAACAGCCCCCATGGCAAAGATGATTGCATTCGATGAGGAGGCCCGGCGATCCCTCGAGCGCGGCATGAACGTGCTCGCCGACGCCGTCAAGGTCACCCTGGGCCCCAAGGGCCGCAATGTCGTCCTGGAGAAGAAGTGGGGCGCACCCACGATCACCAATGACGGCGTGAGCATCGCCAAGGAGATCGAGCTCGAGGATCCCTACGAGAAGATCGGCGCCGAGCTCGTCAAGGAGGTCGCCAAGAAGACCGACGACGTCGCCGGCGACGGCACCACCACCGCGACCGTGCTCGCCCAGGCGCTCGTCCGCGAGGGCCTGCGCAACGTGGCCGCCGGTGCGAACCCGATGGGCCTGAAGAAGGGCATCGAGCGCGCGGTCGACGTCGTCAGCGAGGAGCTCCTCGCGATGGCGAAGGACGTCGAGACCAAGGAGCAGATCGCCTCCACCGCGGCCATCTCCGCCGGTGGCGACATGGAGGTCGGCGAGCTGATCGCCGAGGCCATGGACAAGGTCGGCAAGGAAGGCGTCATCACCGTCGAGGAGTCCAACACCTTCGGCCTCGAGCTGGAGCTCACCGAGGGCATGCGCTTCGACAAGGGCTACATCTCGGCCTACTTCATGACCGACCCCGAGCGCATGGAGGCCGAGCTCGAGGATCCCTACATCCTCATCGCCAACTCCAAGATCTCCTCGGTCAAGGACCTGCTCCCGCTGCTCGAGAAGGTCATGCAGTCGGGCAAGCCGCTGGTCATCATCGCCGAGGACGTCGAGGGCGAGGCCCTGTCGACCCTGGTGGTCAACAAGATCCGCGGCACCTTCCGCTCCGTGGCCATCAAGGCCCCGGGCTTCGGTGATCGCCGCAAGGCCATGCTGCAGGACATCGCGATCCTCACGGGCGGCCAGGTGATCTCTGAGGAGGTCGGCCTCAAGCTGGAGAACGCGACGCTCGACCTGCTGGGTCGCGCGCGCAAGGTTGTCGTCACCAAGGACGAGACCACCATCGTCGAGGGTGCGGGCGATGCCGAGCAGATCGCGGGCCGTGTCTCGCAGATCCGCTCGGAGATCGACAAGTCCGACTCCGACTACGACCGCGAGAAGCTGCAGGAGCGCCTCGCCAAGCTGGCCGGCGGCGTTGCCGTCATCAAGGTCGGCGCGGCCACCGAGGTGGAGCTCAAGGAGCGCAAGCACCGCATCGAGGACGCCGTCCGCAACGCGAAGGCGGCCGTCGAGGAGGGCATCGTGCCCGGCGGCGGTGTGGCCCTCATCCAGGCGATGAAGGCTGCGGGCCCGAAGATCGACGCCCTCGGCCTCACGGATGAGCAGGCGGTCGGCGCGAACATCGTGCGCGTCGCGGTCAACGCCCCGCTCAAGCAGATCGCCGAGAACGCCGGCCTCGAGGGCGGCGTCGTGGTCGAGAAGGTCCGCGAGCTGCCTGCCGGTCACGGCCTGGACGCCTCGAACGGCACCTACGTCGACATGATCGCGGCCGGCATCATCGATCCGGCCAAGGTCACGCGCTCGGCGCTGCAGAACGCGGCCTCGATCGCGGGACTGTTCCTCACCACCGAGGCCGTCGTGGCCGACAAGCCGGAGCCTGCGGCTGCAGCGATGCCGGGTGGCGGCGACATGGGCGGAATGGACTTCTAGCGTCAGCGAGAAGTTGAGGCGAATGGACTTCTAGTCCGAGCGCACAGCACGTCCAGAGGGGGCGGGAGCCGATTGGCTTCCGCCCCCTCTGTCATCCGCTCGCGTACAGGCGTGCCACAGTGGGTGTCATGGCGCAGCGCTGGGTCGTGACGACGGTCGACGGCGGCCATGTACGCCTGCGCAGCGGGCGGATCGGGCTGATGAGCATCGATGCGACGGCTCCCGTCGCCGGTGGCGAGCTGGTGATCGGCGAGGTCGACGTCATGTTCCGGCTGCGCCTGGACCTGCAGCAGATGAAGGCCGGCAACTTCCTGCTCCAGGGCGCGGCGCGCGGACTCATCTCCTCGCACGGGGTCCAGACGCTGGACTACGAGGGTCGCGGGGCGACGAGCAGCGGCGGCTGGGCGGTGTCCGGCACGGCGGTGGGCGGCTCCATCAAGGTGCCCATCGACCTGCTCATCACCGCGATCGGGTCGCCACCGTCACCCATGTCCGAGATCGACATCTCCGGCAGCGCGTCCGTGGGCACGGTCCACATCCCGCTGCCGGGCATCGGCACCGTCGAGGACTTCGGGTTCGACCTCGAGGCGCGACTGGCGATGGTGCCCGCCTAATGACGTGGCGAGGTGCGTAGTAGCACTAGGTAGCACATAGTTCTACCTTCGACTCATGAGCACCGAACCATCCATCAGCCAGCGGGATCTGCGGCTGCGATCGCGCGAGATCATGGACGCGGTCGAGAAGGGCGACTCATTTGCGGTCACGCGCGATGGCCGCGTCATCGGCAGCCTGCAGCCCAGGACAACCCAACGAACCTTCGTCGCTGCGCGCGAGCTCATCGAGGTCTTCCGCCATGTGCCCGTCATTGACGCCGAAGCCATGCGCGAGCAGCTGGACCTGATCGTCGACCCCTCGATGGTCGATCCCGATGCCCGGTGAGGGGCTGCTAGACACCACCATGGTGATCCACCTGCCGAGGCTGGCGCGGGCTGACCTGCCTTCGGCGGCCTCCATCAGTGCCATCACGGTCGCGGAACTTGCTGCGGGTGTACACGCCGTGGGTGGTGACGATGCGGCGTCTCGGGCGGAGCGGGGCCGTCGCCTTCAGCTCTTGCAGGAGGTCGAGCGTCAGTTCGAACCGCTGCCTTTCGACGGGTCCGCAGCGCGTGCGTACGGCCGACTCACCGCGCTGATCCGGGACTCCGGCCGCAGTCCCCGCAGCCGGGCGGCCGACCTGATGATCGCGGCCATAAAGGCGCGGGGACTGGCCCTCTACACGACGAACGGTGACGACTTCAACGGGCTGGAATCCGAGCTCGAACTTGTCCGCATCGCCCGACCCGGGGCCGCTCGAGACCGCCAGGCCTGATCAGCCTGTCGCGTTGATGTCCTCTGCATCCACGATCCGATAGCCGTACCCCTGCTCGGCGAGGAACCGCTGACGATGCTGGGCGAAGTCCGCGTCGACCGTGTCCCGCGTGACGATGGAGTAGAAGTGGGCCGTGCGGCCATCGGCCTTGGGTCGCAGGATCCGCCCGAGCCGCTGGGCCTCCTCCTGCCGTGACCCGAAGGTGCCGCTGACCTGGATCGCGATCGCCGCCTCCGGCAGGTCCACGGAGAAGTTCGCGACCTTGCTGACGACGAGGATGCGCGCCTGCCCGCTCCGGAAGGACGCGAACAGCCGCTCACGCTCCTTCACCGACGTGTCGCCGGTGATGACTGGGGCGTCGAGGTGCTCGCCGAGCTCGGCGAGCTGGTCGAGGTACTGGCCGATGAGGAGGACCTGCTCGTCGGGGTGCCGGGCGACGATGCGCTCGGCCAGCCGGACCTTCTCGGGGGCGCAGGCCGCGAGCCGGTAGCGGTCCTCGGGCTCCGCCATCGCGTACGTCATGCGATCGGCGTCCGGGAGCGTCACCCGCACCTCGACGCAGTCAGCGGGAGCGATGTGGCCCTGCGCCTCGATGTCCTTCCACGGTGCGTCGTACCGCTTCGGGCCGATCAGGGAGAACACGTCACCCTCGCGACCGTCCTCGCGGATGAGGGTCGCCGTCAGGCCAAGCCGTCGACGCGACTGGATGTCCGCGGTGAAGCGGAAGATCGGCGCGGGCAGCAGGTGGACCTCGTCGTAGATGATGAGGCCCCAGTCGCGGGAGTCGAACACCTCGAGGTGCGGGTAGATGCCCTGGCGCTTCGTCGTCATGACCTGGTAGGTAGCGATGGTGACGGGGCGGATCTCCTTGCGGGCACCGGAGTACTCGCCGATCTCGTCCGCGGTGAGGGTGGTCCGCCTGAGCAGCTCGTCACGCCACTGGCGGGCCGCCACCGTGTTCGTTACGAGGATGAGCGTGGTCGCCTGCGCCAGTGCCATCGCCAGCGCGCCGACGATCGTCTTGCCCGAGCCGCACGGCAGTACCACGACGCCCGAGCCGCCGTGCCAGAAGCCCTCGGCGGCCTCCGTCTGGTACTGGCGGGGCTGCCAGCCCTCGGTGTCGAGGCCGATGGGGTGCTTCTCGCCGTCGACGTAGCCGGCGACGTCCTCCGCGGGCCAGCCGAGCTTGACGAGGGCCTGCTTGAGGTTTCCGCGCTCGCTGGGGTGCACGGCGACCGTGGTGTCGTCGAGTCGGGCACCGAGGAGCGGTGAGACCTTCCGGCTGCGCAGCACCTCCTCAAGCACGGGTGTGTCGATGGCCTGGAGCACGAGGCCGTGCACCGGATGGTTGTTCAGCTGCAGGCGCCCGTAGCGCGACATGGTCTCGGCGACGTCGATCAGCAGGGCGTGCGGGACGGGGTACCGCGAGTAGCGCAGCAGGGTGTCAACGACCTGCTCGGCGTCATGGCCTGCGGCGCGGGCGTTCCACAGGCCCAGCGGCGTCAGGCGGTACGTGTGGATGTGCTCGGGTGCGCGCTCGAGCTCGGCGAACGGGGCGATGGCCTTGCGGCACTCGTCGGCCTTTGCATGATCGACTTCGAGCAGGAGCGTCTTGTCGCTCTGGACGATCAGAGGCCCGTCTGTCACGGCATGACCCTAAGGGGTGGCGTCGCCGGCCTCAGGCCGTGGATCGGGTCCGTCATCCTCAAGGACGCGCGCGAGTTCGTGGATATCGAGGAGGTCCTCCTCGGTGGTCATGCGGCCAGCGTAAGGGCTGCTCCCCCAGCTGCCCCCGTTGTGAGGCCTTGTGGTCAGCGCCTCACCATGGCCGCCAGCAGGGCCGCCCGCTCGGCCATGGCCGGCACGCTCACCCACTCATGGTCCGCGTGGGCGCCGTCACCGACAGCACCGAGGCCGTCGAGGGTCGGGACGCCAGCGGCGGCTGTCAGGTTGCCGTCGCTGGCACCACCCACGGCCCGGCCCTCGAGCGGAGCGAGCCCCATGCGTCGCGCTGCCTCCTGTGCACGGGCGAAGAGCTCCGCTGCCGACGACTCCTCCAGCGCCGGGCGGTCGATGCCTCCGCCGATCTCGACGGTCGATCCACCAGCGGCCTGCCAGCCGCGGAAGAGGGCGTCGATGCGCTGCTGCTCGCCGGCAGTCCATGCGCGCACGTCGACGGACAGCTCGGCGTGCGCGGGCACGGTGTTGGTCGTGGTGCCGGCGTGCATGATCGTCGGGGTGACGGTCGTCCCCGCGGCCTCATCAGCCCAGGACGTCGCGTCCAGTGCGAGCCGTGACGCGTCGAGCAGGGCGTTGATCCCCTTGGTCGGATCGAGTCCGGCATGCGCGGCACGCCCGGCCAGAGCGACGCGGTACCACGAGGTTCCCTTGCGGGCGGTCTTCAGTGCGCCGTCGAGTGACGGCTCGAGCACGATGACGGCGTCCGCGCGAGCGCACGCCAGCGCGATGACCTCGCGCGAGGCCCACGAGCCCGTCTCCTCATCGGTGGTGAGGAGCATGCCCACGTCATGCGGTGCGCCGAGCAGGGCGAGGGCCGCCCATCCCTGCACCACGCCCGCCTTCATGTCGAAGCAGCCCGGGCCGGTGACCCGCTCGCCGTCGTTCGTGAAGGGCAATCGGGCCAGGGTGCCCACGGGCCACACGGTGTCGAGGTGGCCGAGCAGCAGGACGCGCGGTTGGTCGGGGCCCCAGCGCCACACCGGACGTCCGTCATGGACCTCGACCCGTGCCGGCTCCGGGACCCAGCCCTCGAAGATCCCGACTGCCTCGCTCGCGATGGCGTAGCAGGCATCGAGGTCATCGCTCGGCGACTCGGCGCAGACCAGGGCCTCCAGCGCGTCGACCATCGCCGGGAGCAGGTCGCGTGCACGGCCCAGCAGCGTCGACTCGGTCAATGTCCTCGTCCTTCCTCGCTACGGTGGTGCGGTGGCGGATGCGCAGGCCGATCTCGAGCGCGCGGAGCAGCGTGCCGGCGTGCGGGTGAGATCCCTGACCGAGGTTAGTGAACTCCTCGATGCGCAGCACGTCTTCGACGAGGTGTGGCCGCCGGCCGGCGGGGGCACGCAGGTGGCGAGCAACATGATGCGGGCGATCGTGCATGCCGGCGGCTACGCCTGTGCGGCATACCGGGATGACGAGCCGATCGGTGCGGCCCTCGGCTTCGTCGGTCGTCATCGCGCCGAAGGTGAGTGGCACGGTCACCTGCACTCCCACATGGCGGCGGTCCTCGATCCCTATCGCGACCAGCACATCGGCAGTGCCCTCAAGCTCCACCAGCGGGTGTGGTCGCTCGAGCAGGGGATCGACACGGTGGTGTGGACCTTCGACCCGCTGGTCCGGCGCAATGCCCGGGTGAACCTGGTCAAGCTCGGCGTGGACGTCGAGGGATTCGAGGCCGACTTCTACGGGCCGATGGACGACGGCATCAACAGCGGTGACCCGACGGACCGGCTCTTCGCCTGGTGGCGGGTCGACTCACCGCGGGTGCACGCAGCGATGCGCGCAGAGGTCGCCGAGATCGATGTCGACCTCCTCGCCGCCCAAGGGCGCGACGTGCGCGTGATCGCACTGCCGGATGACATCGTGGCGCTGCGCTCACAGGATGGGGTGGCGGCTCTCGAGTGGCGACTGCGTGTACGCGAGGAGCTGCACGATGCGTTCGCCAGCGGATACCGGGTGACGGGCTTCGCGACGATCGGGGGCTACGCGCTGGAGAGGACGTCATGAGGATCGAGACCTTCCGCATCCACCGGCTGAGCATCCCGCTCGTCCGGCCGTTCCGCACGAGCTTCGGGACGGAGCACGTGCGCGACGTCATCCTCGTCGAGGCCGTCGATGCCGACGGCACGAGCGGCTGGGGCGAGTGCGTCACGATGTCCTGGCCCGGCTACAGCTACGAGTACGGCGACACCGCCATCGACGTCATGACCCATCACCTGCTCCCGGCTCTCGCGCCCGTCGCCGACTCCGACGATCCGCACGAGGTGCGGGCGGCGATGGAGGTCGTGGCGGGGCATCCGATGGCCAAGTGCGCCATGTCGACGGCCATGCTCGACGTGTGGCTCCGCGGGCGGGGCGAGTCGCTGGGGGAGTACCTGGGTGCGGTGCGCAGCGAGGTGGACTGCGGGGTGTCGGTCGGCATCCCGGTGACGGAGTCCATCGACGCCCTGCTGGACGAGGTGGGCAGCTATGTCGACCAGGGCTACCGCCGCATCAAGTTGAAGATCCAGCCGGGCTGGGACATCGCGCCGGTGAGTGCCGTGCGTGCGGCCTGGCCCACCATCCCGTTGCAGACCGACGCCAACCAGGCCTACCAGCGCAGCGACGCTCGGCACCTCGCCGAGCTCGACCAGTACGACCTGCTGCTGCACGAGCAGCCGCTCGAGCAGGACGACTGGTACGGCCATGTGCTCATCTCGCGGGCCGTCGAGACGCCGATCTGCATGGACGAGTCGATCCACTCGTTGATGAGCGCAGACTCCGCGCTCGAGTTCGGGGCCTGCTCGATCATCAACATCAAGCCGGGACGGGTGGGCGGCTACCTCACGGCGAGGGAGATCCACGACCTGAGTCTCGAGCGCGGCGCACCCGTATGGGCGGGCGGCATGCTCGAGACCGGGATCGGACGAGCGGCGAACGTCGCCCTCGCGGCCCTCCCCGGATTCACGCTGCCCGGTGACACCAGCGCGTCGAGCCGCTACTACGAGGTCGACGTCACCGAGCCGTTCGTGCTCCGGGACGGCACGCTGCCGGTGCCCACGCATCCGGGCATCGGAGTGGATCCGATCCCGGAGGTCCTGCGGGAGATGACGGTCTGGTCGACCGAGTTGCGACTGGGTTGATCTGGGCGCGGGCGGCGCAAGGCTCTGCCCGCTCACTCGGGATCGGCGACGCCCGTGATGCGCGAGACCGCGAACGTGCGCACGCCGTCGATGCGGTGATCGAAGGCGGTGAGGATCCCGGCCGACAGGCGCAGGGGGTCGACGATCTGCTCCGTCACCGTGCCGTCGGTGTCGGCGTAGCCGATCCCGATCGCCATCGTCTCCCCGATCGCCCGCCGCAGGGCGGAGACGATGGCGGACGCGGGCAGGCGGGGGATCGTGTCGGTGATTCCCCCGCTCGAGCTCGCGCGCGGACCTCGGGCGCGGTCACCGGCGCGCAGCGTCCGCACGGCCGCGTCGAGGAGGGCGTCGTCAGACGGGCGCGAGGTCGATGCGTTCCGACCACGGGGGGCCCGGATGCGCTGCGCCTCCGGTCGGCGGATGACGATGCCGCCGTCGGGACCCTCGGCCGCGGGCGCGAAGCCTGCCTGCCGCAGTGTGTCGAGGACCTCGTGCGTCGGTGCGAGGCTGACGAGGACGGTGTCGGCGACACGTCGTAGGCCCAGCGCGCGCAGGCGGCGGTCCTCGAGCATCGTCAGGAGGGTCTCGCTCGTGTCACTGCGCAGGTAAGACAGTGCGGTGCCGACGCGCACCGCCCCATGGCGTCGCGCGATGTCCTGCACGAGATAGGCCAGCGGCTGCGGCACGGGAGTGCGCGAGAGCCCCGTCAGGAAGTCCAGCACACCCTCGGCATCCCAGCCTGCGTCGAACGCACGACGCACGCTCGCGTCGGAGATCCGGTACACGGTGGCATGGCCGCGGGACTCGATGTCGGCCATGCGCCCGAGCTGCCGGCCGATCGACGGCGCCAGCGGCCCGGGTGCCACCAGGGTCAGGTCGGGGTTGATGAGCACGTGATCCACCTCGGCAGGCATGGTCGCGCTCATGCAGTCCCGCACTGCCTGCGCGCGGTCACGACGGGACGCCGTGTCGCCGACCGGGTGGCCCATCGCCAGGCGTCCGGCCGACGCCAGCGCACCGCTCGCGATCAGGCCGAGGTCGCTCGCCTCGCGCAGGGTCGCCGCGACGACCTGCCTGCGCAGCTCACCGCCTCGGCGTGGCCGTCGGTGGTCCAGCACCGTCGCGATCGACTCGGGGGTCAGGGTCGCCCCGGGCGGGACCTCGGCCAGCAGGTCGAGCACCTCCTGGCGCAGCACGGGCACGGCTCGCCGATCGTCGTCGGAGACGAGGACCTTGGTCTTCGCCGTGGCCAGAGAGGGCAGTCGCGCCAGGCCGCGCCAGGCGTCGACGAGCTCGAGCCAGGCCTCGGCAGGATCGACCTGGAGCCAGGTGTCGAAGCGGTCGGTGGGGACCCACCGGGGCTCCTCCTCGCCGTCGTCGTCGACCAGCCGTGCGGCCTGGGCCACCTCGATGACGAGTGCCGCGGTGGCCCAGTCGGCATGGAGCAGCTGGCGCACTGCCGCGAACTCGCGCAGCGCGAGCCCGCCGGTGCGCAGCACGGTGGGCGGTGCCGCGGCCCAGGCGTCCAGCAGGTCGCGGACGAGCGCCAGGAACGCCCGGGCATGCAGGCCTGCCTCGGCGTCCACGCGATCCACGTCCGTGAGGGTGTCCGCGTGCGGCTCGGCGGGCGGCCACGACGGCGGACGCACTCCACGGACGAGGTCGATGACGGAGGAGATCGCCCGCAGGGCGTCGTCGTCGCCCCAGACCAGGGCCCGGTCGAGCAGGCTGTCGAGCGCGTCCTCGCACGCGGACCGGGCCTCTGCCCCCAGCGAATCCGACGCCGCGTCGACCAGGCGCTCGCGCGGCGCGGGCTCGCTCGTGCGCGCCACACAGGCGAGCACGTGCAGCTCGAGCGCGTCCAGGCCATCGAGGCAGCGGGAGACCGACGGACCCGCCGTGGCGCGGGCCGTCAGCGACGTGAAGTCCGCGGGCACCGGGTGCAGGAGGTCCGGCCGCAGGCGCAGCAGCCGCCCGAGGGCGGCGTCATCCCGACGACGCAGGTCGTCGGCCAGGCTGCGGGGCGGGGTCATCCGACCAACGCTACGCGGTCTGCCCTCACGGCCGTCGTTGGCTGAGCGCCCCCGGTCGGCTGGCGGGTCCCCACGTGGGAGGGGGTACCCTTCTCGGGCGCGGGGACCACCCGGGCGGCGGCATTCGCCGCATGACTGGACAGTGAGCGAGGCGGCCGTGCCCACCGGAACCGTGAAGTGGTACGACTCCGAGAAGGGGTTCGGCTTCATCTCGTCGGACGACGGCGACGACGTGTTCGTGCATGTCTCGACGCTGCCGGCCGGCGTCACCGCGCTCAAGCCCGGCACCAAGGTCGAGTTCGGAGTGGTGGACGGCAAGCGCGGCAAGCAGGTGCTGACGCTGACGGTGCTGTCGGCCGCGCCGTCGGTCGTGAAGGGCAAGCGCAAGCCTGCCGACGACATGGCCGTCATCATCGAGGACCTCATCAAGCTGCTCGACGGGGTCTCCAACCAGATGCGCCGCGGCAAGTACCCGCCCGACGCGATGGCCCAGAAGACCGCCGCCGTGCTGCGTGCGGTAGCCGACGACCTCGACATCTAGCCACCGCGGCCGCCCCGCCGCTCCGTGCGGGCGCAACGTGGGACACAATCGACCCGTGGACTCCCCTTCGCTCGCCGTGGACGTCAAGCGCGATACCGCCTTGGTGGCCGCGGTCGACACCGCGCGTGAGGCGGCCGTCCTCGAGGGCGGGGCCGATGCGGTCGGCGCTGCGCTCGGTGTCGTCATGGAGGACGAGCGGCTCGCGACGCACACCTTCGAGTGCCTGAGCCCGGCCTACGTCGGCTGGCAGTGGGCCGTCACGCTCGCTCGTGCACCGCGTGCCAAGGCGATCACGGTCAGCGAGGTCGTCCTGCTCCCCGGGCCGACGGCGCTCGTCGCGCCGCCCTGGCTGCCCTGGAGCGAGCGGATCCTGCCCGGCGACCTCGCGCCGGGAGATGTGCTGCCGACGCCCGCGGACGATCCCCGGCTCGTCGCCGGGCTGACCGGCGAGGACGATCTCGAGTCGGTGGCCTCGCGGTCACCCCTGGAGCCGGGTGCGTGGGAGATCGGCCTAGGACGGGTCCGCGTCCTCTCGCCGATCGGGCGCGACGACGCGGCCGACCGCTGGTCGGAGGGGGAGTTCGGGCCGCAGTCGGCCATGGCGAAGCAGGCGACGCTGGAGTGCGTGACGTGCGGCTTCATGCTGCCGATGGACGGTCCGATGGGCCAGCTGTTCGCCGTATGCGCGAACGAGCTCAGCCCGGCCGACGGGCGCGTGGTGACGCTGAGCTACGGGTGCGGGGCGCACTCGGAGGCGATGCCCGCACCGAGCGAGGAGCCGCTCGCGGCCGGAGCGGTCATCGAAGTCGTCCTCGATGACGGCGTCGATCTCGCAGACGAGGTCCTGGACGATGTCACCGACGACGTGCTCGCCGATGCGGTGGATGTCGCCGACGAGGATGTCATCGCTGACTCCGAGCCCGTCGAGGTTGAGCCCGCTCAGGAGTGACGTCGGCGGCGCGAGGCGAGGAAGACCAGGCCGACCGCCCCGCACAGCACACCCACCGCTGTGACCCCGATCCACCATGTGGACCCGGCCTCGTCGAGGCGCTCTCGCAGTGCCAGCAGCACGACGAGTGCCACCGTCCAGATCGCGGTGCCGATGGCCACCGGCAGGATGCCGTCGGCGTCGGACTGCTCTGCGCGGGTCATGGAGTCACCCTCTCACGGATGCGGTCCTGCGACCGGACCGTACGCTGAGGGCATGGACACCCGTACGCGGCGCTTCGTCACGCTTGCCGTGCTGGTGTCGCTGGTGGTCGTCGTGGTCGTCGCGGCCATGGGGCGTTGACGTTGCGGCACCCGGTCGCCACCCTGGCGTGCGCATCCGCCCTGGCGGCCACGGTCCTTGCCGCTCCCGCTGCGTCCGCAGTGGAAACCGATGTCGTCTGCCGATTCGACGACCGTCGCTTCAGCGAGATCAGCGGCATGACGTACTCGCAGCGGCATCCCGGGGTCATCTACCTGCACAACGACTCGTCCGGTGGTCCGTACCTCTACGCGGTCGACGCAGCGACGTGCACGACCCTGGCGGTGCTGGAGGTCGAGGGCATCGAGGCCCGCGATCTCGAGGCCATCGGCTCCGGACGCGACGCGCGCGGCCGCCCCATCCTGTGGCTGGCCGACATCGGGGACAACCGCGACTCATGGCCCAGCGTGCGCCTGCATCGGGTGCGCGAGCCCGCCCGGCTCGTGGACGGGGAGCTGCGTCCGCGCACCTTCCTGTTCACGTACCCGGATCGACCGCACAACGCCGAGACGATCCTGACCGATCCGGCGTCGGAGCGCGTGTGGGTGGTCACCAAGCAGTCCGCAAGAGGCCAGGTGTACGAGCTGCCGCGTCTGCTGGGCAAGGGCAGGGTTGCTGTCGCCCAACCGGTGGCTCGCGTCGGCGCCTTCGTCACCGACGGGTCGATCAGCCCGGATGGTTCGCGTTTCGTGCTGCGCGACTATGTCGACGCCGAGGTCAGCACGGGGCTCCCTCCGGGGGCGGACCCCACGATCGTCTACCTGCCCGTGCAGCTCCAGGGCGAGGCGGTCACCTGGACGGCGGATGGATCGGCGCTGCTCATCGCCAGTGAGCGTGACTCGCGCCTTCTGCGGGTGCCGGTCCCGCGGGTGGCGGTCACCTCGGTGCAGTGATCTCCGGGCGCACCAGCAGGATGACCAGCGCGCCGACCAGGAGCGCGGGCACGAGCAGGAACGCCAGGTGGAATCCGATGACGTCGGAGAGCACGCCGAGCGCGAACGGCGCGCTGGCGATGGCGATGCTGCCGAACACTGACGCGAGGGCGCTGGCGCGGTCGGTCATGCCGCCCGACGCCTGAACGGCGCGTGCCACGCCGAGGGGCCACTGCACGCCCATCCCCAGCCCGGTGACAAGCAGGCCGATGAGCATGAGCCAGCCCAGCGACGTCAGCCATGCGGCGGCGAAGCCGACGAGTGCGGTCAGTATGGAGATGAGCAGGACCATGTCGACGGGGCGTCGCTCCGCCATGCGGGAGCCGACGAAGCGGCCGATCGCCATGCCCCCGGTCACCGCGGCGAGGGAGGCCGCTGCCGCTGCCGCGCCGAACTCGGCGCGCTCACGCAGCAGGTCCGCGCTCCAGAAGACCATCGAGAACTCCACCCCGAGGAAGCACACGATCAGGGCCAGGGTCCAGTAGATCCGTCGGGGCAGCGGCGAGCGACGGTGCTCGGCGTGGGCCTCGGACCGGGCCGCGCCGAAGCGGTCGGCGCGTCGCCCGCGCACGAACTCGACCACGACGAGGCCGACCACGACGACGAGCAGGCCGGACTGCCACCCCAGGACGGTCGCGGCCCCCAGCCCGACGGCCAGGGGTGCCACGAGCCCGCTGACCGACGCCAGCGCATTGGCCTCGGTGAGCGAGGCCGGACCGGCCGGGCCCTGGTGGCTGAGGAGGAACGCGTTGACCGATATGACGAGGAAGGTGCCGAAGAACCCGGCGACGAACGCGCCGACCAGAGTCACCAGCAGGGGGGCCGACGGCCATGCATAGGCGAGCACCCCGGCGGCGCCGCCGAGCGAAGCGAGCCGCAGCACGTTGCCGCGGCCGATGCGGTCGATCAGGCGCGAGGCGACCATCCCGGCGAAGACGCCGGACAGGGCGAGCATGCTGCCGTGCAGGCCGGACACCGCACGGGAGGTCTCCTGGTCATCGCGCAGCAGGGCCACCGTGGCCCCGAATGCATACATCAGCCAGGCCCACAGGCACAGTTGGCCGTAGCTGAGCCAGGTGAGGCCGTCGCGCACCGGGCGAGCACCCCGGTGGGGCGCTCGCGTCGTCACGTCAGTTGCGCGATCACGTGGTCGATGCAGCGCGTGAGTGCGCGGACATCGTCGGGCTCCACGGCAGGGAACACGGCGATGCGCAGCTGGTTGCGTCCGAGCTTGCGGTAGGGCTCGGTGTCGACGATGCCGTTGAGCCTGAGCGCCTTGGTGATCGCCGTGGCGTCGATGGCGTCGTCGATGTCGATCGTGGCGACGACGCCGGAACGCTGGGCGGGATCGGCGACGAAGGGCGTGGCCACGTCGCTCGCCTCGGCCCAGTCGTAGATCGCGCCTGACGACTCGGACGTGCGCGCGACGCACCAGTCGAGGCCGCCGTTGGCGTTGAACCAGTCGACCTGCTCGGCCATCATGAGGATCGTCGCCAGGGCGGGGGTGTTGTAGGTCTGGTCCTGCCGGGAGTTGTCGATGGCGGTCTGCAGGTCCAGGAAGTCTGGGATCCAGCGCCCGGACTCCTTGATCTCGGCAGCCCGCGCGATCGCGGCCGGCGACATCAGTGCGAACCACAGGCCGCCGTCCGAGCCGAAGCTCTTCTGCGGCGCGAAGTAGTAGGTGTCGAAGTCGGCCGCACTCACCGCGAGGCCGCCGGCCGCGCTGGTGGCGTCGATGATCGTGAGGGCATCGGCGTCGGCCCCCGCGACCCGGTAGGGGGTCACGGCGACACCGGTGGACGTCTCGTTGTGGGGGCTGCAGTACGCGTCGACGCCGGCCTCCGCAGCGAACGCGGGGGCGCTGCCCGGGTCGGCCTTGATGATCGTGGGCTCACCGAGGTGCGGAGCCGCCTTGACGCCGCTGGCGAACTTCGCGCCGAACTCGCCGAAGGACAGGAACTGGGCGCGGTCGCGGATCAGGCCGAAGGAGGCGACGTCCCAGAAGCAGGTCGATCCGCCGTTGCCGAGGACTACTTCGTAACCCTCGGGGAGGGAGAAAAGGGAGGTCAGGCCCGTGCGCAGGCGACCGACCTGCGACTTGACCGTCTTCTGGCGGTGCGAGGTGCCCAGGTACGTCTGCCAGACGCCGGCGAGGGCGTCGACCTGCTCCTTGCGGACCTTCGAGGGACCGGCACCGAACCGACCGTCGGCGGGCTTGAGGTCGGCGGGGATGCGGATCTCTTCAGGGGTGGCAGCCACAGGTTCTCCTGGATCGGGGGTGAGGCTCAAACCCTAACCGGCACCGGACGATGCGCCGGATGAGGGCGTGGGGCGTCGTGCAGGTCAGTAGCCGGTGGGGGCCACCATTGACGCGTCCCAGCCCGGCACCTGATCCGGGCGCCGCGGACCCGCGCCGACGTACCTGGCCGACGGGCGGATCAGGCGGCCGGTGCGCTTCTGCTCGAGGATGTGCGCGCTCCAGCCTGCGAGCCGCGCGCACGTGAACATCGACGTGAACATGGGCGCGGGCACCTCGGCGAAGTCGAGCACGATCGCAGCCCAGAACTCGACATTGGTCTCCAGCACGCGGTCGGGGCGCCGCTCGCGCAGTTGGGCCAGAGCGGCCCGCTCGAGGGCCTCCGCGACCTCGTAGCGCGGGGCGTCGAGCTCGCGGGCGGTGCGTCGCAGGACGCGAGCGCGAGGGTCCTCCGCCCGGTACACGCGATGGCCGAACCCCATGAGTCGCTCGTTGCGGTCGAGGACACCACGGACGTATGCGTCGGCGTCACCCGTGCGCTCGATCTCCTCGATCATGCCAAGGACGCGCGAGGGAGCGCCGCCGTGCAGCGGCCCGCTCATGGCGCCGACCGCGCCGGAGATCGACGCGGCGACGTCGGCGCCGGTCGAGGCAATGACACGCGCGGTGAAGGTGGAGGCGTTCATGCCGTGCTCGGCAGCGGAGACGAAGTACGCGTCGACCGCGCGGACATGGCGGGGGTCGGGCTCCCCGCGCCAGCGGCGCATGAATCGCTCGACGATGGTGCTGGCCTCGTCGATGTGGCTCTGCGGCACCATCGGGACGCCGATGCCTCGCGCGGACTGCGCGACGAAGGAGAGCGCCATGACGGAGACATGCGCGAGGTTCTCGCGCGCGGTGTCGTCGTCGATGTCGAGCAGGGGCCTCAGGCCCCAGGCGGGGGCGAGCATCGCGATCGCGGACTGCACGTCGACGCGCACGTCGCCGGAGTGGATCGGGATGGGGAACGGCTCGGCGGGCGGCAGCCCCGGGTTGAACTCGTTGTCGACGAGCAGGCCCCAGACGTTGCCGAAGGAGACCTTGCCGACGAGGTCCTCGATGTCGACGCCGCGGTAGCGCAGCACGCTGCCGTCGCGATCGGGCTCGGCGATCTGGGTCTCGAAGGCGACGACGCCCTCCAGACCCGGGACGAAGTCGACCATGGGGGCTCCTGCCGCGTGCCGGTGTCGGGTGTGCGAACTCCATCCAACACGGGGACCGATTACGTGGTGGGATCGGGGCATGAGCCAGTGGACACCGCCGCCGGATGACAGCCTGGGCAGGCTCGCTGACCTTCGGGTCTCCTACGACGCGGGCACCCTCGAGGAGCCGGACCTCGCTGCCACCCCGTTGGCGCAGTTCCGTGCCTGGTTCGACGCGGCACTCGCCGTCGGCCTGCCGGAGCCGAACGCGATGGTGGTCGCCACCGCAGCCACGTCGGGCCAGCCATCGGCCCGCACCGTGCTGCTCAAGGACGTCGACGAGCGCGGCTTCGTCTTCTACACAAACTACGGCTCGCGCAAGAGCGGCGAACTCGACGCGAACCCAGGGGTCTCGTGTGTGTTCCCGTGGTTCGCCATGCACCGCCAGGTCGTCGTCGTGGGCCGGGCCGAGCGGGTGTCGCGTGCGGAGGCCGAGGAGTACTTCCGGACGCGTCCGCACGGATCGCGCCTTGGGGCGTGGGCGAGCCGGCAGTCCACCGTGATCGACGGTCGCGCCGGGATCGAGGCCGAGTACGCGCGGCTGCAGGCCGAGTTCCCGGAGGGCGGCGAGGTGCCGATCCCGCCGTTCTGGGGCGGCTGGCTCGTGCGGCCGGTCTCGGTGGAGTTCTGGCAGGGCCGCGAGTCCCGGCTGCATGACCGCCTGCGCTTCGTGGCGGCACGCGAGGGCGCGCCGCTGGACGACCCGGCGCCGTGGCGGATCGAGCGCCTGTCCCCCTGACACCGCCGACTCCTGCAGTTCACGTCACTGCCGCGGCCGTCTTGTGACGCGAGCTGCAGGAAACACGTGAGCGGCAGCGCGTAGCGTGCACTCGTGGCCCGCGTGTTCGCCGATCTGACGCCTCTTCGCGTCAGCCCCCCGTATCGCCGGCTCTGGGCGGCCCTGGGCATCAGCAACATCGGCCAGCAGATGGCGGCCGTGGCTGTCGGCCTGCAGGTGTGGGACATCACGAGATCCAGCTTCATGGTCGGACTGGTCGGCCTCGCGTCCCTGATCCCGCTGGTCGGATTCGGCCTCTATGGGGGTGCTCTCTCCGATGCCTTCGACCGGCGGACGGTGGGCTTCCTGTCGGCGGTGGGTCTGTGGGTGGCGTCGGGACTCCTGCTGCTGCAGTCACTGGCCGGCTGGTCGAACGTCTGGGTGCTCTACCTCATCATCGGCCTCTCATCGGCCTTCTTCGCGATCGGCAATCCTGCGCGCCACGCGATCACTCCGCGTCTCATCGAGCCGGACCTCCTGCCTTCGGCCAATGCCCTCGGGATGCTGACGTGGAACCTGGGCTTCACTCTCGGACCCGTCCTCGGTGGTGTCCTGGTGGCTGCCACGGGGACGGTGACCACGGCCTACGCGGTCGATGTGGCGGCATTCGGGCTCGTGGCCTGGGCGATGTTCCGCCTGCCGAAGCTGCCGCCGATCGTCGTCGAGGGGGCTGAGCGTCCTCGTGCCGGATGGGCGTCGGTGCGCGAGGGTTTCGCCTTCCTGCGCGGTAAGCGGAACCTGCAGATGACCTTCTACCTGGACATGGTGGCCATGGTGTTCGGGATGCCGCGCGCGCTGTTCCCGGCGATCGCCGCGCAGTGGTACGGCGGGTCCACTGCCGACATCGCGCTCGTGCTCGGGCTGCTGTCGGCCGCCCCTGCGGCAGGAGCCCTGCTGTCGGGGGTTCTGTCGGGCTGGCTGGCCCGCGTGCGGTGGCAGGGTCGCGCCATCGTCATCGCGATCGTCGTCTGGGGTCTGACGATCGCCGCCTTCGGGGTCGTGCGGACGCTCTGGATCGCCCTTCTCCTGCTCGCCTTGGCGGGCGCGGCCGACAACATCTCGGCCGTCTTCCGGACGACGATCCTGCAGGCCGCGACCCCGGATGAGTATCGCGGGCGCCTGCAGGGCGTCTTCACCGTTGTCGTCGCCGGAGGCCCGAGGCTCGGCGACGTCGAGGCCGGCGCGGTGGCGGCCGTCGGGGGAGAGATGGTGTCGGTCGTCTCCGGCGGTCTCCTCTGCGTGGCCGGTGCCGTGGGTCTCGCGGCCAAGTTCCCGGGATTCAGGAAGTACGACGCCCGGCATCCGCAGCCCTGACGGGCAGTGCTTGCCCGTTTCTCCCGCGACGCGGGACAAACGAGGCTGGGAGGCCCATTTCGGGGCCCTGGAGCTCACTTGTCCCGCGTCGCGGGAGAAACGGGTCTACCTGGATGGGCGGTGGCGGAGGGCCTCGGCGACCACCTCGTCGACGCTGATCCCGCGCCGCTTCGCCTCCTGACGCACCGCCTTGCGCAGTGACTTGGGGACGGTGACCTCCAGGGTCACGGGCTTGTCGGAGTCGATCGCGTCGGCCGTCGACCCTCCGGACCGGAGCCATCCGGCATCGGGGCTGCCCACGGGCGTGCTCGGGTGCACATCGGCATCATCGGCTTTGCGCAGGCCAACCCGCGGCTGCTCAGTCGCGCTCACGCCAGGTACCTCGCGAGCGACACCCGCGGCATCGGCCGGGCTGGCCGAGCCGGGGGCATGAGGCGATCGAGGAGGTCGTCCATGGTCTGGGCGACCTCCTGCGAGCCGGGGGAGTTCCAGGCGTGCAGCGGGCTCATCGCACGCTGGGTCACCGGGATGCCCGCGCAGTAGGGCAGCGGCGGATCCTGCACCAGCTCCCCGTGCGCCTCGTGCAGGAGTCGAAGGTTCCCGAGGTGCTCGCGATCCGCCGGGTCGAATCGGTTGACGACCACGGCCCGTGCGCGCAGCATCGGATTGGTCGAGCGGGCGATGACGTCGACGGCCTCGAGCGCCTCGGCTGCGCCGTGGATCGCGAAGTGGCTCGGCTCGGTGACGATGACCGCGCAGTCGGCGGTGCTCAGCGCATTGCGGGTGAGCTCTCCCAGCGACGGTGGGCAGTCGATGACCACGAGGTCGTACGACCTCGGTGTCGTCGCGAGTGCCGTGCGGAGCCGCAGCGCGGAGTTGCGCTCGCGCGAGACGGTCCGGTGCTCCAGCGAGCGCTCCGCCGGCAGGACGTCGATTCCGCGTCCCCACGCGCTCGGCACGATCGCGTCGACCGCGACCCCCGGGCGGGCGTCGGCCAGGACGTCGCTGGTCGTGAACACCGCGTCGACGGGCTCGAGGACGAGTGAGGCATTGGCCTGCGGGTCCATGTCGATGACGAGGGTGCGCAGCGACCGGTCCCACGCGGCGCTGGCCAGTCCGAGCGCGACGGTGGTCTTGCCCACGCCGCCCTTCATGGACAGCACGGCCACCACGGTCATGACCTCATCCTGTCATCCGGTGACCGCCGGTACGGGGAGGCGACAGGCTCACGCCCCCTTGATCCCGGCGAAGTCCGCGAGGGCGACGTCACGCTCGACGGCATGGTCGACGACGGGCTCGGGATAGCCGTTCACGTACCCGTCGATCGCCTTCCAGGGCTCGTGCACGGCCTTGCCGGGCAGGTGTCGCAGCTCGGGGACGTAGCGGCGCACGTAGTCGCCGTCGGGGTCAAACTTCAGGCCCTGCAGCACCGGGTTGAAGACCCGGTAGAAGGGCGATGCATCCGTGCCGCAGCCCGCGGTCCACTGCCACCCGTGGGAGTTGCTGGCGAGGTCGCCGTCGGCGAGCCACCTCATGAAGTGCTGCGCCCCCAGCTGCCACGGCAGGTGCAGGTCCTTGACCAGGAAGCTCGCGACGACCATCCGCACGCGGTTGTGCATCCACCCCTCGTCGCGCAGCTGCCGCATGCCGGCATCGACGAACGGGTAGCCCGTGCGGCCCTCGGACCATGCGGCGAGCAGCGCCGTGGCCTCGTCGCCCGAGGTCCAGCGCATCGCGGTGTCGTAGCGGCGGTCCAGGGATGCGCGGGCGCTGTCGGGCTGCTGGGCCAGGACGTCGGCGTAGAACTCCCGCCAGGCGATCTCCTTGCCGAACACCTCGTCGTCGGGCCCGAGGTCGGTGAGCATCGAGCGCGGGTGGATCTCACCCCACTTCAGGTGGTGGCTCATCGCACTGGTGCCGGCGAGGTCCGCCCGGTTGCGCAGGTCGGAGTAGTCGGCCAGCCGGCCGGCGCGGAACTCCTCCCACCTGCGCCATGCGGCCTCCTCGCCGGCCTCGGGCAGGCGGAGGTCGCCGAGGTCCGGCCGTTCAGGGCGCCCATGGCAGTCAATCGGCTCCCACCACTCCACGTCGGTGGGCAGATCACCGGCCGGTCCTCGCCATCCGTGACGGGTCCAGGCACGCCAGAACGGCGTGTAGACGCGGTAGGCGGTGCCGTCGTCCTTGCGGACGCGACCGGGGGCGACCGCGTACGGCGAGCCCGTGCGCACGAGTGGGATATCGAGAGCCTGCTGGACCTGCTCGTCGCGCAGGCGCCCGTATGGCCCGAAGTCCGCGGCGATGTGCACGCCGGTGGCCCCGGCGGCCTTCGCGACCTCGGGCACGACGGTGCGCGGGTCGCCGTGCCGGATGACCAGGTGCCGACCGACGCTCGCCCCCAGTGCGTTGAGGGAGTCGACGAGGTAGGCCTGCCGCACCGGTCCGGCAGGCTCCCAGAGAGTCGGGTCCACCACGAACAGGGCGACGACCCTGCCGTCCCCGCTCGCACGTGCCTCCTCGACCGAGGCGAGGAGCGCGGGGTTGTCCCGCAGTCGCAGGTCGCGGCGGAACCACATCACCGTGGGCACGACTGCAGGCTAGGCACTAGGTTCGCTATGGGCAATTCGCGCGAGCGCACAGGGGAGGAGCACTGGTGAGTGATCTCATCGACACCACCGAGATGTACCTCCGCACCATCTACGAACTCGAGGAGGAGGGCATCACGCCCATGCGCGCTCGTATCGCCGAGCGCCTCCACCAGAGTGGCCCCACGGTCTCGCAGACCGTTGCCCGGATGGAGCGTGACGGCCTCGTCGTCGTCGGCCGCGATCGCCAGCTCGACCTCACCCCCGTCGGCCGCGCGACCGCCACCCGCGTCATGCGCAAGCACCGCCTGGCCGAGTGCATGCTCGTCGACATCCTCCACATGCCCTGGGAGGAGGTGCACGCGGAGGCCTGCCGCTGGGAGCACGTCATGAGCGAGTCGGTCGAGCGGCGCCTACTCGAACTCCTCGACAATCCGACGGTCTCGCCCTACGGCAATCCCATTCCCGGGCTGGTGGAGCTCATCCCGGACGCGGCTCCTGGTGTGAACGACGCCGATGACGTCGGCGCGGTGTCCTCGCTGACTGAGGTCTGCCGCGACGACGTCACTCGCGTGATCGTGCGGCGCCTCGCCGAGCCGATCCAGGAGCAGGCCGACACGATGGCCCTGATGCGGCGGATCGGCGTGATGCCGGGAGCGTCGGTCAAGGCCCATCGCTCCCCGGGTGGCGTGATGATCGGCAGCGCTGGGGAGTACACCGAGCTCGCCCTGGACATCGCCGACCATGTGTTCGTGCAGACGGCGGGCTGACCGTCCCTTGAGTGTCGAGGGCGCGGCCGAGGAGGTCCGAGCGAGCCCCTGGCCTTGCAGCACCATTCCTCACGCTTGTACGGCCACAGCTCGGCGTGAACGGACGGGGTCCTGATGGTCAACGCATTCACCCATGAGGTGCCGGCGGCCCGCGTGGTGTTCGCCAACGGATCGATCATCAGGGTCGGTGACGAGCTCGAGCGGCTGGGCTGCTCGAAAGCCCTGATGGTGGCCGGAGGCGCCGAAGGGGTCTTCGCTGATCAGATCGAGCGCGATCTTGGTGGTCGAATCGTGGGCCGGTTCTCCGATGTGGTGATGCATGTGCCCGTCGAGATCGCTCAGCGCGCTGTCGCGGTGGCCAGACGTTGTGACGCCGACAGTGTGATCGCTGTCGGGGGCGGATCGTCGATGGGAATGGCCAAGGCAATTGCCAAGGAGACGGGCCTGCCCATCCTCGCGGTACCGACGACGTACGCAGGCTCGGAGATGACGAGCATCTGGGGTATGACCGAAGGGCGGCGCAAGACCACCGGCCGAGATCCCAAGGTCCTTCCTCGCGCCGTCGTCTACGACCCGGAGCTCACCGTGAGCCTGCCGGTCGGCATCTCGGCAGCGAGCGGCATGAACGCCCTTGCCCACCTCGTCGAAGGGCTCTATGCCCCAGCCGTCTCGCCGATCTCCTTCCTGCAGGCTCAGGAAGGGATTCGAGCGCTCGCGAGTGCACTTCCGCGCGTGGTGGATGATCCTTCGGACCTCGACGCACGAGGCGAGGCCCTCTACGGGGCGTGGCTGGCAGGCTGGACGCTGGGCACGACAGGCATGGGAATCCACCACAAGATCTGCCACACCCTTGGGGGGACCTACGACCTGCCGCACGCTCCCTCCCACTCCGCGGTGATCGCCTACGCGACCGACTTCAATGCGGCGCACGCTCCGGAGGCGATGCGCGCCATCGTCAGCGCCCTGAACTCCGCGGGCATCTCCTGCTCCTCCGCGGCGGAGGGGATCTGGATCCTGGCGAGTCGCATCGCAGCCCCGACATCCCTGCGTGACATCGGATTCGACATCGATGCCGTGGAGGAGGTGGCGACCATCGTCGTCGACGCGCGACCCATCAATCCCCGTCCGGTTGACGTGGACGGTGTTCGTGCTCTGCTCATCGCCGCATATCAAGGAGCCAGGCCCGGGGGTTCCCTCTCGTGACCACCCGTGAATGGCTCACCAGGATGACCGCCCAAGGGAGGAATGAATGATCCGCACGACTGGGGCGTCACTGACGGAGGAGGTGGTCTCGCGGCTCGGCTCGACGCCCGACCCCCGAATGCGAGAAGTGATGCAGGCCCTTGTCCGTCATCTGCATGCCTTTGCCACCGAGGTGCAGCTGACGGACGCGGAATGGCTCGCAGGAATCCGGTTCCTCACGGCCACGGGGCAGATGTGCGACGACGTCAGGCAGGAGTTCATCCTGCTCTCCGACACTCTGGGGCTGTCATCTCTGGTCGACCTCATCAACCATTCGGATGTCGAGGCCCTGGCTACTGAGACGACCATCCTCGGACCCTTCTACGTGCCGGAGTCGCCTTGGCGTGAGAACGCAAGCTCGATCGTCGAGTTCGAGGATGGTGGTGAGGCCACCATCGTTCGAGGAGTGGTTCGGGATGACCGTGGCACGCCCATCCGCGATGCCATCGTGGACGTATGGCACAACGCTGCAACAGGTTTCTACGCTGTCCAGCAGCCCGAGGTGCAGCCGGCAACCAATCTGCGCGGTCGATTTCGCACCAATGAGGATGGCCGGTACGAGTTCCTCACCGTCCGACCCGTGCCCTACCCGATCCCCAACGATGGCCCGGTGGGTCGGTTGCTACGCGATACCGGGCGACACGAGTGGCGCGCCGCCCACATCCACATGAAGGTCAGCGCAGACGGTCACATCCCGCTCACGACTCACGTCTTCGACCGAGCCAGCGACTTTCTCGACTCCGACACCGTCTTCGGCGTCAAGGACTCGCTGATCGCTGACTTCGTGCCGGGCGATGACGGATCCTTGATATGTGAGTACGACATCACCCTGGTCCGCGAGGCGAAGTAGTCGGGCCGGCTCAGGCCTTCGCGACGTCCCCTACGCGTCGATCTGGATGACGACGGCCTTCGGCTCGGTGAAGAACTCGCGGCTGAAGTTGCCGCCCTCGCGACCCACTCCGGAGTCGCCTACGCCACCGAAGGGGGCGCGCAGGTCACGGATGAAGAAGCAGTTGACCCACACCGTGCCGGCGTTGAGCTTCGCGGCCATGCGGTGCGCGCGCGACAGGTTCTCGGTGAACACCATGGCGTTCAGGCCGTATTTGGTGTCGTTGGCCAGGGCCACGGCCTCGGCCTCGGTGTCGAACCGCGTCGCGACCGTGACCGGCCCGAAGATCTCCTCCCTGACCACGCGAGCGGTGCCCGGTGCATCGGTGATGATCGTCGGACGGACCCCCCAGCCCTCGCCCACGCCGCCCGTGAGCACATGTCCGCCGCCGAGGGCGTCTTGGCCCAGGTAGCCCGACACCTTGGTGAAGTGCTCCTCGCTCGCGAGCGCGGGGGAGAACTGGGTCGCCGGGTCCTTGGGGTCGCCAATCACGAGGGACTCGGCAGCAGCCTTGTAGCGGGCCATGAACTCGTCGTAGATCCCGCTCTGGACGTACAGCCGGCTCCCGGCGAGGCACACCTGGCCCGCGTTGCGGAAGATCGCCTCAACTGCCCAGTGCACGGCGTTGTCGAGGTCGGCGTCGTCGAAGATGATGTTGGCGCCCTTGCCGCCGAGCTCGAGGCTCACCGGGATCAGGTTGCGCGCCGCAACGCCACTGATGATCTTGCCCGTTCCGGACTCGCCCGTGAACGTGATCCGGTCGACGTCGGGGTTCTCGGTGAGTGCCGAGCCCGCGGAGTCCGGGCCGTAGCCGTGCACGACGTTCAGCACGCCGGGCGGAAAGCCTGCCTCGATGGCCAGCCGCGCCAGGATCGTTGCCGAGACGGGGGTGTCCTCCGCCGGCTTCCACACCACGGTGTTGCCCCAGGCGAGAGCGGGCATGACCTTCCAGGTGCCGAGCATCAGCGGGAAGTTCCACGGCGAGATCGCGACGGCGACGCCGACGGGGTCCCAGCGGCTGTAGGCGTGATGGCCGGAGTCCATCGGGTAGGCGTCGGCGGTCGACATGCGGGCATGGTCGGCGAAGAACCGGACGTTCAGGATCGAGCGCGTCACGTCGTGCTGCGACTGCGTGATCGGCTTGGCCATGTCGCGCGTGTCGGCCATGGCGAGCTCGTCGCGGTGCTCCTCCATGAGGTCGGCCAGGCGGTGCATCAGCTGCTGGCGCTTCTCCTGGCCCATCCGGGACCACGGGCCCTCGTCGAAGGCGCGTCGGGCCGCGGCGACGGCACGATCGGCATCGGCCTTGCCGCCCAGGGCGATGGTCGCCCACGGCTCACGGGTGTAGGGGTCGATATCCGCCATGGTGGCGCCGTCAAGGGAGGGCACCTCCGCGCCATCGATGATGTGGCCGTAGAAGTCCATGAGATCCCTTCGTCGGGTGGGGGTCACTCGTCGGCGTGGCCGCGGACTCCGAGGCTAGGGACCGGCGGGGCCGCGTGTGGCCCACTGTTCCGCGGAACGGAACGCAGTCCCACGGACCGGTACGCCGCCTCCCGCTCCTCGGCTCAGACCGAGACGGGCGCGCGGTCGAAGCCCGGCCGCAGCGGCATCCCGGACGAGCCGCCCGGGCCGAGCCGCACGCCGAGCATCTGGTGCAGCTCGATCTGGTTGATGTCGAAGCCCAGCCGCGACGCCGCCATGTACAGCCGCCAGACCCGCGCCGTGCCGAGGCTGGACTCCGCGACGGCCGCATCCCAGTTGGCCTCGAGGTTCTCGCACCAGTGGGTCAGGGTCAGCGCGTAGTGCTCGCGCAGGTTCTCCTCATGCCGGATCTCGAATCCGGCGGAGTTCATCGCGCTCATCACCTGCGCGGGACCGGACAGTTCGCCGTCGGGGAAGACGTAGCGGTTGATGAACGACTTCTTGAAGTGCGTCTGCCAGCCGTCGTTGGGTCGCGTGATCGTGTGGTTGAGCAGGCGGCCCTCGGGGCGCAGGCGCTCGTAGAGGAACGAGAAGTACGACGGATAGTTCGCGCGGCCGATGTGTTCGGTGAGCCCGATCGACGAGATCGCGTCGAATCCCGTCTCGGGGACGTCGCGGTAGTCACTGAACCGGATCTGCGCCACGCTGTCCAGGCCGGCGTCGGAGATCGCCTGCTGGCCCCACATCGCCTGCTGCTGCGAGAGGGTCACGCCGATGGCGGTGACGCCGTAGTTCTTGACGGCGTGCAGCACCATGCCGCCCCAGCCGCAGCCGACGTCAAGCAGGCGCATGCCCGGCTGCAGGCCGAGCTTGCGGCAGACGAGGTCGAACTTCTCCTCCTGCGCCGTCTCGAGCGAGGCGTCCGCAGTCGGGAACACCGCGCACGTGTAGGCCATCGACGGGCCGAGCACGTACGAGTAGAAGCGGTTGCTGACGTCGTAGTGATGGTGGATCGCCTCGGCATCGCGGTTCTTGGAGTGCCGACGGCCGCCGAGCCTGCGCTCCTGCGGGGGCGGCGCGGGGCGCTTGACGGCGAAAGGTGCGAACGCACGGGCGAGGTCGAGCTTGTCGCGCCAGGTCAGGTGGTCAAGTGGCAGCGGGTACAGCCGGCTGAGGGCGGTGTAGGCGTCGCCGATGATCTCCAGATCGCCCTGGACGTACGCGCGGGCGAGGCCCAGCTGGCTCGGCGCGCTGGCGAAATACTCGACCGCGCGGGGGCTGCGCACGTCGAGGACGACCTCGGCGTCAGCCGGCCCGGCGCTCGAGCCGTCGTAGGCCCGGAAGCCCACGCCCCGCTCGGCCGGGACGATCATGGAGAAGGCGTCTGCCAGCTTCATTGGCGTTCCACCACCTTGGCGTAGAGGTCCCTCAGACGACCCTGAGGATCGTAGTTGTCTTTGAGGCCGGCGTACTCGTCTCCGCCGTAGATCGACCAGAAGGTCGCCCGGTCGTAGAACGCCGTGGAGTACAGGGACTTGCGGCCGTCGAGCTTGGTGACCATCTCCTCGATCCGGCGGTTGACCGAGCCGTCGGAGGGGTCGACGCCCTCCGGGAGCGCGACCGTGGACCAGAAGCCGACGTTCACGTAGAGCACCTCGGGGTCGAACTCGTACAGCGGCCAGCGTGCCTGCGGATCGCGCTGGCGCAGGGGGCACACCCACACCGGCTCGATGCCGACCTCGCGATGGAAGAAGTCGAGGAACTCCGGCAGCCGGTCGACCGGCACCTCGATGTCCTGGACCACGGCCTCGCGGACGGGGCGGCCACGGCGGCGGGCCACCCGGTTGGACAGGTCGTGCCGGCGCTCGAAGGCGATGATCTTCCAGTACACGTCGCTGCGGAGCCTCGACTTCGGCCACAGTCGACGGATCGCCGGCTTCTGCGCACCGAAGGCACGCGAGCACCAGAACCAGTCGGTGTCCCAGCGCCACAGGTAGTCGTGGATGGTCAGGGCATCGATCGTCCGCTGCTGGATGGACCGGTAATAGATGCCCATGCCGGTGTAGTCGCTCGGGGCCATCCCAGCGGGGAGCTCGTCGACCATCGTGCCGACCGTCAGGTACTGCTCGTCGGCGGAGAAGACGGTGCCGTCGAGGAAGTCGACCGCACGGCCCTCGAACGAGCGCTCCTGCGCGATCTGCGCAATCGCCTCGGTCATGGCCTCAGCGGTGGCGTAGCGCACGTGGCGCAGCAGGACGTAAGGCCGCGTGGGCTCCAGCTCGATCCTCAGGCGGAGGGCGTAGCCCAGCGAGCCGTAGGAGTTGGGGAAGCCGTAGAAGAGGTCCCGGTGCGGATCGTCGTCGGCGCCGGTCACCGTCAGGATGCGGCCGTCGCCCGTGAGGATGTCCATCTCGAGGACGGACTCGTGAGGTGTGCCGTTGCGGAAGCTCGCGCTCTCGATCCCGAGTCCGGTGACGGCGCCGCCGAGGGTGATCGTGCGCAGTTGCGGAACGCACATCGGCATCAGGCCGTAGGGCAGCGTGGCGTCCACGAGGTGCTCGTACGTGGTCATGCCCAGGACCTCGGCCGTGCGGGTCACCGGGTCGACGTGCAGCACCCCGTCGAAGGCGGCCACGTCGAGGCCGAGCGCTGCAGCGTCGCGCGGGCGGAAGAGGTTGGAGGTGCGCTTGGCGAGCCGGATCGGTGTGCCCGGGGGAATCGCCTGGTACTCCGCCTGGAGTCGCTCGCGCAGGGTGGCATACCGCTGCTGCCAGGGCGCCTCCTGCGACACGGCCGTCATGCGGCACACGGTATCGGCCCCGATGGCGTGGGCATCGGGGCCGGGGGGCCGGTGGAGCGGCGCCGTGCGCGGGACGGCGACAATGGCCCCATGACCCGGATCACCCGCCGCCGATGGTTCGGCCCGCTGGTCGGGCTGGTCACCTTCCTCGTCGTCCTCGTCGTCGGTGGGGGCCTGACAATCGTGGTGGACTCCGGCGTCCGCGCCGCGGAGATGGACGTGCTGCTCAGCGAGGTCGAGGCCTCCGAGTTGGAGATGACGGTCGTCCAGACCGAGGTCCAGCGCATCAGTGAGGAGTTCGGGCAGCTCCCTTCGCCCACGGACGCCGACCGCGAGCAGCTCGTCAAGGACCTTGCGGCCACCGCGGCCACGGGGAAGCAGGCCATCGGCGAGGCGGGCGACGCGGTCGGGCAGCTGGAGTTCCTGCCCTGGCACGCCGCTCTGACCCGTGCGCAGGAGGACTACCTGGCCCACAACCTCGCCTGGCAGGAGTACCTCGGCCGCGCAGCAGAGGACCCCCTCGAGCTGACCGCTCCGCAGGACCTCGTCGACTCGACCTTCGCCGACTCCGAGGTGTCGATGCGCGAGGCGGTGCCGCCGGTGTTCGGCCGGGCGCTGGCCGATCGCGTCGACATCATCTACGCCGAGCCTGAGAGCGCGTCGGAGGGCGAGGGACAGGCGGCATGAGGCCGGTCTTCCTCGGTCACGGTGCACCGCCGCTGCTCGACGACCCGGTGTGGGTGCCGGAGCTTCGCGCGTGGTCGGACCGGATGGATCGACCCACGGGGATCGTCATCGTGTCGGCGCACTGGGAGTCCGCGCCCGCAATGCTGTCGTGTTCCGACGCGGGCACGCCGCTGGTCTACGACTTCGGCGGCTTCGCCCCGCACTACTACGAGATGACGTACCCGACGCCCGATGCCTCGCTGCTCGCGGCGCGCGTGCAGGCGCTGTTCCCGGGCACGCTCACGGTGCATTCCACGCGCGGGCTCGACCACGGTGCGTGGGTCCCGCTGAAGGTCATGTACCCGGAGGCCGACATCCCCACCGTGCAGCTGTCGCTGCCCACCCTCGATGCGGAGTCACTGATCTACCTCGGCGCACGGCTGCGGCCCCTGCGCGACGAGGGCGTGCTGATCGTCGGGTCCGGGTTCCTCACCCACGGCCTGCCCTTCCTTACGGAGTGGCGCATCGACGCGGTGCCGCCTGGCTGGAGCCGCGATTTCGACCTGTGGGCCGCCGACGCCATCGCCCGCGGTGACATCGACGAGCTGGCCGACTTCCGGTCGCGTGCGCCGGGGATGCCCTACGCCCACCCGACGGTCGAACACCTCGCGCCCCTCTTCGTGGCGATCGGGGCCGCGGCCGAGCCCGACGGACCGGTCGACACCGTGATCGACGGCTACTTCATGGGCCTGGCGAAACGATCGTTCGAGTTCGCCTGACCGCTGCTCATCGGCCTCGGAGCGCGGGGCAGCAGCACTAGGCTCGCGCGCAATGCACACGACGCTCGGCGCATTCGCCTTCTCCGCGATCATCGCGGTCGCGCTCGGGGCCTTCCTCCGGCAGCGGGGATGGGGCATCGCGATCCCGCTCATCGTCGCGGGCGCGCTCGTGGGCGCGGCGCCCATCGGGCCGACTGCGCCCCCCGAGCCGGAGCTCGTGCTGATCGCCGTGCTCGCACCCCTGGTGTTCGGTGAGGCTCTGGGCTCGTCCTTCATCGACCTGCGTCGCGTACGGCGACCGGTGCTCGCGCTGGCGATCGGGCTGGTGACCGCGACGACGTTCGCCGTGGGAGCGGTGACCGCCCTCATCGTCGCGCTGCCGTTCGCGATGGCTGCTGCGCTCGGCGCCGTCCTCGCCCCCACGGATGCGGTCGCGGTGAGCACGGTCGCCCGTCGCGCGGGACTGCCACGGCGGCTGGTGGCGATCCTCGAAGGTGAGAGCCTGGTGAACGACGGTACGGGGCTCACAGTTCTGCGCATCGCCGTCATCGCGGCCGCCGCCGGCTCGGTGACCCTCGTCGAGGTGGGCACCGCCATCGTCCTGGCCGTTGCCGTGGGCGTGGGCGTCGGGGCGGTTGGCGGCATTGCGCTGGCCTGGGCCCTCACGCGTGGACGCGACGTCATCGCCATCAACGCCCTGATCCTGGTGGTCCCGTTCGGCCTCTACCTGCTGGCCGAGGACCTGGGCGGTTCGGGGATCCTGGCCGTCGTCGTCGCAGCGCTGATCATCGCGGCCCGCCAGCACGCCGATCCCGGCCACACCGGCCGGGTGCAGAGCGCGAACCTGTGGAAGCACATCACGTTCGCACTGCAGTGCCTCGCTTTCTTCCTGGTCGGCATGGAGCTCCCGGATGTCATCCAGCGGCTGGGCGATCAGGACCTGCGGGCCCTGATCGTTCTTGTGCCCGTGGTGCTGCTGACGCTGATCATCGTGCGCTTCCTGTTCGTCTTCGCCATGGTCGGCATGTCGCGGCGACTCGGGCGCGAGGACCCACTGGCTCTTCGCGGAGCCGTCGTCCTGTCGTGGGCGGGAGCGCGCGGGCCAGTGTCCGGGCTGGCCGCGTTCTCGATCCCCGTGGTCTTCGCGACCGGCGAGGCCGTGCCCGGTCGCGATCTGATCCTTGCTACGACCTTCATCGTGATCGTCCTGACCCTGCTGCTGTCGCTGACCATCGGCCCGCTCGCCCGTGCTCTCCATGTGCGGGCGGACGACGACACGGCCCTGCTGCGTCATGTCGACGTGCGACTCGCTCGCGCGGCGCTCGATCGCCTTGCCGACATCGAGGTCGAGGCCCTCGACGAGGGCCGGCCGCTCGACCCGCAGGTGATCCAGCGGCTGCGTACGCCGCTGGAGCTCCGACTCGACGCGGCGTCCGGCGCCCTGGCGACCGGGCGGTCCGATGAGGAGGAGGCCCCCGGCACCTCGCGCCCGGGGCAGGATGTCGAGGCCGGGCGGGCGATGGTGCGGGCGGAGCAGGAGGAGCTCCTCGCCATGCGTGATCTCGAAGGTCTGCCGGACGCCGTCGTGCGGCCGATCCTGCGTGACCTCGACGTGCGCGACCAGGCACTGAAGTCGCAGCAGCGCTGACGCGGAGCGTCCCGACTGCGTGATCCTCAGCCGGTCGCGAGGCTGCGCGCGACCGCGGCCCGGGCGGCCTGCTCGAGTGCTGCCGCCGGGTCCGGCCCCGGGGGGCCCATCTGCTGGACGCCGGTGGTGCCGAGCATCGCTAGTTCCTCGTCGGTGAGGTCGACCGTCCCGCAGAGGACGAAGACGGGCACCGCGTGCCGGGCTGCGAGGTCGATGACGTGGCCGCAGCCCTTGCCGGCCAGCGTCTGCGCGTCGAGACGGCCCTCCCCGGTGATCACCAGGTCGGCGTCGGCCAGCGCGGCATCGAGTCCGAGCGCCTCCGCCACGGCGGCACTGCCGGAGGTCAACCGCGCGCCGAGCACCGCGAACGCGGCAGCGCCGACGCCGCCCGCCGCCCCGGCTCCCGGCTGCGCTGCCGCATCGTGACCCGTGGCGGATCGCAGCGCATCTGCCCATGCCCGCAGGCCCCGGTCGAGGAGGTCCACCTCCGCGGGCGTGGCACCCTTCTGCGGGGCGAAGACGCATGCCGCGCCGCTCGGGCCGTGCAGCGGGCTGGTGACGTCGGCAAGGACGTCGAACTCGCAGTCGGCCAGTCGCGGGTCGAGGTCGTCGAGGTCCAGGGCCACGACCGCGGACAGCGTGCCCCCACCCGGCGGAAGGGCGCTGCCGCTGGCGTCGAGCAGCCGGGCGCCCAGGGCGACGAGCAGGCCGCTGCCCCCGTCGGTCGACGCACTTCCCCCCAGGGCCAGCGAAGCCCTGCGCGCCCCGGCCTCGAGGGCGGCGAGCACGGCATCCCCGAGCCCGAGGGTGGTGGCGTCTAGTGGGCGCAGGTCATCGGCGGAGGCGAGCGCGAGGCCGCACGAGCTGGCCACCTCGACCACGGCATGCCCGTCGCGGATCGCGATGGGTGCCGTGTGCCAGCGCCCGGAACTGTCCCGCACCTCGACCTCGAGCTCGCGGTACCCCAGCGCGAGGTGCGCTTCGACGGTGCCGTCGCCACCGTCGGCGATGGGCAGGAGCCGGCAGTCGGCGGACGGTACCGCGGCGATCACCCCCCGCGCGATGGCCCGTGCGGCACGAGAGGCGTCAAGGGTGCCCTTGAAGGCATTCGGCGCGACGACGACGCGCAGGGCTCCCATGACGACGACCGTAGCGGCGCGCCGCGGGTACGGTGAGGAGCGCACGCATGGGGGCCGAGGAGCCGGGAGGCTGGAGATGACCGACGAGACCCCATTGCTCGACGCCTGGCGTCGCGCGCGTGATGGGCGCATGCGACCCATGCAGATCCCCGGCCACAAGATGCGCTACACGCGTGATGCGGCGGGCTGGAGCAGCGATCTCATCGGCGACACCGTGCGCGACGACGTCTCCTACCAGGGCGGCGTCGACGACAACGCGCTCAGCCACGACTACCTTGGTCGGGCCGAGGAGCTGTGGGCGCACGCGGTGGGTGCCGACCACTGCCGCTTCCTGCTCGCCGGCTCCTCGCAGGGCAACATCTCCGCGGTGGGCGTGGTGGCCGACCAGGGGGTGCCGATCGCGATCGACCGGACGTCCCATCGGAGCACGCAGGCGGCACTCGTCATCAGCGGTGCCGTGCCGGTCTGGATCTACCCGCGCATCCACCCGGAGTTCCATCTGCCGATCGGGATGTCCGCAGAGTCGATCCGCTTGGTCGACGTCGACGTCAACGGGTTCTTCGTGACGTCCCCGAGCTACGTCGGCACGATGTCCGACGTCGCGGCACTCGCGGACGCGGCCCACGAGCGCGGCCAGGCGCTGATCATCGACCAGGCGTGGGGTGCGCACCTGGACTTCCTGCCCGGCGGTGGCGCCATCAGGCAGGGCGCCGACATGTGCGTGACGAGCGTGCACAAGGCCCTCACCGGCTACTCGCAGACGGCCGTGGTGTCGCTGCGCGGCGCACGCGGGTTCGTCAGCCGCAGCACCCTGGACCGCTGGGTCGACCTGACGAGCACGACGTCGCCGTCCGGGACCCTGCTGGCATCGATCGACGGCACGCGTGCGGCCATGGAGCGTGACGGGTCGGCACGACTCGCGCTCCTCATCGAGGCGGTCGCTGAGTCCCGACGACGCCTGTCGGCTGTTCGCGGCCTGATCGTGCTCGACGACTCCAATGCCGGCTGCCGGGTCGATCCGATGAAGATCACCCTCATCCTCCCGGGCACCGGAGTGGACGGCGTGGCGCTCGGCTCATGGCTGTTCGATGCCGGGCACGGCCCTGAGTCCGCCGATCGCGACTCGATCGTGTTCACGGTGTGCGTGACGGACGAGCCCGAGTGGGTGGCTGAGTTCACCACCCTGCTCATCTCGGCCCTTGAGGAGCAGCGTGGCGAGCCGCGCGCGATGGCACCGCTGCCCGTCTGGCGCGTCGAGCCGGAGGTCGTGGTGACGCCACGGCAGGCCTTCTTCTCCGAGCGACGTCGCGTACCCCTGCGTGAGGCGGTCGGCGAGGTCAGCGCCGAGCAGTTCTGCCCCTACCCGCCGGGTGTCCCGCTGCTCGCCCCAGGCGAGCGGGTCACGCAGGAGGCGGTCGATGCGATCCTCGCGGCCGCGCGGATCGGGCGCGTCGCCTACTGCAGCGACCTGACACTGTCGACGATCGAGATCATCGACGAGCTCCGTCCTCTCCACGGCTGACCCTCACGCCATGCCCGCCGTCTTCGATGCCTCGTCCACGCCGCTGGAGCTGAAGGTGCTGCCGTCGGCCAAGTCGCCGGACGGCCCGATCGCCACGGGCGTCGACATCCTCGCCCACACCGACGTGTTCGAGGTCGGGGTGTGGGAGCACGAGGCCGGGCGCTCGACGGATGTCGAGGTCGACGAGGTGTTCGTCGTGCTGTCCGGTCGCGGCCGCATCATCCTTGACGACGGCGCGGTGCTGCCGTTGGCGCCAGGCACCGTCGGCATCCTCGAGGCCGGCGCGCGGACGACGTGGGAGATCGACGAGCCGCTGCGCAAGGTGTGGATCGTCGAGCGTTAGGCGAGTTCGTCCAGCTGCTCGATGGCAGCGGCGTCGAGCTGCAGTGAGGCCGCAGCGCAGTTCTCCTCCAGGTGCCGCACGGATCCGGTGCCGGGGATCGGCAGCATCACCGGCGACCGCTGCAGGAGCCATGCGAGGGCGACTTGGCTGGTCGTCGCTCCCACGCGGGCGGCCACGTCGGCGAGGGGGCTCCCGGGAACGGCGAGGTCGCGCCCGGCGAGCGGGTACCAGGGGATGAAGCCGATCCCGTGCTCGGTGCAGTAGTCGACGAGGTCCTCGGCGCTGCGGTTCGCGACGTTGTAGTGGTTCTGGACGCTGACGACGTCGAAGTGGCGGCGCGCGGCCTCGACATCGTCGATGCTCACCTCGGAGAGGCCGATATGCCGGATCAGGCCCTCCCGCTGGAACTCCGCGATCGCACCGAACTGCTCGTCGGCCGGCACGTGCGGGTCGATCCGGTGCAGCTGCCACAGGTCGATCCGATCGACCCCGAGGCGGCGCAGTGACATCAGCACGCACTGGCGTAGGTAGGCGGGTCGACCCACCGGCTCCCACGCGTTGGGTCCCTGCCGGGTGAGCCCGCCCTTGGTCGCGATGACGAGCCCGCGATACGGGTGCAGCGCCTCACGGATGAGGTCCTCGCTGACGTCGGGCCCGTAGGCGTCGGCGGTGTCGATGAAGTCGACGCCGAGTTCGACGGCGCGACGCAGCACGGCCCTGGCCTCGTCGAGGTCCGGCGGATCCCCCCACACGCCGTCGCCGGTGATCCGCATGGCGCCGAAGCCGAGGCGCCGCACGGTCAACGGGTCGCCGGAGCCGGGGGCAAGGGTGAAGGTCGCATCCATGGGGCTATCCAAGTGCGTCGCCACGCGCACGCGCTCAACGGGGCGCAGGCTGCTGCCAGAATCGAGGTGTGACGCAGTCTGGTCCGACCCTCGGGCGGGACGCTCTGGCGAGAGCGATCCTCGACAGCCATCGCGACCGAGTGGGCGGTGAGCTCGTGGAGCGCACGGGTGATCCGAGCCGCGATGCCCTGCTCCTGCTCACGCTCGATGCCGTGGTGCTGAGCCACGATGGTGGAGACGATCCGGTGTTCGTGTACGCCAACGAGGCGGCCGCCGCGCTCTGGCGCATGCCGATCGACGAGCTCGTCGGAATGCCGTCACGACTCTCGGCCCCGCCGGAGTGGCGGGATGAGCGTGCCTCCATGCTCGCCGACGCGAGGACGTCCGGTGTGCTCCGCGGCTACTCGGGCGAGCGCGTCGCCGGTGACGGCAGCAGGTTCGTGATCGAGGACGCGACGCTGTGGACGGTCGACGGCTATCCGGACCGCCCGGGCCAGGCCGTGGTGTTCACGGCATGGCATCCCGCCTGACGGGCCCTGTCGGCGGACGGACGCGAGTGACCATTGCCGCATGCGGGCGCGGGCCCTTCGGCCCTATCGCGCCGGGCCGCTCTGGAGTCCACTGGAGCCATGGGCGGGGTGCGCCTGGCCGTGGGCCTGACGTCCGCCGAGGCTGCTGACCGGCTCCGGCGCGACGGGGCCAACGTGGTCCCACGACCACGGCGCACTCCGGCCTGGCTGCGGTTCCTGCGTGAACTCACCGGCTTCTTCGCGATCATGCTGTGGGTGGCGGCCGTGCTGGCCTGGTTCGCCGGCATGCCGCAACTGGGAATCGCCGTCGTCGCGGTCATCGTGGTCAATGGCGTCTTCTCCTTCATCCAGGAGAGCCGGGCCGACCGCGCTGCGGAGCGGCTTGCGACGCTGCTGCCCGCCCAGGTCACAGCCGTCCGCGACGACAAGACGGTGCGGATCACTACGGACGAGGTGGTGGTGGGCGATCGCCTGGTGCTGCGACCGGGCGACCGCATCCCGGCGGACGGCACCGTTGCACGGGCAACGGCCCTGCAGGTCGACACGTCGCTGCTGACCGGGGAGAGCGTGCCCGTCGGCCAGATGGCCGGTGATCACGTCAGTGCGGGAACGTTCGTCGTGTCCGGCGAGGCGGACATCGACGTCGACGCGACCGGACGCCGCACGCGACTTGCGGAGATCGCCCGGCTGACGACGCAGTCCCGCCGGCCACCGACCCCGCTGGCCCGGGAGCTACGTCGGGTGAGCAGGGTCATCGCTGCAATCTCCCTCGGCATCGGCCTGCTGTTCTTCGCCATCACGATGATGGTCGGCGGTGACCCGAGTGAGGCACTCGTCTTCGCGATCGGCGTCACCGTTGCGCTGGTTCCGGAGGCGCTGCTGCCGACGGTCACCCTTACCCTCGCCTGGGGCGCAGAGCAGATGGCGCGTCGCAATGTGCTGGTCCGTGACCTCGAGGCCGTCGAGACGCTTGGATCGACGACGGTGATCTGCACCGACAAGACCGGCACCATCACGCGCAACGAGATGACCGTCGTGGAGGCCTGGTCGCCCGGGGCAGTCGCACGAGTCCGTGAACCGGGCTACTCGGTCGTCGCGGACGTGTTGGTGGACCCTCCCGCGGGTCGTTCCGACATGCAGCTGCTCGCCGGGTGCGCGGTGCGCTGCTCGGAGGGGTACGTGGTGCGCGTCGACGGGCAGTGGCATGCGCACGGGGACCCGATGGAGGCGGCGATCGATGCCTTCGCCCGCCGCCTCGGCCTCGAGACAGAGGCCTGGCGCAGTCCGGTGACCGACGTCGTGCGGTTCCCCTTCGACCCGGTGCGGCGGCGCATGTCGACGATCGAGGCCGGGGTCGTCAGGGTCAAGGGCGCCCCGGACTCCATCCTTGCGCTGTGCGATGACGACCCGCGCGCCCGTGAGGCGGTCACGGCCATGGCCGATCGCGGGCTGCGCGTGCTCGCGGTGGCCGAGCGGTCGCTCGGCGTGCAGCCCACCGCCGACGGGTTCGCGCTGGATGTCGACGACGTCGAGCGCTCCCTGACACTGGTCGGCCTGCTCGGGCTGGAGGATCCGCCTCGGTCGGACGTGCCGGCCGCGCTGGAGGCGTGCCGCGACGCGGGCATCAGCGTGATCATGGTCACCGGCGACCATCCGGTGACGGCGGCGGCGATCGCCGACGCCGTCGGGCTCCGCGCATCCGGTGACCGCGTCCTGACTGGTGCCGAGCTTCCTGCCGACGACCAGGAGCTGGGCGCCGTCATCGATCACCCCGGCACCGTGATCGCGCGGGTGTCGCCGGAGGACAAGCTGCGGATCGCGCGGGCTCTGCGCGACAGGGGCCACGTCGTGGCGATGACGGGTGACGGAGTGAACGACGTGCCTGCGCTGCACGAGGCGAACATCGGCATCGCCATGGGGCTCTCGGGCACTGATGTCGCGCGTGATGAGGCCGACCTCGTGCTTCTCGACGATCGCTTCTCCTCGATCGTCAGCGGCATCGAGCAGGGCAGGTCGACCTTCGTCAACATTCGCCGGTTCCTCACGTACCACCTGACCGACAACGTGGCGGAGCTAACGCCGTTCGTGGTGTGGGGGCTGTCCGGCGGCTCCTTCCCCCTCGCCCTCGGGGTGCTCCAGATCATCGCCCTCGACCTGGGCACCGACACTCTCTCTGCGGTGTCGCTCGGTGCGGAGCCGCCGGCGCGTCACCTGCTCTCCGGGCCGCCGGTGCGCGGTCGTCTGCTCAACCGCACGGTTCTCCTGCGCGCGTTCGGGATTCTCGGGCCGACGGTCGCGCTCATGACGATGGCAGCCTTCGTCGCCTCGTACCTGGCGTCGGGCTGGCGGCCGGGCGAGGCCTTTCCCCTCGGGCCCGTCGCGCTGGCGGCCTCCGGCGCGGCCTTCATGGCGGTCGTGCTCGCGCAGACGGCTAACGCGTTCGCCTGCCGCAGCTCGACCCGGTGGCCCGGTGCCCTCGGGTGGACCACGAACCGGCTGCTCATCCCGGCGGCTGCGATCGAGCTGGTCTTCGCCCTTGTCACCGTGCTCTGGGTGCCGGTCGCATCCCTGCTGGGGCAGGCATCCCCCACGCCGGTCGGCTGGGCTGTCGCCCTTCTCGGCATCCCCGTGCTGCTCGCCGTCGATGCGGCGGCCAAGGCGGTCCGAAGGCGAGGGCGGCCATGACGGGGTCGCCGGAGTCGGCGCAACCGGCCCGCGGGTCGGGGCCACGCGGATAGGCTCCCCTCGAGAAGGCGTCGGCATCGGACGCGCGCAGAGGGGATGAGCCGTGGTGAAGGCCTTGCGCCGGCCGGGGATGGCCCTCGTGGGAATCGGCGCGCTCGGCGTGTTCGGGCTGGTCGGCCTCGCCGGGCCCCTGGTTGCGGGTGCGCTGGCTCCCTCCGCCCATGCGGCCGTCGTGGCGGAGGACGAGGCGGGCGGGGAACCGGCGCCCGCGGACCCGGCACCCGCGGACCCCGCGCCAGCACCCGACCCGGTTGCGGACACCGGCGGTGACGGGGGTGCGGATCCGGCGGCAGAGGATCCGGCGGCAGAGGATCCGGCGGCAGGGGACCCGGCAGCAGGGGACCCGGCGGCTGAGGATCCCGAGCCGGCGCAGAACGCGCCGGCCGAGGATCCGGCAGACGAGGATCCGACGGACGAGGAGCTCGACGATGAGCTGT
>Ga0129333_10000154_pt1 | contig 46060 bp, 23 predicted proteins | sample CPB6_08_DNA_FD_94474 | JGI IMG/M metagenome (GOLD analysis project Ga0129333, IMG submission 94474) | Freshwater to marine salinity gradient microbial communities from Chesapeake Bay, USA - CPBay_Sum_0.6_0.8_DNA | ecosystem: Environmental > Aquatic > Marine > Coastal | place: USA: Chesapeake... | reverse complement strand
TTAAATAGTTTCCAAATATTTGAACTTATTACTGTAGCATCTTGTGCGAAGTTGTCATTCTTTCCATATATGTTAGAGGGACGAATGATAGTATATCTATCAAAATTATACTGAATCTTTAGAGCATCTAACGCCAACTCTCCTATGCGTTTTGCCCAACCCGGATGCCAATCATTTTTGCTAGGCATTGTTTCCCAAACAGTATCTTCAACCATCACATCTGCCGGAGCATATACGCCCACACTTGACATGTATACTAGCCATTCAACATTTGCTTCAAATGCTGCTTTAAAAATATTCGTATTAAACATTAGCATAGGAAACATATAATCTGCCGGCGATGTTTTTGTTCTCTGGGGTGAGCCCTTGATACCTGCTAAGTGCAATACAACATGTATATTTTTATTTTTAAACAGGTTCTCGCAGTTGGTCAAATAGCACAAATCAGTTTGAACTAATTCAATAATATCAGGATTTAACTGTTGTAATGCGATTAATTCTTGATTAAACCGCAAGTCAACTGCGTAAATTTTGCTAACATTTTCATTTAATAATTTTTCAACTGTTGGTAGTCCAACCAATCCGTTTGCTCCAGTTACGATAATATTTTTACTTTTTAAATCCATTTTTATAAATTGCCTCGGCGTCTTTTAAAGCCTGATGTAAAACATCAAAATGATTAAACGTTTGGAGATGTTTTTGATTGTGAACCAATATATCTGTTATTGAGTAATACCAGTCGTGAAGTTGACTTACAGGCATATTATTTAGTTGTTTAACCTGCTCCCCTGCTAATTTCATTCTCTTTAATGGATCAGGTTCGTCATCGTATGACTCGTCAATGAAGGGGTGAAAGGTTTTAAATCCCAAATCTTTTAACGTTTTTAAGGCATGGTAATCCCCAAAATATACAAAAGGTTGCAAATTCATAAAAGGTCTTACTGTTTTTTCTGAAAAGAAAGGAGTAAAATTTTCGTTGTTCATACATGTTTCACTTACAATATGAACATATGTGCTACTATAAAAATCTTTATTGTAATTGTCTACTGTACCAAATCCGGACAATTCTTTATATGACAAATGCTGGGTATCCAATTGAATTGGAACTCTAGATTTTAAGTCATCAATATATTTGTGAATATTAAGTTGATCTAAATCGTCCAAAATATTTGTTATGTTGTAAAAATTATTAGCAATGTTATTGATGTCGTTTATAACTAAAAAACTAAAATAACTGTTTTCGTATAGTTTATGCTTTAAGTATAGATAAGCCAAATAAATCCTGTGGCTTTTTCCATAATGCCGGTTAAAGCATAAAAAACGTTTAGTTCTGAGTACACCGGTTAATTCTTGCTCTCTAACTAAATCAGATATGTATCCCAATTGTGTCTGTCGTGGGTACCGACTGAATAATTTTCCACCCTCATATAGTGCCAAAATACCAGTCACCGTATTGTATTCAGAATCAAGTTGCTTATTCCCGGCAATGAATATTGGATTATTTTTGGGTATGCCAACTTTTTCTAAATTTGACATAAAAAATTCTAAGTGCCTATCATGATGACAAGGATCTTGAATTCCACAAATTAATAGTCTAATTTTGTTTGTTCTTAATAGTGAAATTATTTTTTCTGGTATGCTATCCGTAAAAGAACATTCAGTATCACTGCCATCAACATTAACCTGATAATTATTATATAATACGTAATTACCCTTGTTTGTTTCAATAGGATAGAAATAGGCACAATCATCGTCTTTTATTTTATCTTCCCCAATAAAACATGACGTTGGAAAAAATTCTTCCAAATAAGTCATTAACAAAGAATGCCCCAACATGAAAAAATTTTCATATGCAGGATATTTTTCAAGTATTTTTTTTTCTAAATTATCTTGACTGCCGAATCCTATTTGAATAGTTTCATTGTAAAATTCGTAGTATTTGTTAATGCCCTCTGGATGGATACCATTGGCAATGGGGTAATTGCCGTGGGAAGTTTTTAACCAACTTGTGTAAACAAACTTAAAATGCGATCCATTTACCAGAGCCATAATGCGGGTATTTTGATTTGTATGTGTAGTAAATTACATCATTGGGTATGTCACGTTGCACATTCCATGTTTTAACTGTCGGGGTGTAAGTTGAAATGCCATTATCTTCAACAACAAAGTATAAAGGTAAATCAAAATTTCTAGCATACTTATGAACTTCGTAAAATGCACCAGTTTCAAAACACATATCACCGATGAAACACCAGACCTTTTCTTGTTTATTATCTAATTTAATTGATTGAGCTACACCCAGTGCTATAGATAAGGTTGATGCCACGATAGCAGACGAATAAAACTTTTCTTGATGATTGCATATCGTAATTGATTTTCCTTTAAGTATTTCTTCTTCAAGCCAACTAGTATCAAGACCTTTTAAAAGTGCGTGATAATGTGATCTCCAAGTACTAAAAACCCAATCGTTTTTGTTTACTCTTTTAAAAATTTCAATCAGTGGACTTTCGTTACCATTACTCAAATGTACCGGGCCTCTGATTTTAGCATTTTCCCAATGGTCTATGATCTTAAGTTCAAAGTTAATAAGATCATTTTCAGTAAATCCAATATCTCTAACTATTGGATAATTTTGCAAGTTTTTAATCATAACTGTTTATTTGTCCCGTTCTTGTAATAAGGGCGTTGTGGTGGGCCACTCTAGATTAAATCTAGAATCATTAAATTTTATAACTCCCTGATCCTTCACATCATAGTACTCACCTTCATAGAATAGATAATAATGAAAGATGCAATCAGTCAATGCATAATGGCCATTGGCGAATCCCGGCGGTATTAAAACTTGATGCCTGTGCTTTTCAGATAAGATATAAGATTCATATTTTCCATATGTCTCTGATCCTTCTCTTACATCCAACACTACCAAATATATGTCACCAACTAATGCTTGTACCAACTTATATGTTTTAGTATCATAGTGTAGGCCACGAAGTACATTTTTATAAGACTTGCTAAATCTACTGTGAAAATGCAATTTTTTTGGTAATACCGAATGTACAGGATGCAACTCATCATGGTAGGTTGTAAAAATTTCTCCACGATATTCATGAAAGACGGAAGGCGAATAGATAGGAACTTCCTTACCAAATGTGCTAAGGTAAGATGTTTCAAAATCTTGCCATTTTTTTAATTTGTAGTTCATGAATATAATTTATCTCTAAGGATGTTTGTAAGATTTTTTGAGTATGGATTATTTTTGTAAAAATTAACTAAATGGTTCTGATTGTGCATCAATATATCTTCCATAGACCAATACCAATTATGTAGTTCTTGGATAGGCATATCACACAAACGTTTTATTTCTTGGTATATCTTTTGCAGTCTAATACTGTTATTTGATTCATTATCATAGCTTTCATCAATGAACGGAGAAAAAGTTTTAAAACCCAGTTCTCGTAACAATTTTAGCGAACCTGGCCACGATGCAAACACAAAGGGCATAAAATGTGCGATGGGCTTGAATACCTTCTCAGTTAAGGATTTGTTGGATAAATCCATGTATGTTTCTGTGGCGATATACAAATAACTACTAAGATAACTGTTAGGTACATCTGCCCAGCCGCCTAATGAGTAAAAATCTTCATTGACCTCATCACTTAAGGTTTTAGGAAGCTCGTTATGTAATTCCATTATTTTTTCTGGTTCAATTTTATTGAATCCAAAATTTGTTAGGGTTAGGTTCAAATGATTAATATCATGGTTTAATTTTTGTAGGCAAGACCAATTACCCTTATTTAAATACCCATCATTATACAATTGAGCTAATAATACTTGTCTATGGTCTCTGGGTCTACGAATCTTAAACAAGAAATGTTTAGGTCTTAGCTGATTTTTAGAAGATAGAAAATCCTCTCTATTCAATGTTTTTATATGTTTATTTTCACCGTAATGAAATGACGAATTTAAAATCATGTAGGGAAAATTAACTACATTTAACATTCTCTCCTCTTCAGAAAACCATTCTTTATAAACATCTGCACCATTAAATGTGTTAAACAATAAAAACACTTGCGATGGGGAAATACCGCTTTTTCGTAAACCACGGTGTAAATTTTCATAAATGTATTTTGGAACTTCGTTTTCTTGTAAGTAGTCAAGAACAATAAAAGCCCTACCTTGTCTGGCGTCAGTAAGAGCTTCATGTGACATATATTTCCAAAAATACTCACCATTGAGTTTGCTACCAGTGCACGTGTCCCCGGTAAAATCATCAATGTATGGCGTCATACTAACAGGATACAAATACTTATTATATTGTTTTTTACCTATAAACAAGGATGTTGAATCAATTTCAATATAGTCTCGTAGGCTTCCTGTTCTAAGCTGTGAGTCAGAATTCCAGCATGCTGGCCAATGACCATTCCCTAAACTATCTCCGAATATTTTTTGAAATAAATCGTTACTTTGATTTGACATAAACAAATCATTTCCGTTACTTCTGTTACTATGTTGACTGTGAATATAATTGATCAAAACAAAATCCATTTTCATACAATTAGGAATAACATAAGCCGGAAATACATAATCGTAAAATAGGGGAATTTTAACTCTCATGATTATTCCCCAAATGGCCTAAAGTAGATTGATTTGTCATATTTTTTACTAAAAAGATCATAAAATTTTATACCTTGTTCTCGTTGACTATCTTTAATGTTAATTTGTTCACAATAATAAAATAATTTTTCAGATAATGGTGTATTAAATTCCGGAAACATTTTTTTCATATATTGATAATGCACATATTGTGAGGGATGTCCGTCAAAATTATTTTTATCTTTCCAAAACTGTTGAGTTTTTTCTTTATTTTCAATTTGATCTAAATCTGAAAAAAAAGTCGTTAGTGACAATGGATCGTCTGCAATACTATAAATCATGTCACTAACTTTGAATATATCGTCATTAGATAATTCTTTTGTGTTAGTTAAATACCAGTCATAGTCAAGTCCTAATAAAATTTTATGTTTGATTTTCTTTAAATCTAAAATCTTTTTAATTGTGTGTGCGGCTACCCAGGCATTATATACTTGCCATTTTTCAGACCAAATATTATCAACAATCCAAACTACATCTTTGTTACCTGGATTACTTGCCGCATGTACTACCAGATCCCCGTGAGTTTGTAGGCTATCAGATTTCATATAAGAAAATCTACCAATGCCTGTAAGCATTACAACTACATAATCTGTTTCTGAATTAAAATTCAACTTAGTGTCTGCTTCTATTAGACGATTGCTAATAAGTCGCATATCTGATCCAGACCGACCATAGTTATAGTATTCGTCAAAATTTGCTGATAAAAAGTCAGCCCAGGTGCCATATACATATTTGGTCATGCTGCAACCAAATGCAAATAATCGTGTTTTCATTGTGCGTTTATAAAATTATATAAATTATCAGCGATCCATTTATGCCCGCCTTCACTGGGATGATACCCATCTGGGGCAATTAATTTCATATCCTTGCACACAATTTTATTAAGTGAATTGTTGTATCCTAAGAAATACTTTTCTTTCTTTATTCCACTGTGCAGGTTTTTAGTTAATGAATCATTTTCCCAAAATCTATACCTTAATAATAAATTATCATCTACTGCATTCATAAAAGCATAATTTAATTTATTATTTTCTAAAAAGTTTTGCAACAACAATTGTTGTTGATAAAGAGTAGTTAGAGAATCGTAATCAGAATATATATTGGCATAAAAATACTTCATATTTTCGCCATCTTCAGAAATTGTGTTATCTTCATTTAATGGTACATGTCCAGGTAGGTACATATTCCAATTATTAAATTTTCTACTATAGAACATAGTTCGGGTGAACCCTGTCCAAGAAAAAATAATGAAGGTGTCTGGTGTAAATTTTTTTAAATCTTCAAAGAAGCGAATTAAAGAAAATTTGTTAGAGCCACCTCTTTCCCCGCGATTAAAGACGGGAACATTAAATTTATTACCCAAAAGCTGCGGCCAGGCATCCTCTTTTTTGACCCCATCACCGTACACAAAACTACAGCCATACGCATAAATCTCTGAAATCATTCGTCTTTATACTCCCCTTCTTCATGGTGGCTTATACCTATATTGTGCAGTGGTTTTATTTCAAAGGTTTTATTTAACTCTATAGATTCGTACCAATCTTTTAACTCAGGAAAGGTTTCAACTAAATTTTTATTTCTTCTTTCATCATACTGAGTAAAGAAACTTTTAAAATCATGAAATAATAAGGCTTTGTCGTCAGTCACAAAAGTATGACCGGTTTTTACTACTTCAATATAATCAAGTAATCTTTGAATTTGCGCCTTCTCTCCCTCAGATAGCAATTTGCTTTGTTTGTGCTTTTTAAACCATTTTAATAATTTTGCGTGTAAAGTACTTTTTATATCATCCGGTAGAGTTACAGGACTCATCATGCCAGGCCATCTTAAAATGTTTAAATCTAACAATGGTTTAACTGTACCATACTTTGCCTTTAATTTAAGCATGTCATCCATAAATTCTGTGATGCTGAATAAGCACAAATTATTAATAGTCATCATAATTGTTAGCATGCTTAAATTGGCATTATCAAGCAACTTAACCATGTTCTCTCGCCACTTTACATAATCTAAACCATCTCGTATATACTCGGCATGTTTGCCGTAACTTTCATTGCTTGTAAATATTCTTACTTCTTTAACAGGTAAAGTTTTTGTAACATCTATCAACTTTTGCAATGCCTTCTCTGACATTCCCAAATTGGTGTTTACCGCAAAGTTCATGTTGGGTGATGCGAACTCATGCATTTTATCAACAAATCGCCAAAAGTTCTGACTCACAGTTGCTTCGCCGCCTGTAATTCTTAATTCCATTAAGGATTGCGACAATTCAGGCCACCATTTAAAAAAGGCATCTACATATGGATTTTCATCTAAATGTTTGCCGTATGCTTCAGCCCAACTTCCATCTGTTTGATATGCCCCACCACCGCCACCGGGTGCAATAAAGTTTTGGTATGCACCGTTCTTTTCTAAATCCTGTGCCCAAGTCGTGCTATAACCTGCATTACAGTAACTGCATGCAAAGTTACATTGTCTGTCAAAACTTATCTCCAAAGTCTTTAACAAAACATCTTGGTCCCAAGGCAGTTCTTTTAACTTTACAATATCTTCATATTTGTAAAATATGCTTTTATAAACCCGATCACTAACATTATCTCTTTGTATGCCTTCAACTTTCCAGCAGTAGTTACATTCTGCCGGTCGTACACCTTCTAGCATCATTTTTCTTACATTTTTCTTATGATCTGTGTTGTGCAATGCCGATGGATTCTGTGCGACCTGATCCTTATCCATTAAATGTGGTAAGGGCAGGTGACAAGACCCAGTGTAACCTGATCCTAAGAAAATAGAAGCATTATACCACTTAGCTGCGCAAAAGCTAGGGCTGATAGCATCTAAAACATTTTTGCGCCATTGGATCAAATTTGTTGACATATTAATTGGGTATTAGTTTTTCTTTTGCCATTTTACACTTATTATAGAACTCTGCCATTTCAGGGAAAGTTTTAACAAAGTTTCTGTTGTGTCTCTTGTCAATTTCATTTACAAAATCAAAAAATCTTGCTCTGTGTAATAGAATGGTTTCATGATCTTCTTCATGAATTTTGTTAAAATTCATTGCCTCAATAACAATGCGTTTGAATTTTTCTATTTCATAATCTTCAAAGCCCTGATGTAGGCCCATACCATTAACATTTCCACTAGCAAATCTTATCATATAATTAAAGCTAGGAATCATGTAATCTTGTATCAAATTTTTGTCAATATAGTGAGCATCTAAAAAGCCCGGGCTTCTTAAATAAGGAACATCTAAACCAACTAGACCATGATGATTTTGACACCGTTCTTTGCGCTGTCGTTGCGTATAGTCACCATCTGCTAATCTGTACCCAAATTGCTCTTCCAAGTCAATCAATGCCATGTCTGGATTATAAATTGATTTCAAATTAGCTTGCCACTCTAATAATTGCTTCATGCTAGTGACACTGAAAATATTGTAAGTACACATTATGGTTGCACGAATATTTCCAATTTTAAGCAATTGCTCGTATCTAGTTTTAAACAGTTCAAAATTTAATCCAGGACGAGCATATTCGGCTCTTTCACCCCAACCGTCTACACTAGTAAATACCGTAAATCTTTTAACACACTTGTTGTTTGTGAGTATCTGAATCTTTTCTATAAACTGATCCCACAACTTTTGTGGAGCACCTAGATTACTGTTAATGCTAAATTCAAGCTCAGGATTAGGGTTATCAATAAACCAATCTATACTGCGAAAGGTTTCTTTACTTAGCAAAGGTTCGCCGCCAGTAATGCGATATACCTTTAACTGCTTGTAAACTTCAGGGAACCATTTCCAAAACGCATCTACATACGGATTAAACTCACTACTCTTATAGGTGAGGCTATCTAAATCTTGCCAGCCATGACTCCATTGAGAATACTTTGTATTGTCTAATAACTTAATAGGCCCATGCTGCTTTAAATTCTCCACCCATTTTGAACTATATTCAGGTCCGCAATATGTGCAGGCAAAATTACAAACATTACTGAAATCAACTTCTAAGTAGGTTGGTACTATATTATCTTCTGGATCAGTATTAACAATTCTGTCATGCTCATTTAACGCCCAAGGCTCTAGGCTTTTAAAGAATCTGTCACTATATCCATTGGTATCTTCAACTCTCCAACAGTAATCACATTCGCTTGGTCTTTCATTTTCAAACATTTCTCTACGGGCCTTTTTAAGGCGGTTCGTATTGAACAATGCTGCCGGATTTTTTTCAATTTCTTCTAATGGAATTTTATGTGGGCTAGGATGGTGACAAGAATGCGTCATCCCTGTTCCCAAATGCATTGTAACTTGAGTGAATTTGGCTAGACAAAATCCTTTACCAGTCTCACCCAGTAAATCTTTTACTTTATCTAGATTTTCATTACTTGAATCAATATAGTTACTTTTATTTCTAATCCAAATAACATCATTTAATTTTTTCTTACTCATTACCATCCTTCAATTTGGCGAACAACATCCATTTCTTTAACTAACAGACCTCTGTTATACTTATCGGCACCATAGTGTCGTTTAAAGAATTTGCTTTGCTCGGGGCTTAATGTACAGATAGGTAGCCCTAGTTTATTTTCTAATTGTGATCCAATTTGCTCGGCTGCATCTTTAGGATCTTTGCCTTCACCATATTCTTTCCATAGTTCAGGGTAATTATCAAACCATTGCACATTAGTATGATCCCAGTCACTTAACATCGTTAAGAATGTACCTAATCGTGCGCCATATATTGCCCAATATCCATTATCTACATCACTGCCAACATTCTGCCATATTGTCAAGTTATTAAGATTTCTACTTGAAACTGTTTCTTTAAAGTGTTCTACTGTGGGTACTGCGCCACGATCTAGGCACATCTTTACACCTTCTCTAAAACCTGCACGCCAAGCTTGAAATGGAGTATAGTTAGGATATGTAGTTGAATAGCAATCATACATGGCCCAATACAAATTGTCAGTGCTATCTAAACAAAAGTCTGCAATGCGTGTTACATCACCCTCAGTTTGAGCCTCATGAGTTTTCATGTTAGCAACATAAGTTTTTGTCCAACTACTCATGCCACCATTGCCATATCGTAGACCATTGATTGCGTTGATAGCTTTCCAACGATATTGCGCAAGTTTATAGTTAGGATCTTTGTCAGTAAAGTCAAGTTGCAAGTTAAAGAATGATTCATCCGGCATGTTGTCGCCGTCAATAAGAATAAACCTTTCTGTGTCGCTTGCTTCCCCGGCAGCTTTGTGTGCTGCATCACTTCCTTTGACCCCATCAACTCTTTTTGCCCAAGGCACCATGTTTTTAATCTTGAGCCAAAATTCTTCTTTTTGCGGTTCATCGTAGCTAAGATAAATGCAATCCAAATCTACGATATCAACAATGTCATCATCTGTATTCATATGTTTGCAACTTCCAGTGTGTTACATCACCCGAATAACTATCGTCAACTACAATGCTTATATCTTCTTTTGCACATTTTTGTCCCACAGTGTTGGGCATTAATTTGGATATTATTGCATTGGGATTCACTGTAGAAATTTTCCCATCAATAACACGAACATCCGGTCTTGCTTGTGCAAATGTCTGAGCGTCAACGACAATAAAATTACCAGGTAACTTTTCACAAGTATAGCACACTACTTTACCTGTGTCATCATAATATAGTCTGAATTCGGGAGGCTGAATCTGGGGAGCTTCCCAAATAACAATCATTTCATCGTTATTCATATAAATTTATTTGCAAAAGATTTAACATGATAGTGTACCGGATACATTTGTGGAACTGTATTGATTCTAAATTGATCAGATAAAATTTCATACACTAATGTATCTGTCCAGTTTTCAGTGGGTAAGTCATTTATAAACTGCTTCATATGCACCATACTCATTTGGGTGAATGCAGGTAATGTTGTATTTTCTTCGCCCATAATATGACATGCCAATGCATATACCCAATCGGTAGTTGCTTCTTCATCAACATTACACTTTAATACTTTCTTGTATTCGTCCCAGTTTTCAAAAATGTTTCTAACTAAACCGAAAAACTTTTTAGACTTTTCGCTTTTTCTAAAGTAAGTGATAGCATTATAAACATCAGGTAATTTATTTTCATCTATAAACTTACGGTACGCCCTAGACGATGATATTTCTTGTTTAAAATTTCTAATTGTAGTGCTTACAACTAAATCATGATTTTTAAGGATATCCCACCAATACTCAATAGAAGTGGGCACATACATATCAGCTTCTAGTTTGATTGTGTATTCATAGGGACTTGCCTCATAAACTTGCCAATCGTTGATTAGTTTCCAGTCACTATTGGGTGCCAAATCTCCATATGGCAATTTTGTGATGATTGTAACATTAGACTCGGGCATAACTTTTTTGATGCTAGCCTCTAGAACTTCCGCGCACTTAACATAATCTGTTGTTATTGTATTTTGTGCAAGTATTACAAAACCCTTGTTCATAGAATAAGCTCCATAAAGTTATCTTTATTCATGACATGAAAGTCCATATCTTTTATAATCGCATATTCTTTACGGATTTTGCCGCGGCGCCAATTATCAAATAGTACAGTATATTCTGTATTAAATGGTAGATCAGAATTTTTATAAACTGATGTTTTTTTACCAACATGAACTAAATTCCAAGGAATAATATCCCCGGGTAAAACAGTATGACCATTAGCAATTCTAAGTGCTAGTGTCAGTGCATAATCATTTCTGTATACACCTCCCACAAAACTATGAATATTTGCATAATGGTCATAGTTTTTCTGAACCATTTCTAAACATTCAAATATTTGTTTTGCTCTTTTGGTTTTTCTGAAAGTAACAACAGTTGCCCATAGTGTCTTAAAACTGTAGGCGCTTAAAATTTCTTGAGGTGCATCGGGATACATTAAAAAACTTGTAGTGTCATGGCAACAAAAGTCAATTGATACATCAAAGGTTTTCAATAACTTGTTTGAATTAATCATGTAGTCTGTATCAACTAAGATTGTTTCATCATATGGGCTTAATTCAAAGGCTTGGTATCTACCCTTGTTAATCCATACACCCCAATCTCTCAAATTATTTTTGTCCGGTTCTGTAATGATTATTTTGTCAAAGTTATATCCGGTAGATGATGTCCGTGATTTTTCATCTGTGACAATAGTGACTGGTAAGTTTAAGAAGTGGTTGATTCTTTTTGCAGTCTCTTCTGCCATTCTATAATAATCGTAACGGCCACTGTTAAACGCAAATAATAAGGCTCCACGTATCATCTATTGCCTTCTAAATTTTTCCATTCTGCATGCCATTCTTGCATCACAGAGTTATATGTGTTAGACAAAGAATCAAATAATTCTTGACGGTTAACTTCAACTGGATTGCCAAAAGTGTCAATTAAAACTACCCGTTCATTAGTTAATGCTGATAGTAATGTAATGGTAATATTGTCTGCCTTCCACAAACCACCTTGTTCTGCTATTATTAATTTACTTTCATATTTTTCTTTTAGGTATGCCTTGGTTGCGTTGTGATTAAATCTAGCTTTTGCCTCTAAAATTAAGGTTGTGGTATCCATCTAAAACTCCTAAAAGTATTTAGATGGATGAGTATGCGAGATAAAATTTATGAACCGGATACAGTACCAGACACTGTAGGAGATCCCCAAGTACTTGAAATATAAGTAGTGCTCGGAGGTCTTATAGTTACAGTTGTAGCTGAACCCGAAGATACTGACAGTCCATTAGGAATTTCATCCCAAAGAGTGTACAATGTAATTACAGAGCCGGCGTCACCATTTGAACCCTGTGTTCCGTTAGTCGCGGCAATTACTCGTATGAAAGTGCTTAGGTATCCAGATGGACCTGTACTTGCTGTTTGCGTAAACAATGTTGTATTGGCTGTAGACAATCCAAAATAACCTGAATTAGTTGATATTGTGGGGGAGTTTCCGCCACCGCCGATCTTAGTTACGCCATTGTAACTAGTTCCGGCTATTGTAACCGCCCCTGATGTTGGGCTACTTAAAACAATTGTTCCCACATTACTAGCCAACCCGTTAAACAATAAATTTATTCCAGTACCTGATGGATGTGAGCAAGTAACTGCTAACTGTCCGCCAGCGTTAAAGAAATATCTTGCAGCATCACCTGAACTAAAAGTAACAGTATGAGTGAAAGTTATTGCCGAACTCCATGCAGAACCAAATGTTGCAGTATTTGAACTGGTTGAGCCTTGACTAGCTGCATTTAATCTGTTTGTGTATATTGTAGACAAATTGGTCGGAACAGCACTTAAAAAAGCAACAGTATTTCCTGTTGCCGGTGCTGTAACAGACGTTATTGAAGATCCTTGATGCTGTGCCGCATTAGACGTATTGTTAACTAATGATGCCCAATTAGTAGCAGTAACTGTAGTTCCTATTGCCACGTTTGCAACTGGTGTCTGTCCATAACCTGCATTTGTTCCACCTGTAGCCCATACAGTATTAAGTCTGTTAGCTGTGGTGACTGGGTTACCACCAACAAGATTGTTGAAGTCTGCTGCTTCAATTAAACCATATTGTGCGTAACTCATCTTTTATCCTTAATTTATTTTAACAAATGCTTCAACTGTGCCAATGTCATTTGAATTTTTATTTTCTAATGATCGTCCAATTATATTAAATGCTGTAGCTTCACCTTGTTCTGCTGCACGGGCCATACCATTACCTGCACTAACTAATCGTTGGCCTTTCTTAACTTTACCGGTTACTTTTACTTTTACTCTTCCGCCCACAGCAATTGGAGGATGTGTGCTGTTGTCGCCGGCGCCTGCATTCATCAAATATCCGGCTGTTTCAGATACAACACCAAATACATCATCGCTTAATTCATATTGAACAGCAGTAATTTCTTTTTCACCACCTAGTTCAACAACAGTTCCGGCATCATAATAGCGGTCTGCTTCAAAGCGTTCTGCCAAGTCAGCATATGTTGCGTTGAGTCTTGATCCGGAAGTCAATGTCCAGTTACCAGTAATGCTACCTGTAGTTGTATTAGCTCCGGTAGAAATTGTTCTACCATTAAACACTGAGCTTCCACCTACGACGCCTAAATTACCAGTGTATGTTGGTAAATAAGCTTGAACATTACTGTCGTTATATGTTCCAGCGTATGTAATTGGGTTACCAGATAAATCCATGATACAGTTAGCATTTGCAACTTTAATACCTAAAGTCCCTGCACCTGAAATAACTAAATTACCAGTATTCATCCACACTGTTGTTCCAGCAACACCGTTTGCTGTTCCGGTACCGGTTGCAGTCCAAGTTCCAGTTAACGTACCTGCAGTCGTTGTTCCGCCAGTAGTAATTGCCTGAGTTCTCAATGTGCCAATATTTGCAGTGGTTATATTGCCATCAGCAATGTTTGCACTTGCAGAAACGGTTAAGTAGTTAAATGATGCTGCATTGGCATTACTATTATTAGTTGCTGTAATATTATTAGCAGTTAAATTGCCAGTTACTGTTACTGCGCTAAAGGTTGTTGCACCACCGCTTGATGTTGAGGTCAATGTAGACCATGCACTTGCGTTAGTTTCACCATCAGATGGACAAACTTTTAATGCGTTATTGTTAGTATCATACCAAAGTTGACCACGCAGTGGGTTCGCTGGAGGGGTAGAATCTGCGAAGTTTTCTACCATGTGTGTAAAGTTAGTGTCTAACGATTGACCATAACCAGCATAATTACGACCTGGTAGGCCTAATGGAGTACTTGTAGTGTTAATAGTACCATCGGGTATTGTTGTTAGAACTGTACCGTCGCTCTTAACAATTGTATATGCCATGTTTTAATGCTCCGCTATATATTTATCTATTTAAATCGTTACCAGGTTAGTCAAGCTTTGAATTCTAACTGTGTAATCTATTTGAATTTGTCTGTTTAATGACTTCTGAACCGGGTGAAAAATCACATGGGTCAAAAGTCTGGTAATTACATTACCTTCATTGTCTGTACCATAATTTGCCAAAAGTCCCAATTCATCAAAAATGAAGCTAGAATCAGTTTGGGTGCTGTTGTCAAATGCAGCTTGGCCTGCAGGCTCACCATAATCAAGTAAACACTGAACTAAGATATCTGTGTAAACCTTACCAGTAGTGTGAGAAACTGTCATCTTGTTTCTTGTTGGATCTAGGTTGAAAACGCTAGTATCGTCTACAATTTTAGCGTAGGTTTGGTTATAAAGAGCAGCATTTTGCCCCGTTGTATTTGGGGGCAGGTATGTAATAACACCTGTTTCGTCTACGCTTGCGCCACCGTTTCCAAAAGCCATTTGATAGATTTCACCGTAACCACGACTACTTAGTGTGTCAGCAATCGCCTCTGACATATTTTCATAGTTGATGGCATTCTTTTTATCTACAAAGATTTCCCCATTATTGGGGTCATAGATTTTTAGAAAACCTTCTATTTTATATGATAAAGTAATGACTGACATTAGTTATCGCCTCTTTTTTGAACTAAAACTTGCTTTGTATTGGGATCAAATATTTTGATGTGTGAGGAAAAATAAAACCCACCAACTTCGTTGGGTTTCTTTTCAGCAATTTTTTCAGGTTTCTGCTGTGATTTTGGGATAATTTTACTCATAATATTTATTTATCATTCAAGTTTGGTCTTGGTTTAAGAAAATTGCACTTGCAGTTGTGCTTATCTGTAATGGATCGCCCAATGTTGTATTAAAGGTGTAGCTATTCCAAGTCTGGTTATATTGTATATCTGTCATACGGTTATTAGACAAATAGCTGTATACCTCAGAGTATTTAGGAATAATTACTTGTTCTCCGGTACCATTAGCACCTCTTTGCAAGTTATACAACGCATTTAACGCTATTACGGTCCCTGATCCAGGAATAATGGTGTTGTTATTGGTCGCAGTAAATGTGACCCCAACAGTATTTGAGCTGGCCCCATATAGTGTAAAATCGGTAGATCCTACTGTTTCTATTGTATATTTTTGACCATACACTATTTCTCCTGCGGGGATCACCGGATTAACAGTTCTAAATCTAATTTGTTCACCATTGATAGATACCAAATTACCTTCTAGAACTACAATTGTTAAACTGTCCCCTGCGGTTATGTAATTTCCCTGATTAATTCTCAATATCGGAGACAATTCTTCAACGACAATTTCATAATTTGAGCTTTCAATGAGTTGTGATGTTGTGTTATTGTAGACTGAAATTCCTGTAATAATTCTCTTATCTGCGGTCAATCCGATATCATAAACACCATTCAATAATGAAGGAGTTGTAACATTTTGAATTACATTATCGGTCAAATGAACAATATCGTTTACATATATAATGTTATCTGTATTGTAAAGATCCTGTGTCATCCAAGTTCTAGATAATGAGTTAGCACGATACACAGTTGCTTCATTTACTGAATTTACAATTAATGTATAAACTTCTTCGTTCGGAGTTGCACTTGGCATCATACTTGTAATAATCACAACATCAGTAGTGGTTATTGTTTCCAAGATGCTAATCTGATTACCAGTATTGATGCGTAAGCTTGATGACGGTACTCTGTAACCGTTGATAGTTACCCAAAGTCTATCTACATTTACTTGTTCCCATTGAGAAATAGTAATAGTGTTCGGTGCTGCAGTACCACTTGTTAACGTCTTAACTGTGCCATCATATGTTTCACTTATAGTAATATCGTTACTTGCTCTGGTCTTAATATAATAAACAGTTCCTGTAACCAAACCACCAATGATAGTTGTACCAAGTGGATCACCGATCTGAGTAAACACTATTGGTGTTCCTGCAACTAAACTAGAACCATCGGCTACCGTAATTATATTTCCAGTTGAACTGGTTGATGTTACTGTACTAGTCTGCAATGTAAATGTGTCAGAAACCCATGCATATCCAGCACCGGTGTAAGCAGTAATCTGAGTTATTGGACTGTTGACAGCATTAAATGCAGGATCATATTCAGTTTGATAAATCCAGAATGATGTATCATTAATAACCTGAACATAATATACATTGTTGTTTAACTGCGTAGAACCAGTCGTGCCGTCAATTCTAACTATATCGTTTGTAACAAAGTTATGATTTATTCCTGTTGTTATTCTTACTGCAGGATTTCCACCAACAACTACATTCATCGTACCTACAGCGTCTGATACCGGGACTAGTGTTCCATTACTGTCTTTAATAGTAAATTCGGTTAGACTATCAACACTTCTTACAAAATATACAGTGCCATCTGTTAATACTCCACCAAAGCTAGTACCTTGGAATATTACTATATCATTAACGGTGAAATTAGCTGTACTAATCACAGTTATATAATCTGTCGCCGACGTTGTTGCTGTTGCTTGAGTAGATGCAGAAGGTGAAGAAATATTATTGTTAATAGAAACAATATTTGCTACAGTTTCACCAGTAATGCCAAATTGACTATTCAAATACTGTCTACTTGTATCATTGTATGTTGTAACAGCAATGTTATCATTTAGAGCAGGAATAGCAGTAAAGGTAATTGTGTCGGCACTAGAATTGATAGTGTAATCAGTATTATCAAGACGCAATCCATTTATTTCCACTACTGCATTTGCTGCATTGTTCAAGTCAACAAAGTTGGTTAAGTTAAATGTAGCTGTAACTCCATCACCAACAAACATTTGAAGTTCAGGTATAGAATATCCGTATTGTTGAGGGTTAGTTTCTCCAAACAATGTATAGCTTAAGAAGTCAATACCGTTTACATATGGTGCGCTAAAAATAATCTTAGCTTGAATTCCGTTTGGCTGTAATCCAAATGCATAGTCACGGGTTATTAGTTGAGCACCACCAGTGTCTGTTGTTAGAGCAATAGCAGGACCACCTTGAGTTAAACTAATTGTAAACTCATTGTTGTCTACAATAGATTCAATATAGTAAGTTGTTAAGGGTTGAATTACGCCACCAAAGATTGTATTGCTGAACACAATCTTATCTCCAACTACCATAGAACTAGTCGTATTGCAAGTAACTGTATTAGTTGCTCCGTTAGTTCTTGTAACAGTTCCTGTTGTTCCATGTACTAACTTTGCACCATTATGATACATTAAAGGATCTGTCCAAGTAACACCTGATCCAACCTGTATAATAGCATACATAGATCCAGTGTCATCTGTTACGGTAAATGTTGGTCCGGCTACGCCAGTAGATAAGTCAATACTAGTAGAAACTGTAATGCTTGAACTTGCCAAACTTATTGTTTTTACATAATAATTTGTATCCTCTAATAGTCCACCAAAAGTAATACCTTGGAATCTAATTGGATCGTTCAAGTTAAATTCTCGTACACTTTCGCATACAATAGAATTTGATAGACTTATTGTTTCAGTAGCTTGAACCGAAACTGGATTAGTATTGGGTTGAATTACCCCACTGCCATTAAAAGAAGGTGCAGAGTAATTACAATTTACAAATATCTCGTTAAATCCAGTAGTTTCATTGTATCTGATAGGATCAGTCTGTGTATCAGCCTTTACTAACTGATTACCGTTGCCTGTTTCGTATATATCTACACGCAATGAATCTGTAATTGGACTGAATGGGAGTGCATTGTTCAGTGTAATGATAGAATCAATCCAATTAACGGTATAATCAATAGTTTCATATAAACGGGTAGATAAACCTGTTACTCCACTGGTTTGATATACACTTATTTGTGCGGGTGTTTGAGCAACATTATGGAATGTATATTCAGTTTGAAGTTCAAATGAAGGAGTCAATTCTAACGATATTACATTAAATCCAACATGTTGATATTCTGTTGCTTCCCAAGTTGTGCCGGGGCGGGTAGCAACAGTCATCATTAATGTGTCCGTAACCACGCCAGGCACTAGTTCTTCTGGTCCATAACCATCAGTAAATTCACCACCTTGGATATCGTAAGTTGATTCCAACTGAATAATGATGGTATCGTCTACCCAAGTTACGCCGCCGTCATGACTAATTAATGCTGTATTGTTTTCCCCAACTACTAATATTCTTCCATTTGTTTCGTCAACTGCGATGCCTTTTAAATTGTTAGTTGTATTGGAAACTTGAGTTGTCCATGTGGTAAAGTCAGTACTTGTTATGATAGTACCATTATTTCCAACTGCTATTAAAGTTTCAAAAGTGGCTGTTCCAGTTCCCGATCCTGTTCCCAAAGCCACAAAGATTGTACCTGGGTTATTATTTGCAGCACCAAGTGAAATAAAGTCTGTAGTGCCTGAGGTTGCAATAATATAAACTTGTCCAATGATAAAGTTACCGGCAGTAATAATAGGAGAAACAAATTTAACATCATTAAGTGTTCCTTCATCTGCTACTGTAACTGTGGTCAAGAATGCAGGAGATGCGGTAGTTAATACTACTGTAGGTATTAATGATGATGCAGAACTTAAAACAATTGTATTGTCGCCCGTGTCAACTGACTTGACCCAATAATTTGTGCCAGTAGCTACACCACCGAAGCTAGAGCCGGTGAATTTTACTTTTTGTCCCACTGTAAATGTAGTTCCTGGAACAATTTGAACTTTGTTTGCAGTTCCATAAGAGTTTAAAACTACTGCTTCATTTAAACCATTCCAATTATTGCCATCAAATGATTTATAAATTATACCATCTTCACCTACTGCAATAATGTTTCCAACACCAGTACTTGTGAAGGTACCACTAGTAACTGCTCTTAATCCTTTATAATTTATAGGATTAAACTGTGTCCAGTTAGAACCATTTAATGCAGCAATAAAAGTGCCTCTTGGATATATATTTCCACCTATTTGTTGTTCTCCGGATCCTACTGCTATTAATCCGGTAAATCCGGAATTTATATCGGCTCCTGTTACACTATAAACAGTATAACTTAATGAGGGTAAATAATAAGGATTAATTGTTGACCAATTATTTGTATCCGAGCTAATTAATATTGCGTTTGTGCCGCCGGCTGCATAATAATTTTGACTGCCATTATTATATACACCGATACTATTAATATTATAGTTTCCAGCCGTACCCCTTACAGTCCAAATTTCTCCATCTGTGCTCTTAAATATTGGAGTTGCATAATTTGTAGATGTTACTAAGTACACACCATCGTGATATAAACTATCTGTAAGATTTACATTACTTCCGGCTAACTTCGTAGATGCCCAACTATTTGTTTCTGTCGCAATTGCAGAGTAATCAGCGGTATTGAAAGTTACATAGAATTTATCTAAGCCATATACTGCACTGGTTGAATCTACATCAGTTTGTGTAAAACTGGTTGAGGGTAGTATAACATCTAATGAATATTGATCGTCTGGCGCAAACGCATTACCCAAATATGTACTGTTTGGATAAGTAATACCAGTAACTAGCTGAGTTAAATCTAAGCCCGGCATGTTAACAGTAGGTTGATAATAACCCATGATTCTGTCAAGTGCATTCAATCTACGGTCACCGGAGTCTAATAGCTCCCATTTTCCTAAAACAAATTCAGTGTCATTGTTACTTACAACACAAACATATACTTGATTGTTGAACTTAACAATACTTTGATTGAAGTAGAAGGGTTCCGGAAGTAATGCATAATCTCCTGATTTAGCAACTATCATAGATCCTGTTGCATCAGCAGAAACATTAAATGTAGTGCCCCCTGGAATCTCTGATACTGTAATTGTAGTAGATGTTGGCTTTGACTTGATGTAATAAGTTTGTCCTAAAGTTACTCCACCAAATACAGTACCGGTAAATACTACAGGATCATTCAAGTCAAAATCACTAGAACTGGTTACAGTAAATCTATCAGTTGACGCGGTGCATGCAGTAACCTCAGTAGAAGTTATACCACTGTATCCAAATCCTATGCCACTAACTGGAATAGTCATTAATGAGTTAGAATAAACTTCTAATTCATTTTCGCTTATTACCTTTAAGTAGTAATCCGATGATGTTACCGGAATTGTTCCATTTACAGTAAATGATGTGACTTCGCCGTCTACACCAATACTATTTACAATTAAGTTTACATCATTAGCAGGAGTTGTTCCACCAAAGTTTGTACCGGGTATGTTAATCGTATTTTCTAACGCATATCCTTCGCCCGCGTTGATAATGGTAACTTTGTATCCACCTAATATCCAGCTTATGTCATAAGTAGCTGAAGTAGTTATTTCTTGTGTCAATGTTACTGTTGCTGTTGCACTAGATAATGATACTTCAGCACCACCAGCCGAGGTACTTACTGTAATGTATGATTCTCCAGTACCGGTCATTGAGCCATTCTGAGTAGTCAATGTTACCACAACACCGCCAGGAAAATCAGTAATTTTGAAGTGCGTACTATCTATGATAGATTCAACATAATAAGTTTGATCTATCTGTATTCCACCTAATCCAAATCCAGAGAATGTGATAGGCATATCTACATACAAGGATTCGGTAGTGTCACATGTTATTTCATTTGTAGATGAACTAGTGCTTGTAGCTGCGATTGATATTACACCAGTGTCTAAAACATAGTATGTTGTGCCAGTAGTTAGTCCGCCTATGTTTGTGTCTATTGTAAATGGCATATTTACATAAACATTAGTTAACCCGCCACTGGTGGTAGATAACGCTACTCTATTAACAGTCGCAATCGTTGCGTTGATATCTCTTTCAATTAAATTATTAGTTGTCTCACCGGTAAATGGTCCTGAGAATATACCACTAGTTGGGTAAAGGGTAAACTTTTGACCATTGATTTGTCCTGGACTTACTGGTAGATTGACATTTATTGTCATATTACCGGTTAAAGTTTCAGTAATTTGTAACACATCTACTTGGCTAGTCAATGTTGCACTTGATGAAGCGGACGCTGTGCTTAATGACAAGATTGAACCGTTAACTTGTGTAGAAATTTGTATTTGGTCTAACCCCAATACAGTAGCAACATAGTATACAGTACCTGCAACAATTCCACCGACTGATTCGTTGAAAATTATTGGATTGTTAACTTGTAGTTTTGTTGTTTCTTCAGCTAATAAAACAATATTTGGACTTTGAGTTCCCTGCACTGATACGATTAACGGGTCAGGATTTCTTGAAACGGTAAATGTCTGCTTGTCACATACTGAAGTGATGTAGTATACATCATTTTCTACTACACCGCCGAATACATCGCCCGTGAAGAATACAGGTAAACCAGTGTAGAATCCTATTGTTCCGCCTGTGCCCAATAATGACAATGGTGCAGTAATAGTATTAGTTGTTTTATTTGTTGCTGTGCAACTGTAAATTCCGGGATAGTTGATAGTTAAGACAGCAGTATTAACTACCTCTCCTACAAAACAATTTAATCCGGCGGCAGAGATAGTTTGATTTCCTAAAGTGTTGTTAATCTTAAACTCTGTAGCACTTACAATTTCTGTAACATAATAAACTTCACCATAAACTATATTGCTAGCTCCGACTGCACCGATAAATTTAACAGGCATTCCAATATAGAAACCAATTGTAGTACCTGAAGCGGTATCACCTGTTCCTCCACCTAGAGGCGCTAAGTCAATAATGTCAGTTCCGGCATGTGTAGCTACCACATTTCTAGCGAGGCTTGAGAATGTAACTTGTTGGTCATTTGCTACACTTACAATTTCAAATGCTACACCCTGACCGCTAGCTAAAATGCTTTCAATTGGTGGTTGAGTGCTTTGCAATAATATAGAAGAACTTGAAACAGATTCACTATTATTATACTGACCTGCGTAATATGCACCATAGAAATTGCCAGCTTGCCAATCTATAATTTGCGAATCGTAAGTTGTTCTATCAAACCTCAATGTGATATTATTTTCACGAACTGGTGAGCTTGTGCCAATAGCATATGCTCTTGCACCTAAGTTTAGATTTTGGTTATTACCTGTTCCAATACCATGTAGAGGTACTCGGTCATGATCATTAATAGCATTAGCATAGTTGTTATAAAATGCTATAATAACAGTTGGGTTATTTTCTAAAACATTAACATAATACCATTGGTTGTTGACTAATCCCGGTATGCGGGTGCTATCAGCCCCGACTACATACTGAACCAAATCTCCCGTTTGTAGTAGAGGTGCATATAATCTAACTGAATCAGTGCTTATGATAACATCATCACTAGAGAATGTAATTACAGTTGCAGGCTCAATAATTATTTGAGGGGTTGCTGCATAACCACTGCCTGGATTAATTACATCAATTCTAAGCACTGAATCCAATGCCATAACTGCTTGCAATTGCGCAGGAACTACAGGGCCGCTGTACTGAGTAAATAGTACCTCTGTTGTTAATTCTTGTGCTACATTTATTTGGTATGTGTTGGTTGTTAATTGCGAAACAATTATAGTTTGAGGTATTATGCCTGGTGCGTCTAAATAGTCACCTACATTTATTTGTCCATTGACAATGGTTGTAATTGTTAATGTGCTTCCTGTTATAGATCCATAGTATTCAGCAGTTTTAGTAATCTGTGGATCAACATAAGCTGTAATTTTTGGCGGATTCACATATCCTCGTCCTGCATCAACTACCACTACAGGAGGTAAATCCATAAATATTTCCGTACCTGGTAGATGAGTAGTAATAGTAGTTTCATTAACGCCGCGTGTTAGTCCAAGTAAGCTTCCTGTTGCAGAGTCAACACTAGAATAACCGATTTCTTCATTTCCAATTTTTATAACACCATTGATAGGGAAACCGTATGCATTGCCAACAGTTAAAGAAGTTGAATTCAATGTAACATAGGAAGTTAAACGGGACATTGGATAATTCAATTGTCCAAACAATTGTGTTGAATCACCTTGTTGAACAGCTTGACCAATTTTAACGCCATAGTTTTGTTTCCATTGCGTATAGTTTGGATTGCTCCAAATACTATTATCAGGAGTAAACTGGTTATCAGTATTTGGATTTATATACACCAATTCAGGTGTAATAAATTCTCGGCTTGTTGAACTGTATTGAGCTGGTAAATCAAAGTCAGTTACATCACCTTCAAATGTGTCAGATCCAGTGTATTCAAATAAGAATTCTTTAATTACCACATGATATGGTTTAACTTCATTTAAGTAGCCTGATAAGAAATCTTGATTATCACTTTGGAACACTTCAATAGGTCTTAATTCACGAATCTTATGTGCAACATCAACGAATGATGTTTTATTCAACCAAGGTAAATAATTTTGATTTTCTATAGTTTCACTTTGAATGTATTCAAACAACAGTATTAATGACCTATTTCTATAAATTAATAGTTCATTGGTGTAGATTTGCTCATTCAACGCACGAATAATAAAGCGTGTTTCTTCACTTGGATACTCATCATAAGGGGTCGTGTCATAGAAATTATCACCAAAACCCAATCTAGCAGATGCATAATCCCATAATGCAGAATTAAATTTAATAGTACCATTTTGCAAACCAATTCGTGTCCAACCGGTTACATCTTTGATGTATGTTTCGCTGAAACCACGTGAATTTTGTTTTACAGTAACGATGGTGCCGTTGGGTACAGACAATGTAGACAAGTCGGAGTACAACGGAACTTGAAGTGCAGACTTTGTACTGTCACTATATCCATCTGCCCACCAGTTTGTGAATTCCCAATATCTGCCATCGCTTACATCATACTTTTCACCTTCTTCAAATAAGATTACTGTAGGATCATTTGGATCATATATTGTAGGATTTTTTTCATTTAAGAAAGTTATGTTTTCTCTAATCTCAGCTATTGGGAATTGCGAAAGAATTTCATTTGCATATAGCAAATAATTCTTAAGTGCCATAAAACGGTTTAAGAAGAAACTCTGTCTAGGACGAGCCAAGATACCTGTTTGAACTGCTTTTGGTAAGTATGGATTAGGAACCACTTGACCGGTTTCGTCAACACCAGATAAGCTGTCTAGCAATCTGTCATATAAACCTTGAGGATTAACACTAAAATTATAATCGCTGTTTACACTTTGATTGTTTAAGTTAGTAGGTATACCTGGTAAGAAATCATCAGCATAATTTGCTCTGATCAAGCTAAACTGATTGTGTGCCACATCCTGATTTGTTCCAGTAGCAAATCCAATATGGAATACGCTGTCATTAGCGTTTAAATATTCTTGGATGTTATACAAGCCAAATGCATTTGGTAACAATGGAACAAAATAGCTGATGCCTGAATCTTCAGGATTAGCAATATAAGACTCTATCACAGAGTCTGCTAAACTCTTTCCAGCTAGTGTATAAACAGTGTTTGTATTTCTGACCCAGTAATAATATGTAGGTATTAAATTGCCCGCATCGTTGACATTGTAATTAATTACAAATTGAGTTATATCAAATGGTGTTCCGGGTCCTGCATAATCTACTGGTAGTTGTGTGCTTTCAATCCAAGTAAACGCTTGAACTGTGCTACCAGGGAATAATGTACCCCAATATTGGCTGTTATATACTGCATCATCTTGATGGTAGTTAACGAATCTTAATGTTGAAGTGTTAAGCCAAATCTGTCCAACTTGCACTGGTCCCCATGTGATGCTAGTTTCTATATTACCCTGATTGTTGTATCTTGCAGGATCATTGTTAGAAACAAAATCAATATTCTGTCTAACAGCACCTAGTATTTTACCTTGCAATGGGTCAATGTAATCTAGGTTTACTAAAGTTTCATTAGTTTGAGCACTGTAAATTCGTGCGTTGTTAATTTTATCAATATCTACTACAGCACTTGAACTTCTGTAAACACTCCAATCTTGTTTACCTGTGATGTTGTTATAACCTATGACTTGACCATTATCAAATCCAGGTCTGAATGTTGGGGTGCCGATTGCAACGGTGTTATCATTGAAATCTAAAGCATGACCGTATAATGGTTGTGCACCAAAATCTAAGTTTCTTGCATTTACACTTTGAGCATACACATACTTACCTGTATTATTAATACTTTCAGCATATACAGGTAAATAATCAAACATATAGACAGCACCAGCATTGTCAAATTCTTCTATGAATTGAGTTGTATTGTTATCAAATATGGTATCATTATCAAAGTAATTGTCATCAGAGAAATCAAATGTTGTTTCACTAAATCTAGATCCAGTTGGTGCACTTGCAACAAAAGAGCCATTAGATCCAAACTTAACAGTTGATCCAAACTGAGTGGGACCTTCTGTATGTGGGCACTGTATAACTTGTGTTTCTGTAAATAGTGTAATCCCCAACTCAGCTAGAACTGTATTGTTCATTACACCAAGAGTTAACTGTTGATTGGGTACTGATAAATCGTTATTAATCAATCCGATTATCAGTCTATTATCAGGAGTTGCTGTTGCAGTAACATTTGTGATATTAGTTTGATTAATGGTACTTGCTACACTAGATGCATTTCCAGGTGTTAATTTAACCAGATATCCGTTGATTAATATATTTGCATTTGTTGTTAATGCTACCGGGTCTGTTCCTATGATGTAACCATAGTTTGATCCACTGTTAGTAAATCTATAAACTGCACCTTCTTGTAATTGTGTGTTTAGTTGGAACGGAGCTCCAACAATAATTTCATTACCCTTTGTTGCAATATCCAAACTATGGCCAAACTCTACACCTATTAATGGGGTAGTATCTGTACTGAATCTTTGTGTATTAACAAACAATTGACCACTAACTGTAATAATATCACCTGCAGTCAATGATCCATAGTAATATAAATCACTACCAATAATTGCATATTGATTGTCATCAATTAAAGTATTATTAACACTTAAGTATATAGGAGTATTTTGTACGCTTACTGTTGCGTTTACTGAACCTTGTGTTGTAACAGTAAATGCAGAAAGACTTGCCCTAGATGTTTTGATAGTTATGTCATTGCCAGACTTGCTTGCAATGTAATACACTTGATTAGGACTGATTAAAGTATTTTGCAGTCCTGCTCCCAAGAATACAATTGGATCGTCAACATTTAATGAGGCTGCACTGGTTGTCAATGTTAGAGTACTTGGTGCAGTGGTAGAAGCCAAAACTTTACTGACAGTTGTAGGGGTATACGCTAATTCAAATGATTGCGGTATGTCGGGTTGACTATTATTTTGTACTTCAATTTTTTGAACTATACGGTTGAATGCATATGCGTAACCATAGTCATCAATACTTACGCTGTAACTTACATTAGGAGCACTAATAACAATATTTTCGCCAGTGTAATCAGTTGCAATAGCATATCCAAAGTTGTCGCCAGCAACCAAACCAGATACTGTTACTGTTGTTGCAAATTCATATTCATCAGTAAGTTGTGACTTTCTATATACATGTACCAAATTTGGAGATACTGTATTGTCAAAGTCACTAATAAAGATCCAATTTTTATCACCTGAAATTGCAACTGCTTGGCCCCAGTTAACTGAATTAGCAGGAGCACTAATAGGTGTTTGATATACTACTAAGTCATCAGATGATATAGTTTGATCTAGTCTATAGATATGTACTTGCTTAGAACCAGTTGGCTCACTTATTACAAAAATATCATCAGCATATTCAATTGTAGTACCAAATGATGTGCCATGGGTGATAGTTTGTATTAATTGCCAATCTTGTAATAATTCATTATAAGTATAACGGTAAACAGCACCTTCGGCTTCATCTCCGATTAAATATCCTAAATTGGTAGAATACGCAACTGCACTACCGAACGCTTGACCAGTAGGTCTTGTAAATTGCTTTTGATAAGTGTAATTAAGGTCTTTTCTAAATACAGCCCAAGAACCATTATTATTTGTATCTACCCAAACTTTATTTTTTTCAAATTCAGTGTTCAGTAATGGTAGATTGATAATATCTGCAGGGGTTGCAACTCTTTGTTGCTGGAACTTAAATCCTACACCTTGTCCTGTCAATGTTATAATTGAAGGATCCATTTGTAAATTAATAATAATTCTGTATGGATCTACTATAAGAGCAGCGATGTAATACCCATTAACGGCTGTGTCAAAATTTAATATCGCTAATGGATCGTATTGTGTTAAGTTATGTTGTTCTTTAAATGTAATTGTTACAGTGCCATTTAGATTATTCAATGCACCAATTACTTGCCCCATGCTTACTGGAGAATAAACATTCCATGTTCCTAAATAATTTGCAATCCAAACATAATCGCCAACATAGAATCTGTCTAGTGGAACTATCAATCCATTTTTATCAACGGCCGCTGCAATCTGTGACAGATAGAATGATGACATTTTTACATCATTTAAGTTCACATAACCAGCATCAGGGAATAATGTTGAAGGCTCTTCACTTGGGACAGTAGCTAGAATATTAGGATCAGTTATTGGTCTATCATAATTATACAGACTGCTTAACGGAACTTCTTGTTGTGAACCTTCTGTATTTGATCCATCAGTTAGTGAAACAATGCTTGGATTTCCAACAAGACTGTTTTGATTAAGTTTAAAATCTACAAAGTTAGAGTTTAATACTCCACCAAATTCTCCAGACTTAATAGCCCAGTTTTCATAGACTTCATAATCAATTCCACCTTGCGGTAAATTAGCTCCCCTAAAGGCACTAACAGCATTAAGTGTACCTTTATTCTTAATCATGTTTTTGTAAACATTGACTTGAGTAATATCAGTCAAGTCTGCAAGTGCAAGATAATCACGAGGACGATAGCCAATCAAACTAAAACTTAACAGGTCTGCATCTTTTTCTAGATTAGCCCTATCTACATCATAATACAATGTGCTCTCATAACTGCGAGTACTTGAGTTAGATAGTAACCCTTTTTGAATTTCACCGTACTCAGTTAATTTCCAATCTAGTTCGTTAAAAATATTATTAGGTTGAACGACCTTTAAAGCAGTCCAATACTTGTTTTTGTATTTTACAATGCTGCCCTTAGTGTACTTAAATTCTTTACTCCACTCGGTTATATTGTCTTGATTTAAAATGAATCCACTAGTGGTTACGGTACCATTCCACTCGGCTGTCTTAGTACCACGACATGTAATTCTTAACTGTCTTAATCCAGTGATTAGATTATAGATTACATCATCAAATAATGTTATGTTGTCAAATACAATTCCATGTTCAATATTATTAATATTGAATTGACCATATGCAAGTGTATCTCCTGTATTCTGCGGAACAACATTAAACAATGTTTGGTCTCTTACGATACTCAAGTCTTTAGTTTGTATTGGATATAAATTTTCATTTAAGATGAAATTAGATTGTTGGAAAGTTAATGGCTGAACTACATAACCGTCTTTATTAATTGTTAAACTCTTTGCAGCAGGATTTACTGTAACAATACTTCCTTGTTCCCAACCAGTTTGCGCCCAGTACAAGAACTCGGCAACCATTTGTTTCCAATTGACTTCTAAACCGTTTTCAACTTCTTCAAACACCATACCATTAGCTTCTAAATAGAAACCATAGTTTATTAAGAACTGTGATACTTCTTGAATAGTATAAAATATAGTGCCGTATGGTACTATAACTTCAGTTTCAGAAGGTTTTGTATATACAGTTACTGAGGTGCTTTCTACATTAATAATTTCAGAGTCTACATTTATTCTTGGTGCTAATGTGGTGAAGTATGCCTGTGTCTGAGAATTACCATATACGGCATAACCCTCTGGTACTATCTGAATAATAATACCGCTGTAAATTAATTTTGTAAACGGTTGATTTTCATATAGTAATAAAGAATAACTTTCATCAGGTATTAACAATGAGGCGTTGCGTGAGTTAGGTGTTCCCTTCTCAACATAGAATTTCAAGAAGGTCTTGTCACTAAAGCCCGCCATTCTGTACACTAGACGGACATCCAAATTCTGTAGTAATTCTGTAACTTTGGTTGTAGCATCAATACCGATTTGCTTTTGATAATCAACGATCCAGTTAATGTATGATGTTTTGGCAATACCATTGCCATAAATTTGAATATCTGATATAACTAAATGGCTTCTATCGTTTACAAGATATTGATTGAATTCGTAATTATACTTGTAGTTGTCAATGTCGGCAGCTAAGTTAAAGAACTTAGCAGGCTTCATCAATGCTAAAATTCGCATTAAATCAAATGGATATGAACTGCTTCTACGGTAGCTCAACTCAACAGGAGAATCATCGCCGACTTTCCAATCTCTTTGGAAAAGATTAGGATTATAATTGCCTACAACAGATGCAAAGGGAGATAGTAAATTACCAGCACTATTAACTGGAAGCACTTCTAGTAATCCAGGTCTAATAGCTTGTTCTATAACTACTGGGTTACCGTTGTTATAGTCAATACCATTTTCTAAATCTTCCCACAACACCAAGTTGTCACTAGTATATGGTGCAGGACCATATCTATCTTCCCACCATGCTGGCTTGTTTGTGTAACCAATCATTTCCCATGGCGTTAAATTGGGAGTTGTAGTATCATAAAAATATTGATATATGCCTCTCCAATAACCTTGTTCTATGGGCTGTCCATTTAACTTGTTACCGCTGTCGGTATAGTTGTATGTATATTGATCAAACTTGTTATAAACCTGTCTCTTATAATTCAAGCGGTTTTCACCAACCCAAGCTAAGAAATTGGTTGTGTAAATTTGCAACCATTCGTCATAAGAATAGTCTGTTGTTCTAAAGAATCCGGGTGTTACTTCATATTCTTTAATTGGAATTACATTACTTAATTTTAAGTTATTGTAAACTCGTTTTTCAAATTCAAATAATGCTTGATCGCGGAAATCAACAAGAATTCCAGTTTGTGGATTATAATCACCATATAACTTAGTATATGAACCATCGTGACCCTTTATAAAATATGTTGGAGTGCTGTAATCACTGTCAAGAACAATTTCAGGAATAGAAGCAGGATACATTCCTAACTTAGTAGGAGTATTTGGTACATATGATCCATATGTCTGATTATATTCTTTAACTGTAATAATGTCGTTTGGTAACAAATCATAGGTTACAGTTAACGAAGGGCTATCAACACTAACTGTATAATCCTGGTTTATGATTAATTGTTGTGTGGTTGTAATATTGTTAATGGTTCTAGTTAGATAAACTAATATTCCACTATAATTTGCCGAACTAAAATCATAAATTTTAGTTAATGGATATCTAGAAATATCAAGACTATTTGCGAATGAATAAACATTAGTAACAAATGCAGCCTTGCTAGGAATCATATCAGACCAGAAGAACGACTGATTATCAGTTTTACTTGCGGTCATTTGATCCAACGCATCATCTAAAATAAATGATGGATCAAATTGTTGAGAATAATCTGTATTATTAATAGTATCTACTAATAGAGTTTTAAACTTAATATATTCTTTACTGTTAAATGATAACGCATTGAAAATATTTGTGTTAGGATCTCTTAAGAATGCGCCCGGTAATACTAGACTTGCACTATTCTGAATAATTCTATTGCCCCATGGTACTAGATTACCTGAATCACGATAATTGTTTGATCCAAAAATTTGACCTGTCAAATTAGGATTGTTATAAAAAATACTTTGATATTGACCTCTTATATCACCTAAGTTAGCAACTGTTATATCCTGATTTAATGGGTTGTTGTTTAAGTTAATTGGAATCGTAAAATAAGCATTCTCACTTACTTGTGAACTTAATACTGTAATTTGAATAACTGTATCTTCAACTGGTGCAGAATCAATAATTACTACCGTACTTGTGTCTAAACTAGTTACAGAATATGCTGATGTTTCTAATAATGTGTTATTATTGAAAACTTGTATGATTGGCCATTCGGTCTGTGTGTCGGGAATTAATCCAACATCAACTGTAAATACTGGTTCTGAACCAAGTGTGTAATTAAAGCTAAACAATTGATACTGAACACTTGGGCTTACCGCAGTTTGCCATCCTAGTAATCTTTCTAGTGTTCCAAAATAATTGTAATTGTAGACGTAACCTTTGTTCACTTGTTCAGTAATAGGTGTTGATCCACTTACATAATTAAATATGTCGGAGTTAAAAGTAATATCAAAGCTAATGTCACCGATGTTGTTAATTGATGAGTACTTTAAAGGAAAGCCTAAAACATTATCGTCTAACCCTGATCCGATACCATACTGAAATAAAGTTGATCCACTGAAGTCAGTTCCAGTATATACTGTGCTATCGCTAAAACTAATTCCATTATTATCAAAAATATCAAATAATGGTGCTTGATTTACTGTTACCTTTTCTTGTCCCTTGATCCATTCAATACCGTCATACCAAAATTCTAAGCCTAAATAATTATAACCTCTGTATGCAACTGTTTGTTGATCGGGTAAGACAAGTCCGTCATCCGCTTCAGTCAAAGTAATTACCGGAACACTTGAGCCAGTTATAGATGAGAATCTTACAACATAGATTTTGTTGCGAACATTTTCATCTGTGTCTGCTGCAAAGATAATTCTGGCACCATCAAAAACTGCATAGCTGTTTACACCTTCGGGTACTGCAATTATAGATGCCACTGATGTACCATTGAAGTAAGCAGATTGATCTTCGCCCCAAGATACAACAAGAGTTTTTGTTGATATACCTGTAACAGATTCAATGATAGTATTAGGTGGTAATAAATTAGTAGAATCAGCAACATACTGACCAACGGTGAATGTTCCCACGCCCACAAACTCATTGTTACCGATATCAGCAGTAGTTACTTGAATGGTTGTGCTTTGTGGATACCATTTAGCTGTGCAGATACTAGCAGCCGTAGTTAAGTTAATAACAGCACCATTTTTAGAAAGGCTAACTTTAATTGTAGTACCATCTACAACTTCCGCAACATAATAATTTGTGTTATATGTTAGACCACCAATACTAAATGGTGGATCTAAAATAATTATGTCATTTACTCTGAAACCGGTTGTACTATTGATTGTTATTGTATCTGAGGGGCCGTCAGTATTAGTAATAGTTCTATTTTGAGTATAATTTGTGCTTGCAATGACTGACGTATAATCTGTGTAAACAGCAACATCAGGGTAATAACTTTCTTGACCGGCTACATATGTAAACGCATCTGAAGTTCTAAAATCTACAAAGTCTACTGGATTTTTTCCACTAGAACCTTGATTGAATAATTTTAAGTTTGGATAAAACTCAATGATAGGTCTCTTAGCCTTTGCAGCCGCAGTTGCATAGATGGCTACAGATTCTGGGTCATTATTGTATTGCGCTGTTGCATTTATAACATCAATATGGAACCAACGATTGCTTCGTGACCATGCATTTTTATTAACAGAATTTCTAGCTATAGTAATATAATCAGGACTTACTGGAATAAAACTGTCGCCATCAAAATTCCCAAAATCATAAGGTGTAGTGTCATATGGTATTAAAACACTTTCAGTAAATGCTTCCGGTACTACAAGGGTATCTACAGGAATAAGTTCAATATGTGATCCTACTCCTTCTACATAATATTCACCTGACAGGTAGCTAGTTGGTACTACATCTCCTTGGAATGAGACCTTCAATCCATTTGTAAATACTACCCCATTTGTTGAACTAAAATTCTTTTTACCTAAAATTTCTGTTTCTACATCTAATGTATTAGTAGCATTGCTTTCAATTAATTTAATAATACCAACTTTATTAGCACTTGTGCCATCTTGATAATATAGCGTATCTAATTGAGCACTTAGGTATGGAATTAAAACTATAGTACCGAATTCATTTTTATAGAAGTTTCTGTTACTATAATTGGTACCAAAACTGGCAGTAATTTTTTGATTGGTTGGAATAGCACCAGCCGGAGACAAGCTAATAACAGGATCACTACTGTTGTCTAAAAATGTAATTGTGTAAAAATTTTCATTTACTGTAGTATAAAATCCTTGCTCTAATAAACCCTGATTAATATTACCAGTTAATGTTCCTGACGCTGTTGTTAAAACAACTGCAGGTCCACCTAGGGTTGAGCTTACAGTAAATTTAGTACCGTTAATAATACTACGGACATAATAAATTGTACCACCAGAAAATTCAGAATATACTGCTAAATTACCAAACGGAACTCCAGTGAAAGTTATTGTGTTACCAACGGTTAACACAGATGTGTCCGTGATCGTTACGGAATTGTCAATTGAACTAGTTGCTGTTGCTGTGACAGTCTGAGGTGCTGTTATGTTATTATTTTGATCGTAATTAGTGTAATCAAAGAAATTAGATACATAACCAATTTCATTAGAAACACCCGTGTTATAAAACATTACTGTAAGGCCATTTAGTGCCGTAATGCCGTCAATGCTTCCTAGTTCACTTAATCTTTTGCCATTTACCTCAGCAAAAGGTAAGGTACTTACTACAGACACAAGATTGTTGCCTGGGAAGTTATACTCATCTTGTGCGTTTTTAAATGGGACAGTAAAAGTAACTACACCTTGGCTTATACCGTTATTGCTTACACCATAAACTTCGCGTGTTTGTAAATTGGGCTGAGTTGGACTAAATCCAGTTACTCCCGGGACGCCTTGAATCCAAAACTCACTATCTTGATTAACTGCAAAGGTATAGGTTCCGCCTCTAAGTAAAGTTAATGTCGGGTTAGTAGAGCCAGCTGTTGATCCAACAGGATAAATTGAGTAACCATTAATAACATCTTGAACAATATAATCAATAGCACTGAATACTGTCTCACTACTTACAATAACGGATTCAGGGCCTAATGGTAACCAATAATATTGATTAAAGTTGATAATTTTATCTAAGTCTGTAAAACTATCCCAAGAATAGAATTGGCTTTCAAAAAGACGGTTATTATTGTTAGTAACCCCACCATTAACTTTTAATGAGTCAATGATACCTGGATAACTTATAAAATCTTTAGGGGTGTTTTTATTTGCATCAGTAAGAACAACGCCTGGATCTAATTGATAATCTGTTCTTGTTTTGGTTGGTTCTGTTACATAATAATTTTTAGCATTTATACCATAACCAAACTTACTACCTATATAACCTTCTATTTTTTTAGTACTAGGCTGATCAACAATCTGATCTAACGTCGCGGCTAAAAATTGCGCATTTGTAGGTGTTTTAAATATTTCAGGAAGAAAGTTTAAGGTTCTAATTCTTGTTGCCATAATATATTACTTATCTTATTTGTAATTCGGCGGGTGTGAGCGCCGGAATAACCAAAACATCGTTTGCTGTTGCAGCATTTACAAATATCTCATAAGGAGCACATTTTATTTCATATAAATCACCGAAATTCATTGTTGGATCGTTTGGAACTAAAACTGCTGAACTTATTAAATCACCACACTCATTGTGTAGATATGCGCTTAGTTCACTAAAGAAAAAGGTATCACCAAAGTTCCAATTATTAATTGAAAAATAATTATTCATTGCTGTCAATACTGCGCTACGAATTTCGCTATCGCTGGCATTTGTTGTGCTATCTTTAATAACTTTAACTGTTGCTCTTAATGCTGGCGCTGCCTTTTCACCAAACAATGGTTTAAAAATTACACTGTTAAGAATTACACTATCGCTCAACATCTTAAAGTTATTTACTTGGCTATATTCTTGATTTAATTCAGTAATTGTAGGTTTATTAGGTTCAGCTACTGTTCCAGTTACATCTTGAATCCAATTTTGATAAGCCGTATAATAAGCTTGAGTTACTACATATAAATCAATAATATTTGTTGTAGCTGGGTCAATTCGTGTTGTATTATTGCTATTATGACGGTACTGGAATTGCAATCCTTGACGACCAGGCTTAATACTATATTGCGGTTGTTCAACTAATGTATAAGAAGGTGTTGTAACTGTTTGATCTTGAAATGATTTATAGAATTTATTTTCTACATAGGCGTAAAATAATTGACCGACTGGATAATCATATTTTATGATTTCAATATCAGACTTATTACCATATGTATATACAACATCGCTTGTAGGTACTATTTGAAATCTAGTTAATGATAAAGCATCTTGAATTAATTCAAAGAAAACATAAATTCCAGTATTATTACCGCCATATACATATCCTGTAACAGTAGTAAAGAAATCTGGATTTGTTATAATAGTTCTGTTATTAACATCTGTAGTAGAAACTTCAACTTCAAAATCATTTATATAACCATCACTCTCTACTGTTTGACCAATAATATTAGTTTTTACATCAATGTTTAATGGACTACTAGAGTTTGGTTGTGAATTAGTTTTTAAAATGTTTACATAGTCTTGAAGAATTTTTCCAGTAAAAGGATCATAAACTAGTTTATCTCTTTCAAAACTAAATCTTGTATCTGCTACGCTACCAAAGTAATATGCCAATGATCTATATGTTACTGCATATCTATTATTTCCTAAACTTAAAAAGTTTACAAAATAATTTGGTGCATTGTAATTCTCAATAAACCAACGATCTTCTGCAATCGTTAATGAATTATTGAATACCAATGAAAAACTTTGCTGAAGTTGCATTTTAATTCTGCACTCAGTAATAATGTCGTTTGACAATGTATTATCAAATGACGGTATAATACTAGTTGAATTACTATTATTAACTGGATCCGTTAATGTAGCGCCATTAGGAACATAACCATTTAATGTAACTGGGCCGGTACCATTTGTAAATCCACCTCTACCGTTATTGTATCCATCACCAATAACATTTATAACAGTAGTCCAAATAAATGTTGGATTATTTGGTCCTGGAATTCCTGCAACTAAGCGATTGTTATCATCAAAATAATAACCAATCGGTGCATAGAATTTTAGTAAAGCACCCTTTGTGATATACTTGACATTATTAGAGCTATAAGTTCCAATTGGAATAGGAGTATCTATTCCATTTTGAATAATGTAAAAATATCCTGTAATTGAATTGGCATCTACCGTTTTTGTTTGCCAATAAACAGTACCATCTCCGGTAGATGAATTAACTGCATATCTAGGATAAGTTTGAATATAATATTGTAGAGCCCGGTTGCTTGCTAACGCATTTGCTAATGAGTCAGTTAAGAATCTAATAATATTACCAGTATTGGTAATAGTTAATGAAAGATTTCCTAAGGCATCGTTTTCATACAATGCACCATCATTGGCAAAAGTATTGGTACTTGAGTACTTTCCAGTTGGATCTAACAAATCTAAATTTTTACTGACACCAATACTACTACGGTTAATTGCTTTTGACTTGATAATTGAACTGTATAGTGTATATGGGAAGTTGTTATAATCTTCACCATTGACCATACGGTTTTGAGTATAATAGCGTGTGGGTGCTCTTTGTTTAATTTGTGCTAAAGGCTCACGGGCTTGAGCGTTGCTGACAGGAGTTGTTAACTCTAAGCTAAGAGTTAATGATTCTACTCTACCTATTCTACTAATATAGTTAAAGGTAACTGAAATGCCCTGCATCTCATTTGGATCAATAGTATATGTAATACCATTACTGGATCTTACATATGCTCTAAAGTTTCCAACGGGGATCTTGCTAAACACACCATCACCAAATACATAACTTACTTGGTCGTTGAATCTAGAATTCACGCTGAAAACTTCGCGTCTGCTACTCTCAGTCTGAAGATATGCGTCAGCATAAATGTTATCTACTTTTTTCCACAATACATTTGTTTGATTTGTATCACTTAGTTGATATAACCAAGTATCAGTATTATTAATACCTTGAATGTCAATATCAATAACCTGATTGGCAATTTGCTGTTCTAAAGAAAAATCTGAATTTTGCAAAGTACCTTGTTTGAAATAGAAAAAATATCCTGTATTTGGGCTACCATAGCCTAGTCTGTCATTTCTATACAGCATGTTAAATCTGCCACTAGGTGCAGGAGGTATTTCATAGATAGTATCGCTGTCCACACTAGACACACTAACTAATTCAAAACCCATATTGATGCCATCAACTACGCTACTAAACGGAACGATAGGTAAGCTGTTCTGTGGGATTGATAACGAATATTCGCTAGTAGTTACTCCTAAGATTTCAGCAACATTACCGGGTCTTCCGATTCGTTGTGTATTAATCAAGGCAGCGTTGATAATTGTGTTAAATTGTTCTAACCAATTTGAATTAGCAGGGTCATTCCATAAAATTGGAATGTTACTTAAATTGTTTCCATTTAGATCAGTAATATTCTGAGTAGTTTGTATACTGGTAACTTTCAAATACCCTTGCGCTGTTAAATTTCTTTTTGGAGTATAGCTAACTAAATTTGCTAGTTTAATAACTGAATCACGGCGTTCAGCAGTATCAATAAAGTTTTCACGGGTATTTAAGTCATTTCTGAAGGCAAGACCTTGGCCCATGAAGGCGATAACATCTAATAGTGCAATAAATTCACTGGATTCAATATAATCATTGAATGTTTCTGGGTAGTAAGTACGAAGGTAATCAATGAAACTTTTACGCAGGGTTTCGTAGTCATAGCTACGGAAATCAGCCTCTCTAAATGTCTGGTAGAAGGCTTTCCAATCATTAACCCCAAAAAGTGCGGATTGTCTTGAACTTGTTGCCATAGAATATTCTCTTTTAAGTATTTATCATACCTAAAACCTGGCGTTTTTAAGGGTTATTGAATAATTGCTTGATTCAAATCTCTGTCAAAGAATACACTTAAAATCTGTGCGTCATTAAACGGAGCAATAGCTAATTCAACTTCAATTAAAATACCGTTTTCTTGCGGGAACGCTTTGACATAATTAACTATAAGTCTTGGATCTAGACTAGCAACTCTACGAATTTCATTTTCTAATTGAAACTGAACATCGGCTGTATTAGGCTCAAACACAAAGCTCCAAAGAGTTGTCCCATATTCAGGCTTTCCAACTTTCTGCCCTTGCTGTATATTCAATGCGTTGACGAAATCTTGTATAACTAAGGGTTGGTCAACTAACCTATACTTTTTTCCAAAGTTTATAGGCTTTACTACACTACCAAATCCACCGTCTACCCCTCCCGGAGCATTGGTTGTTCGTGGTTGATTTGACCCTATTGTGCTAAATCCAATGTATGTAGGCATATATTATTTATATTATGTTGCTAAAGAGGCCGTGTATGCCTTGTATTTTTCAACAGAGTCTTTGTACGCTGCTACGTATTCTTGTAAGGCAGCTTGCAATTCTGGATCACCTTCGGGTAATGTATTTTTAAGTTCACGATATTTGGTTTGTGCTATTTTTAGTTTTGCTACTGCTTCTTCTGCTACTTTGTATAATCTATTTGCTTCTGCATTTTTTTTGTCTCTTTCCTCTCTAATTTTATCTAGTGGATTTTCTGTTTTAATAGTTCCAGTGTAATTTGGAGTAGGAATTCCAGGACCCAATAAGCTAGAGATACCGGATGTAATTTCAGTTCGGTTAGTTGTGTCAATACCAACCGCCGGCAGTTTAATTGGTGTAGATCCTGAAGCACTTAGACTAGACAATGCACTATTCAATTGCGATGCTAATCCTGCAGGTAACCCGGCGCTTGCTAAACTTGTCAACGAAGAACCAGATTTTAATTTATCAAGTGCACCTGTTACTTGACTTGCTGCTCCGGAAACTGTACCAGTTACTTGACCTGCTACACCTGCAACTGCTCCAGTAACTCTAGCTGAAGCTGCACCAACCGCACTATTCAATGATATATTATTCATTGAAGCTGTGGTTGAGTTGCTAATCAATCCAGATATAGCTTCAGTTCCGGGAACTTTATTTGTAGCGCCCGCCGCTTTACTGACTACAGTAGCAACTGCTGATTGGGCGCCCGGTAATGCCGACACTCCACTAGCAATAGTTGAGGATAGACTTGCTGTTGTATTTTTAGCCAGATCAGTAACATTTCCAGGAACTGCATTTGCACTTTCGGCAATGGACTTTAAATTCTGCGGTACATTTGGCTTGAAAGATTTAAATGACGCAGTAATTGCTGCAAACGCAGATCCTGCTACACCTTTGGCTGCGTCTAATAAACCACTTATTCCTGTAGATTTCCCTAATGCTCCAACCGCACCACTTATTGCGCCCAATCCACCTGATACATTTTGTGCTAATCCTGCGGCAAAACTTCCTGATTTGATTGTATTTGCAATATTACTGACAGCGCCTAAACCACCGGCAACAGCCGCTGTTGCACCGCCCACTAAATTAGAAACGGCTCCAGTGACATTATTTGAAATATTCTTTACAGCATTTAATGTAGCATTAACTCCATTTTGAGATCCAGACATCACTAAACCTGCTAATACTTGAGGAGATTCTTTGCCTGTAATTGCCCCTGCACTAGTGAGCGAAGTTTGCGCAGATTTTAAATTATCAATCGTTGCAGATACTTGAGCAGTTGGATTTTGAACTAATTTTTGTAAGTTTTCTGCTCCGGGTTTACCTGTGAACAAATTAGTTGACATTGCTGATTGAATCTTTGCACCACTTGCAGCCAATGCATTAACCAATGGTGCAGAACCGGGTTTTAATACTTTTGCTGTTTCTAATTGTTTTGGAGTTAATGCAGTTGAACCAACCGCTGCTTTTAAACCTTGCGGAGTTTGCACAACACCTGCACCGGCTGCTACTGCTGCGGCGGCTGGACCAGTTGCTGCTGCTTGTGCCAAAGAACCAACTACAGATTTAGTTGTATTTTTGTCTAAAGCTGAACTTACTGCTGATGTACTTGGTACTGTAGCAACTGTAGCAGGGGAGACCAATGATGCATTTGGTGCGCTTGCTGATGCGTTGTAAGCGCCGGCTACTGCTGCACTGGGCGCTTGTGGCAATTGACTACTTGCATTCATGTCTACTTTAATGTCAACACCCTGTCCTGCACTAGCCCAAGGTGCATGTGCAGGTGCTCTAGATGTTATACTTAAAAGTTTTCCGGGAGCAGCAGCAAATCCCTTTTGACTGTCAAACAATGTATCGGTATGCGCAATCACGGGAATTGGTTTCACTTCTTTAGGAGTAACCGATGTTTGACCAGTATTCAGATTAATCCGTTCCCCGTTTATATATGTAATTGCAGTACTAGCGAATGATGCAGTGCCTTCAGAACCTAAACTCATAGGGCCGTCTACTTTGTGCGTATGAGTTCCTGTTGTGTGTACTGAATAATTAGAACCAATTTTATGATTTGTATCTTTTTCTGAATTGATATTAATTGATTCAGCTTGTAAATTTAGATTTTTAGCAGCATTGATATTAACATCTCTATCAGCATGTAAATTTAAATCACCTTGTGTTCTGATGTTAACTGAGTTAGTTGAGAATAGATCAATAGTACCTTCTTTGCCTAATTCTATATAACTTTGACCATTGGCATGAAGAATCATTAATGTTTGACCATTGTCGCTCATTAATATTTGATGACCCAATGCTGTACGCAATCGTATAAGAGCATCATTACCTATTAAATCTCCGTCATCCATTACAAACGTGTGACCACCACGTCTTGAAATAACTTTTAAACCAGGTACTTGCTTGCCTTCTTTAACTAAGCTTGCAATTTTATCTTCATCATATCCACCTTCGTAAATAGGTCTACCTTGTGTGCTTATACCAAACACCCTACTAGGAGTTTCACGGTTAGCACTACTTGATATTGGTCCGCGAATTGGATCTCTTAAAATACCTTGCTGCCACATTGCCTGTGCCACATAAGTATGTACAGGTTTGGCTTCATTTAAAAAGTTTGAATTTTCAGCTTTTGCTTTATCGTTCGTATTAAGATTAGTAACTGGTAAACGGGTTGACCCGCCAAACTTTACGGCTTCACTTTCGTTTAATGTTACATTATTAAAAGATCCAATAGCAGGAACCATTTGCATAGCTTCTGGCTCAGGAACACATCCTATATAGAAACCATAGTTTGGGTCACCGTTAACGAAAATACAAATTACTGTTGTACCTACGTCAGGTGGGCTATTCCAAAAACCATAGCTAGTGGGGTTAGTCCGATAAGAACCCTCTCCCGATTCACCTGATGACGATGGTATAAATCCAAAGAAAGGTGGAAGATAACTTACGGGAGTCCAATTTTTTTCATCATTAGGATCTTTGCCGTTTAATCCTGAAATGTAAACACGAATTCTTCCTGCTCTAATTGGATCAATATTATCTTTTACAATTCCAAATACTGGAACTGTCTTAACAATAGCTCCACCACTGTCTGGCTTAGCTCCTTTAACCCCTTTTCTAGGTAACCATAAGTTATCGTAACTCATTCTTCTCTACCCCCCTGATCAACCGGTTGTCCACCAGATGCCTCATTTTCATTGTCTGCCGGTGAAACATTGGGTGGTGTCTCTGTGGGAACCTCGGAGTATTGTTCTGGAGGTTCTTGTAACAAGCCTGTGTTACTTGTAGTTCCGTTGCCAGATTCAGAAGGAGAGCTACCTGTTCTTCCTTCAGCCTCGCGAGTATCTTCACGCTGATTTTCTGAATTAGTTGTATCATTGGATGCGTTACTCCATGCATTCTCATCAGGACCAAACGTGTTAATAGAGCATGTTATTTCTTGTGTAAATTTGCCTTTACTAAAGGTGGCATCAACATTACGAACCCAAAAACTCACGCCATTAACTAATTTTTTAATACTTTCTGGATATTGCCAAAATACTATTTGATCATTAATGTCTAATAAGCCGGTATTATTTTCATAATCAATTGCTTCTTTGAAATTTAATTCAATGAATACTTGCCCTGTTCTTGGATTAATAGTTCTACCATCGGCTTCATAAAAAGTTTTATAAACTGGTAGTGTTTTAACATCTGTAAATGAATCTTGCATTAAAAAATCAGGGTCTCCTAATATTGTAATTTTAGCTGTACTAAATGATTTTGGGTCAAATAAATTTGTTAGGTATGCACCCTGAGCTTGCATGCCTACTCCTTTTGCACCTGTAACATCTGCATTTTGAGGGAAACCCTGTACTACAGGTATTCCCGCTTGCCCCGATTTCACTGTTGTAGAATTTGTGGGGTCTAATGCTACAATAAAATATCCATTGTTATTTGTTTGTTCATAACTAATAACTTCACTGTTTTTTCCTGTAAACCAATAATCATACCTTTTTACTGGACCATAATATTTTTGAGAATTGTTTGAGTATGCATTTACTAATACTGGCGTTTCATAAGGTGAAATTAATAGTGTAATTTCATATGCATACTGATTTAATCTAGTGTCATATCCAATTACTTTTACTTTACTAGATAAATTATACCATTTAACAGTATCGGGTTTATCTTTATTTGGTTCTTCTTCAAAATCTTTTTTATTTGGATCTGGTTGATTTACAGAATCATAAACAGTTTTTAAGGCCTGGGTCATGTACTCGCTTTGTACAATAACTCTTTCTACGCATGCAATAATTGAAGTACTGCTTAATAATGTTATAGTTTTTTTTGTAAGATTTGGATTTGATCTTGCCGCGGTCACTTCATTAATTTCAGCAGTGTTTTTGGCAGGGGTCCAACCGGCTTTAAGCTTGTCCAGATCATTTGGTAATACAATTTTAGCATTTCGTAATGTTTCAGTATCTCCAATAAATTCTAATTTATAAACGTTTGGGATTAAAGCGCCTGAAGTTTTTTGCCAGGCATTTAATTGGTCTATCATACCATTAGGACCAGTTAAAGCTTCTTCAACATTACTGGCTTCTAATGTTACATTTTTATTAAATACTCCACGCATCAATGTGAATGTTTCATAGGGGGCGATTGATACTGCACTTATATTATAAACTACAGCTCTACCATCTATTTTAAAGTTTATCTTGTTTAAATTGATAGTATAGAATGTTTCATATACTCCATTGCCCGAGCCGTTAGGGTCTGTTATGCTTCCGTTTATCAATTCTTTTCCGGTTAGTAAATTCCCAACCGAGTCGTATCCTTGAAATCTTATTCCCAACACAAATTTTTGTCTGCTCGGATTTCGTTGTTCTTTGGCATTTAATGTTTGACTATACTGAGCGATAGCATCTGCTGCAATTTTTAAACGATTTAAAAAACTAAATCCATATGGTTCAATAACTTGAAATGAAAATGTAGTCTGTATAGTAGTAGATCCAGTTGTGCTTGGGGCAATCAAGCTTTTAATTTTTAATTCATCAATGGCGTAGTCTAATTCAAAACCGGGTGCTCTTGGAGTAGTTTTGTTATTTGATCCACCGCTTTGTAATATTAAATAGGCGCCGCCTTTTAAATTACTACTAGAACTATCAGTTGTAGTTTTACCTATTACTAAATCTTTAATATTTTTTCTACCAGATTCTTCAAACGCATTGAAAGCATCAGGTGTAAGCATATACAAAGAAAGTTGATATGTGTAACTTGAAAATAAACTTAATGGATTTTTTCTTATAGTGGGTTTTTTAGAAGCCGGAGTAGATGCCGGGGTGCCTGACTTTCCTGCAGTTGTAGTGCCTGCGTTTGGACTACTAGTTGAGTTTAGTGGAGAAAGTGCGGGAGGATTTACTCCACTATTAACTTGATTTTGTGTATCTGTGGTATTATTTTGCTGAGTACCACTATCATCGTCTAATAATGTAACTGGCATTTATATTCCCAATATCTGCTTCAATGTATCTAATTTAGGTATATAAATACTGACCCCTGCTTTAAAATCAAACAATGGATCTTTTAACTTGTTTGGATTTCTTTGCGCAAATGCCCACCACAATCTACTATCCTGATATAAGTCATATGCTAATAAATCAGGTCTGTATTCATATACTGGTTTTATTTCCATATACACATCACTGGATAGCATAGGTATAGGACGATTAACCATTATGTCTAAAAACTGAGCTTTGTAAATATCAGTTGCGTTATACGGACTTGTTGCCGGATATGAGTTATTAACAGCCATTACCAAATACCTCCGCGCTTAGTTTGTGTTCCGCGCATTAATTTTCCTGTTGCATATTCTTTCAAACTGAAATAAGTGCTTATGTTATTTCTACTTATAATTGGAACAGCATTGATAGTTATTTGCATTTTGGTTGGGACATATGTAGGAGTAACTGTTCCTCCTGTTTGTTCGCTAAAATCCGGAGGCTCTGTAAGACCACCGAATCCAACACCAGAACCTGCCATTCTTGCACTAGAGGGATTATATGTGTTATTAGGCACGTTAGACGCTGACTTGTTTACACCAGCCAATGTAGTTTCATTGGTTGTAGCTCTAATATAATCAACTTCAGTAGGTAAACTATAGTTAAATGTTGTAATTGCCAATGGATGTGCTTCAAATTGAAATGCTCCCAATCCATACAAATAACACAATGGGGGAGGAGTTCCGGGAGCAGGACCATCATCTTGACCATAAAACATTTTTGTCACTGACCTAAAAAAGTGTATGACTGCAAGCAAATAATTTGCTTCGTAAGTATCCTGTGCAGTAAAGTCGCAAGTAATGGTAACTTGATCAATACCACTATTTTTGTACTGATACACTTTATAGTTTGTATGTACTAGATCGGTTGCATCATAATGTGCAGCATAATTTACTTGAATACTAGGTGTATAAGGGAACAACACTCCGTCGGTAGCTGCCAATGGTGCTAAGATTCCAGGTTTAGGTGCTTTATAAAGATATTTTGCACCCGGTGTTAAACTTAAACGGACACGCCAGTCTTTTTTAAGTTCAAAGTTTGCTTGATCTTGTTTAGTGGCTTGCTGTCTTGCATTTTTTGTTGCAGCCAAGCCTTGTGCTGCTGTTGTATAATATGTTTCACCTGTTTCAGGATTTATTGCCACACCTTGTGCTACAGTGCCATCTTCTGCTCTAATAGGTATACCTGAAGTATTTTCATTGATTGTTTTTTGCTGTTGAACAGCTTCATCTACACCCGCAAATTCATCAAAGGGTTGATCATCTCCTTTTGGTGGGTCTGTATAAATTACATCACCGGTTTCCGTATTTCTTAGAACACCTGTGGCGGGTGTGCCATCTTCCGACAATACTGTTGTGGTTCCCTGTTGCCTTACTATAGCTTCATCTAAATTTCCAAATTCTGTATCAACATTTGCCGGTTGCGACACTGGGGGCTGTTCTGCGTTAGCTGTTGAAGAAGTCAATGGGGTTGTAGTCTGTGGTTGCGATACAGTCGGAGTCGCATTTCCCAATGTGTTTGTTACAGCCCCTCCCGTTACTGCTATTGGGGCAGCGTTTGATACTGGAGGATCTTCCACAGGAGGAACTGCGTTTGCGTTGCTTGCGGGCACCACTGGCGCCGGGGGATTAGGATTTTGGGGTACGGTAGAATTGGTGGCGGTTGCAGCAACATCCGCTCTAGCGGCTTGTTGAACCACATTCGTATTTGAAAGTCTGGCTGCGCTACCTATATCAGTAAGATTGACATTCCGTGCCCCTGCTGCTTCCAATTGTGA
>Ga0129333_10000153_pt1 | contig 46116 bp, 42 predicted proteins | sample CPB6_08_DNA_FD_94474 | JGI IMG/M metagenome (GOLD analysis project Ga0129333, IMG submission 94474) | Freshwater to marine salinity gradient microbial communities from Chesapeake Bay, USA - CPBay_Sum_0.6_0.8_DNA | ecosystem: Environmental > Aquatic > Marine > Coastal | place: USA: Chesapeake... | reverse complement strand
CTTTGGCGAAATTTTCTGGATGGGTGTCTCGACTAAAAAATCGTTTAATATTTTTGACACAGTATTCCCATGTCCTAGATTGTCCGCTGAGACATACAGCAACTCTGTAAGTTTTCATATTTCGTCTTTAAAATGTATCAGCACATTAGGCAGTTTATTATACTTGGCTTTGACTCTACGAGCAAGATCTAACAATTCGTCTTTTGATAAGCGACAGACATGATGCAATTCTTCAACGCCTCCCCAATATAAAATCTTATCGCATTCAAAGCATTTATTAAATTCAGTGAGAGGATCGTAGTTCAAACATACGGATCGCAGTATAATAATATCACTACCGGTGCCGGCAGGTGCGTTAGTATCGATACCCAGACTGATTAATTTAACATTTTCCTGTTTTAAAAAATCTGGTATTTCAAGTTGAGCAAAATATGTTTTTGTTGAATTCAGCCAACTATTATAGATCGTTATCATTTTGTCTGATGTAGTTGAATCACTGGCAAACAAAAAATCATCAATACTTCCATTATACATGACGTTGTTGACCACCAAGCTGTTTGATTCAGTCTTATCGATGATGTCCTGGAGACAGATCCTGTCTGAATAAATGTTGTCTAATCTTAGCTTAACGACATAATCATATTTAAAATTATGTTCTTGTTCGTATTCTTTTTTAAACTTGATGCTTTCGATCCAAGAATAAAACAAAGGAGGATCATAGGGTTTAACTAATGCTACTTCTTCCCAGTTCTCCATTTTAAATTTTTTAAAATTATAAATCTTATGAAGTTCGTCGACAGTAGCTTGATCTACTGTTACTTTATTTTCCAACAGACTTATACCATAACCATATAGCTTATCAGTATCTTTAAGCCAAGTATGACAAAAGAAATCACAATGTGGCCATAAGTCGCCGATAAATCGTTTAATATTAGGTACAGCGTATAACGCTGTGCGAACTTGTGCGCTAAAAACTACGGCTATTCTCATTTGCCCCTCAATGTGTTTACTTGCTCGATCATTTCGATGTCATTGATATCAACATTCATTTGCTCATGTAAATCTCTATAATGATAAAGTTTATTGTATTGCCAAGCATGAACAGCGATATTCTTTTCATCCATAAACACTTTACAGTGTTCTTGCCAATCCATTAAGTGTCTCTCTGTAATATTATCTGTTCGTAATCTTTCCCAACACCACTCTTCTATGGCATCCATAGTAACAGGTTTGGCTATCCATTTTATGTCTTCGACTTTGTTAGGCATTCCGTTCCAATTATCACAAGTATAAAAATATTGATCTTTACCACCTATGTATTTTATCTCACTGTCAAGTGAGTGCCCGGGAGGAAATAATGTATCAGTTCGGAACTTGCAAATTAACCTGTAACGATGTCCTTTATATTTTTCTTGTTCGTATTTTTTACATACTTCATATGCTTTAATGAAGCTATATATCCACGGAATAAAGTTGTAACCTTTTTTATAAAAAGCATCTAAACTTTCAATTTCCATTGATATTGGATTATAAACTTCTTTTACTTTATCAACAACAGTATAATCTATAGGAATTTTTTGATCTAATAATGATCTATCTCTGCCCATTAGGTTATGTCCTGCAATAGTATCGTAGTCCCAAGTATGGACAAAAAAATCAGTCTGCGGCAGCCAAGATCCTATAAAGTTTAGTATGTTAGGATAGCATCTAGCAGCAGTTCGTAACTGGCCACAAAATATAACAGCAATACGGGAATTATTAGGTAAGCTCATGGCCGCCAAGTCCTCCTTTAATCTCTGCGTATTCTTCGGTACGCATTACTTTAGGGTCAGCAGTCTTGCTGCGATTCTTTATTAACATCATTTGTATGTAAAAGGCAAAAGGAATTTCCGGAGGACTATTGTCATGGCCAAAAGGCTTAATACCTATAATTGGTAACCAACGATAAAACTCGTTTAGTTTGTCAAAGGTGTTGCTGTCACTGTAGTAAAATATATCGCCGATTCTAAACCATGGAAAAACATCTGCAGGTCCGTTGTGGCAACTATAGATGGTATTAGGTTCAGGCAATTCAAATTCTCCAATAAAATTATCTATAGCAAACTCGCCAAAGTATAAATCTGTGCGTAGTCTAAAGCAAATGTCGTATTGGAAGCCTTGTTCTATTTCATACTCGCGCTTTAAGTGTGCTGCTCGCATGGCACTATAAAACTGACTACCGGCCCAATGCACAGGAGTGCCGCCGCTAATTTCATAGCGGTCCCCTGCTTGCCTTATGTCCTCAATGACTTTCATGCTTTTAGCATAACCTTCTATTAGATGTTTTTTAGGCAGTAACTTATTATGTAGACGCTGAAATTCTTCGGCACTAACCGGTTGCGGAGTTAAGTCGTTGACAATCTGTGGCAAACTATTAAAGTCCCACATGTGATAAAAGAAGTCTACTTCAGCGTCTTCAAATCTGCTGAATAGATTTAACCAGGAATCAACACAGCGTTCCCAGGTACGAGGTTGACCGTTGATGCAAACTGCTATCTTAGCCATATTTCCACTGCTTATATAGTTCTTCCATTTCAGGGAAGGTCTTTAAGAAGTTAGTGCCGCGACGGCGATCGTGCTCATCAACAAAGTTAACAAAGTCCTTGTGATAAGCAGTGACCTTTTTATGTTCTTCTTTGTAGATCATCAATTCGTAGATACGCTTAAACTTGTCTGCTTCCCACTGGAAGAATCCACGGTTGCTGGTGCCATACCATTCAGGATGCTCTAAGTTTTCGTACATAAAAGTAACTTGATCATAGATTACTTCTGCATACTTATTGGGCATGATAAAGATAGCTTGATGTCCGGGATGTCGAAGGTATGGCACATCAACTATTAACGGAGCATGAGTTTTACCATGGCCACCATACTGATTTTTGATCTCCAGCATGTCCTTTAAAAAGTCAGTGTATCTAAAGATACTTAAGGCATTGTAAGTGCTCATGATAGTAACAGTACAGCCGGGGACTTCACTAAGCAATCTATGTATGTTTGCTTTCCAAAGATCGTAGTTCAAGCCGTCACGGATATATTCTGCTTGGGCGCCATATGTGTCGCAGCTGGTAAAAACTTTAAACTTTTTAACTTTGTTTTCACCGCAGATGATTTTAATTTTCTCTAAAAACTTTTCAAAGATTTTTGACGGCACACATAAGTTACTGTTAACACTAAAATGTATTTCGGGATTAGGATTATCGATAATGTAATCCAGGACTTTAAATGTATCTTTACTCAGCAGAGGTTCGCCGCCGGTAATTCTAAAATGCTTTAGTTCGGGATAAACACTGGGCCACCATTTCCAAAATGCTTCCACATAAGGATTATGCTGGTTGTGCGGTATAGGCATGACACCATCACGCTTCATCCATTCTATATCGTTATAGCTACGGCCAGTAGGATATGGACCATACTTTTCAATTTCTTCCATCCACATACTGCTGATTTGTGGACCGCAGTAACTACACTTAAAGTTACAGACATTGCTGAAACTTACTTCAAGATAACTGGGATTAACATTTTGATCCCACGGCATATTTTTAACTTGATCAAAATATGGCTGAGCCCAAACATCGTAGCTTTTATAGATTCGATCACTAATAGCATCAGGGCCACTGTCTTCTACTTTCCAGCAATAGTCACACTCGGCAGGACGAGTGCCTTCTAGCATCTGCTTACGCTGTTCTTTTTTAAACTTAGTGTTATGCAATGCGCTGGCATCAATTGCAATTTCCTCTAAGGGAATTCTATGTGCTACTGGATGGTGACAACTGTGTGTTTGTCCAAGTTGCAGATGTAGTGTTACTTGTTTCCATTTTGCCAAGCAGAAGCTTGGACTCACAGCATTGATTTTGTCTTTGTAACCAATGATATCTTTATTGATGTCCACTTAAGGCCTTTCATTAACTGGGTTGTTAATATTTAGCCTAGTGATTTAAGAAATTCTCTAGCAGCTAGTTTTGGAAAATTTTTATGGGTGTTCCAATAATTTATTGCTTTTGACTTCAATTGAAACTTGTCATGGTCCCATGTGCCTTGAACTAGCCAGTTACTAATTTTTTTAATGTTTACATTAGGTTCTATGCAAAAGGATCTATGTATATTGTTTTCATCGTCGGTATATCCTCCTTGCTGTATTTGTATAAATTTGATATCGGCAGGAATAGGACCGTTCCAATCTACAACACTTTCAAGGCCTGAACACCAACGAACATCCAGCATAAAGCCATAATTTTCAAAAACACTTTGATATAATATATGAAGCAGGTCTTCTAGTTTAGTAATGTCCCCAATTTCTCCGGTTAGATACAAATCTAAATCGTTGGCACTGGCTAGATCATAAGCACAACTGCCGCCAACCCATGCAGCGTAATTATATGATTCGATTATGGGAATATTCTCGGCGAGAAAGCCTTTTATCAAGGGAATAGTAATTGGCAGAATCGGTTTACCGACGACACTGACCCTGCCGATATGTCTGCGAATCATAATGATTTATTAAAAAATTATGGCTCTTCAGTTTCGCCCGGGCCTGGCGGTAAACCAGGTCCTGGACCAGTGGTTGGCGCTGGAGTTGGCGAAGATGGTGCTGTAGGTGCAGGAGTCGGAGATGCTGTAGCTGTGTCGTTAACATAAACTGTTGCAGATGTAGCTAACACAGGACCAGATGATGATCCTGAATGCAAACGCAGAATCATGGATTCTGGATCACCATCATAGCCAGTATCAGTTGCTAATGTTAAAGAAATTGTTCCAGTATTGCCTGTTATTGTAACTGATCCGGCAATCGCACTTAGAGGGAAAGGCGGAACAAAATCATCGTAAGAAACTGGATTGTTTATGCCATCGCCGCCAATAGACCAATACAATACTGTGCCATCGGCTACGCCTGAAGTTGTTGCTGTCCAAGTAATGGTGTCACCTTCGTTTACACTAGTAGTATTCGGTGCGATTCCGAATGTGCTAGCCGTAATGGTTTGATATACAAATATAGTTTTACTTCCAGTTGGGTCATTAGAAGATATTGTTATACTATTTGTAAAATTGCCTTCTGAAGGGCCTTGATATCGAATTGTAAATGAAGCCGTGTCTCCCGGAGCAACACTCTTAGGGAATGTAGGTGAAGTAACCCAGCCCCATTCGCCCTGAGCTGTCACATTATTTTCGGAAATTGCGATGTTAGAAATAGTTAGAGTAGAACTGCCTACATTTCTTAATGTAACTGTTTTAGTGCTGCTCCATGTAGCAGCAGGCATAACGAAAGACAATGTAGCATCAGACGGGTTAACAATTTCTAGTGTAGGCACAGAGAAAGTAGGAGCAGGTGTTGGACCTGGAGTTGGACTTGGCGGAGTTGGACTTGGACTTGGACTTACAGAATTATTATAAGATTGTACTGCTGCCGTATAAGTCGGTCCTACGATTGCAAAACTAATTACACTTCCGCTAGCAGCAGAAATGTTCGCAGCTTTATTACTAGATGCGGTCAAGGTGTGAGTTCCTGTGCTGGCAGTTGCTGTGCTTTGGCTGATGCTAAATGTAATAATAATTTTTACTGCTTGAGCAGAATCCGATACCATTGTATCGCTGCTATTAGTAATTTTTCCGGTAACATTGATTGTCTTTGCTCCAGAAATAATACTGGCCAGATTCTGATCAACAAAGGTTAAATCTTCAAATCCTTTGCCTTGAACTGTAGCCGATCCACCTGCAGTAAAATCTCCTAACGATAGAGTCATGGCGCTTAATGAATCATAAACTAATTGCCACGCAGAATCTTCTGCCCCACCACCAGATTTGGCTAATGCAAACCTAATTGAACTTCCGCTGTTAAAGAAATAACGAGCTTTCTTGTAACTGTCAAATGATATTGTGCTTCTAAAAACTAAACTAGTAGTAAACCCTGATGAATGGCTAGTTGGCGTTAACACAGTTGTTGTAATTTGTCCGGAAGGAGCGGTATTTTTAATAGATTCGATATTAGCTAATGTAGTTTCAAGTGTATTCTGCAAATTAGCAGTGATACGATCACCGGCAGACACACGAGTCAACGCCGAAGATAATCCAACATGTGTAGCACCTAATTTAATACGATCAATTAATTCATTCCAATCAGCGGCAGTAATTTTTTCGCCAGATGCTAAATCTCCAGCAGATAAATTAGTTACCGCAACAGGTTCTTGTCCCCATCCGTAAGCTCTGTTAACAGAACTAGATGAAGGAATAGTTGTTGCATAATTATCACAAAAAACTTTATTAACAGCGATAGCCAATGCGTTATATTCGGCCGCAGTTATTTTTGTGCCACTGGTCACAGTCATATTATTTTATACCTACCGCTACTTCGACATATCCAACATCGCTTTCTGCTTTGCCGGTAATTGCTCGACCAATGATAGCAAATGGATCATACTTGTCAGCAGCCATACCAACACCAGGAATATCACTAGCAACAATTCGTTGACCTTGACGAATCGATCCTTTAACTAAGCAAGGAACACGACCTTTAAGAGCAACAGGATATGCTAATTCAGACATCTTTTCTTTGGCATTTAACAAGAAACCAGGAGCAGTACTAATTACACCAAATACCTGATCATCAAAGGCGCAGCTTGTTTTTGTTATTTCGCGGTCACCGCCAAGGATAACTAAATTACCAGGAACTAATTCTACATCGCTGCGATAAATTTCAGCCATGTCAGCGAACTCAGCTTCGATAGCGCGGCCGCGTAACTTGTAGTCATCATAAGGATTTGAACCGGATCTATTTAAGTTAATGCCTCGGCCGATAGTAGGAAAAGCCGATGCCAAGCCAGTGTCATTGTGCGGTACATATTGATTGTCACTGCTGATAATAGCAACGCAGATCTGTACAGGGCTTACTGCATTATTAACAGCGTTGAACTTAATAGCATTGTGGAAATTGCCAGCAGTATCTTTAATTCTAGCTACTTCTATGCCAGTTTTGCCGCCAATTCCAATCCAGCTAGAGCTAGCACGAACATTTAAAATTTGATCTGCTGTATTCCACCAAAGTTGTCCTTCTACTGGATTTGTTGGGGCTGCTGTATTGCTAAAATTTTCCAGCAACGCTACTAGGTTCTCGGCCATAATTTCGCCGTAACCGGAATAATTTTTTCCTATTAATTTAATAGGACTTGTTGTATCTACCGTTCTATCAGCGACAATTGTTAGTCGATCGCCATTAGTTTTTGTGACATCGTAGGCCATTTTTAAAATTCCTTTGTTTAATTATTTAGTGTAATTTACAACCTTATTCGCAGTGTATATATCACTTGAATCGATCTTGTAGACGATTTGTATATATTTTCACTGACATAATGTGTTAGCAAATACCCCGAATTAACACCATCTTCGCCGCGACTTTTAAGGCCGATTTCGTTAAATGTAATATCTCCGCTGGAATTTTCGGGATCAGTTTCTTCTAGCGTACAAGTTATAATAACATCAGTATAGGGTAATCCATCTAGATGTTCTACTGCTACAAAGTTGCGTGTAGGAGATGCGTTGTTTATTTCATCGTTAGCATCAATTACTTTAAAATAAATCGGATTATAGAGTTCAGCAACTGTGCCCAAAACTAAATTTTCCTCGACATCTTTAAGAGTTGTGCCATCAACTATTCCGCCGTTACCAAAATGCATTTCGTAGATATATTTTCCGTTATTTCCGGCTAGCATATTAGCTACAGACATGCTTACAGTTTCAGGATTAATGGCATTTTCTCCCTGATGAATTACCGCACCGGTTCCCTGATCGATAATTTTAATATAACCCTGAACTTGAATGTTGGCGAATGATTTCATTTTAATATTTATGCTCTTAAAATCACGGTTGTGTTAGCCACCACCTTCAGTAGATGGGGAATACGGCGCCCATGGGGGTACCGGTGGAGGTGTTGGCGGTGTCGGCGGTGTCGGAGGACCCGACGGCGGTGTTGGCGGTGTCGGCGGTGTTGGCGGTGTCGGCGGTGTTGGAGGACCAGGAGGAGCCCACGGTGGTGTTGGCTCTGGTGTTGGCTCAGGAGTTGGTTGAGGTGTTGGTTGAGTTGGCGGTGTTGGTTGAGTTGGCGCTGTTGGCTCTGGTGTTGGCTCAGGAGTTGGTTGAGGTGTTGGTTGAGTTGGCGGTGTTGGTTGAGGTGTTGGCTCTGGTGTTGGAGCAGGTGTTGGCTCTGGTGTCGGAGCAGGTGTTGATGTAGTTGGTGCACAATTATATGTTGTTTCGTCATACTCGTCATATGTAGTACATTCGCCGTCGGCATAGTCACCGGTGTATAGTACCGTAGTTACTTGATCTACACATGTTCCATCTTGATAGTTGATTGTAGTAGTAGTGACATTAAATACAGTGCCGGGCGGCGGGCATGGCGACTCAGTTGGCGCAGGTGTTGGTGCAGGTGTTGGTGCAGGTGTTGGTGGGCAAGGTGTATCGAGAGGTGTGCTAGGTCCTGCATAAATGCCGCAATCTCCGTTTGGATCCCGAGAGCCGGTATAGAAATATTGGAAACAATCTTGATAGCACTTACCTGTGCCAACATCAAAGTTGGTTTCTCCGCAGATTCTTGATCCTCCAGGGGTTACGAATAAAGTTCCATATGATGGGCATGGCTCTTCAGTAGGTGCTGGCGTTGGAGCTGGTGTCGGAGCTGGCGTCGGAGCTGGCGTTGGAGCTGGTGTCGGAGCAGGTGTTGGCGGACATGATGCTGGAATTCTTACTTCGGCTCCATATGGCTCTGTTTCGCATGTACCTTGAATTTCATTTATAATACCGGTGTATTGATAACGAGTGCAAGATCTATAACAAGTGCCATCTGTATCAACAATTACTTGAGTTTGACAGAATACAATATCGCCTGATCCAGGATCAGTTTCCCAACCGCCGCCTGTGCCTACATAAGGTGTGCCAGCCGGTGGACAGAATGATTCTGTCGGTGCAGGTGTTGGTGCAGGTGTTGGTGCAGGTGTTGGCGGACAATCTACTACCTTAACATCATCAATGGGTACATTATAAGTGGTACATACTCCTTCGGAATTGCGGGACCCAGTATAACGCTTTTCTACACAAGGTATATAACAAAATCCATCGGCAGTTATTGGTACACCAACACATTCTTTTCTAACAATTCCATCCGGATACTCAGGGCTGGGTGTTGTTGTGGTTGTGAATAATGTTCCAGCTGGTGGACATGGCTCTTCAGTAGGAGCTGGTGTCGGCGCAGGTGTTGGAGCAGGTGTTGGCGGTTCAGCAGTCGGAGCAGGGGTTGGGCACGGAACTTCTTCAGTAGTCGACGGGCCGGCAACGAGTTCGCATTCTCCAACATCTTCTGGGTCAACACCCGGACCTGCCTGAATGACATTACCTGTATAGAAGGACTGCGAACAAGTTTGATAGCACTTGCCAGTTCCTGCATCAAATTGAATTTCTAAACAATTTCTAGTTTTACCACTAGGGCCAACATGTAAGGTGCCGGCCGGCGGACACGGAGCGGCAGTTGGCGCAGGTGTCGGAGCCGGTGTTGGCGCAGGTGTTGGCGCAGGTGTCGGTGGACATGGAACAGTTTTTGTTACCTCATTAGTTGGCACATATAAACAATTTCCTTCGGCATCTGTTACTCCGGTATATTCGTATTGATCGCATACTACATAACAACTGCCATCTTCACGAGTTCTCACTATACCACTACAAATCATTTTTTCGCCGTTAGGAGCAGGCTCCCACCACGATTCCCCATTTCCGTTATAATTAGTTCCGGCCGGAGGACACGGGCACGGAGCCGGAGAGTTAGTTGTAAGTGCAGGATTGACTGCAATGTCGCATTCACCGTCTTCGTCCTTAAATCCTGTATACACATACTGCTGACATCTTTGAGTGCATAAGCCGCTTTGCGAATCCACAACTATCACGCATGCTGGGCCGCCAAATAAAGTTCCAGCAGCTGGACATGGCGCGGCAGTCGGTGCTGGTGTTGGAGCAGGAGTTGGAGCAGGAGTTGGAGCAGGAGTTGGAGCAGGAGTTGGAGCAGGAGTTGGAGCAGGAGTTGGCGCTGGTGTCGGCGGACATGGAACTTCTTCAGTAGTCGACGGGCCGTTTACAAGCTCGCACTGTCCAACATCTTCTGGGTCAACACCCGGGCCGGCCTCGATCTTATTACCTGTATAGAACGACTGGAAACAACTTTGATAGCATTTGCCGGTGCCGGCATCAAATGTAATCTCTAAGCAAACTCTACTCTGGCCGCTAGGTCCAATAAACAATGTTCCAGCCTCTGGGCATGTTTCGGGATAAGGAGTTGGAGCAGGTGTGGGCGCTGGTGTAGGCGCTGGTGTGGGCGCTTCGGTCGGGGCAGGTGTAGGAGCAGGTGTAGGAGCAGGTGTAGGAGCAGGTGTAGGAGCAGGTGTAGGAGCAGGTGTAGGAGCAGGTGTTGGTGCTACTGGGCACGGCTCGTATGTAGGTGTTCCTAGACTTAAATAGCAATTTCCTTGCGGGTCCCGTAAACCCGTGTATGTTCGAGGAGTTGTTTTAATGAAACAGTTGCCATCACCGTCAAATACAGTTGTGATGAGTGATGTAGCAGGAGTGCCTTCAGGCGGGCACGGTGCAAGAGTTGGTGCTGGAGTTGGTGCTGGAGTAGGTGCTGGAGTAGGTGCAGGAGTAGGAGCGCCAGTTGGAGCAGGGGTAGGTGCAGGGGTAGGAGCGCCAGTTGGTGCTGGAGTAGGCGCAGGTGTAGGAGCGCCAGTTGGTGCTGGTGTAGGCGCAGGTGTAGGCGCAGGTGTAGGTGCTGGCGTTGGGGCAACAGGCACTGACAAATACTCGTGTACTCTGTTTAAATCAAAGCTTAAACTTTGAATGCTATATTCATAATCGGCTACAATATTGGTGTTAGATAATACTATATCTGATCCAATATCACCCACAGTTCCTATCATTTGGCGTTCAACTTGGCCGCTGTTGTTAATATAAAACCAATGGAACCATGTTACTACACCTGAACGATCTGCATAAGCACCAGTAGTGCTAACTGTTCGGATATCAATTTCAACTTGATCACCGGTCCAATGAACTAGTCTGTCACTGGCTCTATATGTTGCCGGATTCATATTAGGATCAATATCTCCGGGCTTTGTGCCTTTCATAAAATATAAATGACTAGAATAGGTTGGTGCGGATCCTTTATATTTGTTTAGCAAATCATTAATTGCTAAGTCGATAAGGCCGCCACTTAATTCAATTTTTTTCATTTATATTATTCGCTTATAAATTCTAGAACAAATGTTTCAATTGCATCGCTGCCCGAAACATGCGGATGAGTAAAGTTTAGATTACTGAATCGTAAAACGCCATTATCAGACAGATTACTTACAGGAACTATCATAAAAGCATCTGTGTCAGTAATATTTCTTAGAAAATTTATTGTTCCACTGGATGAATCAACACTGATAAGCCTATTGGAGTTGTCAACGCTGATAAGATCTTCGTGTATTAAAACTGCCCACGCTGCTGTTCCTGACTTTTTAGAAAAAGCTCCGTAGTCAGTACCGGAAGCACTGTTTTTTGCAATTCTATATCTTTTTGCACTAAACGAAGAGCCTAATAAATCAACATTTACATACGCCTGCAATACTTTGCTGCCTGTCCACTTATAATCATTGAAATTAACAACAAAATCCAGAATGTTAGGTTGGCTACCTTCGTAGACTAGCATAATTTTCAAGTTAACAAAAGTATTTTCAGCAAGGCCTTGGCCCACATTCGAAGAAAAAAGCATTGTAATTCCTTTACCAATATTTATTTATATAAAAAATAACCCTTAAAAATTTCATTGACTGCTGGTCACCGACACTGGAATATCAACATTTGAGCCCAATGACGACACAGAAACATATACTCCGCCGGTTATTTCTACTGGAATATCGGCCGTCGAACCTGTGGTTGAGAATGTCGGGGTATCTCGAACTACGATAGTTTCAGCCACTTCAATATCTGCCTGTTCACGAACTTCTTTGTTAATGGTTGCGCTGCGTATCTTATCATGATAAGACTTGACACTATTAAAGAACTCTAACAATACAGTTACTTCGTCTCGTTTCAAGTAGTTGTTGGCCTCAATTGACTTAGATATCAAGTTCACAGGTTCAATTGTGCTAGATTTAGCTAGCCAATCTACATTAACTTGCTCTGACAATACATATCTAAACATACTGCAAATAATAATCGAATAATAATTCATATTATTACCTACAAATATTTCTTCTCTGAGACTGTCAACTATGGCATTATATACTGAGTTAATGTCATTGTCCCAACCGGTGCCAGTTTCGTCCCAGGCTATTCCGTCCCATTGGCTAAGGCTAGATTCGCTGTATATGTCCTCGAGGAACTGAATAGTTCCGTTTTTCTTATATATTATTTCGTAACTACCGTCATCGTTTTTGCGATAAATGCTATAATCCGTAGAACTGTTAACTATCTTAACATAGCTGCCGGCACTAATCGACAGTGTATAAAGACCAGGTAAACCATTTATTACAGTGTCAATTGCTTTTGCTGAATCATAGTCGCTACTGCGATAATCAACATATTGCCAGTACTGATTCATGTCGTAAGTTTCGTCGCCAACTGTGTACTCTGTGTCCTTTAGCCGTGTAGTAGGCCAAGCTGGTAAAGCAGTTACATTGATGTTTAGTAAGATTTCATTGAGTTTTTTAATAAACACTCTACGAGCTTCAACTACATCATCGAACCAGTTTTTAGGATAAGGGCGAACTTCGTTACCTAATCTATTAAATGGATGTAAGTTTTGTTGATCGGGAATGTATTTTTCTCTATAATAATAGAACTTGTTGTTTTCATCCCACTCCCAGCCGATACGATCCCAGAAGTAGCCATCCCAAGTGCCGCGTTCATCGGGCAAATATTCAAATAAATCCGGCAATGGTTGCCAGCGAATTGTATCAACCTGACCCGACGATGTTAGCGGAGGCACACCTACTAAATTATTGATTTTACAGCTAAAGAAGCGAACTGCTCCACCGCCATACATAACAATATCAGATTGGTTATAAACTTCGTCAGGTTCCCAGCTGCGGTATGTATCTACTATTTGATAGAAAATATGTGCGCTGATACTGTCACGGAATCTACGATGTATCCACTCGGGTATTGTTTTTACTGTGTTGTTTTCGCTAACAAATAACCATTGCTGATGTTTTTCTTCGCCCTTGGATTTCTTTTTAATTTGTAACACAGTACTAGAACTTTTTAGGTAAGGCTCGATTCCTTTAACTAAAATAGTGTTTCCTGTGATTGGCGCCCACCAAGCAATTCCTAAACTGCTAGGGTTTAGAACTGTTTTACTTAATTGTTCTACTGTATAAACTCTTTGACCTTGTATTTCTGTGGCGACTGTTGATTTATTCTTAACCCAGAAATAATAAGTTGTATATGCACGGCCATTAACATAGTCAGTTTCCTCGACCCAGTGATAATTGTCTGTGTTTAAAGTTTGATCTATATAAACTTCGCCAGTGGCTAACTGACCAAATACTGTTTCTTTGCTGGCAACTAAAGCTGCCCATTGGCTAGGATGTACTGTACTCTTAGTCCATTCGTAGATCTCTGGCAGTTGATTATCAACTGTTGTACCCCAATATTTAGATCTAGTGATTTCATCAACGCTTTCATAGTCATTGAAAACTGTAGTACTAGTATCCCACCAACGACGACCCACAAATTCTTCGTACCAGCCTAAACTGGTATAGATGCTCTTGAAAGGATCAGTTGTGCGATTATATTTGGCCGGATCTACACGACTAATAACATCGATGTCTTTTTTAAGTACATCAGGTATTAGTAGTTTCTTAGGATCAAATAATTCTAATTTAGCTACTGTTTTGTTCTGAACATAGTCATAGACTACAAGATGTTCGATAGTACTAGGATCAACAGGTAGCGTTTCTTGTTTAACAGGTGTTGCACTAACTACGCCGTCTATTATAGAATAAACTTTGTAGTTGCCATAATCATAAGTTGCTGCGGGTGGATTTGCAGTTAAACCATCGTCAACAATAACAATAGGATATGTTCTGTCATATCCGCTAGGACTTGGCACTAATTCTAGGGCAGTCGATCCAATGATATTAGTAAAAGGATTATACTTCTTTTTCCATACATAATTATTTTCGTCAGCCGAGGAACCAGTAGCTAGTGATAATTCAAGGTTATTTTTAAAGCGTATTGGCTTTAATAAAAATACTTTACCCGTTTTAATATTTTCTACGATTCTAGTATCGACAAAGAATCTAGTAGGATTATCAAGGTCAACAGCATTTACTTGCCATATACCGTTGACGCTCGACCCTTCGGTATTGGCATTTACTATTACAACATAATCGCCTGCTTCTAAATTATGGTGTTTATTAACAGTGATGCGAGCTTTGCTGATATCTGTAATACCTGGACAGGCTTCCACAACACCTAGCTGTCGATCAATCATTTGTAAAACTTGCCAAGTGCCGGGACTAAAGGCACTGCGATCGCTGCTAGTAAGGTTGGGATTAGGTCTATAGTAATTACGAACATAAATGTTTGGCAACCATGGTTCGTCAATTTCAACAAAGTGGTCGTTAATTATTGTTTGAACATCATTAAATTTTAGACCTGTTGTTTTGCCAGCAGTAGTTGTTACTGCTAAACCGCCCTGGGTTTCGGATAATACGAATTGATTGTATCCGTTCGTTGACACGACCCAATATTTTTTAGCAGTATTAGCATAACCAGATATAGTGCCTGCACCGGAACCGGATAAGGTTCCGCTAATATAAACAAACTGCCCGACTTTGATAATTGTAGAATCACAACTGAATTGACCGCCAGTACCAATAATTGCTACATTAGTTAACGATGTCCATTGATCGGATCTAAGTTCTTTACTGGCAAAATACAGTACACCGTCGTAACGAACAAGACTATTGACTTTATAAGATGACTGTGCAAAGAACGGATTTATATTCCATATGTCGCCGAGCTCTTCATAAAGATTCTCTAGTTCAGTTAAGTTATTTACAGAATAATCAGTGTCGCCTGTTATAATCGGGCCTGCTGTTTTTAAATCAGCGTATGATCTATCTAGATAATCAAATTCTAAATTTTTATTATATGGACGATGTACCCAACGATTACTGTTAGATTTAATCTGTAGTATATTGTTGTCGACATCTATAGAGTCAGTAAACTTGATTAGCTGAGTATCTGACTGTATATCGGCCGAGCTTAATTCAAATTCATAATATTCGATATTTTCTACATTGCCCATTTCACCGGTACGAACCATATATTCTTCGTAGGGAACAGTATAACTACCACTGGGATGAGTTAATGGCTGTAGGCTATCAAAAACTCGCTTACTACCTTTGTTAAAAGTGATAGCATTCTTGAAAGAAACTTCATTGTCTTCTAATAAGAATAATTGGCGAAGTTCAGGATTTCTATTCAAGCCGAACTGATTTCTACTGGCTTCGACAATAGTAGAATCAGATATAGTATTTTCAATGTCAAGAAGGCCTCGGCCTAAATCAGACATTGTATCTAAGTTAGGCATTAACTGCTGTTCATTAAATACATAACCTGGTGCAAAATATGTGCCGTCCCAATCTTGGCTCCTTTTTCCGCCTAATATAAAACTTAATTTATTAACACAGCGGGCTGGATCAAAATAAATGTCATTAAACTCGCTAGCAGGATCTAGATGTGCCACAGACTCGTAGGCAGAGAAGCTTAGTTTAATTCCATAGATATTATTGGACTTATTTTTAGCTTTAATAGTTAAAGCATTGCTTTCTCTTTTTACTAGTAGGTCTTTACTGAATAAAGGCTGACCAAGTCTATTAACTATCTGGCCGACATTTTCATTAGTACCTTCTAAGTTATCTAGCTGGCCTAATACTCCTCGAATGATAATTGCATCGGCACCAGGATTTAAGTCGATATAGCTACCTGGCTTTAACTTATCATTACTCCAGAATACAAACTTCTTAGCAGCTAGTTGCCAATCATTGATATCGCCGGCTTCGGGTTCTTCGAAAACAAAACCAATGCTTTCTAAATATTTTCCATAACCAATTAGCAAATCATAAATTTCTTGTCTATTAGAAATTATAGTGCCGTATTCGATGTACCTGACTTCATTTCCATAGCTTGTTTTTTCTTTAAAAGTAGTATTGCCAATAGATCTAGACACAGAGGGTGATCCGCTTGCAGGTTCAAAATAAGGGAACATGCCGGCTTCGGCAACAAAACCATTAATACTATAACCGCTGTCATTGTAAATGATTCTTATAGCCGAAGAGTACATTTCGCGTTCAGTATAATGTTTAACTGTGCGTACACTATAATTTTCTTCCGGAACAAACAAAGTACTGTGATTATTATTCAAGCTAGTACTTTGAATTCTAACATTCTCTTTATTAGCAAAGCCGTTTAATAAAAACTCTTTCTTAACTTCCGGATTATAAAACTTGCCAATGACACCGGTTTCATAGTCTTTGTTGTTTAACACGCAGAACTCAATGAACAAACTTTCCATACCACCAGTGTATGTAACCTGGTCGTCGACAACTTTTCTATGATAATCATGCTCAATTTTGCCGTTTAACCAGAATTCAGTGGTTCTGTCGATCTTGTTTTTCCAAGCATTAGTTATAGTCTGGCCAGGCACCCAGTTTAAGTTTACATACTGTGCAGGAGACATCAAGTATAGTCGTTTGATTTCGGCAGCAAGGCCGCGCTGGCTATTTAAAAATACATGTTCTATTGAGCCAATATCTCCCAATGTCCAGTCCGAATCAACATCTAGCACATCAATATTCAACCATGGTAAATCCAATGGTGGCATCAAATCGCCGGTTGATGTTACCGGGAATCGTTCAGGGTCAGCAACATCAGTTATTCTAGCAAATGCTGGATTTGATTCTATAAATCCTACTTGTCTCACTGTAGAATTAATTCTATGTCTAACTGGTGTAGAATTATAAATCGCTCTTTGCACTCCGAGAAATTTAGTATAACCAGCAGATGAATCGAAACCAGTATAGGTAAAAAACTCGTCGTTAATTCGAATAACGCCGCCAGTATAGTCAAATCCTGGCAGATAAGTTTCTGTTACTTCTAAAGTATTTCCTGTACCATCAACAATCGGACCAATTAAAATGTCTTTGCGTAAAGTTAGATAATTCTTTGTAGTTCCAAGTATAGGATTAGCAACATTACCGATTCGTAATGCTTTTTCTAATAGAGTTCTTTTCCAGCCAACTGTCCAACTGTAGAATATATCCCACCAGTCTGGTTTAACACTATACCCTAGCATTTCCCAAGGATGGCTATGAGGTCTGTCAGTGTCGTATAGATACTTGTAAATAGCACGCCATGACCCAACAACTACATCGCCGTCGCCGGTGCCTAGTTGATATCTTAGTGTAAATCCATTGGTAGCATCGGCTGCACTATTGTTCATAGTAAAGATATTGTTTTCAATTAACCATTGTCTAGTTTCATTGTTAACAACTTCTCTGGATTCTGTCCATGATTTAGCACGCTGTCTAAAATAGCCTGGTTGATTTTCTAGTAATTCTCTTTGATTATTCTGTTCTACATCTCGAGCGATGCTGCTCCAAACTGCTTTTTCATATTCATAAAGATACTGATCAACTAAGTTGACAGGATACTGATTGCTGTCAACACCGTCTTGTAAATAATATCTTGTGCCGTCATGTCTAATTAAAAAGTAAGCATTGCTGTAGTAAGTGCCGTCTAGATAGATTTCAGGACGATAAACTGGAGTCAGACCAATTTTAGCTAAACTTGCAGGCACTAGAGATTTAAAATCACTGTACCACTGTTTGATGTTTACTTCGGCGCCATCAAATGCTGCTGCAAATCTTATGTGAGAATATTCGTCTCTATTAACTCTAGATGTAAGTCTATAGTCAACATTTCTAATTAATACACGGTTATTATGTGTTATGTGCAGTATTGTTTCACGGCCGGTACGATGACTAATGTCTGACAAATCAATATCGGTTAATTTAACTACCAGTGATGAGTCTACTGTAAAGTCTACTTCAGTATACTCTGTTCCTGCAGACCCCCAGCCAATCATATTACTGTGCGACCAAAACATTGACTCGCTGGCAATAACATTGTAAATATTTTTTAATGCAAGATTTAAAATCTCCAGTGATGAATATTGACTATAGTCGTTATTATTAATAACATTATCCAATTCTGCTTTTAATCTTGTTAAAAACATATCGTAATGCTTGCCTTGCTTGACAACAATTTCACTAAAATCATATGGCAAGTTTACTGCGGTAATTGCCGCTTTGGACAATGTGTCGCCGTGTTTGATAATGGTGCCGCCGCCTAATTGCGCTGTTAACAATAGAGTTTCAGGATCGATATATTTTCTATGGTTAGCAGAGTTGGCTTTGATATTTGTTTCATGTTCAAATAAACTGTAATAAGACAGATCATCAAAAGTTTCGTTTAATGGATTAGCTGTCAATGACAACGGCGCTGTGCGACTAACAGGGTCGGCAATAATAGAACTGATGCCTAATTTGTCGCCTGCTTTAGTTTTCTTGAACAGATTATTAGTTTCAGTAATTTTCTTAAAGTAACTAATAGTGCCGTCATCTTCTGTAAAATCGCTTATAGTATAGTCGTAGTTTTCGTATAAAGGTTTTTTGTAGTCCATTAAAAATACATTTTGTATGAAGTACCAGTTTTCGATAGATTTAACTACGGCTGTTCGATATTGGCCGCCAAGGGTAAACCACAAAAATGTATCAGTTGCTGACAATGGATTATCGACATAGCTACCGCCAGACAAAATGCTAAACGATAAATCTAATTCAATAACACCATTCGTAATGCCATTGTTTGAAATTATATTGCCAGGTAAAGCAACCGGTCGTGTAATATTATTGACAATCTCAGATTTATAAAAAGTAATCGGTTCAGGTAACTGATGACAAATAATCTGCACACGGCCGCCGGACACTAGAGGTAATATCTGTTCCAAGCTATCTTCGTCATGATTCCATGATGCTAGATCCCAATATTCGTTGTCATATAAACCATTGAAATACTTAAAGTTATGGAAACGCTTAGTAGAAAACTTAACTAAACCGTAGCGTTCAAGCTCAAAATAAATTTTGTATTGATTATTACTGTCGTAGAACACATGAATTTTGTTAAAGCCTGCTACGGTTGGATCAATGTTAGCTGACCATGCTTCGTCATCTGGCTTTGATACTAAGACATCTTGAATTTGCTTAGTAAAATCCAGTCCTAGTCTAGGTTGATAAAAGGGAATAATTTTATTATCATATTTGTAGCCATATGGGCCGCGTATGTAAATTTTTTCTCCTGTTGTTGAATCTGGGTAGAAAAATTCACTGTCTATATCGATGCTGAATTTTAATTGATGGGGACTGATTTCGCCGGTTACTGAAGGCTTATCAATTAATATTCCGGATGCATCAACTGTGCGTTGAAGTACTGGATCGAAAGTGTCGCCGTCTTTAAATCCTAAAACAGTTGCACCAGCATAATTAATTTCTGCGTAAGAACTTAATTCAGTGCCGTCGCTTAAATAAAATTCAAATTTTGGTGTTTGATTTTTTTCAGTTTTAGTTTGTGCAAATTTCCAACGGCCGTTTTTAAATACAACCTGATGATATTTTTTTGTACTATCTGCAACGATTAATGCACCATCATCTTCAGCACTATGACCCGAGTAATTAAATTCAAACCCGGTGCCTGTTTCTGTACACAAATAAATTCCTGGCAAATTTTCAAATACTAATTTGTCGCCGTGCTGTAAATTGTAACCGTACAGGTCAGTTACGAATGTTTTACCCTGGTATCGAGTTTTATCTCCAGGTAGCATTGTTTTAATTTCAGCGATAACCTGTGTTGGCCAATCAAATAACTTAATCGATCGATCAAAACAAATAATGGGACGCTTGGCTTTTAGCTCGGGGCGTGCAATTGTTTCGACAGTGATATTTAAAAATTTAGCAACGGCTCTTATAACACTAATGTGATACCAATGATTGGCTACTTGCCAGTTATTGCCGTTAACTGTGTAATTTTCTTGTACTACATATTCAATGTCAGTAATTGAATTTGTGCCATCGTACAAATCATTAGTAAAGTTGTCGTCATAAGGAACTTTATACAAGTATTCTAATGGAATTCTTTTTTCTAGTCGAGACTTTTCAATTAACTTAATTGATTCCCCGACACCATAGACTAAGAAAATCCTAGGTGAAGACAAGTCAGTAGTTTTATAAAAATCATCTACAACACCTGTAAAATATACAGCCATGCCAGTTTGTAATCGAAGCTGTGTTGTGGTGATGTCATCCTGTACAGTTACATATTGACGACCGATTAGATCATTTTCTATGTCGAACTTTGCCGAGTTTAAATGTATTCTGCATGCAGGTAAATCGTCAGGCAACCAATAATAAAGGTTAAAATCTGTAATCATGCTAGGAGACACTGGCAGATTTAATACATTAATATTTTTATCTAACAATACTCCGTCAACTAGTCGGGCGCCCTTAACAGTAAAATAATTTTCAATATCTAGATAACTTACTTTGTCGAGATAGTCACCATTTTGATTTTTTAATACCAGCATGTTACTGGCTTGGCTTTCCCTACGAACAGGATCGGCTTCTACTTTAAAAAATTCGTCGGTTTTATTAGTCGCGGTTCTATTTCCATAAGTCTCTTTAAACGGCAACAGTTGACCTTTGCTGGTCATTACATCCAATGTAGAGTCTAACATTTTTTGGTTAGGCTCTGTATTGAAAATATTAGGTAATAAGTTTACATTTTTTACCTTTGTTGCAATTTTTTCTGCTGGCTTTTTACCTAGACGACTCATTTACCAATCCTAATATTGTTATCTGTAATTTCGTTGATTACAATCACATCGTTAACTGTAGCCACGCTAGTGACTATTTCATTTCTGTCAGGTTGAATTTGGAATAAAGTTCCAAATTTACTTTCAGTGCCTATAGGAACAAGAACCACGCTGTTCAAATCCACACTCAATGCAGTATGGATATAAGCAGCTAGTTCTGTAAAGTAAAAGATTTCCCCGAAGCCAAAATTGCCGGGAGTAAAAAACTTGTCTATAGCAGCTATAACCTTACTTTTAACTTCGTTGTCAGTGAGCTTGCTCTTAGGATTCTTTACTACTTTTAATTGTGCTTGAAATTCTATATCTGCTAGTTTACCAAATAACGGCTTAAATTTCACAGGATGAAAGATAACTTCGTCGGTCATCATTTTGTAACTTAGTAAGTCTCTAAAATTGCCGCGCAGCTCTTCGGTAGTCTGCGGTAACGGCATTTTTAAAGCAGCACTATTTTTCTTTTTCCACTGCTGAAAGTCATCGTTATAGCTTTTAGTTAATACATAAACATCAATAATGTTTGTTAAACTGGGATCTAGAGTTTGGTCAACATCAACTAAATGGTGCCACTTGAATGGCAAATTCATTGTACCTGACAGAGTTTGAACTACATCGTCTCCTGTAGCAGTAGGATCTGGAATAAAGTATGTAAAATCTCCTTCGTCGTAGGATGCAAACTTTATGGAACTAGATCCGACTAGGTTAATGAAGTGCATTGGATCATCAGGTAAAAAGTCATTGTCAACATCCAATGGAGTTACTTTAACTTTGCTGGGGTCGGTATAGCCATCATCATAGACATAGTAACCGGATATTCTATAACTTTGTTGCTCGACCAGCTTATTGTTAGAGTTTAAAGTTAAAATTTTAATAGTATCATTGCTTAATGGCTTGTAACCAGGATTAAAGGATGCAGCAAAATTGATATTATAAAATCTCATGAGCTCTTGACTGCCAAACACATAATCTAACTGACGAAGAGTTAGAATATATCCTTCGCCTTCTCTGTAGTCCAATGACATTAACCAATTTGTTTCAACATTGGCAGTGTCGAAATCAGAATAAAGATCGACAGGCGCAGTAACCACTTCCCACTTGGGTTCCAGATTATTAAATTTAATAGCAAATGATTGTTTATTGTCTAACAAGTCTAGTAATTCAGCTCGACTAGCATCATCGAAGACACGAGGAAACGCTGGAATTATAGATGCTACGCGATATGTGTCGGGGTTGTCTTCTGTTGGCAATACATCTAATGTGTTAGTAACACTTCGATTAACTTCGATGGGGCCCATGCCGTTAACTAATAAACCAGTATACTGGCCAGTTAAATCTTGTATGCCCAGACCGTCGCCCTTTACATCTAGTACTGCTGCCCAGCGATATTCATCGCCCGGGCCGTATTCAAATTTGACAAATGAACCAGGTCTTACAATTCTCAATGGGCTGGCCGAAGTATAGCCAACTTTTGCGGGCTGTTCGGATGCGTTTGATACTGAAATAAAACCATTACTAGAGTTTAGATCATTGTAAGCTACACGCCAACGATAATCTAAGACTTTGTAGACCGCAGTACCAGACGCATGAGCTGCTGCTGTTGATCTCTGAGCAGTTCTACTGACGCCTGTAAATGTATTACCAGTGATTCCTGAATAGGTAAACAATTCGTTGTTGATTTGCAGCAGGCCGCCATCGGCATCAAATCCGTTATAGGGATCAGTGGCAATAGCTATATTAGCCACTGTAATAGATGTAACAGCACCTGTAGCCGGAATGGCCGATGACAGTGTACTACTATGACTAGTTTTGCCTAATTTAACTAAAGGAAATAGTGTCGAGTCGGTTAAATCCAATAAGTTTAATTTACCGTAATAAAAATTGACTAAGGCAATGTCATTTAATCTGTTTTCAATAAACTCATCTAGCAGATCCACTGTACGGCGTGCAGGATCATCAGGAATAAAAATATTTCTTTGATATTCTGTTTTGTATAAGTAACCGTCATCTGCAAATTCAACTAACGGACGATTTCTTCCAGTAGGATCTTTTAAATCAACATAACGACTGTGTCCGCTGAAAGTTCTATTTTCAGCTTTCATAATTAATGCATCACTGTTTAGCGTTGGTAATAGACCGTTATAGTCATCGCCAGTTACCATGCGATTTTTACTGTAGAATGCTTCGGGTGCGTTGTTTTTAATTTCGTCTACAGTTTCAGCTGGAATACCAGTCACCATGTTTTCCTGCAATTGCAAGGACATTAGTAATGTATGTGTCTGATTGTCGGCGTTGACATACTGTATTTCAAAATCAACACTGCTGATGTCTTGTGGCTTGACTTTAATAAATTGATTCTCAGCATTGCGAGACCAAACACGGATATAACCAGTTGGTACATTTGAGAATGTGCCGTCACCAAACTTAATACTGGTAACATCGTTGTCTGCGTAAATCACCTCGTATAGATTTTTGTCTGACCCAGTGAGATCATTTAGCGTAATATTATTAAAATCTAAATTAGGAACTCTAGTCCATGACTTTAGTACTGCACCGGTTTCGTCAACGGATTGCACAAAGAAATCATCTTCAGTGACATTAGTAGTTTGATCAAGATTAATAACTGTGTTGGCTACGGGATTATTGATATACTGTGTGCTGCTGGAAATATAGCCCTGCTTGGCAAACATGAAGAATCCAGTCTTAGCACTGCCGACACCGCGGCCATCGTTTCTATATAAAATACTAAAGGCATTATTAAAGTCGGGTTCAGATTGGTCCAACTGCCCGTCTGAGTTAATATCAATAGGCAGCAAATCAAAGTTCAAGTTGGCACCATCGGCTCTAATACCAATTGGATAGTTAGTAATTAAATTAATGTTATTGAAATTATATATTTCAAATATGTTGGCATTGTCTGTATTGACGCTGCGTTTAACTGGTGTGCCAAACTTGTTGTTGTCAGCAAAAGCAGAGTTAATTATGCGAATAAAACGCTCGTACTCTAACTCACTGGGATCACTGCCCCAAAGAACAACTTTATTAGATAAACTTTGGCCGGTGCTGTCGACGAGCTGTTCTGTGGTTTGTACACTGGTTACCTTTAATAAACCTTGAGCAGCACGAATTCTTTTGGGCTTGTAGCTGAGCATTCTGGCAATACGCAATACGCTTTCACGCTTCTCGGCTGTGTCTAGAATGTTTTCGCGAGCATTTAAATCCATGCGGAATGCTAGGTTTTGGCCGACATAGGCTACAAGGTCAAGTAAGGCAATGAATTCGCTGTTTTGAGTATAGTCGTTAAATTCTTCAGGATAATTTACCTGCATGTAATTCAACATGCTGTCTCGCAGTGTGTCGAAGTCGTAGCTGACAAACTCGGCATTCTTAAAACTGGTGTAGATTATACTCCAATCTTCTGCGCCATATAAATTATCTTGTCTAATTGCTTTTGGCATAAATTATCCTTGGATTTTATTAGATGCAATTTCGCGTTGGAATACTGCAACTAATTCTGTTAGTGTTGCTGTGGGAACATAATTTAATAGTATTGCCACTGTGATAGACTGTTGATCAAAATTTTCCTGAACATCTAATTGTTTTAACTGTAGCCTGGGATCTTTGCTTACAATTCGCAAACAGTCTTCTCTGATTATTTCTACATTTTCGTCTGTCATGGGATCAAATAACAAATCCCAAATAATACTGCCAAATTGGGGACTCATGATTCTTTCACCTTTTCTAGTGTAAAGCTCATTGAGTAAATCTCGTTTAGCTAAGTCAAGATCGTAGAGCTTAAAATTACCCCACTCCTGGTCAATTGTGCTAAAGCCTTTAAATGTTCTCATACTCATATTTATTACAAAATAATATAAGTATTTTATGGTCGGAGGCAGCAATGAATAAAAATGACTGGAACAGAACTATCACACCAAATCGAGTCAGTGTGATATGCGAAAACAATGGAAAAAGTATGGAAGCTGATGTGATCAGCTTAGATGACCGCAGACTTGTAGCTGCTATTCAGGGCGTAAAAATTATACTATCGAGTCCAAACGCCAATAGTGTATACACAGGCCGCATGGGCGGCCTGGATCTTGTTTATGTAAAAAAATAGTTAGGCTGCTGCTTGAGCAGCATCGTATCCCAAGTATTCTGCCCATGCAGGATCTCTTAGGCTAAAATGATTATGCTGTTTTGCAGCTCTAACCATTTGCCAATAGTTAGGTTCTTTGGGCTTCGACAACGGGTCCATAACCTTAGCACCCTTAAGCCAATTGCAAGTAGCGCAGCAAGTAACCAAGTTGCTCCAGCTGCTGTTGCCGCCCAGGCTCTTGGGTTTAACATGATCCAATGTCAAATCCTTAGCGTGGAATTGATCCCCGCAGTACTGGCAAGTATAATTGTCCCGCAGATAAACCATTTTACGGTTAAACAAAACTTTTTGTCTTGGCTTAACATACCGCTTGGTCATAACGATGCTGGGCACTTTGAGTTCTAGTTTTTGGCTACGAACTGTCCAATCATCGTATTCTTTGACTATCATTACTTTGTTTAAGTAGATAAGTTTGATAGCCATGGTCCAGTCAATTACACTGGGCGGCAGCATGCTTAGTGGGCTGCCGTCATGGTTTAGTAGTAGTGTATCGCTCATTTATTATATTTAACTTTGAAAAAACTGTTTTTTGACAATGAGAAAAAACTAGTATATACTAGTAAATATTGTATGTCAACTCTAAGTTCTACATACCGAAGGAGCCCAAAATGGACATGGATTCTCTAGAACATCACATCAGATCATTGACCAACCAACACACTACTATCGAGCGTCAGCTTGATGCTATGTACAAGCAGAAAAGTTGGGACGAGTATCAAGCTGAAGATCTCAAAAAGCAAAAACTTCGCCTTAAAGATCAGTTAAGCGACCTGTACCGCAAGCGACACGGGCTAATGAATCGCATTGATTGGGACTAAATCCGATTAATTGACACAAAATCTCTATGGCACTATAATAAGTGCTATAGAGTTTTTTTACGGGCAAAAATATGAATTCTCCGTGGCAAATCATTAAGGATCTCGAAGCTCATAATCTGCGTACTAACAAAGAGCAGATTATTGATGCCAATCGAGATAACGCAGAATTTTTGGAAGGATGTAGGCTAGCCCTAGATCCAATGATTACTTTTGGCTTGAAGCAAGTGCCTGAACGCAAAGGCGCAGACGGCGAAGGTGTCTCTTGGGACACTTTTACACTTATGCTGACAGGCTTCACTACCCGCGAAGTCACAGGCAATACTGCTCGCGACATGCTGGCAGAATGTATGTCAAACTCAACTAACGACCAATGGAACTATTGGTATCGTCGTATTCTTATCAAGGATCTTCGTTGCGGCGTTAGTGAAAAGACCATTAACAAAGTAGTCAAGAATGCCATTCCCGTGTTTAGTTGTCAACTAGCACACGACAGCACAGATCATGAAAGCAAGGTATGTGGGCAAAAACTAATCGAAGTCAAACTGGATGGAGTCAGGGTTTTGACAATCGTCTACCCGGACGGCCGAGTGGATCAGTTCAGTCGCAATGGCAAGGAACTGCTAAACTTTGGTCACATCCGGGAACAGTTCGCTCGAACAGTAACTGGTTTGACGGAGCCAGTGGTATTCGACGGCGAAGTGATGTCAAGTAGTTTCCAAGACTTGATGAAGCAGGTACATCGCAAGGACAATGTCAATGCCTCAGATGCTGTGCTACATTTGTTTGATTATATCCCACTAGAGGACTTTCAAACAGGTCGTTGGGCTCGAAGCCAAACTCAGCGTAGTGAAAAACTAAAGTCTTGGAAAGACCTGTGGGCTGAGGAAACGCCCAATATCGAAATTCTAAATCATGAACTTGTGGATCTTGATACTGATGAAGGTCGACAAGTGTTCAGGGAAATTAATCAGCGAGCCATCGACGGTGGCTACGAAGGTATTATGATCAAGGACCCAGGTGCGGCCTACGAGTGTAAACGCACCTATAGCTGGCTTAAACTCAAGCCATTTATTGAAGTTACATTGGAGGTCGCAGGTGTCGAAGAAGGAACAGGACGCAACGAAGGACGACTGGGAGCACTTGTCTGCCAGGGAGAAGACGGAGGCCGATTTATTGAAGTCAATGTCGGTAGCGGTTTTACTGATAGTAATCGCGTCGACTATTGGGCTGGCCGTAATCGTCTCCTTGGACAGTTGGTTGAGGTAAGAGCAGACGCTATTACACAAAATCAAGATGGCAGTTATAGTCTGCGGTTCCCTCGCTTTTTGCGATTCCGTGGATTTGAGCCTGGAGAAAAACTGTGAACGAAGGAGAGCAGGCAGGCTGGTGGGCCTTGGCGTATCTCTATATGGTGCTGTTTGCCGCATGGTTCACTGTGTTTGCTATTGTTGCTTTTCACATTAAAAAATGGTTTTTATGAACAAACGAATTCAAGAACTTGCTGAACAGGCTAAAGAACACGCTAATAGTTATGACGACGCCGGCACCCCAATCTGGTTTCAGTTTTATAATGAAAAGTTCGCCCTGTTGATTGTTCGGGAATGTGCTGAATTGGTAAAAGACTTTTATCAAGAGGATGAATTTACCTGCTACAGTGCCAAAACAGAAATCAAACAACATTTCAGAGTTGAAGAATGAAATTCAGCGAACTAAAACGATTGGTAGATCTACACTGCCGCGATGATCGGTATCACGAAGACCCAGAAGTAGTTATCCAAATCAAACTACCTTATTCTACTGTTGGCGGAACTCCTACTGTTAAGGTTAAAAACGCTTATGGGGGTTTTGATTGGGACAGTGGTAAGTTTATCTTTCACCCTGAAGAAGACCTTACACCCAGTGATCGTGACTTTGCCAAACAAATGAAAGAGATGCAGGAACGAGCAGGTTGGGCAGATTACGAGAATCGCAACCTAAAAGCAGAAATTCGTAGATTGAAAAAGAAACTCAAGGAAGAAGACAATGGATCCGATACGCCAAGCGTTTGAAGAAGTGTGCGTTCCTAGTTTTGGCCGCAACTTTGTCTCTACTAAACGAAAGCCCAGCGGTGAATATGTCAGTGACAACCTCGAGGATCATTGGCAGACTTTCCAAGAAGGTTGGGAAGAGGCTGTCAAGTATTTGAAAAACAAAGACAATGACAGTTATACTGACATTAAGAGTACAGGCGGTATGGATCCTAGAAATGTTGTAGCATTTGCTACTAAAGGCTGGATAGGAGATGAGTAATCTCTGGTTTAATATTAGATTTGGTACATATCATTGGCAGTGGGGACCGGATGGTATGACTTGGCGTCAGAATCCCGCACAAGTAGCATGGCGTGAAAAAGACCCCAGCACTTGGAAGTGGTTTGCTGTCTATTGTATTTTTGGCCGACACCTATGAGTGAAGACACTAAACACGAAAAGTTTGTACAGGCGCTGGCCAAAGACCATACTAGAACATTACTGTGCTATGTGGAGCGGGAAGAAGGTTATTATCCTATCTATAAACCTCCGTCTGACAGTATTGCTACTCATGCGTTTATTCTTTGTAAGCGGTGTAATGGTGCTATTTCATCTAGCGGCGGGCCGAAACCCGATGCTGTATGTTTACTTTGTTTTGAAAAAGGACCCGAATAATGAAAACTCGTGAACAAATCATTACCAGTATGTGCTATACTTGGCGGCACGACTATGGCCTGGAACGTCGCGAACACGATGGACCCGGCGGCCTAATCGTTGCTGGCTTGACTAACGAAGAGCGTCAACGGTTATGGCTACAAATGGCACAGATTTTTGACCGCGACATTGCCCCGCATATGGAGTTTAAAAAATGACGGACAGTGAAGAACGAAATCTTAATAATCACAAGGCTCTGACTAACCCACAGCCTGGGGACTATTGGCACGAAATGTTTTGCCCTTACTTCATTGTGGTCAATGTAGAAGGTGACAAGTTTCGTGTATTAAGTTGCCTAGGCGGTCCTAACAGTCGGGATCGCAAAGATGAAATCAATGCCAAAGTTGACGGCAGAGATGGTTGGAGTTTTGATTACTCGAAAAGTATGCTGGTAGATCGCGAGTGGATTCGCAAAACAGTTACCTATAGCACAATTGAGGGTTTTGTGGCCGATGTAGTACAAAGTGAAAAGACCCAAGAGGTCGTTCATGAATGGCGTGAACATCGCCGGAAAGAAATGCTCAACCAAATCGAACAGCTAGAAGAAGACTACGAAAAGTTTACTGGTTGGAAGTATTTGAAAGAAGGAATCAAATGACAACCTACGCGGAATACTTTGCTAAGAATCGATATCAACCCAAGTACCACATTGGCGATCGTGTTCGTGGTGTTTGGAATAAAATTCCATTCACTGGAACTGTTTATATTGATCGTAAACTCAGCGACGACGAAAATCCCATCGTGCTGGTTCAAAGTGATTTGCCAATTCGATATAAAAATGCTGTTTTGAATATCATTCAAGTTGAGCATAAACATTTAAGTATTTTGAAATAAACTCTTGCTATTTGTTGAGCGTTAGTGTAAAATAATCATTTGACTAAGGACTATCATGAACTATCGTCTATTAGAATTAGCTCAACAAATATGGCCCGATTCCAATATCAGCCATGTGAATCACGAAAAATTCGCTCATCTTGTTATTGAAGCCTGTATCGAAGCTGTAGAAAACATGCCGTTACACTGTGCTCATACTACATTTCAAGTTGGCATAGTTGAATGCGCTAAACATCAAGCCATTCAAGAAATTAAAAAAATATTAGGAGACTAGATTGAACTGGCTACGACGTAAACTTTTAAATTTTCTTTATCCCGAGGTTGAAGCTGAACAATCAAAACCAGCACGACTCACCATTGGTGGAGACGGACATCGTTTTGATGATAGCAATTGCTTGAGATTTCATGTTTATAATGCTCAGGGTGGTAAAATCGTTCAAATTTTTCATTATGATAGAAAACGCGACGAAAACACTACTAATCTTTATGTTATCGATAACGACGAAAAGTTTGGAGAAAGCATCGGACAAATCATTTTCATGGAAATGCTTAAAAAAGGTTAACTCTATGAGCGAACAAGATATCGGCAAATTGATTACTAATCAACTTATAGGTCTGCTTCGAGATAGTCAATATAGCCATATCTCAACAGTTGATGCCAAATATAGTTATCTACACGATAACGGCAAAGTCATTATGGCCGAAATGATTGATATGATTATTCCACGTATGGCAGAAATACTTGTTAAGCAAGATAAAGAGCGTGCCGAAAAATTAATGCTATCTAACCTTAAGTCATGAAGATTACTGTACGCGAATCTAAAATTAGAACTGTTCGACAAAGCGATCCGTTGTTTGTTATTCATGACGGCTTTGTTACTGCTAATCGAGCAGGATTTGAAATCAGCCAAAAGTGTCCCCCAGAATATCGAATGATTATTCAGGAATGCATAAACTACGGATGGCTTAAACCTGTGGCTTATATGACCGCAGAAGAACAACTTATTGAAACACTAAAACTATGACTAACCCATTTAAAGACCAAGAACGATTTATGACTGCCTGCGATCAAACTGTAGGCGAAGTTAACTATCAGCAGAAGATGCTGTACTTCAAATTAATTGAAGAAGAGTTTAACGAGCTTAAAGCAGCTGATTCTTCTGTAGAAGAACTTGATGCACTTATTGATATTCTAGTTGTTACTATTGGTGCTATTCACAGCATGGGTGCTGATGGTGAAGGTGCGTGGAACGAAGTTATGCGTACTAACTTTGCCAAGATTGATCCTGTCACAGGTAAAGTTCGCAAGCGTGAAGATGGCAAAGTGCTCAAGCCTGAAGGTTGGCAACCTCCTAATCTAAAGCCATTCGTTTAATAAGGGAATGGGCCGGGTTGATTTGTTTTAATTTCTTCGGCCACATTCTTGTTAGCAATTAAATTATTAAACACAAAGTCTTGGCTCGGCATGGGCTCTTGATTTTGATCCCAATAACTTGTTGCGGCTGCAACTAACTGTTGCGGTGTTGCCGGGTCGCCGGTTTGTTGATTTAGCTTTTCTTTAGCAATTAACTCGTCGGCTTTTTCATAACCTTTGTTAACTACTCGATCTAGATTTACCAGCGGATAACTATTGTTCGCAATCATTGCTGCTTCTTGAATTCTTCTTGCACGATCTCTTTCGTCGGCTGCAATGAAGCTAGCTACTCGCTTCCAATCTCTTTGTCTGTACAAGCCTGTCAGGTCGATTTTATCGCCCCTGACATAAGCATAATTGATATTTCCAACCTGGTTCTGATAGCTAACTAGGCCATCGAAAACATTTTGTGGTAGACCATTAACGCCATTAGCCTTAAGAACTCTACGCACTTCTTTTTCATTCGATTCGATATCTTTAGCAAACATTGATTCAGCCTTGGGCCGATCGATGCCTGATGCTAAAGTGTTAATTACATCGTTTTTAATAGGATTACCCGAAGTCTTGGATCCGCCAAATATGTTTGTTATTGATGTTACTAATGCTTTGAAGGACAAGCTATTTGGACTCATAGCTTGGCGAGCAGAATCAATCTGTGCACCAGCAGCGTTAGACTTGCTTAATATCTCTTTAAATTTTTGGAACACACCGGCACTTAAAGAAACTGTATTCTTATCTGCTTCACTGGGCGTTTCAGGATCTCGAGTTTTCGTACCATTAGCCTGAGCGACTAGTTTTTTAGTGTTTTCACTCAGGCCTGAATTTTCAATAAAATCTTTAGATAATTCTCGTACACGAGTTTCAGTAGGAGTCAACTCGGGCTCCTTGGGCACAATGACTGAACCGAAACCGCCGCTTTGTGCGCCTGCATCATTGACATTAACAGGACTAAATCCGTTGTTCTTCTTTATTAAATCCTGTGCTTCTGGACTGGTTGTTGCTTTTTCTATTTCAACTGTTGGCCCTTGTTCGGAATTAGTTACCTTAATTGCAGCACCTTGTTCATTGTTTTCCGGAGATCTAGGCTGCTGATCAGGCGCAGGATCATCCCTCATTTGTTGGTTACCATGACCCACCGGAATAATTAATCCGCCGTGGCCGCTCCACGGTTCATGTTCAGGTACAGTATTACATATACTAGTACCTGCACTTTGATTAATTGTTAGATTATATGTGCTGATAGGATCAGCTGCTGCGGCGGCAGGCCCGTTCATATGAATCTCACCGGCAGTTTCATAATGTCCAGTACCACTATTAATGTTACTGGTTTCTACGCTGGTAATTTTTGTACTCTTAAACGCAAAGCTGTTAAAGTTACTGGCAGCTTCTAAGTTAATAGATCCTTCGACTGCTTTTAAATTTATACTAGATCCTGCTTCAATGTTAATGTCATTGTCAGCTTTTAAATTTATATTATTCTCGGCACGCACATTTACATCACCGTCAGAATAGACATGGACACTGCCGTCGCCATTGAGCTCTACCCAGTTTTTACCTTCTTTAGTAATTAAGTAAATGTGTCCTGCGACATCATCTAATAGTATTTGTGTACCATTACTAGTTCGTAATCTAATTAATTTGTTGTTGCCGTCTTTGTCTCCATCATCTAACACTAACTGATGTTGACCAGGTGTTAATAGTCCAATTACTTTGCTGGGTGATTCTCTAGTAACACCACTAGTGCCGGCACCTCTTAGAGGATCGTTTTCTAAACCTTGTTTTTTCAACGCAGAACTCATGGGTTTGTGTTCTACATATTTTTCTAAATCAGGATCAGGGTCTCTGTGATTTTTCGGCGCAACTGGTTTGTTGTCACCTGTTGCAGTGCGGCCTGCAGGAATGCCAGGAACACTGACTTGTGTTCCACGCTGATACAAGCAAGCGAACCAATAACCCATTGACACTTTACCGGCAATAAAAGCTACAAGAACATGTGCTTCTAGATCCGGAGGTACTGCCCAAAAACCATAACTCTTCATTGTGTCATCGTATTCGCTAAAGTTTGTACCTTGATTATAAATTGATGTGCTGCCAGCAAATGGACTAGCATAGCTTACAGAAATCCAAGAACTTTCCAATCTTGGATCGCCACCGAATTCTTTAATATAAACTTTGAGGCGGCCCATGTTTTGAGCATCATCGTTCTTTTTAACAACACCAATATAGATGCCAGGAGTATAGGCAACACCTACCGAATCAGTATTTTCAGTATAATTCTTTGGAACTCTTTTTTGTCCGTAGGCATTAGTTACTTTGGTCATTATCCGCCTCCGCCTGATTTTAATTTCTTATTCAAATATTCAAGCTCAGATCCCTTGTAGTCCTTAGGCAATAATAATCTTTCTGAATCTTGTTTATTTTTAGACTTGACATTTTGTGCGTAATTGAAATAATCATTGCTAGCGTCAATGCCTTCGTCAAATGTATTGTATCTATAATAAGAGTTATTACTCTTATCGTAGCCAGTACCGGCGGGATTATTATAAATCGATGATCCAAGACTTTCAGCTTTGCCGGACTTCCAAGCATCCAAGCCGCCGGCGCCGCTGCGAGTTAGTGCCAATGAAGTCATAGTTTCAGCACTATAAGGCCTGTAATCACCGACGCCGCTTTCTGCGTAGGCTTTTTTGTTAATTTCTTCAAGAACTTTGTTTTTAGAATTAAGCTGCTCAATGTACTCTTTCTTGGCCTGAGAATATGCTTGATCTTTGCTGGCTCCTAAAGCAACCAATTCGTTAGCCCTATCAACTGGATTACGAACCGTCGGTATATCTTGCCTCTGATCTACTAAATTGTTTTTAGCGTCCAAGGCTTTTACTAATGTTGGCGATGCATTAGTACCTGGAGGATTTGTGCTGGTAATCTTATTGCCAGCAGCATTGGCTGCTCGTTCAGCTTCGTTAGTTTTTCTTAGTTCAGCAAAAGTATCCCTGGCCCGATCAGGCGATGCAACTACATCTTTCATGTATTCTTCAAACGATAACTGTCCGGTAACCGTACGAGGTAAGATATAACTGGGAATAGTTATATCTCTTACACTGGTAATTTTTTGTGTCCAACGACCTTCTTTAAACTCATTGACTACTTTTTTAACCATATAAATTCCAACGACCTGGTCGTTGGCATTAAATTTAATCATATCATCTTCAGTAAATTCGCTGTCGGGAATTTGAGATAAGAAATAAAACAAAGGCGCACCTTTGTAGTGTTGTGAAATGTCGTAGTTTTCTCCCCAAACAGGATTTCTGTCATTCCAACCTGGATCTAAAGTGGGCATAACTTCATTAATCTTACTACGAAGTTTTTGATCGTTCTCTGGAGAGAACTGTATCTTTTCTAAATGTTTTTTACCTTGTAATAAAAAGTTAGGTGCACCAAGCCAATAAGGATCGCCAATAATTTCCAATTCTAATTCAACAATATCTCTGGGTGCAACTTGCACAGCAAAGATTTTTTCCATTAGCTTTTCGTTTTCTTTTTTGGGATCATCAATTTGCGTCAATATGTCATCAGGCTCCATGCGAGGCCTAATGTTAGGATAATCTGCTGCGATATAATTGTCTAATAATTGTTTAAATTTTTCGCTGGTTAGATCTTCAATATATTGACCTTTAAGGTTGTCTAATAATTGCTTACGGTCATTTATAGTGTTTAAATTTGTCGTAGGTTGACTTTTAGCTGCATATTCTTGTTCTCGAATAGCTAGTTCAGCTTTGACTTTTTCTTCTAATATCTTTAATTCTCTGTATCGTTGCTTGCGCTCGTTTAACTGCTTACTGCCTCGGCTTAGTCCTAAACCGGGTGCTTCATTTAAGACATTCTCGCCTCCGGAGCTTTGAATAATATCTCGTATCTCTGTATTGATGGCATTAGCTTGTTCTCTCAACACACTAACTTGTCTGCGAGCTGCACCCAGCTCATCGGCATGCACATAGGCATTTACTGCTTGAGAATTATTTTGTGGCTGCTGCAGGCCTGCGCCAGTGTAACCTCGATCCATCCATATTACCGGGAAGCTAGGTAAAAAATATGCTTGGTTGAAATTTAAATCAACCTTCAGTATATCTGTGTTTAGACCTGTATAATTATGATAATAAAGTTTTCTTAAAAGACCTTCTTGTATATAATATTTCAGCTTGGTTAAGGCCTTATCTTTATTCTTTAGTCGATTCAATAAATTTAATTCGTCAGGATAATGATACATGTTTGGCTGATCGGCAAGGAAAATAAAAAAGATATACCTTGTTGCATATCTACCTCTAATGTGATCAAACTTTTTATAAACACAATGCGTCTCAATTCTAAAAAATTGATATACTGATCCTAGTTGACCTAAAAGATTATCCGAACTAGCCTGACTGCTACCAGATGCATCTGGTGTTTGCGGAGTTTTTTTGCCAGGCAATAAGTTTGCTATATCTTCAGTACTTTTTAATACTCGATTAATCTGCTGAATAATAGTAGTACCAGGCCTGATAGAAATATCCCAAATTTTTTGACTTCTAAATTTATTTAAAAATCCTCCCTGAATACCTCTGTCGGCAGTGCCTTTGGTTGTGAACCCAAAGTTTTCAATTTTAGGATCTAATACGAAATGATATTCATCATGATAGTCATCAGCGAATGCAGGATTGTTGCCGGCGCCGGCCTTAGTACCTCCGGTCTTTTGCCTAGCTAATGCATATTTAAATTCTCTAATTTCGAGTTCTTTTTGTAGGCCTTTGAAATATTCTTTTAGTGTGCCTACATCTTTAACTGTAATAGTTTCCTTAACTGGCTGTACTAGATCAGTTTGAGCATGATAAGGCAAATGTACAAATCGAATAACATATTCTGTGCCGCGCTCAGTTACCGAGCTTTTGACTTCGGTTGCCAAGAACATTATAGGCCAAATATACTTAAATGCCGAGCCGGGATCTTTGGTTTTTTCGGCTAGGATTTCGATTTCTAATAAAAATCTAGCATCTAAATGATTGTCTACACCTAGTCTATATGCTGCTCCCTTAATATAATCAAACAGGGACATGCCTAGTGGTTCGAATATTTTAAGCTCGCCAGTAGCATGATAAGCCACTGTAGTGTCGGCATTTGGACCAACAGCACTTTCCCAGGATATATCACCTATAATAAATCTGCCAGTGGCGGCTGTTTCGGCAATGACCCAGCCCATCCTGGGATCCAACATATTGGCATTTCTAGGATGTACTAATGTTAATCGTGTGCTATAGGTATGTGCCATTAATAGTAGTTAGTCAATTAATTCATCGCCCAGCTTCAGTACTGGGTTTACAAGTACACCGGCGCCCCTGTATTGTGCGTCGGTGCCAGGAGCTCTTTGGCCGCGGCTAGCACCAGGTAGGGGCGCAGGTTTTCGATTTAATAATCTTTCAATTTCGTTATTAAGACTACGGGTATCTGGGTTATTACTAGGTCTATAACCAGGATCAACTGTAGGAGTAGAACTTCGTAACGAGCTATTGCTAGGAGTGCTTCCGGGGCTAAAAGATGCATTGTTTATATAAGGTCTTCCGGTAGTAGGATCAATAGTGGTTACTGGGTCAAATGCTTTGTATCTACCTGTTGCCGAGTCAAACATTCTTGTTTCGTAATGTAAATGAGCTCCAGTTGATTTGCCAGAATTTCCTGTGTATCCAACAACTGCACCTGGGTTAAGACTATCTCCTTTTTTTAAGTCCGGAGGAAAACCATCCATGTGTGCAAAAATATATCTAACGCCAGCTGCATCTCTGGTTTCGATGACATTTCCATAACCAGATTGTTCACCAATTGACACCACTGTCATAGGTCTACTAACATATACAGGCGACCCTACTGGCGCTGCATAATCAACTCCATTATGCTGCGCAGGTTTTCCGCTTTTTGGATCAATTCGAGGACCAAAGCCGCTAGTTTCTCTAGCCATTATCGTGCTCCGACAAGCTGCTCAACTAAGTTGCTGTCTTTTGGAACAAAAACTGTCATGCCTGATTTAAAATCCCATATAGGATCTTTTATAATGTCGGCATTGGCCAGTGCGATTACCCACCATAATCTACTAGATCCGTATTGTTGATAGCTAAAAAGATCCATACGATTTTCGCATTCGGCAGGTACTTGCACATAGTTGCCTTGAGTTATTGATACTGGAGGCAAAGTATTGACGCCTAAATGAAAGTTTTTAAACTCTGCGTCTTTTAAGAAACTACGCTGGTCGTAGTAATTTGAATTATTTTTTATTCCTAGCATTTTAGATGTATCCCTTACTGCCTAATTTACCTAGTGCAAGGTCTTCTAACTTAAACTCATTAACTGCTTTATATAAGTTTTGTTGAACTAGCAAACTGATACTAATTTGAAAGAATGCCGGCAAATATATAGTTGACTGTTCTGCTCTGGCTGCAGCTTCTTGTGCATTTTGAGCAGCGGTAACTGGCCCGGAGTTTGTAGGTACATCTGTTCTGCGGGTGGCCTGAGTAGCTACTGACCTCCCATCTGGTCCAATTACACCTTTAACATAATCAATGTCGTCGGGAAATGTAATGTTAAATTTTCCAATTACAACCGGAACATCGTTAAACATTTGCTCGCCATAGGCAAAAAATCTTAATATTCTGGGAGGTGTTCCTCGCAGATCGTCCTGCCTACCATAATTCATTTTTGAGTAAGTTCTTAAAAATTTAATGGCAAACAAGCTCAAGTCAAAGTGCTGACTAGTATGAGCACTAAATTTACAGTTCAAGTTTATCTGTGGATTTTCTGTTCTAGTATAACCATACAACTGATAATTGGTATGTGTGGTATTATATGTGTCATATTTGACATCAGTACTATAGTCAATCTGCGGTGTGAACGGAAAATCTAATTGCTTGAGATTAGCAATTGGATTTCGAGGACGAAGGAATACACTCATATAGATATTTATCTTAAAATAATCTACTAATTTAACTCCAAAAAGTCTTGACAGCGACTCGTTAAAACTGCTAAAATATGACCATGACAACCGCAAATCCACAAGCAAAACAATACCTAACCAATAAAGAATTACTCAAAGAAATTCATTTAAGTAAAAATAGGTACAGCAGCTACACAAAACCAGAATACGCCGATTATGATTTGATTCTTGGCGATTTGAGTAAGATCAATGTTCGAACTATAGCAGAAGCCAAGCGCAATCGAGCACTGAAGCTCAGCCAACAGGCTCTTGCCGAAGCACAAAAAATTAACCCAAAAACTAGACTAGCTGATGTCGAAATTGACTATAAAAAAGTAGCCAAGACAGATGTTGTGTTTAGAATTATGACCCATGATCATATTCCATTGGAACCTGGTCGCAAGAAAACTCCCAAGAGCCGCGGAGATCATCACTGCAAAGTTAATTTTCCGCCTTATCAGCATTTTAAGTTTGAGCGAACAGGCGATGAAGACCTATTGGTTTGTGTTGGCAAAAGTCATTGGAAAGGCGATATCGAAACCGGCGAATTTAGTTTAGAAGGTGTAATGACTAATAAGCTAGCAAAGAGTTTCATGATGCTTGTGGAACGGTACAGCATGAGATTTAACTGGCGTGGATACACTTATGTAGACGAAATGCGTAGCCAAGCACTATTACAGCTAAGTCAGATTGGTCTACAGTTTGACGAAAGTAAATCACAAAATCCTTTTGCTTACTATACTGCTGCTATCGATAACAGTTTTACTCGCATCCTTAATATTGAAAAGAAGAATCAAATGATTCGAGACGATCTCTTAATTGAAATCGGCAGTAACCCCAGCTTCACTCGACAGTTTGAACACGAAGCTATGATGCGTGATGAACGAGATCGCATCGCTAATCTAAAAACCGAGGAATAATTATGCCTGATTTATTTAAAAAGGCTGCTGTATTCACGGACATCCATTTCGGCATGCGTCAAAATAGTAAAGCCCATAACGACGACTGCATGGACTTTGTAAAGTGGTTTTGTGATACCGCTGAAAGGGAAGGATGTGATACAGCAATCTTCATGGGCGACTGGCACCATCATCGTGCTACAGTCAATGTCAGCACATTGAACTATACTGTCAATGCCATCGAATATATCAGCAAGCGTTTTGAGCGTTTCTTTTTTATTCCTGGTAATCATGACTTGTACTATCGAGAAAAGCGTGACCTAAACAGTCTACCATTTATTCGTCATTTAGATAATGTAGTTTTGGTCAACGAAGTACACACCGAAGGCAATGTCAGTCTTGTGCCTTGGCTGGTAGGCGACGAATGGACTAAGATGAAACGACTGGATAGTCGTTATGTATTTGGTCACTTTGAACTACCCAGTTTCAAGATGAACGCTATGGTTGAAATGCCGGATCATGGTGGACTTAACAGCGAGCACTTTCCCAATCAGGAATATGTGTTTAGCGGACATTTCCATTTGCGTCAACAACGCGGCAATGTACACTATACAGGTAATGCTTTCCCGCATAACTATGCTGATGCATGGGACGATAACCGAGGAATGATGATTCTAGAGTTTGGTAGCAAACCTCGTTATATTGCTTGGCCTGCGGCACCTAGCTTCAAAACAATCGATCTTACTAAATTGATTGAAGATCCCGACCGGTACATGAACAAGAATACGTTCTTGCGTGTAACTTGCGATGCTGATATTAGCTTTGAAGAAGCTACATTCTTAAAAGAAAACTGGCAGGAAACTTATAATCTACGGGAAATTAGTTTAATCCCTGCCAAACGAGAAGAACACACACAGGATTGGAGCGGAGACATTCACTTCGAATCCGTGGACCAAATTGTTGTAGGACAGTTAGCAGCGATTGAAAGTGATGTGGTTGATCGGCAAGTGCTCATTGACATCTACAACAGCTTACATGTATAATAGACCTAATGATTAAAATTAAGAATCTCACTGTTCGAAATTTTCTTTCTGTTGGTAATGTCACGCAGGCTCTGCGTTTTGACCAACACGGACTAACACTGGTACTAGGTAATAACCTTGATCTTGGAGGAGATGGTAGTCGTAATGGCACAGGCAAAACTACTATTGTTAATGCATTAAGCTATGTATTATATGGTAATGCATTGACTAACATTCGCAAAGACAATCTAATTAATAAAACTAACAGCAAAAATATGTTAGTCACTTGCGAACTAGAATCTAACGGTCATACCTACAAAATTGAGCGTGGACGAAAGCCTAATGTATTGCGCTTCATCGTAGATGACCGCGAATTAGAACAAGGCGAAAACGAAGAGCAGCAAGGCGAAAACAAAGAAACCCAAGCAGAAATTGAGCGACTGCTGGGAATGAGTCATGATATGTTTAAGCATATCTGCGCTCTTAACACATACACTGAGCCGTTCCTTAGCCTTAAAGCCAATGATCAGAGAAATATCATTGAGCAGCTACTTGGCATTACTCAACTCAGCGACAAAGCAGACTTGCTTAAAGAACTGATTAAGAATACCAAAGATGCTATTAAAGAAGAAGAATATCGTATAAAGGCAGTAACTGATGCAAACAATAAAATTAAAACATCTATTGAAGATCTCGAGCGTCGTAGTCGTCTTTGGCAGGCCAAGCAGAGAGAAGATCTTGAGAAACTTGACGCGGCCATAAACGAACTATTGAATATAGATATCACTCAAGAACTAGAAAATCATAAACTACTAGTTCAGTGGCAAGCCAATGAAAAAGAACTCAAACAACTAAACAAAGATTTAGCCGGACATCAAAGTACAGTCAAAAGACTAAATGCTAATCTTGCTGAATTGAAAGGTGCATTCTCCAAAGCCGAAGAACATAAGTGTCATGCTTGCGGTCAGGACTTGCATGATTCCAAGCAAGAAGAAATGATGGCCGAACTGCGTGGTGCAGTTACTACTATCGAAAAAGAAATAGCTAAAGAAGAAAAACTTCTTGCTAAGGTCACCGAATTGATTGCCGCTAAAGGTAAATTAGGCAGTTGCCCTAAGGTCAAATATAACAATATTGATGATGCGGTTAATCATAAGAGCACATTAGAAACAGCACAAAATCAATATGAAGGTCGCGCATTAGATACTGATCCCTATGTTGAGCAGATTGAAAGTATGCGTACTAATGCCTTAGAAGAAATTAATTTTGAAACTATTAACAGCCTAACTAAACTTAACGAACATCAAGAGTTCTTGTTGAAGCTGCTGACCAGCAAAGACAGTTTTATTCGTAAGCGTATTATTGAACAGAACCTAAGCTATCTCAATCATAGACTGGCTCATTACTTAGAAAAGCTGGCGCTGCCGCATGAAGTCAAGTTCCGTAGTGACTTGGAAGTCGATATTACTCAACTAGGTCAAGAGTTTGACTTTGACAACCTAAGTCGAGGTGAGCGTAATAGACTTATCTTAGGACTAAGCTGGGCCTTCCGCGATGTCTATGAAAGCTTAAATCGTCCAATTAATCTATTGTTCATCGACGAAATGATTGACAGTGGTATGGACGCTAATGGTGTTGACAGTGCATTGGGCTTGCTAAAGAAAATGGCTAGAGAAAATCGGAAGAATATCTTCTTAATTAGCCACCGTGATGAACTGGTCGGCAGAGTAAATAACATACTGCAAGTCGTTAAAGAAAACGGATTTACAACATTCAATACTGATATTGAAATGGTAGAGGCATAAAATGACAGAACAAACACAAGTAAATACACAAGAAGAACTAGTTAAGCAGTTCCAAATCTATATCGAAGAGAACGAAAAGTTCACTGGTAAAAAAGTAAAAGCTGCCGCTGGCCGTGCTCGTAAAGCATTGCAAGAAGTAGCTAAACTAGTCAAAGCTCGACGCAAAGAAATCACCGAAGAAAAGGCCGCATTGTCAGTTAAATGACATGGCTGTTCGAAGGTAATATTGTAGAACAATTGCCTGAGGACTGTGTTGGATATGTTTATTGTATCACCAACACAGTTACAGGTCGCATGTACATTGGCAAAAAACTGGCAAAATTCTCCAAAACAACTTATAAAACTGTAAAACTCAAAAACGGCACCAAAAAGCGTAAAAAAATAAAAAGTAAAATTGACAGCGATTGGCAAGAATATTGGGGCAGCAGCGAAGAATTAAAAAAAGATGTTGCAGCCTTAGGTCCCGACAAATTTATCCGTGAAATACTCTACTACGGCTCCAGCAAGGCTGTTTGTTCATATCTCGAAGCAAGAGAACAATTCAACAGGCGTGTACTAGAATCCCCTGACTATTACAACAACATTATTAATTTACGAGTTCACGGCTCCCATATCATTGGCAAACTCTAGGTCCAAGTACTACCGATAACAACAGCTCGCACCAGCAAGACGACAAAGGTGCCCGAATCCCTGGTGATGTCGCGGGGTAGGAATTTCCGTGCGGTAGCGGAGACATGATTGTCACTATCCTGATGATGTCAGGACGAAGCACTAGACTTGAAAAGTGCTGACAAGTGTATGTATAGTCAAAATGAGTGAGCTCTGTTGAGTCATTGCATCTCACAAGAACTAGCAAGTTCATCTATCAGCAAGCTAGATTCTGCGTTACTACAAGGACTGCGTAAAAAGGTACAGCGTAACCGCCTTTACTATATTAGTTGCAGCGATAGATTACGATAATGGGCCTCCGGCATGTTATTTTTACTTTTGCCCTTAACAGGGCAAAGTACGACTGCAAAACCTTGGCATATATATCTTCTGTAGTACCTTGTTATAAAGTAAAGAATGAATAAAGAAAGAATTGTGTTTTGTAGCGTAAGCGTATAAAACATAATTCTTAGTTGTTCTTTGAACAACTTTAAGTTATCTTATTTCCTGAGTTAATGTCTCTTTGGGCTTTACGCCTCTTTCTAGACTGATTTTGTCCTTAAGCACTTTAAGGAATATTCGTCTTTCTTCTGCTGTAATATTCCACATCTGATCATAGTCTTGATTGGAATATACTGCTAGGCCTACTATATCTTCTATTATGGCTTTTGACTCGTCTTCTAAACTTCTAAGAAGTTTCATGATTTCAGGGCCCGACTTTAAGGCCAAAAGCCTCATCCGAAAAAAGTTGTAGGATTTAAATCAATCTGACTGTCAAACTCTTTCCCGCACTTGTCGCATGTAACTTGGAATTTTTTCTGCAGGCCTTGCTCCGACAAGCCCATAATTAAATTTTCGATTTTCTTATAATCGGTATTGCTTAAATCTAATACCCACTCGGTAATGTTATCTTTATCAGTAACAGCAGTAGCGTCTGGCAATAAAACTGTGTCAATACAGTCACTAACAACAGCAACGCTGGCTTCAGTTAACTCAGCATAGCTAGATTGCAAGATATCAATTTTAGCTTTTTCGTCAACACCGTTTTGTTCAGCGTGCTGTAGATTTCTAATCTGTTGATACTGTACCCAGTTTAGTCTTAGCAGTTGTCGAACATTTACAGGTCTAACAAACACTTTGATACCATTGTCTAGGATAATAGGTTCAACTTGATCAATAGTTTTAATCGTTGAAATAAAGTGATCTAAATTTAGTCTTACTTCGTTTTTAGCATCTGTATTACAGTCGTGTTGTACAGTAATGTCCATGTATTCGCCGTAAGTTGCTCTGCGAATTGCTAGTAAGACTGCGTCTAAGTCAATGTTTGGCATTGACTCGGGGTCTTGAATAGAAGGAGCACAGTTTTTAATTAGATCGTAGATAGCAGTACCGTTAAGCAATGAATCTGCATTTTTAAGTAACAGCTCGTCTTTGGCTGTCATAGGGTATATAGGTATTTCTCCCATGTCATTTAATGAACTGGGTTTAACTTTATAAAAATAACCGCGACTAGGCAGTTTAATCCATATGCCAGGTTTGCGAAAATAACTTTTTAACGGATTGGTTTGATTTTCCATTTTTTCTCCAACTAAATATTACATAGAGACCACTCTATTATATTTATATGCGTAGATAATGAATGGCTAGTAAAGTAGAAGGCATTGGTAGAATAATTGGCGGCGACCAATTTAACTTCACTCTAGATGGAATAGCTACGGCTGATCAAATCGATAAGTTAATCGATGCCGTTAAAGGAAAAGGCACAGGCGCTGCCGGTGATACGCCCGCTAGTCGCCGTGAAGCTATGCGTCGAAATCGCGAGCTTCAGGATAAAGTTAACAAGTCTATAGAAGAGGGAGTTGCTGCTACAAAAGCCAAAACCGCAGCAGACCTTGATGCGGCTGAAGCGCAAAAAGAATTAGAACAAACATATGATAGATTTGCTAATTCTTTAAGGTACGGCGGAATTAAAAGTGTCGGCGGATTTTTAGAAACTATCAATACCGGCGGGGCAAGATTTGCTATAGGTATAGGTACATTAGTTGGCAGTTTAACCGGTTATGCTGATCAGCTAACTGCAGGCCTGCAAAGAGGCATCAGCGGCGACATATTTGACTATGCCATTATGGCTAAAACAGCCGGAGTTACAATCCAAGAATTTGGCAAAGCAATTGCCGAAACCGGTGGAGGTTTTGCCAATTTAGGAGTAGGTGCTACTAACGGTGCAAAACAATTTGCTGCGTTAGTTGGCGAAGTTAGATCTGCTACTGCTAGCGTGGGTAACTTGGGAATGACTAACGCTCAAATTGCAGAGTTTACTGCTCAGCAGACCAAAGTAGCTATCAGTCAAGGATTTAAGGGCCGTGCTGCACAAGAACAAGTTATTAGAAACTCCAGAGCACTAGCAGAAGAATTAGATGTACTAGCAAATAGAACTGGTAAAAGCGTTTTAGAATTAGCCCAAGCGGCTGTAAAGCTAGCACAAGATCCTATTGTTGCTAACTTTGTCCAGACAGCAAAACAAGGTGGTGCAGAAGTTTCTAAATCTATACAGCAATTTGCTGCTAGCTTGCGAGGCGTGCTAGGCGAATTGGGAGACACTTTAGCAGCCGATGCTCTTAAGTCTGCATTGGGTGGCTTGCCATTTTCTATTACTCAAAGCGGTAAGAATATGATCATGGCCAGTGCCGCTGTATATTCGGAATTTGAGCGACAAGCAGGCATAGTCAGACGAGGCGGCGAAATTACTGCTGCAGATCAGGAAAAGCTGCGTAATACAATTATAGCTGAAGTCGAAGCTCGCGGCGACGAGCTCAGAATGTTAGCTAATTTAGAAGGACCAATTGGCGACAGTGCTAGACAACTACTAGAGTTAGGAAAGCAAGCAAACTTTTACAATTCCGAAGCCGGCCGGCAGCGTAGTGAGCAAGATAAAGTTGCACAGGAATTTAATGCACAGATCCGAAACTTCCAAGCTAATTTACAAGCATTGGCAATTCCATTCTTAAAACTATTAAACATGGTTGATTGGGGAGTGTTTATCGGCGCTCTTAATTTAGTTGCCAAAGCTTTTCAAATACTTCTGTCTCCGCTAGAAGGATTGGGTAATATATTAGGAGCAAATAATCTTACAGGAACCGTATTAGGCGGTCTTGCTGGCCTTGTAGCAATTGTTGGATTAGCTGTAGCTGCAAAAGGCATGTATGTTAGAAGTCTAAACATTGCAACAATGGCTCTTAACAGATTTGCTGCTGCCACTGCTGCCAAAACAGGGTATGATGTAAGGACTAGTGGTTTTGCTGGTTCAGCAAGAGGAGCTGCGGCTCGCTATGGATCTGGCATTGCTGGCGGATTAGCAGGTGCAGGTATAGCAGGTGCGGCCATGGGCCCGGCACAAAGTACAGCGGGTACAGTAGGCAGCATTGCCGGAGGTATTGGCGGCTCTGTTGCCGGAGGAATGGCAGGTCGTGCCTTGGGTGGTTTAGTAGGTGCATTGGGAGGCCCTGCAGGCGTAATTATAGGATCTGTAATCGGTGGGGCGATTGGCACAGCAGCTGGCCAATGGCTAGGTGATAAGTTCTCGACATCGGGGGATGCTCTGTCCAGCATTGGATCCGAAAATATAGACGATAGCCAAAAACAAGCTAAAGCCAATACTGCAGCCTTACAGAATATGGATAGAACAATGACAGCGATTTACGAACAAACTTCTGTAGCCAATTCAATTGCTGGCTATGGAAATCGAATTGCAGCGGATCAAGTTCG